>ERZ1106977.8-NODE-8-length-324914-cov-201.335176_pt1 | contig 324914 bp, 280 predicted proteins | sample MGYA00403688_ERZ1106977 | MGnify/ENA primary metagenome ERZ1106977 (study PRJEB35170, sample SAMEA104062426) | human gut metagenome | biome: human gut; feature: human-associated habitat; material: faeces | place: Denmark | collected 2012-06-23 ...
GATTATACTTCCTGTCTACCGCATCCACGAACGCAGGGGATTCCATGGGGCGGAAACTACTGAATATTTTATAAGTTCCACTGCTGCCTTCTATTCGTAGCGTGGTTAATTCATCGGGGGTGGTAATTGTTGATTTCATTACTTATTTATTTTTAATTATTCGACTTGTTCCTCACCTTCACGTATTAGGGTAAAAGGTAGTTTGGTACCACAATTCACACAATAAGCTGTTTTACTCTTGTTTAAGGAAACTCCATCGGAATATTCCCCACCGGAATATGTACCGTCAGAATTATGCACACTCGTGTAACTCATTCTAAACAGATCACTATACTGATAACCGTAAAAACCATTGCAATAAGGGCAAGGAAGCGGTTGTGCTTCAGTTACTTTTATGGAGATTTTTTTGCTCATTTCTGTTCTTGATTTGAATTATTTTTCACCACTTATTTTTAATTTTACCAATTCACCAATAGGATAGGTCGTATGTTTCGGTCTGTTTATTTTCACTTTATGAGAAGAAAGAAACAACGGAACAGATTCTATTCGATAGAAAGTGTAGTAAGCTTCTTTAGGAGCTGTTTTTTCATATTTCTTTAAATATTCTTCTGCTTTATTTCTCGTATCAAATGCGGCAAGGATAGAAAACCAAACGCCGTCTTCTTCGTATTTTCCGGATTCCCTTTTAGTTACTATGTAAATTTTGCTCATTGTTGTTTATAGCTGTGCCGGAGGATAGCATCGAACTACCAATAACGCCCGCTTTCGCCCTTCGGGGTTATCTCCACACTCCGGCGGTTATTATATGGAGCGGCAAAAACCGCCCCGGTTATTTATTCACTTTTCTCTTCCGGAAGAAAAACAAAGTCCGCCCAAATATCAAGGAATTGTCGACCACAATACGCTGCCAGTTCCGACGTTTTGAAGGCAAGCCGAACACCGATGTACGCAACCGTGAACGATGAATCGTAATACGCGTACGCAAACGAAACACCGCCCAACGCGTACGCGTAGTTGTACGACCGATACACCACACGAGACTTTTCTTCCTCGTCTAACTTGTTGTATTCTTCCCTTGTATAAAGAATAAACCAAGGATAATAACGGCATTCATCCTCTGTAAATTGAGGTTCCCAGCCTTCATTTAAAGCCTTGACAATGATACGGAGTTTCAGGAAAGCCAGAACGTCAGGTTCAAGACCGAGGGATATTTTATCTCGGTTCCATGCTTCTGCATCGATGCCAATTTCACGGCAGGCGTCCTCAAACGTCTTAATACGTTTTCTTACGTCTTTTTCTGGTTCATCAATAAGAGTTAAGATTCCATTTCTCCAGACAGCTGTTTTACCTTCCGGAATTTCAATTTCTAATTTCTTTGATTTCATTTTTCTTTTATTTATTGGTTTTCACTATGGAAGATTTTTACGCCTGTGACTTCCTCGATCTTATCCTTTGCAAGTTCGGGAATACGACAACGACTACCTCGCCAATTACGAAAGGTATGTAATGGCACTTTACATGCTTCTGCCAATTTAAGGGACATTTCAGAAGATTCTTTTACCGGCAAATTCAAAAGGTACATTCTTAGTTTCTCGCCGTCATCATTCCTTTTTAATTTTTTTTTCGTCATACCTTTGTGATAAATATACTCATTATTGTTAACTTTACATAGCAAAGGTATAATTATTTTTACCACAGGTGAATAAAATTCACGTTAATAAAAGTTATAACAAAGGTGTAATATGGCTAATTTCTTGTTAATAAGAGAGTTATGCGAATTAAAGAAAATCACTATACGAGAACTTGCATCACGTATAGGAAAAGAAGATAGTAGCATACAGGCTATTGTTAGAAATGGATCAACGAACACAAAAACCATTGAGGCAATAGCAAAGGTTTTAGAGGTTCCTGTAGGTGTATTCTTTGATGATATTCCCATAACTGGAATAAAATCAAATGAACTTGATAAAGATGCAAAAATAGCTGATTTAGAAAGGATAATTGAGGAGAAGGAACGTCTAATACAAGTCTTATTAAGTAAGAAATAACCTGTAATAGATAAGAAATGTAGGCATATTGTAGGCTATACAATCATGCAAATAATTAATAATCAGGCGATTAAAAAACGTTACTTGAATCACTTAGCAGAAAGGCTGATTATCAAATGGTTAATCAGCCTTTTTACTTTTCTAATTAGCTGCTATTGATTAAAAAAAAACGAGAAAACTCTCACTTTTGAGCAATTTACCTTGTCGAAATCTTGTCCGAGTGTTTTCTCTAAATTTTGAAACTATGGCAACAATCAGATTAGCTCTAATCCCAGCAAAGGTGTTAAGTGATGGATCTCACAAAATTTGTATAGCCATCCATCACAAAGAAGAAACAAAATACATTGTCACTCGATTCAAAGTCGACAGTCTTTCACAATTCAAAAACGGGCAAGTAGTCAAACGTCCAGACGCAGCACTAATCAATACCAAACTACGTAATATACTCAATGAATACCAAGAGAAACTTGACAGCATCAAATGCATTCAGGGTTCCTTTGGGGTCAGCCCGAAAAAACTTCTATTTTTAATTATGACTGCACTGATAGTAGTTGGATGTAGTAAAAGTGATGAAGAAAAAAGTGACATTCAGGAAATTTGGCTAAATGGATACAAAGCTCTTACTCCAGAGTCTGATTACGAAAATATTTCCACCACATTTTTATTATTTAAGGCTGACAACAATGAGGAATTTGATGTGAAAAAGCAAACTTTTTCAGGGAATATACTTGATTATCAAAAAATACAAGATGAAACTTGGAATTTGCTGTCAAAATCAAAAATTAAAAAGAAAGATGGTAGCATAGTTGATGCTACTTATTCTATATTTGCCTCGTCAATAAAGGAAACATATACTTCCGCTAAAGTAAAGATTGGTAAATATTTTATGGTAGCAATATATAGCGACTCTAAAACAGGATATCATTGGCTATATTCAAATAAATATGCTTGTCAATATGTTGACATACCATATCGATATAATCCATGGGACTATTCTGTGGTTTTCCCATGTGATTTGCATAATTATGGAAAGATAGAATGGGTTTCATGGAATCAAACTCCTTATCCATATGAGTTTGAATTTTCAAAATAGGTCCATCTGCCGAAAACATTTAAAATCAGCAATACTCATTTCAAATCGGACTCTCTATAAAATAGAGCAATTTCTCAAGCTCTGAAAATAAAATATAGATACCTCTAACACTTTACTGTATCTGTTTCAAATTGCTAATAATAAAGCGATGAATTCAAATTCATCGCTTTATTATTAGCCCTAGATGGAAATATTTCCTTTACTCTTTTGTATTCTCATCCCCCACTATACCTGATGAAGAATTATCAGGAGCCTGATCTATCAAATCCATAAACTGATCCAGTTTAGGAGTTATAATAATCTCGGTCCGGCGGTTACGAGCTTTTCCTTCTGCCGTATCATTACCGGCTACCGGATTAAATTCACCTCGACCGGCAGCAGTCAGGCGTTTGGGATTTATACCATAAATATTCTGTAATGCCTGAACAACAGATGAAGCACGCAACGCACTCAAATCCCAATTATTACGTATATTCGTACGAGATATCGGATCGGTATCTGTATTTCCTTCTACCAGAACATCATAATCTTTGTAGTCCTGAATGATTTTGGCTATTTTACTAAGCACAGCCTCTGCTTTATTGCTAATTTCATAACTTCCTGATTTATAAAGCATGTTATCTGCTAAGGAAATATATACAACACCTTTCAATACCTTAATATCCAAGTCACGCATCTCTTCACGGGTAAGCGAACGGGTAAGTTTATTGACCATTACGAGATTCAAAGAGTCTGATCTATTCTTTTCTTTAACCAAATGCTGGATGAAACGGTTTGAAGCATTGATCTCATCTATCAACTTACCCATATTCATATTCCCTTGAGAGCTCTGTGTAAGACTCTTATTCAAGATGCTTTGCATATCGGACAAGCTCTTGCGTAACTCACTATTATTCCGCTGCGCTTCGGCAAGTCTCTCCTCAAGACTTGTTGAACGTGCCTGATTTTCTCTTAGCTGCAATTGACTTTCCTGATATTCTGTTTGCAACTTTGTATAATCAGTTTTTAAACCTTTAAATTGCTTCTGACTTACACAACTCGCCAATACTATACATCCTGTCAGTACTAACAACGGTCGAAAAAGATTCTTCATAACTCTATTATTTTAATTACTAACTTTTTAAGTGACCAACTGCAGCCGTTTCCACAACAATTGCGTAAATCGGTTGGTTATGAACACATTTATCGAGATAAAGTTCGAACGATCTTATAACATTTCAAAAGAACGAAAGGTTTAGTATGTAAATAAAATCTGTTTTTATCAGAGTTTGATCCATCCTGCCAAGTTATCCAACTTAATTTTATAAATTTGCACCATACTAAAACATTAGTGCGTGAAAAACAAACGTTGGATTTATTTAGCAATAACTTTCGCAATTATAGTCTTAGGATTGGCTTCCCGAAAATATGGTGATATATTGCCCGAGTTTATCGCAGAGTATTCAGGCGATACGCTTTGGGCAGCCATGGTATATTGCGGAATACGCTTTCTTTTCCCGTCATTATCTATACTCAAGACCATTGTTATTTCCTTATTATGTTCTTATTGTATAGAAATTAGCCAACTATACCAAGCAGACTGGGCAAATACTGTACGAAACACCACACTTGGAGCATTAATCTTTGGACATGGTTTTCTATGGTCAGATATGATCTGTTATACTGTTGGAGTATTATTATCCGCTGTTATAGATTCAGGAAGGGCTATTATCTCCCCAAAGAGACCTTCCTAGAAAAAAAGCACTGCAAACCTACTCTGTTTACAGTGCTCTTTCCGATTATCATTTAAACGACCTATCACAATCTACAATGAAAGCTATCGCTCAAAGGTAACTTCTTATTAGTGGAAACAACCTTTATTTCATTTTCACCTGGTTGCAGTTCCACATTTTTCCATTCCAGAATAGCATACGAATCCGGTGTTGTTTTACCATAACTCTTACCGTTTACAAACAATTCGGCTCCTGCCTGATTCGTGAAAGCAGTAATTGTTTGCAAACGTTGTGTACGTACTGTGTTACGTTTGCCTGTTAAATAAAGCATTGGTTCTTCCCTATTCCAGTTGGCTTTATAAAAGTAGAAAGCATCTTTACGAACTTTCCGGTCGAAGGTGACCAAACCTTTATCATTAATTCCGGGACGGTCTCCTTCAGTGCGATGTGCAGCGCCAAAATCAAACATATTCCAGACAAAGCTCCCCCATACATAAGGACGGGAAGAGATTGTTTTCCAGTTTTCAATGTGATAATACGTCTGCCAGTTTTCAGGATGCCACCAACTGGTTGGTACAGTTTTAACCAACGAATCTTGTTGATGGTAAATGCTTGCGCCGGCACCATATTCACTGATAGCAATACATATTTTCGGATGATCCTTATGCATTCGATCCAACCATTTCCCCAAATCAGCGGGAGTGCCACCATACCATCCATCATAACGGTTCCAAGCAATAGCATCCGTTATGAAATTCAAATCTCCCATTTGATTACTTGCGGAGGTCGTAGGCCGGGTAGTATCTTCCTGATGTGCCAGCACATTTAATTTTTTGATGTACTCAACCGGATTATCTCCCAACTCCGTCAACTCATTAAACAGCCCCCATACACAAATAGAAGGATGATTATAATGTTGACGAATCAGTTCTTTGAGCTGCTCTTTTCCGTTGGCACGGAAAGCAGGTAAATCCACAAAACCTTTATCATTATATCCACCAGGACCCACAAAAGGTATTTCAGCCCATACAATAATACCATTTTTATCCATCAGATCATAAAAATAAGTAGCCTGCGGATAATGCGCCAAACGAACAGCATTCACTCCCATCTCCAACATCAATGCCACATCTTCCTCATGGTGTTGCGGGCGCAGCGCATTGCCCACCTCACTCCTATCCTGATGACGGCAAACGCCTTGAAGAGGCAAATGTTTTCCATTCAGGAAAAAACCTTTATCAGGGTCGATCCGGTAAAAACGAAGTCCTAACGGTTGTGTAACACGATCTACCATCTGACCATTCCGGAAAAGAGTCACTTCCGCCTGATAAAGGAAAGGATCCTGACGACCATTCCACAAATGAGGCTGATCGATTTCAAATGTAAGTTCCTGCTGCATTACTTCGTTTCCAGAAAGATTCACATTCTTTGTTCCTTCTTTCACCACCCTTTGACCATCTAACAGGCGTACGTTAAGCTCCACTTCCTGATTACCACTACTCCCGTTTGATAAATCAACAATAGCCCGCACCTTAGCATACCGATGGCTCACACTATCCTGTATCAGACGTACTCCGGGGGAAGCATAATCCAAAGGAGAAATACACGTCTCATCAGTAATCAACAAATGTACATCACGATAAATACCTCCGTAAAAATTAAAGTCACCGACCAGAGGCATAATATCCAACTGTTCACCATTATTCACCCGTACTAATATAGAGTTTTCTTTTCCATATTCCACCTTTCCTGTGATCTCAAAGATAAAAGCTCCATATCCCCCACGATGCTCACCTATATGACGACGATTTATAAACACATCTGCAATGTTATTCACTCCTTCGAAACGAATAAAAAGACGTTTTCCTTTCCATTCGGGACGAATAAATAAATTCTTCTCATAATTACCAATTCCCCGTTTATAGTCTATCTTACCGGACAAAGCATCCTGCGCATTCCAAGTATGAGGCAAATCAACTCTTACCTCTGTTCCCTTCTGTACCTGATGCGAAAACCGGAAATTCCAATCATTATTTAGCAAGATATCCTGTCGCTGGGCAAACATCGACATTCCGTAAAGCATGAATAAAACAACCGATACCAAACGGCTGGACTGTAATAAAACTGTTTTCATATTATTTCTTTAATGATGACTTCTTTATTCTGATAAAAGAAGATAATGATTCAACCTTATTCTTATATTTTTTTTCATCGACCCGATTCTTGTTTTCCTTCCCGTCAATCCGATGGTCAAACAACATACTGGCTTTCTTCACGTCGCCTTTCATCCATTCCGCATAACTATAACGCCGGTCAACGGCATTATCTCCTCCTTCCCACTGAATATAGACTTCACCTTTCGTCTTAGCTTTCAGATTCTTGAAAACCCCGGCAAAGCTTTGCCCGCTTAGCTGTTCAGCGGGAACAGGCAGTTTACAAAGTTCACATAAAGTCGGGTACAAATCAACAAATTCCACCATCGATTTTGTTTTTCCTTTTTTCATTCCCGGCACACGGACAATCAACGGTACATGAGTAGAAGTATTCATCAGATTATGTTTACCTATAAAATCATGTTCTCCCAGATTCCAGCCATGATCTCCCAACAAAACCACAATTGTATTATCCGATAATCCCAGTTCATCCAATGCATCCAATACCTTGCCAATCTGTGCATCCACATAACTCATACAAGCATAATATCCATGTTTTACCTCCCGCTGGAAGTCAATATCACTCGTATCCGCAACCCGTGCATACGCATATATCTCGCTCGAATTACGAACCTGCTCCGGCAATCCTTCAGGTCGGAAACGATTGGTAGCCAAAGGTATTTCCTCCCGTTTATATAAATCCCAATATTTCTTTGGGGCATTGAACGGCAAATGAGGTTTCCAGAAACCACAAGCCAAGAAGAAAGGTTTGCCAGCCTCCTTCATCCTTTTCAAGTCACGAATAGCTCGGTTTGCAAGTTTCCCATCATCATAGGCAGTATCAGGAACATCAGCAGATTCACAAAAAGGTCCCCTCATCGTTTTCGGATTAATCGTTTTTCCCGATTCCGAATTCATCCAAAGTTCCCATTTATTATATTCCGCCCAATATACATCATATCCATTCGGATGATTCCGGTAAGGAGGCTCACTCCACGAATCCGCATGATCGCTGATATGATGAAACACCTTGCCGTCCGAAATAGTATGATAACCATTCCGGGTGAACCATCCCGAAATAGGTATTGCTTCGGGACAATCTTTGCTGGCATAGGCGGAAAAACTAATAAAGCGATCGGGGTAATGAGGATATACACCCGTCAATAAACTAGCCCGGGATGCCCCACTCACAGGAATATTACAATACGCATTCTGAAACAAGACGCCACTTGCCGCCAAACGGTCCATATTAGGAGTTTTCACTACATCTACCCCGTAACACCCCAGTTCGGGGCGCATATCATCAGCCATTATAAAAAGCACATTCATTTGGGATGCATCCTGTTGTGCACGTAGTATAGATGAGATGCAGCAAGCTGTTCCACAAAAAAACGCATATTTTATTGATATTCTATTTTTCATTTTCTACCTTAAATTTTCAAGACCTGCAATATACTAAAATATTACAGGTCTTGTGCATCATTTCAATTTAAAATTACTTTGTCCATACCGGATTTTGTTCCAAATTCGTATTTAACGCCAATTGCTTCAAAGGCAACGGATACAGATAATAATGTTCCTGCCATCCAAGCGGGGTATCAAAGAAATAAACATATCCTTCATCAGCACCTGCACCACCCGTTACTTTCAAATTCTTGGCCGAAGCCCCTGTCACATAGGCACCCAGCGGTTGTTTGTTAACATAGTCTCCTTTCTTCCACCTGCGCAAATCATCCAAACGGAAACCTTCGCCCATCAATTCAACTCGTCTCTCTCTACGCACTTCCCACAAAAGAGCAGGAACGGAAGGATCACGCTTCGGATCAAAAGCATCATTAATATCATTCACCACCATTTTCGCCACATTAGCTCTTGCCCGAAGTTTGTTAATAGACTTATCCGCAGCAGCCTGGTCGAACTTGTTCAATTCGCACATCGCTTCGGCATAGTTTACCATCACCTCACCTATACGGAACAGCGGGGCATCTGTTGTATTCACCCCATTCGCGTTGGTAGCTACAGTATGTGTATTATAATATTTCCATACCCAGAAGCCCATTTGGGAAGCGTTCCAGCCCTGTCCCCAGTTCATATTCTTAAAGTGAGGTTGTCCTTGCACGGTGAATCCTTTAAAGTTGGAAGACGGCAAACGATGATAAGTTTCACCGGAAATCGTAGCCATTAAATCTATAAATTCCCTGTCCTGTGCATTATCCGTATATTTCCAATCAGCCGTACTGGGTCCGTTTTCTTTCTTCACCATATATGGAGGACAGATCGTCAAATACAACCGGTAATCACGATCACGGAATTGTCCATACATATTCTTATCACCCCCATAACGGCTAGTCGTCGTGCTAACCGGTCGTCCATCCGTACAAAGATAACTGTCTACCGCGTCTTTCGTTGCCTCAATATAAGATTCACCTGTACGCACCATACGGGTCAAACCATGCATTAACTGTCCGGTTTCATAAGCCTTATACAAAAGAATACCTGTCACCCCATCCAGTGTTTCCGAATTAAACAACTCATCATATTTAGGATGCACATTCGGATATTGCTTAATCACCTCTTCAGAAGCACGGGCACATTCTTCCAGATAAGTATCCGCTCCCGACAAACCATGATATTTTCTCCAAGTTCCTTCAAATAAAGCAAAACGGGAAATAAGAGCTTTCACCACATACATATTAATTGTATTTTTCCCATCCGCTTCGATATTACTGCCAATATGTGTTTCCGCATATTTCAAATTAGACAGAATATTGGAAGCCACCAAGTCACGACTATCACGTTTTCCATAAAGCTCGGGACTTTCCTCAGTCAAAGCATGCTCTACCCAAGGAATATCACCAAATTTAGAAAGCATCTGAAAGTATTTATAAGAACGGAAGAAATATCCCACACTTCTCCAATGCTCCCTCTCGGTTTCACTCATTTCCGAATGATCAATATTATCGAGCATCAGGTTAACACGACGGATATAATCATAATCCCAATCTTTAGACTCATCCGTAGCCTTTGCTTTGCGATATGCCCACTGACCTTCATATCCATCCAATCCTTTTATCATGTTATCCGATTCAAAATCACCACGGAAAATTTCATCCGTTTGCCCTGTATCATACGTATATCCGAAGAACACGTTATACAATCCCCATGTATACGTTTTAAAGTTGTCATAGGTAGTAAAGACCGATGCTTCTGTTTGCTGTCCTTTGGGATAAACCTCCAGAAATTCGTCATTTAGACAAGACGACATCAACAAACAAAGACTAACGCTTACACATAGTATATATTTATTCATAATAATTACTCTTTAAATTGTGAAACAATCAGAATGAAAGGTTTATACCGAACGAATACTGTCTCATATACGGATAGGTAAAACCACGTTGTCCTAAATCATCCGTGACAGAACGTTCCGGATCAAGTCCCTTCGGCAAGTGGTCGAACGTATAAAGATTCTCACCACTGAAGAACACAGCCAGATTATTAACTCCAATCTTACTCATCCACTTAGACGGGAAATTATAAGAAAGCGTTATATTACGAATACTTAAGTACGATCCATCCTGTAGATAACGAGTCTGTACACGTGTATTGGCATCTGTATTTCCGGCCGCTTTCTCATAAATACGGGGGAAATAACTATTCGTATTTTCCGGAGTCCAATAATTCAACTGTGAATCATAAACGGTAGTCCAAGCATCATAATGCGGATAAAACAGATCGTTCATCACCCACAAATCTCGTTTACCAACTCCTTGCAGCAAGAATAACAGAGAAAAACCGTTCCAACTTGCACTACCATGAATACCATACTGATAACGCCGGGTATTATTACCAATGATTTTACGGTCTCCCGGATCTTTCGTTGTACTGGTACCACTGTTGATAATATCATTACCATCCAAGTCCTTATATAATATATCTCCCGGATTCGGATTATAACCTTCCACTTTAGCAATACCCGGTTTCAGTTTGCCATCTGCATCGAAATCATCCACTGTGTACAAACGATCGGTCACATACCCCCAAATTTCACCCAGTTCCATTCCTACGCGATATGTTTCATTATCGTTCTTGTCCTTGCCAAACAGTCCTGTTTCGTTGTTGTATTTAGTAATCTTTGTTTTCGCATCGTAAAGATTAAAGCCTATGCTATATTTCACTTTTCCGATCTGATCGTTCCAGTCAACCGAGATTTCCCAACCTTTAGAACGAAGGTCAGCCGTGTTCTGTAAAGGGGCACTTGCACCTAATACACCCGGAAGTTCAGAGCCCGGAGCAAGCATACCCTTAGTATCTCTACGATACCAGTCGAACACCATATTCAATCTGTTATCCAATAGCCCAAGATCGAATCCGACATCAATTGTCGTTACTTTTTCCCAAGTAAAGCTATTGCTAACCAAAGCAGCTGGTTTCAAAGTAGTAACTTTAATACCGGAAACAGTCCAATAAGCCTGTTCCGCATCCATACCGGGAATATATGCGTAAGGAGTGATGCTCTGATTTCCAATATTACCCCAAGAACCACGCAATTTCAAGTTCGAAAGAACAGAGTTCAAAGGTTTCATAAACGCTTCCTCGCTGATACGCCATCCGGCGGAAACCGAAGGGAAGAAACCGAAACGGCTATTCTTCGGGAATTTGGAAGAACCGTCATAACGTCCGTTCGTTTCAAGCAAATACTTGCCGGCAAACGAATAGTTAATGCGATAGAATAACCCTCTTACCGTATAACGTTCAAATTTGTCTTTAGCAAAATAATCACCTGTCGACTGCGAAATAGACGGCAGATCTTCATTAATCATATTCATACGCGACATCTCAGCATAACGATAATCACTACTCTCCTGATTGAAACCTCCCATCACCGTTACATCATGTTTGCCCCATGAGTTGTTATAGTTAGCATAGAAGTTCAATGCATTATAATCCGTAATACCATTGGAATATTCATACTTGGAATTGGCAGTGGAAACCTCTTTCACAAAGTTACCTCCATGTGCATAATAGAACTTCTTCTCAAATTTCGTTTTCTCGTTACTTAGATGATTGAATGTATACTCACCAATCAACTTCACATTCTTCAAAGGACTGATCGTAACCTTTCCGAAAATACGAAGATTATTCTTTTGAATAGTTGTCGGATATGCCAGATCAATCAAGTTACGAGGAGTATTGATCGGTAATTCTTCGCCGTCAATATTCATTGTTCCAGTAGGGAAATAAGAAGGGAATGCGACTGCTGCTCCCCATATACCATATCCTCCGGAAGTTTCCGGCAATGAAGAGTTCGAGTTCGTATATTTAATATCCAATTCCGGAGTAATCCATGAAAACACATCCGAGCGGAGATAAGAAGACACGTTGTAACGCTTGTACGTATCTTTATCCGAAGCCAGTACCCCATTTTCATTCACCATACCGAAGGAGAAACGATAAGAAATATCTTTCGTACCGCCACCTACCGAGATATTATGAGTTTGCTGGAAACCAGTCTCCATCATATCATCGAAAAGATCAGTTTCTGCCAAGCTATAACGCAGCCCGTCCACCATTGCATAACCATCCGGATATGCAGACGGATTAGCATTATATTCCTTCAAAAGTCCCAACCAGGTATCTACGTTCTGACCACTTTGATAATTGATTGTCCCCATGTCCTTATAAGCCTGTACCGTTTGGAGCGGAGTAGCCTTATGAGGCATATTGGCAGGTCTGCTAAAAGAGAAGTTATTTGAATAATTAATAGAGAGTTTAGTTGCATCCGAGCCTTTCTTTGTAGTAATCAAAATCACACCGAAAGCTGCCCGTGCTCCGTAAATAGCAGAAGATGCCGCATCCTTCAAAACAGTCACCGATTCAATATCGTTCGGATCGAGCATATTAATATCCATCTCCACGTTATCCACCAGCACCAGCGGTTTCCCATTCTTATCCAAACTGTTGACACCACGAATGTTGAAACTCATTTCTTCACCGGGTCTTCCTGAATTACCTGTAATCTGCAAGCCGGGCATTGCCCCTTTCAAAGCGTCACTCACAGACACCACCGGACGGTCACCTAAAACATCATCCATCTTCACACTGCTCACCGCACCTGTCAGGTTCGCTTTCTTTTGTACGCCGTAACCAACAACTACTACTTCGTCTATTAACCGAGTATCTTCTTTCAAAGTTACATTGAGAGGACGTTGATCTTTCACCACCACTTCCTGTGTGGCATAGCCGATATACGATATGGATAAACGGGCATTCGGAGTAACCATCAAAGAAAAATTGCCATCCATATCCGTAATGGTACCTTCCGTAGAATCGACTACTTTCACATTTGCCCCAATCACCCCTTCACCTGTAGGATCAGTGATTCTACCTTTTAAGACAAACACTTTTTCCTGTTCTTTCTGCGGTGTCACTGCATGGAACATAATCACCCGGGGTCCGTTCACTTCATAACTGACGTCCGTACCGGCCAGCAATTGTCCCATCACATCATTAATAGTACCGTTATTTATATTCACAGAGACTTTCCTATTCAAATCAATGTCATTATTACGAATCAGGAAAGAGTAATTGCCTTGCTTCTTTATTACTTCAATGGCTTCTTTCAAAGTAATATTATCTACTTTCACACTGAATCGCTTACTTTGTTCCTGTGCCGATAGCTGGAAACCACCAGTCAAAACGTTTCCTACAGACAAAAGTAGAAGCATTAATAACATTCTTTTTACTATTAATCTCATATTTTTCACTATTAAAGGTTAACATAATATCTTTCTATACAACGCTGAACCGCCGATATATCTATCGACTAAGTTCCCAATCATACTTTACTTTTTCTTATTTTACCTCCTTTTTCTTGTCAGTTATAAAGATAGTGTCTCCACTAACTTTCCATGTATATTGCTTCTCAACGTTGATTTCTCCCAATATATCATTGATACTTTGATTACTATTGAAACATCCGGAAAAGCGTTCCGCTTTCAGACGTTCACTCTCTAAACTGATCTTCACCTGGAATTTGCGCTCCAGACGGTGTGCGATGTCGGCAAACGGAGCATCTTCAAATGTCAGGCCACCATCCAACCAGTCACAGGCAGAACTAGCATTTGATTTCATTTTCTCCATGCGGCCCGTATTCTTATCGTAAAAAGCCTGTTCGCTAGGGAATAGTTTCATTACCGAACCGGACAAAGTGGCTAAATTGACACGACCTTCCAACAAAGATACCATTACATAATTATCGTCATCATAAGCGCGTACATTAAAAACAGTCCCTACCACCTTTACCTGTACACCATTCGTATTTACAAAGAAAGGAATCTTCTCATTTTTCGCCACCTTGAAATATCCTTCGCCATCAAGCGTTACATCACGTTCACGAATACCGAACCCACGGCAATAACGTAACACAGAACCCGCATTCAATGAAACCTCTGTTCCATCCGGAAGCACAATATTCGTCCGCGAACCAGCTGGCACTTTAATTTCATAAGGAGAATCCGCATTCGTATATACTTCCGTAAGATTTTCAGTATAAGTGTACCAGAAGTAATTACAGCCCAACAACAAAATAATTGCAGCAGCTACCTTCAGCCACACAGGAACTATCTTCCGCGAACGGACAGGTTTCATCTCAGCAGCGGCTATTTTTTCTTTTATCTGTGATAAATTAGCATCCTCTACTTTGGCAAATGCAGGCACAGAAGAAACAGCCCATACTGCGGACATCTCCCGGAAAATTTTAGCTGCATCTTCATTGGAAGCCAGATAAGCGAACAGAGCTTCTTTCTCTTCTTCGGTGCAGTTACCGGACAGATAGTTGCTTATCCGGATTTCCAATTCTTCTATATGATAAGAGTCATTCATAAACGTACTTTTTCTATGGGTGTATATAACTAGATACGCAATAAAAAAAGAAACGTTTAAAAGAAAAGCGATTTTTTTTAGAGAAACATCAAAATAGCTATCATATAAGGAGTACCCAGTGATTCGCGTAGCTTAGTCAATGCTATTTTCATCTGTACTCTTACAGTGGTCACATTAATATTCTGCTCCTCGGCAATTTCACTGTATGTCTTACCCTCATACAAACTTGCTTTAAATATGGCACGGCATTTGGCTGGCAATTCCTCCACCTTCTTCATGATGATGGTATTCATTTCGCTATGCTCCAATGCCTGCAAAGGATTATCGGAAGAAAGAATATGATTTTCGAGAAAAGCCCAGATTTCTTCCATCTGTTCCGTCATCTGTTTTTCGTTGAAGCAGGAAGAACGCAGATAACTAATACTTGCGTTTTGAATAGCACGCCGCAAGTACGGAAGAGCCGGGTGAGTGATATGGTGGCGATTCTGCCAAAAAGCGACAAAGACATCATTCACAATCTCCCCTGCCACCCTCTTGTCATGCACATAATAAACAGCTATCGCACACAAATAAAGGTAGTAGGTATGATAGATTTTATCAAATGCTTTTGTATTACCGTGATTTAACTGTTCAATTAGATTTTCAGAGATTTCTGGTAGATTCATTCGTTGTCTTTCTTTAAGGAACGGTGCAAATATAGCGATTAATTCAGAAAAACAAAATTCCAATCAGATAAACCGGAGCCCGGCAATCATTCCTTAACCCTACAATCCCATCGGTATTTTCAACAAATACCAAACGATAAACAGCAATGTCCAGACAACCAGGATGCCTAATGAATATCTCCAAGTATATTTCAGCAATGAACCATACGTAATCTGCTTATCATATTGCCGCATATAGGTAAGCACCAGAGGCATATAGAATAAGAAAGGAGTAATGGCATTCGTCGAACTATCTCCGATACGGAAAGCACATTGTGCTATATCCGGAGCAATTCCCATCTGTGCAAACATCGGGATAAAGATAAAAGACATAAAAGCCCATTTGGAGGTAGCAGATACCATAATCAGATTTATCAATGCCGTAAACAGAATAAACAGAACAAGAGCAGACAAAGGAGCCGGTTCAAACGAAGAAAGCAAGTCAGCCCCCATAATCGCCAGACATTTATCCAGATGGGAATATTCAAAACAGGCAAACATCTGCGCAGCGAAGAAAGCGATAACGAAATACACTCCAAGAAGCTTCATTGGCTGCGTAAGTCCTTCAATCACGTCATTGTCAGTGCGATACCGTCCGGAACTGAATCCATAAGCCATTCCCGTAATACCTGCTCCCAAAGAAAGCAAAAACAAAATACCGGCAATAAAAGGCGAATGCATCAAACCACCATTCACACCCCGCAAAATTCCATAAGAAGAAAAAGTAAGCCACAAGATAAGAGCCACATAGATAGCTGCCACAACAATGGAAATCATAATGGCACGCCGCTCTTTACGAGACAGAGGATGGTAAGCCACCACCTTCATACTGCCTTCATACTTACCTAACGTAGGAAGAAGCCATTTTTGAGTAATCCAATACACAATAGCTGTAATGGCCACCGTTGAAGCACTCATAAAAAAGTAATTGCAAAGAGGTTCTGTATTCCCCTGATAACCCGTTTGTGCCAGTGCAGCCTCTTGCGTGGTATGCGCCAACAACGGGTCCATCGTACTCAATACAATATTAGCACTATACCCGCACGCAACGGAAACATAAGCCGTAACAATCCCTGCAATCGGATGAAGCCCCACCCATTGAAACAGCATAGCAGCAATAGGCAATAAAATGATATATCCACCATCACCAATGGCATTCGACAACAAGCCAAGTACAATCACCCACAAGACGATCTTCCTCTTTTCCTGTCGGTTTCCCACCCCCATGCGGATACATGCATCAATAAAACCGGAATGTTGTGCCACTCCCAATCCAAACATAGCAATTATCACCATGCCTAACGGAGCAAAGCCCGTGAAATTCTTAATAGCGTTCCGCAACCACCAACGGATTCCTTCGGGACTCAACAGGCTTTGTACACGGATGTCCTCACCTGTTTGTGGCAATGTCACTTTCAACCCATAGATATCGCATATCCATGAAAGAAAGACCACTGCCATTGTTAGCAGAAGGAACATCGTAGCGGGATGGGGCATACGCCATTTATTCTTCATCATTTTCCGGGATTATTTTTCGTTTGCTTTAGCAACTACTCCTCGTCAGGCTCCAGATTATCCAGATCAATAATACGCAATTCCAATGCACGTACTGCCAACCGGGTAGCATTCACTCCCACCCGTTCACCATTCGGAAAAAGACGTCCGATAAGATCATTCTGCCGTTTCTCCAATGATTTCACACCAAAAGGCATTCCTTTCAGATTGGCAATCATCTCTTTCGTATAACCCAAAGCCAGATGGCGGAGAAAACGTTCATCGTATTCATCAATATCATAACTGATGACAGCCTCCTGACGCTTGGCATCGTTGGCTACAGATTTCTTGAAACGATCTACAATCTTTTCCAGAATCGGATAGTTAAATACCAATTTCTTTCCATCCATCACAGCCTGTACATCTGTTTTCGTCAGTAGCTCACCCGTTTTGAGGATGATTCCATCGGCACCGGCATTCAATACGTCCACCCACAACTTTTCGTTCAGAATCTCACCCGTGAAGATCAATACCCGAACTCCTTTGTAACGTTTGAATATATTCTTGCAAATATCAACACCAATGGTCGTAGAACCTCCTAGTCCTAAGTCCAACAATACCAGATCGGGAAGCTGGGCCTCCATTAACGGCCAAAACTCACTTTCCGTCATTGCCGTGCCGATTACTTCTGCATTCGGTATTTCATGACGGAATATTTCTTCTGTCCCTTTCAACTCCAGTTTTACATCCTCTACAATAATAACTTTAAACTTCTGTTCTTCCATGTTCCTTATCTAATAACTTTTATGTGTTTTCCTTTTATCGGCGCGGAATAGTGAAATAAACTGTAAACCCGCCGCCTTCAGCCGGCTCGGCATTGATACGGCATCCCCTACGCCCCGCAAATTCATCGTGGTCGCGGATAATTTGCTTGCATACCAGATATTCCGTTCCCCTCAACTCCCCTTTTTCACCGGAAGTCATACGTGCCAGATTCGGATAAAATAGTTGATTCAACTCTTCCACACTCTTCTCACGTCTCGTATCCGTAAAGAGGAAACGAATATATTCATTATCCTTGCGCGCTTGCAGACGTATCACTCCATCTTCCCGTACAGTCAATGCTTCATCAATCAAATTCTCCAATAGAAAACGCAACTGATTCACGTCTCCTATCACCTTCGCCTCCATCGGCTCTATTTCCAATTCTATCCTCTCCGGCCGATTCTTCATCAACTTCTTGAAATATTTTCCGGCAGCATCCAAAAGTTCCTGTACCGGAATCACCGTACGCCGGAAAGTGACCTCCTCCAATTGACGGGAAGCACACGAACTCAAAATCGTAAAGATTCCCTTATAGTATTCAATCAATTCCGTCATAGTCTCCACCGCTTCACGCTCCTCCGTTTCCGAAAGATTCTGCGCATTCAACCGCCCTACAATCTGCTTGATTTTATTCGGATAATAAATCGTCTCATGTTTAATAGTCGACAGACAGTTGTCAAGCACCATATTCTGAACATGCAACATGCTGTCTTCCCAGGAAGCCCGACGTGTTTCTTCGTGTGCCGACTCGATATCCCGATATTTTGTAGCCAGCTTCACCACTGCGTTAAACACGACAATAGTCACATAACGAGCTACCAGTTCAAAAAGCAGTCGATCCGTCTCCTGTTCCGTTCCTTCTCTGCGCTCCAGATAAAGCACACCGACACATTGATGCTCGCCCCCTGCTTCCACCATCAGCGGAATTGCCTGAAGATGCTGCTCAGAAAGATATTCTCCGGCGCTAAAACACTGCTCTACCATCTCCGGCATTTCCTGTCCGGGACGAGAAGCATATTCCAGCCGATGTGTCGTTTCATTATAAACGGCAATTCCCATCCGGTCAATCGTCAGTAATTCATTTACCGAACCGAATGCTTCATCCACAATCCGCTGCGGAATTTCTTTAAGCGTACTCTCTTCTCGTTGAAGTGCCTCTGCATTTTCCTGTTCCTGCGGTCTCACCAAAGATGCAGCAAACACCTTCTGGTTAATCTCAAGTACCTGTTCGAGATTCAAACGATTCTGCAAACGTTTTCTCATGTACAGAAAATAATATCCAACCAACGAAACAATCAATAAAACAAAGCATAAAATAATCCCTACCGTCTTATTGGTATTCGAACGCTCCAACTGCCGGCAATATGCTTCGAGAGTTTGATCCTCTCCCTGCAACTTATACAAATCCGTAAATGCCGAATTATTATAACTATATGCATCCAACTGTTTCAAAGCCAGAAAAGCAACCGCTGCCTCATTCCTGATATCCAGAATTACATGATAATCCGAATCAAACAATTCGTTCCACCAACTGATTTCAGCAGGCGTTCCCTCACCTACCAGCTTCATATACCGATGTGGACGATCCGGACGCGCATATTTTTCATAATGCTCATTCAGAAAAAGCATTGCAGAATCTATATATTGCAAAGCCAACTCATAATTTTCATCCACATTAGCAAAATAGGCAGCATTCGCATAATCCGACGCTACATCCAGCAAATCCTCATACGCAGAATCCATAACTACTACAATCGAATCGCCATCCTGCAACATGGGAGGAATCGGATCATGCAGACAAGAAACCATCCCCAACGGAAGCAACAAGCAAAGCAACAATACCCCCATTGCTTTACGCACTCCCGAAGGCAAACGAAAATAAAAACGGCTTCCCTTCCCCAGTTCACTCTCCACATCAAAAACGCATCCCCGGAATAAATCATTCGTTTTCTTATACTTCTCAATGATTCCCTTACAATTCATCAATCCGAAACCACTACCTTTGTTTTCTTTCAACACTTCCGGATCGGCCGCATTCTTCATTCCGATCACGCGGGAATCATACACCTTCTCACCAATGATATGCGCCACATCCTCTTCGGAAATACCTCTTCCGTTATCCTCCACAGAGATCTCGACATACGCATCCTCCGTAATACGGGCATACACTTTAATTGTTCCTCCTTCCGGAGTATATTTACGGGCATTTTCCGCCAGCGTATTAATCATAAACAAAGTTAGTGCCCGGTCGGCCTTCACCATAACCGTAGTCGGTTCAATTTCCAACTTCTGATTTTTCATTTCAAAAGCACGTCTTCCCTTGCCTAGCAGCTCAAACAGTTCATTGAGACTGAAAGTTTCAATATTCAGGCTAAGCGTTCCTTGCTTCATCTTAATCCAAAGAGCCAGAATATCGTTGTACTCATTAATCGTAGTTACCAGCTCATCAATGTATTGATACTTCTCTTTCTTAATCTTCGCATTATCAATATCCCCCCGCTCCGTCAACTTATGCACTTCGTTCAAGATACGGTCAATATAAGGATTAATACCATTGACAATGGCCAGACAAGCCTTCTTTATAAGATTCTGACGTTTATTTCCCGCAATATGTTGTTCGTAAACATACCGTTGCTTTTCCAACTGCATCCGCTCGTCACTCAACGCTTCCACCATCTGCTCATTGTCCGCAGCCCAAACAATATACGGTTCAAGCACATGCACCAATGCTTTTTCATCACGGTTCAACCGATGCAGAGGAACCAGTGCCGCTTTTCCTTCCTCCGGAATTTCCAGTTGAAGACGTCCTTTCCCAAATAATTGATCGATACCTTGTTGAATTAATGGAACATTCATCGGAATGGACGAAGTTATATCCCGGCAAAGAGTCAGAATCCGTTGCAGACGCTCCACGTCTACCTGATTCCTTATTTTAGACCGTTTATTGAAAAACCACCAAAGAATAACCACCAATACAAGTCCGACAATAACCAAAGAAAGTACAAGCGTCATTTGTCGTGAATCGGCTTCCAATGAAAGATAGCGGCTCTCCAACTCCTTATCCTGACGGGTATAATTTAAAATATCCAAATATATATTCCGGTTGTAATCAGAAGCATACTTCATCCCGAGCCCCGCATACGACACACTCAATTGCTCCCGAATCCTTGAGATCCATTCAGGTACCGTTCTCACATCTTCCTGCATGATCCATGGAACCCCGGTATAAGTCGTATCTCCTTCTACAAAAACATGTAGTTTATCCAATGTATCCGCCGCATGGTGATAATAGAGCATGTGATGTTGATTCACACAATCCAACGCTTTTGCAAGCGTATCCAATGCCTCCGTATAACGTCCGTGCTCATTCATATATTTACCGATAGACACATACGCACCGGCAATCTGATACAAATCATTGTACTCACGAAATTTTTCAAGCGCACGCTGTGCCATTCGCAAAGGCAAAAGCGAATCTACGGGAAACCCAAACTGATCCAGCGCATATCCCCTTCTCGTCCGAAAAAGTTCGAAATTATTAGGTGAAACCATCAGATTAGCCAATCCTTGCAGACCATTTCCTTCGAAATAAGGATGATTAGTCTGAACAGCCGTCCGCCAGGTAATATAGAGTTGGTCGAACTCACGCATTTTCCGGTCTTCCGGCTTGGTTGCTTCCACCAACGAAGCCGAACCTTTAATATAATGATAATAAAGCAACTGATTAGTATCTGTCAAAGCTTCATCTTCCGGAATCCGGTTGAGAGATGTGATGGCCTCCTGCCGTTGCTGCAGATAATAGTAATAAATAGAAGAAACGATGAAAAATTCGGTGAATGCATAATCCAGCCGTAGCGCCTCGTGACGGTCGGCAAACAAATCACTCTCTTCACGAATACGTTTCATGCGCTTGAGCGCACTATTACGATAATCATAAAATTCTTTATTCATAGCCGTCCGCTGACAGATTTTCATCAGTCCGATGTCGGCAATCAACAGTTCGAGTTCATTTTTAGTCAGTTTATATACTTCCTTATGCAACGCTTCCGCCCGGTCAAAGTCCATAGCCATAAAAGCACAGAACCCCAGATTGTTGGATGCTTCCGCTTTCCCCGACTTGTAGAAATTCACCTGCCGATAGGCTTCATTGGCATATTTATAAGAAGAATCCAGGCTTCGATAACGATAAGCATACGCTTTCCCGTTTAATGAATCAATCAGGCGCACCTCTTTGGTCGGCACCATATCAGTGCACGAAAAAAAAGAGGCAAACAACACTATACCTATTATATATAAAGGAAAGCGTGAACTCATTTTTGACTATTAACTGTTTTCAGAAAGCAAATCTACAAATATTTCCGATAAGTTGGAGAGAAAAATATTTTTTATACAATAAGTCCTTCTAAATAATAAGAGAAATTCCTACCTTTGCAGGCAAATTAACAAATAGGTAACATCTATTACAAAATGAGCGAAAAAGCACCCTTTATGGTATTCTCGGGAACGAACTCGAGATATCTGGCAGAAAAAATCTGCGCAAGCCTGGATTGTCCTCTGGGAAATATGAACATTACCCATTTTGCCGATGGCGAATTTGCAGTTTCATATGAGGAGTCAATTCGTGGCGCACACGTATTCCTGGTTCAATCCACTTTCCCTAACTCAGACAACTTAATGGAACTTCTCCTGATGATCGATGCTGCAAAACGCGCGTCTGCAAAGAGCGTTGTAGCTGTAGTCCCCTATTTCGGATGGGCACGTCAGGATAGAAAAGACAAACCCCGTGTATCTATCGGCGCTAAGTTGGTAGCCGACCTGCTGTCTGTTGCAGGTATCGACCGACTGATTACGATGGACTTGCATGCAGACCAGATTCAAGGATTCTTCAATATCCCGGTAGATCACTTGTATGCATCAGCTGTATTCCTCCCTTACATCCAGTCATTGCAACTGGAAAATCTGGTTATTGCTACACCGGACGTAGGAGGTTCAAAACGTGCCAGCACTTTCTCCAAATACCTCGGTGTACCATTGGTACTCTGTAACAAATCACGTGAAAAAGCCAATGAAGTAGCATCTATGCAAATCATCGGTGACGTAGAAGGTAAAAACGTAGTATTGATTGACGATATCGTAGACACTGCAGGAACAATTACCAAAGCAGCCAACATCATGTTGGATGCCGGTGCCAAATCTGTACGCGCCATCGCCAGCCACTGCGTAATGTCTGATCCGGCTTCTTTCCGCGTGCAAGAGTCTGCCCTGACAGAAATGGTATTTACCGACAGCATCCCATACGCAAAGAAATGCCCGAAAGTAAAACAGTTAAGCATTGCTGATATGTTTGCAGAAACAATCAAACGAGTGATGAATAACGAATCTATCAGTTCACAATACATCATTTAATAGATGATAGGTGATAGTTGAAGTTACTTTCAACAGGAAATTATAAAATGGATAATGACCGCTTTGGGTTATTATCCATTTTTCTTTGTACCATAAAAAAGAGGCCACGCAATGCGCAGCCCACTATCATTTATCATTTATCATCTATCATCTATTGAAGTCTTCCGAATTTATAGGTTCCTTTTTTAATCACCTTCCCATCTTTATCTGTTTCCACAAAAGGACCATTTTTCTTTCCTTGTTTGAAAAAGCCCTCGAAGCGATTACCATCTTTGTCGATTTGTACGCCCTGTCCATCTTCCAATCCGTCAACAAAGCCACCTTTATATTGCATACCAGCAACGGTTTTCAAAGTACCCTGTCCATTGGGACGGTTGTCTTTCCAGTCACCGTCATAAACATCGCCATTGCTCCATTTATAAACTCCTCTGCCATCACGTTTATTGTTTTTCCAGCTTCCTTCGTACACAGCACCATTCGCCCAGGTAAAAGTACCTTTTCCGTCTTGCATGCCATTTTTGAAATTACCTACATATTTGTCACCGTTAGCATGATAATAAACCCCTTCACCGGTGCGTTCACCTAAGAGATAAGAACCTTCATAACGATCGCCCGTGTGGAAGTAGTATGTACCTCTTCCGTGTTGAATATCATCCGCCCAATCACCGTCGTATTTATCTCCATTGGTATATTCAAATACCCCTTTTCCGTGACGGACATCATCTTTCCAGTCTCCTTCATACTTACAGCCGTCGTCCCAGTTCATGATGCCTTTGCCGTTCTTCTTATCATTTTTCCAGTGACCAGTATATTTGGCACCATTCGCCCAAGTGTATGTACCTTCGCCTTCACGCTTATCATTCACCCATTTACCTACATACAAATCACCGTTATGATAATACATTGTTCCTTCACCATGCTGATAATCCTGATACCACATACCGTCGTAACGGTTATTATTCATAAAATAATAGATACCTTTTCCGTGCTGCTGATCCTGGAACCACTGTCCTTCGTACTTTTCTCCGTCAGGAAACATATAAATACCATATCCTTCACGTTTCCCCTTCACATATTCACCTTCAAAGACATCGCCGTTTTTGAAAACCGTTTTTCCTTTTCCGTTCGGTTTTCGCCCTTTCATTTCTCCTGTATAGACACTGCCATCCTTAAAAGTATAGTTGCCAATCTTTATTTCAGTGGAGAATGTATCTTTAATTTTTCCGAAAAATCCGCCTTTTTTTCCTTCATTTTCTTGTGCCATCACTCCCTCTTGTGCAAGAAGAGCCAATAAAAGTGTAGTATATAGATATTTCCTCATTGGTTTTAGTCGTTACTCATTTTAGAATTACAATTTGGACAAAGATACAATTTCTATCCCAAACAGCCCACTTTCGGAAAGCAATTTATGACAACTTTTTACCTGCAATGACCTCTTTTAATGTCTCTTTGCACAAATAGCGCTGTGCCAAATCCTGTATTTCCATCGGAGTAACCTCATTCACAGCCAGCAGAGAACGTGAAAAGTAGTCATCATCCAGACCGGAAGTAGCAATAAAGATCCACGCATCCGAAAGTGAGAAAGGAGACTCATAACTACGGCACATTTCTCCCAACATATAGTTGCGCACGATAGTCAGTTCTTCCGCCGACACAGGTTCCTGATGCAGACGGTCTATTTCATGATACACTTCCTGTATCAACGGTTCCACATATTCATTATCCGTTTCTGTCGAGATAGCCAACAGTCCGCTATCCGGATAAAACATGATTCCTGCCGAAATACCATAAGTATATCCCTTCTCTTCACGGATATTAGACATCAGCCGACTGCCAAAATAACCTCCGAATAAAGTCATCAGGACCCGGAGTTTCAGATAATCAGGATGATCACGGGTAATGGTTGTATACCCCATCTTTACAGCACTCTGCATAGCATCCCCACGCTCTGTAAAAATTCTCTTTTCGGGAACAGCAGTAAAAGGAAAATTTAATTTCGACACCTGCTGTTGATGTTGTCCGAAAGAAGTACCGAATGTATCTGTCACCCGGCTGATAATATCCTCTGTCACCTTGCCGGACAAGAATATAGAACAATTACCCGAATGGTAATACCGTTCATAAAATTCACGGAGCACTTCCGGAGTGATGGCATGATAATCCTCCTCCACCACTATTCTGCCACATGGATGCTGTTCGCCATAAAGCGACTGTAACAGACTGCGGTGTGCCAGAAAATCAACTTTGGAAGTATTGACCAGATATTGTTGGATATTGGTATCAAGGATAGTATGCAATTCCTTCTCCGGGAAAAGCGGTTCTTTAATCATAGATTCCACCACCTCCAATGTTTTCGCCAAATACTTATTCAGCGAATAAACAGTGATATATGCATATTCCGACGAACTGGACAATTCGAGCCATGAGCCGTAGTAATCCAGTTTTTCGGCAATGGTGGCAGCCGTATATTTTTTCGTGCCTTCGCGCAGCATCCGGTTCGCAAACAGAGCTTGCAGTTTCTGCGACTGTTGCCAGCGCCCCCCGGCAAAAAGTACATCTATGCGTACCACTTCCTGTTCACCCGCATTAATAACAGTCAACGGAATACCGTTTGGCAACGTCATTCGAACGGGAGGAAGTATACGAAAATTTTTCAGGGTTTGTATTTCAGGTTGTATCGTACGATCCATAAGATTAGATTCTATTCTTCAAAAATTCTTCTGCCCGTTCCAAGTCTTGTGGGGTATCAATTCCAATAGTTTCCACTTCACTGATACCGACCTTTATTTTGTATCCGTTCTCCAGCCAGCGAAGCTGCTCCAAAGATTCGGCCAACTCCAAAGAAGACTGTGGAAGCATGGTAATCTCTTTCAGCACCTCTGTACGATAAGCATACAATCCGATGTGCTTGTAGTAGGTATGTCCCTTCAACCAGTCCTGTTTCTCGGCATTACGCTGATAAGGAATGATAGAACGGCTGAAATAAAGTGCGTTCCAGTTCTTGTTGACTACCACTTTCGGTGAATTCACGTTTTCCAGTACGGCAAACGCTTCATCGGCAGTAAAAGGCTTCACCAACGTAGCAATCTGCGTGGTTACATCTTCAAAACAAGCCTTTACCGCATCCAGTTGTGAAGGCTGAATAAAAGGCTCATCTCCTTGTATATTCACTACGACGTCAAACTCACCTCCAATCTTGGTACAGGCTTCATAACAACGATCCGTACCACTTTTGTGGTGAACGGAAGTCATCACAACCTTTCCCCCGAACGCCTTAACAGCAGCTTCAATGCGTTCATCATCCGTAGCTACATAAGCGTCATCCAAAACGCCTGCCACTTGTTCGTATACGCGTTGTATGACTGTTTTTCCGCCCAACATAGCCAACGGTTTCGCAGGAAAACGAGTGGATGCATAGCGGGCAGGTATAATTCCAAGAAATTTCATCTACTTAATAAATAATGAAGAATGGAAAGCAGATAATGACTGTTGTATATATCCCCTTTGCCAATCCTCCGGTTTTAATATTTTGTTATCATATAAAAGCATGTCAATATCCAGACATACTTTTTCCTCTTTCTTATCCTCCGAACGACGTCCGGACCTCTGTTCTATATCTTTCAGCATTTTCCTCACCGTCTCTTCATCCTTATCAGAATAGAACAGAACCACTTGGTTGGAAAACAGAGCCGGATTCTTAAAAAACAAAGGTTTAGTTTCCAGTTCGGGAGCAAAACATATAGAAGAGAACGATTCAGTCAACTTCTGCCTGGCAAAAGTCAAGTTCTCTTTCCTGTTGTAATTACTCCCTATGCAAACAATATACTTGTGCACTTCTTTAATTGAAAAGATCGTCCAATCCCCCTTCTTCTATCACTTCGCCATCAGGAGTTTCCGAACCGGCACACGGGTCAAACCCTTCAGGGAGTTTGAATCTCTCCTGCTGGTCATATCCCAAGGTCGGATCGTCATACACTTTCTTCATATACATTGCCCAGATAGGCAAAGCTGCAGCAGCACCCTGTCCATAGGTCATTCTACCGAAGTGAATATCACGTTCGTCCCCTCCTACCCAACAACCGGATACCAGTGAAGGAGTGAATCCCATAAACCAGGCATCGGAGTTATCATTGGTCGTTCCTGTTTTTCCACCCATATCGGCGGTAATTCCATATCGACGAACACGTCCACCCGTTCCTTCATTAATAACGGCACGCAGCATAACCAGCATTTTGTAAGTGCTCGACGCGCTTATCACTTCTTCCATTTGCGGTGCAAAAGTAGAAATGACATTGCCATCACTATCCTCAATACGGGTAACGAACAATGGAGCCACCCGGATTCCTTTATTGGCAAAAGCCGTGTATGCGCTGACCATTTCACCGACAGAAATTTCACAAGGTCCCAGACAAAGTGAAACCACCGGATCAATTGCTTTATTACGTACACCGAAACTATGAATCAGGCGTACCAAATCATACGGATTCAGCTTACCCATCAGATATGCAGAAATCCAGTTATCGGAGTTTGCCAATCCCCATTTCAGAGTTACCATTTCTCCATAACGCTTATCATTTGCATTACGTGGTGTCCAGGGAGTTCCATTCTCATCAATCAAAGTTTGCTCTACGTGGCGTGCCTGATCGCAAGGAGAAAATCCGTTCTCCATTGCCAATGTATATAAATACGGCTTAATAGTAGAACCTACCTGACGACGTCCTACCATCGCCATATCATACTGGAAATATACATAATTCGGTCCGCCCACATAAGCCTTCACGTGTCCGTTTGCCGGATCCATTGACATAAATCCCGTCCGCAAGAAAGATTTGTAGTAGCGGATGGAATCCATCGGTGTCATAATCGTATCTTTATCACCCTTCCAGGAAAAGACAGTCATTTCTTCCGGTGTATCGAACGCCTTACGAATCTGTTGTTCCGAAGCTCCCGCCTCTTTCATGAGGCGATAACGTTCCGTTTGTTTCATTGCTTTCGTCAACAACTCTTCCACTCGTTTTTCCGGTAGTGATCGTGCATACGGAGCATTCTTACTTCCCTCTTTTTCTTTGAAGAATATAGGTTGCAGATAATCACCCAAATGCTCTTTTACAGCATCTTCGGCATACTGCTGCATACGTGAATTGATAGTTGTATAAATCTTCAATCCATCTGTATAGATGTTATAATTTGTACCGTCTTTCTTCTTGTTTTTCGCACACCAGCCATATAACGGGTTAGTTTCCCAAGCGATAGAATCCTCATAGAATTTCTGCATTTGCCAACCACGATAATCACTTCTTACCGGTTTCGGTGCTGTCATGACGCCGCGGAGATATTCACGGAAATAAGTAGCCAGCCCCTCTTTATGGTCAACACGATTGTAAGTCAGTTTCAACGGAAGAGCCTGCAAAGAATCACATTCTGCATCTGTGATATATCCGGCTTTACGCATCTGCTCGAGCACCACATTACGACGACCACGGGAACGTTCGTTGAAACGAACCGGATTGTAAAGTGACGGATTCTTACACATACCCACCAATGTAGCTGCTTCTTCAATCTTCAAGTCCTTCGGTTCACAGCCAAAATAGGTATATGCAGCAGTTTTGATACCAACAGCATTATTCAGAAAATCAAATTTATTGAGATACATACTCAATATTTCCTCTTTGGTGTAGTAACGTTCAAGTTTCACCGCAATCACCCATTCAATCGGTTTTTGGAAAAGACGTTGAAGTGTATTTCTAGCCACATTTTCCGTAAACAACTGTTTAGCTAGCTGTTGTGACAAGGTACTACCCCCACCTGCATTTTTCTGAAACATCAAACCACGTTTCACAAACGCACGGAACAACGCTTTGGCATCAATACCCGAATGCTCGACAAAACGAACATCTTCCGTTGCAATAAGAGCATTGATAATACTGGGTGACAAATCCTTGTAAGCCGTGTACACCCGGTTTTCCTTGCTGTAAGACCATGTACCAAGCACTTTCTCATCTTCAGAAAAAATCTCTGTTGCAAATTTATAGCTCGGGTTCTCGAGTTCCTCTACAGGAGGCATATAGCCAATCCAACCCTTTGAAATGGAGACAAAGACTATAACAATAGCCAATACTATGACTGCCAAGAATATCCAAAGAGCTTTTATTATTTTTCGAATCATGTTTTTTCTCGCTTAAAATGACGCATTTAATTAAGATGCAAAGGTAGATAAAATCCGCTATTCAGCCAACGAGTTTGATTATAATTTCTATTTTGTTAAAATATAGAGCGATACTCCTAACAAATAGCATGAAACAAAACAAAAAAGAGCATTTTTCAAGAAAGCAACCCTCTTATTATATCTAAACACAAACAGGCGGGAAAAATCCCGCCTGTTATTCATTCATAAATATACCTATTTATAAGATAATCAATTACAAGGTTGCTGCCTGCACACCTACCACTCCGGCAATCGCACCGGCAACAGCAATAATCACTTTCAAAATAATACTCCACGTTTTTTTCATAGACATTTCTCTTTTTAAATTAAACACTAAATGAACACTCTAACCGTCAGCTATTAATCAACGAGACATTAAGCTGCGGGATCCGGTGCCTCTCCGCTACCGCCACCTTCATCTCCGCCACCTTCGCCTTCATCCGGTTTCTCGGGATCTTCCGGAGATACAGTAACGCTAATTTTCTTCAGATATTCATCCAGACTGATCAGATCTAACTTCTCATCTGCACGGGTAGCAGTTTTGGTGACACGCAACTCTTTATTAGCTTGGAAAAAGATACGAACACTATCCACACTCTTAGCATTAATATCCTTCGCCAACTCCGCACCTTTCGAACGGGCAGTCAACATAAACACACCCAAACCTTCGATATTCACAGACTTACCTTCCAACAACTGCTCCTTCATTTTTTCCACAAAATTCTGGATTACACTCTTGATGTCACCGATAGACAGCGAAGAACGATCCTGCATTTTTTGTGCAATATATTTCAGGTTGACGGACTGACCTAAAGTGATCAGATGCGGATAATATCTCTTAGGAGAATTGGGAACACGCGGATCTGTTGGCCGCGTAATGACTTTGTAAATTACACTCATACTACGTTTTTTTAAAGATTTAAATTCAAGTTTATTTATTCACGTTTTGTTGATCAACAATGCAAAGGTGAAACTTTTATTCCGGATAGAAAAGGAAAAAGCTCCTTGCGGAACTATTTTCATTTACCTAAGTATATAATAAACTATAAATCAACAACATAATCAGCATCCTATAATCTCCCAGTCCCCAATCGTACACCGTTCGCTATCAAAACTGACAACCACCTTTACGACAGGCAATCCACATAAAGCAAAGCGTTCCGGATAATTCTTCAAATCAATTTGCTCCATCGCTTCACCAACACTTTTATCCAATTTCAGTTCCATCACATACAATGTAGTCTTCGTACGAAGTACTATATCTACCCGCCCACGAGGAGTACGAACCTCCACATCCACGTAATATCCCAACAAACTGAATATGATATAAAAGACCTGCTGATAGTGTCCTTCGAACCTTGTATTGTCGCAGTAAGGAATCGTAGACAGAAATTCCTGCAAACGGTGTAAAGCAGCATCCATATCACCATTCTGAATATCATAAAAAAGATAAGCCACCATGGTAGTTGCTTCAGGTGTCTTGTTATTTACATAATAAGGAAGAAGGCTCTCCATAAGTCCCAGCCTTACTTCTTTATTGGGAATATCCAGCGTATAAAGGTCTAGCATCTTATTATAGTCCTTAATAGTGATATACCCACTTTGGTACAATAAAGGCACTGCATCAGTCATCGTTTCAGTAGGAGCATCGAAAACTGAAGATTTCAGCTGTCTACGTCCAATTTCGGAAGGTTTCACACCGAATTTATCCAACATCTTAACCAGATATGTAGGAGTACCGCTACCAAACCAATAAGATCCAAATTTTCCATCAGCAAAAGCATTTAGCAAACTGAAAGGATTATATATATCGGGCGAAGGAGATGTAAAATGATAACCATCATAATTTTCTTTCAATTTCATCAAAGCCTCTTCAGGTGTTATCTCCAATTTCTTTGCCAATCCTTCCAAATCATCCTTCATTTGCAAACGTATCTCATCTTCACTAATTCCACAGATAACAGCGTATGGCTCATCCATACTAATATTCTTTATATTATTCAACTCACTAAAAATACTTAATTGTGAGAATTTAGTAATACCAGTCAGAAATACATAACGCAAATAAGGATCACAAGCTTTTAACGGACTGTAGAAGTTACGCATGATGTTACGCAATACATCCAGATTTTCCCGTTCGTGCACCACATCCAGCAGAGGAGCATCATATTCATCAATAAGCACAACCACTTTCTTTCCGGTCTGCTCATAGGCACGTTTTATCAGTCCCATCAAACGCTGATTGGGATTAACCTCCTCCTCCAACCGTCCATAAATCTGTTCATAACCATATAGTTTCAGATTCAATTCTTGGAGCAACTGTTCACTATCCGCATGTTTGGCGGTACTCATATCGAAGTGAAGTACCGGATATTCCGTCCACTCCTTCTCCAGTTTCTCCATAGCCAATCCATGAAACAGATCCTTACGACCGGAGAAATAGCTATGCAGCGTGGAAGTAAGTAATGATTTCCCAAAACGTCGTGGACGGCTCAAAAACATATAGCTGGAAGCCGAATGAGTCATCCGGTAAACATATTCCGTTTTATCAATATAGAGGTAATTCCCCTCCCGTATCTTCGAGAATGTCTGTATCCCGATAGGATATAGTCTTTGCAAATCTTCCATATCAATCATATTTTTCACATACTTAAGCATTTATAATCTCCCAGCCCCCAATCGTACACCGTTCGCTATCAAAACTGACAGCCACCTTTACGACAGGCAATCCACATAAAGCAAAGCGTTCCGGATAATTCTTCAAATCAATTTGCTCCATCGCTTCACCCGCACTTTTATCCAGTTTCAGTTCCATCACATACAATGTAGTCTTCGTACGAAGTACTATATCTACCCGTCCACGAGGAGTACGAACTTCCACATCCACATAATACCCTAATAAACTAAATATGATATAAAAAACCTGCTGATAGTGTCCTTCATATTTCGTATTATCGCATTGCGGTATAGTGGACAGGAACGTTTGCAAACGGCGTAATGCAGTATCCATATCCCCATTACGGATATCACGGGAAAGATACGCCACCATTGTCGTGGTTTCCGGAGCTTTACTACCGACATAATGTGGAAGAAGACTTTTCATCAGGCCTATTCTCACTTCCTTATTAGGAATATTCAATGTATACAAGTCTAATTCCTCATCATAATTCTTAATAGTGATATAGCCACTTTGATATAGCAGCGGGATAATACTTGTCATCCTTTCTGTTGGTGCATCAAAATCCTCGACCGAAACCCTATTATTTCCAATTTCGGAAGGTTCTACGCCAAACTTCTCCAACATATTTATCAGATATGTAGGCGTACCGCTACCAAACCAATAAGATCCAAATTTTCCATCTGCAAAAGCATTTAGCAAACTGAAAGGATTATATATATCGGGCGAAGGAGATGTGAAATGATAACCATCATAATTTTCTTTCAATTTCATCAAAGCCTCTTCAGGTGTTATCTCCAATTTCTTTGCCAATCCTTCCAAATCATCCTTCATTTGCAAACGTATCTCATCTTCACTAATTCCACAGATAACAGCGTATGGCTCATCCATACTAATATTCTTTATATTATTCAACTCACTAAAAATACTTAATTGTGAGAATTTAGTAATACCAGTCAGAAATACATAACGCAAATAAGGATCACAAGCTTTTAACGGACTGTAGAAGTTACGCATGATGTTACGCAATACATCCAGATTTTCCCGTTCATGTACCACATCAAGCAAAGGAGCATCATATTCATCAATAAGCACAACCACCTTCTTACCTGTTTGCTCATAAGCACGCTTAATAAGATTAACTAAGCGTAGATTGGCATCCCCCTCTACTGCGTTAATAGCAAACGTACGTTCATATTCAGCAAGCATAAAATCAAGAAGACGTTCCAATCCTCCTTTATCCACATGTTTCGCCATACTCATATCAAAGTGAAGCACCGGATATTCCGTCCACTCCTTCTCCAGTTTCTCCATAGCCAATCCATGAAACAGATCCTTACGACCGGAGAAATAGCTATGCAGCGTGGAAGTAAGTAATGATTTCCCAAAACGTCGTGGACGGCTCAAAAACATATAGCTGGAAGCCGAATGAGTCATCCGGTAAACATATTCCGTTTTATCAATATAGAGGTAATTCCCCTCCCGTATCTTCGAGAATGTCTGTATCCCGATAGGATATAGTCTTTGCAAATCTTCCATATCAATCATATTTTTCACAAAGCTACTAAAAAATATCCATCAGTCATTGCTTTACAAAAAAAATATCAACTATCTTCACAGACGGTTGATATAATAGAAATCACATCGGATTTACACCGACATGAGGGCGTTGATCAGGAATACACCGCTGTGTATTTCCTGACCACAAAATGTAGGGGTCTTCATGTGTGTAGCATGAAGTTAGGGACCTACATGTTCCATCTCACTTTCGTGTAAAGTATTAAAAGTACTCTATGACATTATTAACTTAAAAAATATCGGTCATTAATGGCTTTAGTCTTCCTTGGCGTGAGATTGTTCTCCATATCCATAACCGTAGCCATATCGCTTACCATAGCCATAATACTTGCCATATTTGCCATAACCGTAATAATAACCGTACTTTCTTTTCTTCAGATCCAAACCATTGATTACAGTACACAGGCTAGGTAATTTATCTTTTTCAGCAAGTTCGTTGATCAAAGTATACTCATTTTTATGAGTATAGTCTGCACGGCAGACATAAACAGATAAATCAGCCACACGCCCTATCAATAAGGTATCAGTTACCATACCAACAGGAGCTGTATCCAGAATCACATAATCAAAATTCTTCTTAAGAGTTTCAATCGCTTTATCCAGTCCATCACGAGCCAATAATTCGGTAGGATTAGGAGGAACTGTTCCACCGGGAAGAATATACAGATTTTTACTGACATCGGAAAGCTGTACTAAATCCATCAAGTTCTTTTCCGGATTAGCCAAATATTGAGTTATACCAACTTCTTTTCTTGGAATATTAAATACCTTATTCAAGCCCGGTTTACGAATATCAAGACCAACGATTACTACTTTCTTCCCTAATAAAGAAAGACTAATAGCAAGATTAGCAGAAATGAAAGATTTGCCCTCACCACTAACCGTAGAAGTAACCAGAATCACCTTCTTGTCATTTTCAAGCATAAACTGAAGATTCGTTCGGATATTACGGAAGGTTTCACTCATCAGATTATTTTGATTCTCAAATACAGCAATAGCACCCTGCTTTTCATCAGTCAATGGGATATCACCAACAATAGGTACACTGGTAAGTTTTTCTACATCAGAACGACCTTCAATCTTGAATTTAGTCAATTCGAGCAGATAAATAACCCCCACCGGAATTCCGACTCCTAACACTAAAGCAATCAGGTAAATCATTTTACGTTTAGGAGATACAGGAGCATCATCTGCTATCGCGTCATCTATAATCTTTGCATTGTTGGCTGTAGCAGCCAGAGTTATAGCATTCTCCTCACGCTTCTGAAGCAACATCAAATAAAGTCCGGCCTTTATCTCCTGTTGGCGAGCAATACTCACAAACTCACGCTCTTGACCAGGTGCCTCACTAATGCGACGGGAATAACGGTTCGCCTCACGATCCAAATCCGCCTTCGTGATAAATAATCCACGTAACACTCTGTCTAAAGAGACTTGTACATTCTCTTTCATTGCACTAATGCTGGTATCCAGATTTATAATGGTAGGATTATTCTCTGTTGATGTACGTAATAAACGTTTCCTCTCAACAAGAACATCATTATAACGGTTGATAGCAGCAGCAAGATTCAAATCCTGCAATCCGATATTACTAGGTAGAACCTCATAACCTTCATTTTGCATATATTTCTGCAAATCCTGCAGCAAATTAATCTGGGTTTGATTCTCCACACGCTTCTTTTCATATTCAGCACTACCAGTTAAAGCTATCTGAGCATCACTGGTCAAATCCGTAATACCTGCCCCACGTTTGAAACTCTCCAGATCCTTTTCCGTACTACCCAGTTCTTTGGAGATTATACTAATACGTTCATTGATAAATTCTGCTGTTTTCTGCGCCACTTCATTCTTATCATTATTCGTATTGATATTATACATCTCCAATAACTTATTGATAAAATCCTTGCCTCGTTGTACATTTGAGTTTTTCAATGATATGACAGCTACAGAAGTAGTTTTGGAAGTGGGCTCAATAGTCATATTCTTGCAATACGCTTTCGCTACAGCCAAAGGCTTATTTATTGTTGCTGTTATATTGCGTGTAGTCTTTTCCGAATCCGTAGTTTCTTCCAATGTTCTTTTAGAAGACAATACAGAATCCGGTGTCAGAAAGAAGGCCAATGTTCCCCGTTCGGTGGGAAAAACTGCCGGCAACTTTTCGAAATGCTTCTGATATTCATCATCGCCTATCTTCACATTCACATCCATACTTCCCTGTGGTTGCAATGCCATCTCCACAATCATCGGCTCCTCCAACAAATCAGCTTCCTGCGGAGTCAGGCTCACTTGTACTGGTGAAGTCTTATACATGTTTCTGGAAGGGAATTCATCTTCATCCGTATAGGAAATATAAAGCCCCAAATCTTCAACCACCTCTTTGACGATAGTCTTGGAACGGAGAACTTCAATCTCATTATCAATATTCTGCGAAGAAGAGACCATGCCATCCAATCCCAGACTCTCCAACCCGGAAAGCATTCCGGCACTACCACCTTTCTTATCATCCTTTATTAGAACCGTAGCGGAAATATTATATACGGGAGTGGACATATAAAGATAGACCCATGCCGCAATCAAACACACTACAACCGTACCCACAAACCAAGGCCAGTGGATCAAATACTTAAAAAGCAGTTCCTTGACGTCTATATTTTCTTCCTTAGATTCTTGTGCTTCGTTGAAATCTGTTTCTTTCATTGCAAATCATTATTTTAATATATTTACTAATAGGCTGACAATAGATACCAAAATAGAAGTAGCAGAGAACCAAAGACTGGTACTGTTGCCCACATCCGAATTTCGAGCCTTTGCTTTATTGGGGGTCACATAGACAATATCATTCTGCTGTAACCAATAGTAAGGCGAAAGAATGGTTTCGGCCTTATTCAAATCCAAGGTTACAATTTGCTGTTTACCGTTTGCGTCTTCACGAATCAACTTTACATTATCACGAAGACCGTAGACCGTCATATCACCAGCCATGGCCAATGCCTCCAACAGATTCACTTTCTCATTAGAAATAGTGAAAGTACCGGGACGGGTAACTTCGCCGATAACAGATATTTTATAATTTACCATACGCACCGTTACAATGGGAGTCTCCTTCATGTAAGGCTTCAGTTTATCTATAATCAGCTGTTCCGCTTCCCTTTTCGTTAAGCCTCCTAACTTCAATTCTCCTAACACCGGAAAATTTATGTTTCCTTCATTATCTACCAAATAAGGTTGTAATACAGGTTGAGTAGTCACATAAGACGAAGTACTCACAGCTATTCCGGCATTGCTGGCAACTGTCAGGTTAAAAGGTATCGCAAGTTCAGGATTAGTACACGATACCACAATAGTCAACAAATCCTTGGGCATGATCTTGGCATCATACAGTTTTTCCTGTTGTTCTGCCTCGTTCACAACTTCCACATTTTGGAAATATGGAACCTTTTTATAAGACTGACAGGCAGTCAATAGGAATGGCAACAACAGTAGCCACAAATTTCTTTTGTTAAGTCTTCTCATCATAATTCGTAAATTCATAATTAAACGCCCTTTAATTCCTAAGTTTTAAGGCAAGCGCGCCTACCTTTTAATTTTTAATCTTTAATTTTCTAATATGCTTCTTTTTCACCACGTATAGCATTATACACCGTCTTATACATGATATATAAATCCAATAAAAACGTCCAATGTTCTATATACCAGATATCACGCTGCACACGCCCCTCCATCTGCCAGAGCTCTTTCGTCTCACCACGATAACCCGTCACCTGCGCCCATCCAGTTATTCCAGGTTTTACAAAGTGACGAACCATAAACTTATTTATTAGATTGGAATATTCCTCCGTATGCTTCAACATATGAGGACGGGGACCGACAATAGACATATCACCCTTCAACACATTAATGAATTGCGGTAATTCGTCCACACTAGTCTTTCTCATTATTTCTCCGATACGTGTTTTACGAGGATCGTTTTCCGTAGCCTGAAGAGTATCGCATTGTGTATTTACCTTCATCGAGCGGAACTTGTAACACCAGAATTCACGACCATCTTCACCACTGCGCTTTTGTTTGAAAAAGACAGGGCCGGGAGAACTTAGCTTGATCGCGATTCCGAAGAATATATAGACAAATGGAAAGACAGTAATAAGAAATACCCCCGAACAAACAATATCAAATGCACGCTTAATAATACGGTTTTCTAATGACTCCAATGGTTCACAACGAATGGAAAGTACAGGAACATTACCCAATAATTCAAAGTGCATCCTACGTTTCAAATAATTACGGACATTAGGAACACTAAAAAAACGAACCAAATGGTTTTCACAGTAATTTATGATAGGAACAATCTCCGCACTGCGTACAGAAGGAAGGCTGCAATAAAGCTGGTTGATCTCTCCCGCATGTTTTTCTAAAAAAACACTTACTTCATTGGGTTGTCCCAAATATGGAACATCCTGTGGATACCGATCCGAAGGAAAATCCTCGAAATACCCCAATACACGATAACCGGACGTAGGATCATCCGTCATCGCATGATAAAGTTCCTGCATATTCTCATGGCTCCCAACCAATACTACCTTGCGGACATTTCCGCCCTTTTTCCGATAAATCTCCAGTAAGTGACGGGAAATTAAGCGGTAGCTAATGATGACAATTATCAGTGCAATATAATACAGTCCGAAATAGCGGGAATGAGAAAAATGAAAATGAAAAACAAGCAACGTACAAACCGATAAAAAGACAAAAGGAACCATGTTACGTAAAACACGGATCATAATCTGTTCAGGACGCACCACAGGACGATGAAGAATAACACCTGAATGCATGTTACAAAGTAAATAGCACAGAGTTATAAGAGTCATTCCCTGAAAAATAGAACCGCAATGGATACACCAGAAACGGGTACCCAGAAACAAATTAAATCCCCATAAAAGCAGGTTCAGCAAAATAAGATCCCCCAAAAGGACCAAAGACTTTAGGACTTTATTAAAACGTTGGACTTCCTGCATAAATTCATTTATTAAAATTTTAAACCATTCCCCGATATAGTGCCAATACTTGCTCCGCAATTGTATCCCAATTATATTCATCCATAGAATAAGATGCCGGAACAAAATCTTTTGATAACACTTTTTGTAATTTGTCTTTTAACTCCTTTTCATCACCAGTCTGAAAATAACAGTCATGCGCTAATCCTACCTCCAGGTTAGCAGGGATGCTACTTACGATTACAGGCAGGTCATAGCTCATAGCCTCCAGTAATGCGATAGGCAATCCCTCGTGAGAAGAAGGCAACACAAAACAACAGGCATGAGTCAACAATTCATGCAATTTCTTACCTTTAATAAATCCCGTAAGAATTACCCCATTTTCCTTGGCCAGTTTCTTTAAACTTATCGAATAATCATCTTCAAAATCACTATCACCGGCTAATATGAGTTTATAGTCAAGTCGTTTTAAAGCCGAAAACGCATGAATCAAATGATGAAAATTCTTTTCGGGCACAAAACGTCCCATGGCAAATACATACTTATGAGATTCCACACCCAGACTCTCCAGATAATCCGTATCTGCAATTTTATCAGGCGCAGGCACTCCATTGTAAATAAGACGACAGTCTCTCCGTCCATATTTGCGCACCAGAATATCATTTATCACCTCCGAAATGACAATTACCTCATTGGCAAACATTACGCCCATTCGTTCCCCCAGCTTCAACATGGTTTTAGCCGCAACCCCCCATTTATCCCTGTCATAATCCGGACCATGGTGAGTAAAAACGACTTGCATTCCCAACAGACGCGCCAGGGGAGTCAGCAATGCCGGACCAATAGCATGGATATGCACAATATCCGCATGCAGACTTCTTGCTTTCAAAATCGCCTTGAACGTATGAATAACGGCTTCCAGTGATTTTTTCTTCGGGGTTGTTATATCCACCAGTTTCACTCCCTGATATTCCGCAAGTGAATCATGAACGTAACTTTTACGACGAACAATAGTTATATCAATATCTTTTTGTACCATACGAGGAAAAAGTTCCTCGCAGTGCGTTTCGACACCACCTAGGATATTGGGTATTCCCCGGGTACCAGTTACTACAACTTTCATAGTATCAGAACTTTTCTCTTAAGTCCCCTTGACAAGGATCCTGGCCTACATTATACCAACACTTATCAAGACAGGCAGACTTCCCTTGCATACTACGAAGTTTATTTGCTATGGCCCACTTTAACGGATGTTTGATATATTTGTGCATCACCGGAGAAGCAGTACCCACCATCCAGCAGTTCTTCGGACATTTGCGCACCATATCACGTACCTGCTGTGCTTGTTCACTTTCCCAAATAGTCATAAAGTTCGGAGTTTCACGAATATTACCCATTTTCTTCATCCAGTATTTTTCCTCCAAACCATTACATGGATATACATCACCATAAGGTTCAATAAAGAAATTGGCAGAACCAGCTTCACATGGCAGCATACGGCGACCTCCTTCTATATAGTTAATCAACCCCATATTGAAGAAAGCACGAAACCAACTTTTCGGATGATTCTCTTTCAATTGCCATTCTATCAACTGTTCAAAGTTTTTGCAGACTTCATCTTTGTTTGTTATCACATTATCGTCTTTATGAAAATAATATGAATTATGAAAAGCAGCTGTAGCAAATTCCATCCCCAATGACTTACTCAACTGATAGAGTGAAAGCATATCCTTGGAGTTATTATTGGATACCGTACATCCAAAGCCGATATCTTTCAATCCCATATCTTTCAATGTCAATAAAGTACGTAAACCTTTGTCAAAGCCACCTGCGTGACCACGTAACTCATCATTCTTGCAACTTAGCCCCTCTATAGAAATACGAATACCAATATTCGGAAATTTCTTGGCTAAAGCTATGACTCTATCCTCAAACCAGCCCGAAGTAGAGATTACAATACGGTTGGAATGACGGTAGCATTCTTCAACTATTTTATCCAAATCTTCACGAATAAAAGGTTCTCCACCCGTCAGGTTGATGAATTTCAACTTCGGTAGTGTACGTAACTCTTCTGGTTGTATCTCTTTACTCTTTTCTGTGGGATATTGCCACACATTACACATCTTGCAACGCATCGGGCAACGATACGTCAAGATGATGCTCGCGTCCGTAGGACACGGGATACCATTTGTAGCCATAATATGAATATGATTAAATATATACAATTAAATAAAGCTCCTATTCCCCGGTATAAACATTCATTAACCGTTGATAATAAGCATCTTCAGAATATCTTTCTTGGGAACTTTTAGCCAATGCCTCATAATTGAATGTGTGTGAAAACATTGCTTCAATCTTCGTTTTCAAATCCACCGTATTTTTCGATTCAAACAACATTCCGCTTTTTCCCTCCTCTATCAATTCCGGTATCCCTCCGATACGAGCCCCCAACACAGGAGTACCCAAGCATTGCGCCTCAATCACCGAAAGTGGATTGTTTTCGTACCACTCCGAAGGAATAACGCTAAAGCGAGCACACCCCACCAATTCCTTAATCTCCGGCCATTGTTTATAGCCCAAAAATTCAATGTCAGTTCCGGCAGCCAATGTCTTAAGTTCATCCATTAGAGGACCTCCGCCAATGATTCGCAATTTATAGGGTAACTGTCGAGCCGCCTTTACCAAAGTCGCGCCCCCCTTTTCATGAGATAATCGACCGATAAAACAATAATAATCTTGCTTATTATACTCTTGTCTTATAGTCTTTTTCACATCTATAAAATTACAGAGAATGTGAATCTTCGATTTATCAAAACCACCTTGCTTCATTTTCTCGGCCATGAAAGAACTGGGTGATAAGAAAACATCCGTAGAAGCCTCCAAACGTTGTCTGTTCCATTTCATTGCTTCCCAATAGGCTAGCATACTAGCCAAGCAAGAATTTTTCATACACTTATGCTCCACCACCCGACGCTTGTCTGCAAAACACTCTTCACAAACTTCCGTACCATTGCGCAGGCAGTCATAACGTGGGCAAAGCAACTTGTAATCGTGTAATGTCCATACCACTTTTATTCCTCTTTGATGAGCCAATTCCACTATGATTGGCGAAAGCTGGCTATGAATATTATGAACATGCACCACGTCCGGATGGAAATCATCCAAAAGTGCATTAAATTTTCTTTTCACCTCGCCTATACCAAAAGGACGAGCAAAAGCTTCTATTATCCCAATCCCCGGTTTAAACCGAATCTCACCGGGGAAATATTTACTCCATGAAGTCTGCAAGTTCTCCGGAAAATCCATAGCAAAGATTGCTACTTCGTGCCCGTTTTTCTTCAAAAGTTCCTCCAGATTGATGGTACAAATGCAATCTCCACCACGAGCATAGTAAAACTTGTTAGCTAATAATATTCGCATTAGATATGATTATTGATAAGCACTCAATTGATAATATTTAAATTAATCCCGAGATAACAGCAATCTCCAAACTCAATATGATTAAATCTGCATTTAAGCCATCCAATCAAATACTTGACTAATAATTTGATTCGCATAAGTCCACGATTTTTTGAATGCCAGAATCAAAATTATCTCTTCCACAAACATCTTTTAGAAACTTGTGGAGTTTGAGTGCCTTATCATTACGTTCTTTCTCATTCAATAAATAGTAACGAATAGCATCTTTCCATTGCTTTACATCACGCTCCAAAGCACACCCCCGATCAGAAGTAATATATGCTCTCGTTGTGGCGGTTGAGGTGGTAATAACAAATCTCTCACTTCCCGCTGCTTGAAACAACACCAATAATCCTGCCGGAGCCTCGGTTGTCAGTGGCATTGCTACTATGGCGGAATTAGCCATCTCTTGGAGAAACTGATTAAAGGGCAGATTACATTTCACCTTAATGTTCTCTGTAATATATTCTTTATACATACGATAGTCTAAGCTATTCATTACAAATAAAAAATTCACGTCAGACATTTGTTTTGCCACTTCTAGCATAAAAGACCAATCTCTAGAATTTCCTCCGCCTACAAATATATCATGACTCAACGATTCACATTTTCTTTCCCATTTCTCATGATAAGGATCATGAATTACAGTATAATTAAAATCAAGACACAACCACTCTTTCAACAATTCTCCATAATAATTAAGAGGTTACACTGGCATGGAAATATTTCGACATTAAAGCTTTGCGATACATTTTCGATACAATGCGATTTTGTATAGTATCTTTCTTTTTTAAAAGAATATTGAGACAACCAATATTTCTACGCTGAAAAGTCAAAAGACACATCCAATAAAGTAATACGGCTTGAAAATCATACCAACAAAACACTGTTTCTCCCCTCCGGGAACAATATAGAGCTCGAAAACAGCCTATCGTCCAACCCACGATACGTTTCTTAGTACGAGGCGACTCAATATAGTGCACCTCTTGTCGCAAATTTCGAGGCTTAAACTCACTATCCACATTAGAAAAGCCATGTAATATGTGTATCATCTTACTATCCTTATTTCAAAACATTACGTAAAAAGTCAATTGACCGTTCTCTATAAATAGCCAATATACCGTCTACCCTCTCATAATCAATCGGACGCTGAAGTACCTCCATATTCTTTTCCAACTCCTCCTGGGAAGTAAACACATGATCTTCTAGTCCTACTAAGTCAAGCAAATCAAGCAGACGGCTCGATAATCCATTTGCTATAGGAATCACAGCAAACTGACGATGATAAAGCAAACTAAACACCAATCCATGGAAGGAATCCGTCACTACAACCTCCGCTCCACCAATCTGCTCTATCCATCCTTTTATAGCGGGAGGATAACAATATTCAAACCCTCTCAAAGGATATCCATTAAATATCATACGAGCCGGTATACCCATCTTGTATGAAAGATAACGTGCCATATCAAGCTGACAATCATTACGATTCAAGAGATAACAGACAATACGGTGATTGGGAGTAATAGATGAAGTAATTTCCGCATAAGAAGAATGTAGCATTGTAGGATCAAGCACTAAACTACTATCAAGACTAAATTGCTGTTTTAATATATTTTGGCCCGTAACTTCTCTCACAGATATGCCCGAAAAACGATGAAGAAGTTTATCTATAGCAGGCAGTAGCTCTTTATGACTCTCCGGCCACATATTCACTCCAAAACTCGAAGCAAACGACACTCTGCGAACCTGATCCCCTCCAAAATCAAGAAAATAGGCTAAACATTGTTCACGACTAATTAAAGGATTCCATGTTTGGTCACTTCCTACCAATAAACAGTCATAATCCAACTTTGCCTTTCTAAGCTCCTCCACTGTTTTATAATGCCGTGTTAGCGACGGGTAAAACTTTTTGCAGAACCTATGAAATTTAATAAAGCGAGGAATAAAAATCAATTGTCTCAACTTTATAGGTTCTGGCTGCCTAAGATCTATCAACTCTACTTCATGTCCCAGTTCCTTAAGAAGACGACATGTGGCATAAGTTTGTAACACTGCCCCACAATTATACGACTTATGATATGTTAATAATCCGATTTTCATTGCTTATTGATTAAATTTTACATAGTCTTTATACATATAGCGATGCGAAACCGCTACTTTATAATCATCCTTAAACGTCCCTACACCTATCAAAAGGACTGGAACCTCATAGCTCGGAATACGCATCTCTTGCTTTATTTTTTTTGTTATTCTCCATTTATGTCCCATAGTCAATGGTATAGTGGCTAATCCGTAATAATGAAGAGAGTACAGAAGATTCATTGCGTAAAGCCCTCCATCAACAAAAGGAAGATTTTGTTCATAAAAACCATAATTCCTCAAATCGCCACAAACAAGAATAGCACATTGCATTTGCTTATTAAACCCCTTGCTTCCACCTTGCAATTCGAACATTTTTGCAACCAAATTATTTTCCGTATAAACATGAACTCTCCAACTCTGCCTATTACAAGCAGATGGGGTGCGCTCACAAAGTTTTAATGCGGCACAAACTTTCTCTACCTCTAATGGTGAATCACCAAAATCACGAATAGAAAAACGTGATTGAGAAAATGAATCAAAAGAACATTGAATTTTGCTTGAAATATCTTTTAGATTGAGATTATATATTCCACCAACATCATTGATTTTTATATTGTACAAAGAACATAATCTATTGAGAGCTGTCCCTACATCAACCATATCAGCACCCATATTCCCATTAAATTCAATATACTTCTGCAAGACAGAGACAGATTCAACAACGAACGGTTTAGCACCTCCTTTCTTTAGCAAATCTTCAAGATCTTCAATAATAGAGAATGCCTTTTCCTTTCCAAACCCTACTCTTACATGACCAATAGACATTCCCTTTTCCAAAGCATGTATTCTGATTTGCAATTCCGCCTGCTTTTTAAAGATATCCTTTGTCTGGTTCGTACTTCCACTATACAAAGTCAATGAGAAGGACTCTCCTATTTTTTCAAATATAATACGTAACCATACGATAAAAACATTTCCCTTAATAGCCGACTTTAATTTTTCTTTCATAAGATTCTAATCTAAAGAATTATTTACATGATACGTAATTGAACATTTCTATATATTGAGAGGCTATTCTTTCCGCTGAATAGTATTGTTTGGTATGTTCTATCATTGAAGATTTCAGCTTATCATAGCCACAGTTATACGTATCTATGGCATGAGCCATTACACAAACTAAATCTTCTACGTTCCCAGGCTCAAAAAGATAACCATTTACCCCTTCAAGAATCTCATCCGAAAAGCCTGGCAAATTCGAAGCTATAATCGGAAGATTATAATTAAAAGCAATCTTTGTAGGACCACTTTGAGACACCACTCTATAAGGTTGAACAAAATAGTCAGCGGACGAAAACAGATTAGCTATCTCTGAATTGTCTATAGATCGGATATCTATATCGAAAAGATCAGGATATTTAATCCTTGCTTGATAAAAACTCCAATCCTTACACATCCCATTGATAGATATCTTAAAACCTCGATATCCCTTGTTATAAAGCAAACACGCGGCATCTATCAACAAATCAATATTCTTTGCATAATTGATTGTTCCAAATGAAAGAAATCGAATAATACCATCTTTGGGCTTTTCAATGCTAGGAACACCAAAATCTTTTAATGCCAAAGGTATTCTGAATATTTTTGAATCAGGAAAATGTTTTTGAAACAAAGCTGCCTGTGACTCAGAAAACATGTTGACATATTTTACTTGCGAATAGACCAATCTACGTAGCGTGTTTAACAGCCTTTGGTGTCCCATCCCAATATGAACCTCTCCTTGATGTGCCGTTTGAATATAATGTTTCTTAGGCAGCAAATAAAACATTGGCAATTCCCATGGTGAGTAAACACTATCATTCATATAGATAATATCAGAATTCTGTTTTTTTATAATTTTGCCTAGACGCATATGTGCTAAGATATTTTTGGGATTGCGTATTCTATTATTGAACCTAAAAAATTCAATCGTCAGATTCGTATTTTCTTTCCTTATTTGTTCGAAGTCTGCCTCTTTAAATCTATTATTTTTAGAAAATAGTACGATCCAATGAATATCGTAATGCCTTAAGATTTCATGCATATTAAAATAATTCAAATCGCAATCAACAAAGTAATCTGGAGTAATCCAACAAATCTTTCTCTTATTCATACAAAAAACAATTCCCAATTAATAATTAACATTCATAATTATTTAGCAAACTTCGTTTATATTTTCTTTAGCACTCATTTCGTTTTAGTCAATCTCTATATCTTTTTAATATTGGTAACCAACCAATATATATTCGACAGCCACAAACTCTAATATAGGTATAGCGATGATAACCTAAAATCATGGGCTTAATCACTAAATTCCAGAACTCACCTACAGAATTTTTCTTCTTTTTTATCCTTTTATAGGGTGTAAGTCGCAAGTATTTATCGAATTCACTCACAAACGGATGTATACACAATCTCTCCCAAGGTTTGGGGCGTGAAGCAAAGTGAATTATTACGGGGTCGGTAACATTCGTATGTTCTTCTTTTTGATATATCTTCAAAACCCTATCTTGTGATAATCGAAAATTCTCCATAAAAAAATAGTTCATAGTATTCCAAGTGTATGACAACATCTTAGTTTGTTTTCCACACACGACATTCAACACATCTTGATCGTGATTAACGATACTCTCACTATTATTCCTTAGAAATTCAATACTTTTTTCATAAATATGCTCCTCACGCCATTTCTTAAGGTTAATCAGTAGAACCCCCGCATTAAAATAGCCTTGCTCAACCGGTATATGAAGACGCTTGAAAGCACCATTATTCACAGATAGTTTATCATTGTGATAAACTGCTCCCAGCAGATAATCTTCAATGTCAATATCATATAATTTAGCTATACTATGACGCACTATAATATCACAATCTAAGTAAATTAACTTTTCCACGGATAAAGGAAGAAGTAACGGTATAAAAAGTCGGAAATAAGTGGCTAGACTTATATGAGATAAGCCTGGAGATGACGGCATAGGAAAATCTCCAAACAATCCAGAATCTACATATATAATCTGAAGAGAACTACCCATATTCTCGGTCATGCTTTTAAGTTTTACCGCATTTTCATTACTAAGATTATCCGTTAACAAATAAAAACAGGTTCCTATATTATGATCTGCAACAGAAGCTATTGTTGTAGCACAATAAGGTGCAAAATTATTATCGCAAGCTAATACAATATCCATAAGTTTTCTTTTCCAAATTTGAATTATAAACATATCTCATAAACAACCCCAACCAAGGAAATAACACTTCCCATGAGTGGGCAGGTTGTGAGGTCATTACAAATAATATTTCAGCAAAAAGCAATGCTATAGCGATAGAACGATGAATATTCAAATTCCGATAAAAATACAAAGTAGCTCTAGCCATAAAAAAAATTACAAGTGTAATATAAATAACTCCATAATCTATCAATAGATAAAAAGGATAACCTTCCGCTCCTGCCAACAATGAATTATAACGATTGTAAAAGAGTCCATTTTCATTAATCAGGTTCATCGTATAATATATACCATGCCCTACCCAAGGAGCTTCTGCAAAATACATCAAGGCCGTCGCCATTTGATAGTTCCTAAGTTCTACAGAACTACCTCCTGTATTTTCACCACCTGTCAACAAAATATCAAGTACACCTTCAACGTATGATTGGACAATTGGTATATCTCTCAAAAAATATATAAATACAACCAAAAGAGGCAATCCCAAACACAAAGACTTTAACATTTGCTTTTTATTAATGAGGAATCCATACACAATTAATGAAAGTAGCAATACAACAAAAGGAGCCCGTGTTCCACAAAAGAATATATTCATCAGTAATAAACCTGCGCCTATCAGTTTTACATAATTATTTTTCTCAAAATGAAAAAGCAATAGTATAAGAGTAACATTAATCAAGCCAAAAATATTAGGAGAAAACTGTGTACCTGTACTTCTAAATCCCCTTTCAGATAAAGCTCTATCAGAACTCCATAATATCTCTCCCGATGATGAATGAGCAAGAGTAACAAAATTCTCTGCCATAAAATAACTCATATAACCAACAAGTACTACGACAAGAATAATGATATATATATATTTTTTTATATTCTTCCAGATATTCACATTAGATGGAAGAGATACAAAACCTAAAATGAAAAGAAAATAGGTTGACAAGAAATCCTGAATTGCCCAATTTACACCTTTAATGCCTGACCATCCCGTAAAAAGAGGTTGAATAAGCAGAAATACAAACATTAGAAGCAACTCTATTTTAAGAGGGAATCTATTTATAACTAAAGAAAATGTATGATCTTTTAACAACCTTGCTATAAAAGCAAAAATAAGCACCAATCTTGACCCAGCATAAGACATACGAAAAAGTTCCGCGTTCGGATGTATCAAATACATACCAAGCATAAACCACATAAAGCAATGCAGGTAATTTTTGCTATTATATATCTTATAAATACATAGCAATATTAGTGCAATAGAAAGAACTTTAATTATAAGCATAGAATATCATCTATAAACTTTTTCGAGCTTTTTATACAGTTTTCCATTTTCAGGTTAACTTTTTCCCAATCTATTTCCATTTCAAAAGATGCAACATTCAGCCGTTCTTGAAGAGCGACTAAACTCAACACATCGGAAATTCGTGAAGAAGTTACATTTCTGATAAACACATAAAAAGGGACATTAAATTTTAATGAAAAAGCCGTCGCATGAAATGAGTTTGTTACAACATACCTCGCCGCTTTAATATACCTCACAAATTCTATAGGTCCCGCACTTTCTACAATTTTATCTGCATATTTAATTTTAGTACTATCTTCTATAGATAGAATAGACAAATTATGTTTCCGTGCTAATTCTTGTGCACAACTTTTAATAGACTCATCAACTTGCCCCAGGTTATATACCAAAACGTAATCCAGAGCAGGCGAGGTTCCATCTTGGATTAATATATTCCAATCCTTTGGAGATAGTAAAAAAACGGGATCAACAACATGTTGGGCTCCTAATATTCCTATACTGGTTAATAATCTTAATCCGGTAGTTTCTCTTACTGATATAGCCGAAAAGCTCTTTAACCACTCTTTCATTCTTTTTACGTCTTGTTCTTCTAAAGTTGATACTCCAAAACTCGCAGCATACGCCACTCTTTTGGTTTCCAGACTACCAAACTGCAAAAAATAAGAAGGATCTCTTCCATTATTAAATAATGGATTCCACACTTGATCACTTCCAACAATAAAGACATCAGCCACCCATTGTACGTCCTTCAAATCCCTGTATTCTACATAATGATCCGTAAGATGCAAATAAGCATGTTTAAACCTGTCAAAAGCCAGCTTCCGCCCTCTCTGCCGTACGATTTTATATAATTGTGGCAAGTATTTCTTTATAGCATAAACAATTCTAAAGAATGCATTATCCTTATATTTGTACAAAGGCGACATTTTAGGAATTGACATATATCTATTAAAGTTCAAACTATAAGCTTTATCCATATATGCAGGTAAATAGTCTATAATTTCAACATCATGTCCCTTTTGTTTCAAATAGGTTTGCAAAGCATATGCTTGCAGTGATGCTCCATAATTATAAACATCATGACATGTTATAATCTTAATATTCATATACTGTTATTTTAAAGTTGGCGCATTCAGTTTATTAGAATGCGAACTTGAAAATCTATTAAAAAAATTCACTATTGTTTTTTTAGGATTACTTATCCTCCGAATCAATCTTTTCAGTTTATTATACAACAACTGTATAGCATACACATCATCGATTGTTGAACTTTCTTTTTTAAGTTCTTTCATCAATATTTTTGTTATCAACGTTCTCTTAGAAGCCTTTTTTATCTGCAATTCCGCTACGACATCAAAAGGTTTTTGTTCTATATGCAAATTAGCCTTTTTAAGCCATTCATTTCCTATTGAGGTAAATGTAATAACAGCACTCACTCCATCCTCATCTTTTTTATAACATGTACCCCAAGCGTCACCGATACGAATATCAGCGGAAGAATGTTTGTATTTATATTTACAATGATCATAACAAGCCCCCCCCAAACAGCCATCACCTAAGAAAAGAGCATAAAATTTATCACCTTGTGACAATCTAGAATTTACAAATGTTTTTCTCTCCTTTATCAATGAATTATATGAATCATGCCAATTCACCTTTTTGCCATGCTTTTCACCATCTATTCCTATAGCCCAAGAATCATGCCACCCCCGCCACTTGTTACGCCAAGAAGCATAAGTAACCTTACCTACTACTTTTTCCACATCCTTCAGATACTTTTGCCATACAAACATAGAAGGAACACCGTGGCAAAAGAAGTCCATCAGCACAAAATTATCCTCTACCCTAAATCTACGAATGTATCTTCTAAAAGAATCTATTTGACATGGAGTCCCCGTTACCAAGTATTTTTCCTTCCGACTAATTCCCTTAAAGCCGTCAACGGTATAACTTTGAATGTACTTACTACCTATGCTTTGAATGAGTTCCTCAAGAGTGGTAGCAATGTAATGTTCTGCACGTACAACTTCTGCATTATATCGCACTCCGCATACTTTATACCCTTTAGATAACATCATGCGGCCTAATTCAAATCCAACACCTCCACTACTACACTTTCGTCGAACTGCAGAATCATTACTCCATGCAGCATAACTATGAATTTCTAAATTCTGAAGACTGATTTCATCATGTGAATAAGCACACACATCAAAGCATAAACCACAATCCGTACATTTATTCACATCGCTTATCCTAGGCTCATAGAAACCGTTATCGTTTAGTTCTATGCTGATAATATTCTTTGTACAAGAGATAGCACAAACACCGCAACCATAGCAATTATGTATTTTTGATATGTTCATTGAATATATTTGTCTAAAAATTGACGAGACTTCTCCTGCTCACATTGAAAAATTTTAGTAATTATTTCTTTGCTGGGGACATTTGACGATAACTGCTGATAACTCTCCTTTAAAGAAGAACAAAGCAAATGATCACTTAACCCAAAAGTTTCTAATAAGTCAGTAATACGTGCCCCCCTCTTATTGGTAGGAGCAATATATGAATAAAAATTATGAGAACTTAACAAAATAGAAAATACTGTTCCATGAAAAGAATCTGTCAGTACCAAATCAGCGTTAGCTATAAGTCCGAGCCATTCGCGAGGACCAGCATCCTTTATTAGAACATAACTTCCTTCCATATGTTTTTTTTGGTCTACAACCAGTAACTTCTTCCCACTTTCATGCGCCACACGAATAGCGAACTCAAGAAAATAAACATCATGCATCAAAGGGAAAAATAAAATATAGGGTTCTCTATTATCTGGAACAATCGCCAAATTCTTCCAAAAGTCTCTATCCAACAAAAATGTAGGATCAGAAACCTGGAATACATTTTTCCCCATTAATAACTCGTTGAGCATCTTTTGAGCTTGTTTCTCTCTTACAGAAATCGCATTATAACTCGACAACCATTTCTTAAAGTCATTCTTCTCTATATTGGTCAATGAAGAAATTCCAATACTTGACGCATAAGATATTTTCACAGCATTATTGGGAACAAAAGTCAAAAAGAAAGGTTCTAAGCAGAATCGTTGGGTAGGATTCCATAATTGATCACTACCTGTAATATAGACATCATATACAGGGGGATCTGCATATATAGCATCCACGCTTTTATATGGTTTTGACATCCTAATTACAGAATTAAAAACTTCAAATTTTGTAAGAGCATCATCATAATACCCCATTGTAAATGCCTTTTTTTTCCCATAAGCAATTGTATACAGTAACTTCTTTACCGTTATTATCAGTTGATTAACACTACTTTTCTTCTGTAATCGATAGGGAAGATACTTCTTACTTTGCTCATAATCGGCATGAGCATTAGGCCTATGAAGGTCAATAATTTCCACTTCAGCACCTTGCTGACGAATATATTCATATAGTGCAAAGGCTTGCAAACTGGCTCCATAATTCGGAGAATTATGAATAGTAATAATACCTATTTTTCTCATCTTTCGATTCTATACGTGGATTACTTTTAATAGTTTACGAACAATCCGTTTTGGAAAGAATATTATTTTTTTTATCTTTTCATCACGAATATATTGATTTTGAGCCGCCAGAATTGCAATCTCAAAATTTCCTCTAAATACTTGTATATCCCTCTCGAAATATAGTCTATATTTACTCTTGGCAGAAGGACGGCGTAGCTGTTCATCACCCTGAACAGGCTCATCAACAGGTCTTTCCTCTGCCTTTATTTTTCCAGTAGTTATGAGTGATTCGATTAAGATTTTACCTCTATCGGTATTTATTAAAACACTTGATACTTTTTGAGCACTGAAAGCACATGGCGCCATTGTTCCCAATCCTTTATAATCACTCAATGTAATATCTGAAATCCGTTTGCTTTTGGCAAACTTGCAGTGATAACAATTTTCTCTATAACTCACCATCCGATGATAACCAAATTGATAAGTATCACCATCCTTTGTTCGCTGCGCATAAAAACGTTTATTATCGGCATTATATAAAGTGAAGGTGAAAGTATTAGTATATAGAGACGGATCACGAAATGACATTCGTTTCGCCACTTCACCATATTTCTTCTCCAACATAGCAATATGTTGCTTTAGGTAGCTGTACGGTGTAGTTCCATGACATACAACATCTATCAACAAAAGATTCTCATTGTCTTTAAAAAGCTTCCGTATAGCAGCTATTTGACAGGGCAAGCCTATAATTACCGTCTTTTTTCCTTCTTTCAGAAGAATACGAAGTTTTGGATAAAGCTCTATTGCACTGCTAAATACGTATTTTGAATTTTTAAAGAGTCCCACATCTTCCATAGAGTCTGTCAACTGCATCGATACATAAAAATCATTATTAATGACCGCCCCAGCCGCAAGATAACCGTTCACAATGGCCATCTTGTATATTTCAGAAGCAATACCTCCAGAGGCACTGGTAGCTCGTTCATTCTCATTACTACTCCATGCCGCATAAGCAGTTAAAGGTTTTCGAAAATCCACATTCTCAATTATAGGACAAACTTTTTGGCAACGTTCACATTGTACGCAATTAGACATTTCCAATTCCGGATAAACAATGCCTACTTCATTCTCTTTCATCACAATACAGTTCTTACCACAGACAAAAGCACATGCGCCACATCCCGTACATAATTTTTTAGGGGCGAGTTGAATCATCTTTTTATTTTTTTCTTTACTATAGTCAACAATTGAGACCGCTCAGTAGCATTTAATCCAATGGACCAGATCGTTAAGCCACTTGAGAATAAAGACACGATAGATACCAAGCAAAAAGATAAGAAAGTAGTACCTAATCTAGAAGCTAATAATACTGGGATAATTGCACCCAACAGAGAACAAAGAGTACAACGTCCAAAAACGTCTTTCATATAATCAATAACTGGAAAATCCAAAAGTCTGTTTACAATCCATAATCGAAGAAAAAGACTAATGATAGAAATAACCAGTGATATATAAAACACGGAAACTGCAGAATATCCTAATTCAAGGGCTACATAAGAAATAGGTATATTAAACATTACCAATGTACCAACTACAGATTGATAGAGTTTGATGTTTCCAGTTGCGTGCGCCGTGGTCATTAACGGAGTAGCCATTGCGTCCACCGCTGTAATCAAAATAATGAGACGCATAAAAGGTATCACATATTCAGGTATTTGCCCCAACCACAATTTAATAACAAAAGGAGCTTCCACTATAAGTGGCAGCGAAATAAACATGATCAAGAAAAAAGAAAATTTTGAACTGCGAAAGACAAGTTTTGTCATATTCTCTATATCGTCTTGTGCATAATACTTTGTAATTTGCGGACGTACTGCTGTATAAAAGTTTGTAAAGAACTGGCTGACAGCAGAGTTTATTTGAAAAGCAATGCCACGCGCCGCATTCACAGAAGGATTAAAAAATAGGTTAAGCAAGATATTTAAACCCTGACCCTTGACTAGACTAGAAATAGAACCAAACATATTCCATCCTGAATAAGACAATAACTGATTAAATAATTTTTTCTCCCAATAAAACGTATATCTAGCCTCTTCGAATGATCGTACCGAATAAATGAAATAAGTTAGGGTGACCATAAACGATGCTATCAAGAGAAAAAGTCCATAATAAAACAGTCGGTCATCCGCAAGAAACTGGATTAATAGGGCTACAGTCAGCTTCAATATAGCTTCATAAACGCTCACATAAGCATAAATTTTCATTCGTTCGTGAGCTATAATCATTGCATTATAAGGATTATATAAAAGGGTTATGATAGCTGAAATAATTGAAAACTGATAAACCCAGTTTGCTGCTTCCATTTTTTCGGAAGGAATCACCAAACATGTGTTAAGAAACCAAAGGCCAATGGTCTCAGCTAAAAGAACTAATATGATTGCAAATAATATGTATATACTCATAGATATACTAAATACTTGCTTCAGCCGTATCTTATCATTTTTCCCTAATTCAAAAGTGAGAAAACGTTGAGTAGAAACAGACATTGCTCCATTAAGAATCCCCATCATAGCTACTACACCACCAACCACATTATAAATACCAAAATCTTCAACACCCAATGCTGCCAAAACAACTCTACTTGTATAGAGTGTAATCGCCATCATGAAAAACATACGAAAATACAGAAGAAGTGTATTCTTGGCTATGCGTTTGTTATTAATTGAGGTATCTGACATAAATTTAAAGATGTGCACATATAAAATCACTAACTTTATTCACAACTCTTGATATAGGAATGAGAAGAACAATAGCACATTAACAATGTTCACTAAAATCAAGACAAGCCTGGCACACTAATTTTATTTTATCATCACCTTTCACACTGCCTCCTAGCAAATCTAGAAAAACACGTGCAAGATCTTTCTTGCAAAAAGTCAAAGTATCGCCAACTTTTCTCCCACCATATTTAAAGCTAATTTTAACAGCCCCCGAATATTCGAGAACGACCTCATCAAACTCCCATTTTTCAACTTTGTCAACGTACGGTCGTACTATTAACTCTAAATTCATGTTCATCATCTAAATTATTCTCCCCTTTTATACATCTCTTCATAATACCCCTGATAGTCCCCACTTGTCACATCATCCATCCAATCTTGATTATCCAAATACCATCTAACTGTCTTCTCTATACCTTCCTCAAATTGAAGAGAGGGTTCCCAACCTAATTCATTTTTCAACTTATTCGAATCAATTGCATAACGCAAATCATGTCCTTTACGGTCTGTTACATAAGTAATCAAATGATCTGAAGTACCCTCCGGATTACCTAACAAACGATCAACTGTCTTTATAATAACTTTTATAAGATCAATATTTGTCCATTCATTAAAACCACCAATATTATAAGTATCAGCAGTTTTTCCGTTATGAAAAATCAAATCTATTGCCCTAGCATGGTCCACAACATATAACCAGTCTCTCACGTTTTCCCCCTTACCATACACAGGCAATGGTTTACCCTGACGGATATTATTTATAAACAATGGAATCAGTTTCTCCGGAAATTGATAAGGACCATAATTATTGGAGCAGTTAGTCACAATAGTAGGCATACCATAAGTATCATGAAAAGCCCTCACAAAATGATCGCTACCTGCCTTGCTGGCTGAATAAGGACTATGGGGCTGGTATTTAGTTTCTTCCGTAAAGAATGTGCCATCGAATTCCAAAGCACCATAAACCTCATCTGTAGAAATATGATAAAAACGCTTACCTTCGTAACATTCAGGAAGATATTCCCAACTCAACCGGGCAGCCTGTAATAAAGAAAGGGTACCGATGATATTAGTATGAGCAAATGTAAACGGATCTTTTATACTACGGTCTACATGACTTTCAGCAGCTAAATGAATAACTCCATCAATATGATACAGCTTAAAAAGTTCCAATATTTTATCAAAGTCACAGATATCGGCCTTTACAAAGGTATAATTAGGTTGATTTTCGACATCTTTCAGATTGGCCAAATTTCCAGCATAAGTCAGTTTATCCAGATTGATAATATGATATTCAGGATATTTATTGACGAACAAACGTACAACGTGTGATCCAATGAAGCCTGCTCCGCCCGTGATCAATATATTTCGTGTGAAATTCATGTCTATTTTAATAAGCTGATTGTTGTTTCAATTCATGTATACATTTCTGCAAAGAGTCTTTCCAGTAGGGAACAGTGATCCCAAAAGTAGATTTCACCTTTGTTTTATCCAGTACAGAAAAATGAGGACGCTTTACCTTACTGGGAAATTCATCGCTGTGACAAGGTTGAATATCGCACACATTGCCACTCAAGTCACAGATTTCCTTCGCAAAGTCATACCATGAACACACACCCTCATTACTAAAATGATAGATACCTTCTTTATAAAGTTGATTCTCCTCAATCACTTGATAGATAACAGAGGCCAAGTCTCCGGCATAAGTGGGAGTACCAACCTGATCAAAGACTACTTTCAGGGTATCTTTATCAGATGTGAGCTGTCGCATCGTTTTTACAAAATTCTTCCCATAAGGGGAATAAAGCCAGGCGGTACGAAAGATCAGATAATGACAGCCGACCTCTTGTATACTATGCTCACCGGCCAGCTTCGTTTTACCATACACACCCAAAGGATTAGTTTCCCAATCTTCCCGACAAGGGACATTTCTGTCTCCCTGAAAAACATAGTCCGTAGAGACATGTATTAAGGTAGCATCAGTTTCTTTAGCTACAATAGCCAGATTCTCCACTGCCTTATTATTCAATAAATCAGCAGTCGCGAAATCGTCTTCCGCCTTGTCTACATTGGTATAGGCAGCACAATTAACGATGACATGAATTTGGTTGTCATTGACCATTTTACGGATAGAATCACGACTGGTTATATCCAACTCTCCCACATCGGTAAAAATATATTGGTTGGAGCTGGTTGACGACACACGGCGCATCTCATTACCAAGCTGACCGTTAGCTCCTGTCACTAGAATATTCATTGAGCTTAATACAGATTTTCGTTATAATCAAATAACCAGCCGGCTTCTTCCAGACGTTCGTGATGTTGGTCTTTCCCGGAAAGGATTATTTTATCAGCAGGAACCTTCCAGTCGATTTTCAATGCGGGATCATCCCAAGCCAGGGCACCTTCACATTGGGGAGCATAGAAGTTGTCACATTTATATTGAAAAATAACCTCTTCCGTCAGGACAACAAAGCCATGGGCAAATCCACGCGGAATAAAGAACTGACGGTGGTTTTCTTCAGTCAATTCCACCGATACATGCTCTCCAAATGTTGGTGAGCCTTTACGGATATCGACAGCCACATCAAGGACAGAGCCTTTAATGACACGTACCAGTTTACTCTGGGCATAAGGTGGTTTCTGAAAATGAAGACCACGTAAAACACCATAGCTGGATTTACTTTCATTATCCTGGACAAAATCTACCTTACGAACCTTTTCTGTAAATTCACGTTGAGAGAAAGATTCGAAAAAGTAACCACGGTCATCTTTAAAAAGGCGGGGTTCAATGATAACAACGCCTTCTATAGCAGTTTTGATTATTTCCACTGTGATTAGTGTTTATTAGTTATTTAGATACCGGAAAGGAATATGGCATTATTCCAGTCCCAGTTCATTTATTACTTTTAAAAGGTACTGGCCATATTGATTCTTTAGCATGGGCTTGGCCAGTTCACGCATTTTATCCGCTGTTATCCAGCCATGGCGCAGGGCAATACCTTCAAGACACGCGACTTTCAATCCCTGACGTTTTTCAATCACTTCAATAAAAGTGCTGGCTTCGGAAAGAGAATCGTGCGTGCCGGTATCAAGCCAGGCAAAGCCACGGCCTAATAGTTGGACCTTTAATTGGTGGTCATTGAGAAATTCCTGATTAACGGTAGTGATTTCTAACTCTCCACGGGGAGAGGGTTGTATATGTTTGGCTACATCCACCACTTTATTGGGGTAGAAATAGAGTCCCACTACAGCGTAGTTAGATTTTGGATTTGTAGGTTTCTCTTCGATGCTCAAAACATTTCCATCCTTGTCAAAGTCAGCAACTCCATAACGTTCGGGATCGGCAACCCAATAACCGAATACGGTTGCTTTCTGCTCTTCCTCGACTGTACGGACAGCCTCCTGCAACATGCGGGTAAAACTTTGGCCATAGAAGATATTATCACCTAATACCAGGCAGACGGAATCATTGCCGATGAAGTCTTCACCAATAATAAAGGCCTGTGCCAGACCATCCGGGGAAGGTTGTTCGGCATATTCAAACCGTACTCCATAGTCGGAGCCATCACCCAAGAGACGCTTGAAGCCCGGAAGATCATAAGGAGTGGAAATGATCAGGATCTCACGGATTCCAGCCAACATAAGGACTGAAATCGGATAATAAATCATGGGCTTGTCAAAGACAGGAAGCAACTGCTTACTCACTCCTTTGGTGATAGGATACAGACGAGTGCCTGAACCACCAGCTAAAACTATTCCTTTCATAAAAGCTTATTTCAATTTTAGAAAATAAGTAAGCTGTTTTGAGATAGACACAAAGTAGCTTTTATTCTGTGTTTATTTAAACGGTTCCACATACCCAACCGGCATATCCGCACAAGCGCACCCCAGCATATTCAACCGGACAGCAATCTTGCTTCTGCCATCTACTGTAACAAGCTCTCCTACAAGTCCTGTCAAAGGACCTTTGACAACACGTACTTTTTCACCACGCGCCAAAGGAGCGCTATTCATACAGATTGCCTCTTCGGAATAGTCGAGCATAAAACGGAAACGGGCCATTTGTTCATCAGGAATGATAGTCGGACTGCTCTCACCGCGCATTACCATATAACGACTAACGGTAGAAAAGGAAAGAACCTCTTTACGTTCTTTAGGATCAGCATGTACAAAAACCATCATCGGAAGCAACACGGATTCAACCACTTTACGGCGGTCACTCCATTGATGTACTTCTTGCTGGACCGGTACAAAATTTTCAATCCCCATTTTATCTAAACGCTCGGCTACTTTCTTCTCATGATGCATACGGACCAGAGCAACATACCAGCGTTTAGAGTGTGCTACGCCTTCCCCTGTCCCAATACTAGGCCCAGCACTTAAAGTTTCTTTCGTTAGAATCATACTTTTTTACCCCTTAAGTTTCCGTTACTTCTTAGGTAACGGATAAGGTACTCATTCACAAGAAAACAGATGAAAATAGGAAAACATGGACAAGAACCGCCTACAGCAATGTTTTTCTAACCTATGCGAAGGGAAAAGCATCTTAAAAAATAGAATATAGGAATATCAGGCATGATAAAACAAAATCATCATGTCCGGATATATTCTTGTTGTATATTTCAACAAATCAGAAAAAAAAGAAGATTTTACTTGTTTACTATTTGTATTTTTGCATATCTTTGCACCGAATAATTATCCGTTACCTAAGAAGTAACAGAAACATTTCGCCCCTGATTTCTAATACTTTATCGTTTATTATCTACCCAAACGATAGTTCCTAATGTAAGATAAATTCCCTTTATTTACCTCTGTACGTTCTCTTAGCTCAAAACCTTTTAAATAGATTTGTGTGGTTTTTATAGATTTGTGTCCCAACGATTCACTAATCATTTCAATAGGCACTCCACGATACTTGGCTGTCGTTGCCCAGGAATGACGGAGTGTGTAAGAAGAAACGGGAGAATTCAAGCGTAAAGCCCTCGCCAAATCCTTCAAACGATTATTGAATCTCCGAAGAGCAGACTGATATTCACGGTATGCCCTTTCATCCTTTCGTTTCTTGTTACCGCAAAGTATGTCGAACAGATAGTTCGGACAATCGGGAATGGGTTCCTGATTACTTCGGAGTTGATTAATCATTCCCTTGGCGGTATCAAGCACTTCCACGCTCATGGGAGTTTTCGTCTTGATTCGATTATAACGTAATACACTCTGATCTAAAGCCGATTTCTCCAGATGCGCCAAATCAGCGAATGACATTCCACAAAACTGGAACATCAGAGCAGCAATAGTTTGTGTGCGACGTAAACGCTCCGATTTGGGATCCTCATACAGAAGTTTGTGCAATTCACCGGCAGGCAAAGCTTTCTTTTGGCGGACATCCACGCCTGTATAAACATCATGAAATAATCGGGGAACATAAGGAGCACTCCCCGCTTCTACTCCCCGATTGTAAATGCTACGAAGCATACGCATATACGTAGAAATCGTATTAGGCTTCAAACCACACTCATAAAGATACTGACCATAACGTCGCAAACGTTCTTTGGTGACCTGCCTGAACGACATATTCAACGTACCGCAAAACTTACTGAAAGAATAAAGGGCATTCTTATAGACATGCGCTGTAGAATAGCGCCCCTCCTTTCGTAAACGATTGATGTAGTTCTCACCACATCGACTAAATCCATTTTTATTCATCATTTGCATCACTAGTTATTTTATATATATACTATTTGGCAAGCGACAAAAGAACAAATCTTTTTGCACGTTTAATTCCGCTTTCCAGATATTATTTTCTAATTAACATTCATTAATATTGCAAAAATTAATTAATTATGAGCAGTAAAAAAACTAAAAAAGGTAGTAAAAGCGACAAAGCAAAAAGAAATGTTCAAACAGTGGAAAAAGCCCCCGGAAGACATTCAAAGGAAGAAATCATCAGTGAAGAAGAGCTGGATAACAGAATAGCAATCGATGGAGATATCCGCCTTTATCTCACCATGTATTTAAAAATCTTTATCGATGGACATTTCCGCCATCCCAAGAAAAAAAAGTTGATAAATATGGCCCAATATATCTATGACCAAAAAGTATTATACATTCACAAACACGATGGCTATAAGTTGATGGAATTTAGCAGTATACATGCTGAATTGGCGGCATTGAAAAAGCCTGTCGAAGAAGAATACATGAAAGAGAAAGAGGAAAAAAGGAAACAGGCTGAAAAGGTCAAAAGCAAGTACTAAGAAAAAAATAATGGGACAGTTGAAATATAAGGCTTACCTTCGCCGCCGTTTTCAACCGGTCGAAAAACAAAAAGTATTTCTCTTGAAAAAATAGTGACGGCATACTATTGTTATAGTGTCACTATAATGAGAGGATAGTAACGCTATGACAATAGCATAGCGTCACTATCTGAAAGGGGAGATTTACGCTCAAACAGAAATTTATTTTTCAAAATTAAAAACAGAAGAAAATGAGACAAAAAATCAGGAAGAGCAAGTTAGAAATTTGCAAATTAGTATGGAAAAAACGTATTACTGCTGAAAAGGGGATTTCGGATAAATGCGCAGAGAAAATTGCACAAGAGTGTATTAGACTAATAGAACGCATGTTGTATGGAAATGCAATGATCGCTTTTCATAGGCAGGATGGCACATTCTGCCTGGAAAAAGGAACACTAGTAGGATATGAAAAATTCTTTCATAGAAAATTCAATATCACAGCAAAACAAGAGTCTATTGTCTATTGGAGTGAAGAACAAAAAGGATGGAGAAGATTTATGATCGGGAACCTGATGGAGTGGAAAGCTATTGTATAAATCAGATTAAAATATATTTAACAATGAATATGATTAACAAAGGGATACCTTATTTCCCGACACCGGCAAACTTCTTTGACGAAGAAGTGATGGAACTATTAGAAGCTAAATTTGGAGTATTAGCTTCTTACATTGTCATGCGATTGCTTTGTAAAATATACAAAGAAGGATATTATATCTCTTGGGGAAAGGAACAAAACTTGATTTTTGTCCGCAAAGTAGGCGGCGGGATTAAAGAGGATATGATGGAAAAGATTGTCGATCTGTTATTGGAGAAAGGATTTTTCCATAAGGAAACCTACGAAAAATACGGCATACTCACTTCGGAACAGATTCAAAGGGTGTGGTTTGAAGCTACTACACGAAGGAAAATTGATTTCTCCCAACTACCTTATTTATTAGAGACCAAGAAGAAAAAAGGGATGCAAAAAGAAGAGTTGAACGCGGAAAATGCAGACATTTTTGAAACTCAAGAGGAGGTGAGTCAAGAAAATGCAGACATTTCCCGACAAACTAAACTAAAGGAAACTAAACTAAATCATGAAGAAGAAGAAACCAACGTTGTTTCGATTGAAATTCCGGGGTATGCCTACAATCTGGCTACACACAACATAGCAGGATTGATGGAGAGCCTGGACAACCATAAAGTGACTGACCCAAAAGAGAAACAGACGATTCTCCGGCTATCGGACTATGGCAGGAAAGGCACCCAGGTGTGGAAACTGCTCTCCAATACGGCCTGGAGTAAAATCGGAGCACCGGGGAAATATATCATTGCAGCGTTAGCCAGCGGACGGAAATAAACCGACTGATTAAAAGCTGATAAAAAAGGTACGAAAAATCTGTGCTTTTCACAAATTCTTCGTACCTTTACGCTCCGGTAAAACAAGTTCTATCCACATAAAAGATAACAAAATGGAAAACAGAAGTTTAGTAACCATTGCCGAACATTCTAAAGAAAAAATCCTCTACATGCTCGAAATGGCGAAGCAGTTTGAAATGAACCCCAATCGCCGGTTATTACAAGGAAAGGTTGTAGCAACCCTGTTCTTTGAACCTTCTACCCGTACCCGCTTGAGTTTTGAAACAGCTGCCAACCGTCTCGGTGCACGAGTAATCGGATTCTCTGACCCCAAAGCTACCAGCTCTTCCAAAGGGGAAACACTTAAAGACACGATCATGATGGTGAGCAACTATGCAGATATTATCGTCATGCGACACTATCTCGAAGGAGCTGCACGGTATGCCAGCGAAGTAGCCCCGGTGCCCATTGTCAACGCAGGTGACGGAGCCAACCAGCACCCGTCGCAGACGATGCTCGATCTCTACTCTATCTACAAGACACAAGGAACACTGGAAAATCTGAACATTTTCCTGGTGGGTGACTTGAAATACGGCCGCACCGTACATTCATTGCTGATGGCGATGCGACACTTTAATCCGACTTTCCATTTCATCGCCCCCGAAGAGCTGAAAATGCCGGAAGAATACAAACTTTACTGTAAAACGCACCAAATAAAATACGTTGAACATACGGATTTTACCGAAGAGATTATCGCTGACGCCGATATTCTATACATGACCCGTGTGCAACGCGAACGTTTCACCGACCTGATGGAATATGAACGGGTGAAGAATGTATATATTCTCCGTAACAAAATGTTGGAGAACACACGTCCGAACCTGCGTATCCTGCACCCGCTTCCCCGTGTCAACGAAATTGCTTACGATGTGGATGACAACCCGAAAGCATACTATTTCCAACAGGCACAAAACGGTCTGTATGCCCGCGAAGCAATCCTTTGCGATGTATTAGGTATCACATTAGATGACGTTAAAAACGATATTTTATTATGAGCGAAAATAAACAAGCATTGCAAGTAGCTGCCCTGAAAAACGGGACAGTGATTGACCATATCCCATCCGAAAAGCTCTTTACCGTAGTGCAACTGCTCGGTGTGGAACAGATGACTAGCAATATCACTATCGGATTCAACCTCGACAGCAAGAAGCTGGGTAAAAAAGGGATCATCAAGATTGCAGATAAATTCTTCTGCGACGAAGAGATTAACCGTATTTCAGTAGTTGCCCCGCACGTCAAGCTGAATATCATCCGCGATTACGAAGTAGTGGAAAAGAAAGAGGTGAAAATGCCGGATGAACTTCGGGGCATCGTGAAATGTGCCAATCCGAAATGTATCACCAACAACGAACCGATGGCCACTATCTTTCATGTGATAGACAAGGATAATTGTATCGTAAAGTGCCATTATTGCGAGAAAGAGCAGAAACGTGAAGAGATTACAATCCTCTGAATAAACGTATAGGCCTATGAAACAGGACTGGAAACCAGGAACGATGATCTATCCGTTGCCGGCTGTACTGGTCAGCTGCGGAAAAGAAGAAAGCGAATATAATATGTTCACAGTAGCATGGACGGGTACGATTTGTACAAACCCGCCCATGTGTTATATATCCGTACGTCCGGAACGCCATTCTTATGACATTATCAAAAAAAATATGGAGTTTGTCATCAACCTGACAACGAAAGATATGGCTTTTGCCACCGACTGGTGCGGAGTTCGTTCGGGACGTGATTATCATAAATTTGATGAGATGAAGCTGACACCCGGACAGTGTACGGTGGTCAGTGCTCCGTTGATTGAAGAATCTCCTCTTTGCATTGAATGCCGTGTGAAAGAAATCATCTCTCTCGGCTCACACGATATGTTTATCGCTGACGTAGTAAATGTGCGTGCGGACGACCGGAACCTGAATCCTGAAACCGGAAAGCTGGAACTGGCCGAAGCCAATCCGCTGGTATATGTGCACGGAGGATATTATAATCTGGGAGAGAAAATCGGTAAATTCGGTTGGAGTGTAGAAAAGAAGAAATCATAAAAAGTGCGATATTGCCATGAATATGCTGCGTAAATTCATCCTTCCCGGTTTGTTAGCCATAGCCTGCACGGCTGTCGGCCAGAACTATAACGCAGAAAAAGTAGACCGCCCCAATACAAAAAAAATAAATATCGGTATCAAGGCGGGATTCAACTCTTCCATGTTCATGGTGTCTGAACTGAAAATTAAGGATGTAACTATCGATGAGGTGCAGAATAACTACAAGATAGGTTATTTCGGCGCCCTCTTTATGCGCATCAACATGAAGAAGCATTTCATTCAGCCGGAAGTGTCCTATAATGTAAGCAAATGTGAGATCACTTTCGATAAGCTCGGTTCGCAGCATCCTGCCATCGAGCCTGATTATGCTTCCGTGCAATCGGTGTTGCACAGTGTGGATTTCCCTATTTTATACGGCTATAATGTGGTGAAAAAAGGGCCTTACGGAATGTCTATCTTCGCAGGCCCCAAACTTCGCTACTTATGGGGAAAACACAATGAAATCACTTTCAAGAATTTTGACCAAAAAGGGATTCACGAAAGGCTGTATCCGTTCAATGTCAGTGCAGTGATCGGTGTAGGCGTCAACATCTCCCGTATCTTTTTCGATTTCCGCTACGAGCAAGGCATCGGAAATATCTCCAAGTCCATCATTTACGACAATATCAATTCCGACGGCAGCACAGGAGTGAGCAACATTATTTTCCGTCGCCGTGACAGCGCGTTAAGTTTTTCGCTGGGATTCATCCTTTAAGAATAAAATATCATTAAATCCGGCTTTTTACTAACATTTTTCTTGTACTTCCTTCATTCTTTATTTATTTTCATTAACTTTGTGCGCTTAAAATAGGTATCTCGAATTAGAAATTTAATCTTACTTATAAAAGAATGAAAAGAGACGACATCATTTTCGACATCATCGAAAAAGAGCATCAACGTCAGTTGAAAGGAATCGAGCTTATTGCATCAGAAAATTTTGTGAGTGACCAGGTTATGCAGGCAATGGGTTCTTGCCTGACTAACAAGTACGCAGAAGGTTATCCCGGCAAACGTTATTACGGAGGTTGCGAAGTAGTAGACCAAAGCGAACAAATCGCTATCGACCGCCTGAAAGAAATTTTTGGCGCTGAATGGGCAAACGTACAACCACACTCGGGAGCACAAGCTAATGCTGCTGTTTTCCTCGCAGTTCTGAATCCGGGCGACAAATTCATGGGATTAAATCTTGCACACGGCGGACACCTTTCTCATGGCTCACTGGTAAACACTTCCGGTATCATCTATACTCCTTGCGAATATAACCTGAATCAGGAAACTGGACGCGTTGACTACGACCAGATGGAAGAAGTCGCTCTACGTGAGAAACCGAAAATGATTATCGGTGGTGGTTCTGCATACTCTCGTGAATGGGATTACAAACGTATGCGTGAAATCGCCGACAAAGTAGGCGCTATCCTGATGATTGACATGGCTCACCCTGCCGGCCTGATCGCTGCCGGAGTGCTCGAAAATCCGGTTAAATATGCACATATCGTCACTTCTACTACACATAAAACACTTCGCGGACCTCGTGGTGGTGTCATCATGATGGGTAAGGATTTCCCCAATCCGTGGGGAAAGACCACTCCGAAAGGTGAGATCAAGATGATGTCTCAATTACTGGATTCTGCCGTATTCCCAGGGGTTCAAGGTGGACCGTTGGAACATGTAATTGCTGCTAAAGCAGTTGCTTTCGGTGAAATCCTGCAACCTGAATTTAAGGAATATGCTAAACAAGTACAAAAGAACGCTGCTGTACTTGCACAGGCTTTGATTGACCGTGGCTTTACTATCGTTTCCGGTGGTACAGACAACCACTCTATGTTGGTCGACCTGCGTAGCAAATATCCTGAACTGACAGGTAAAGTGGCAGAAAAAGCATTGGTTTCTGCCGATATTACTGTTAACAAGAACATGGTTCCGTTCGACAGCCGTTCGGCTTTCCAGACTTCCGGTATCCGTTTGGGTACTCCCGCTATCACAACTCGTGGTGCAAAAGAAGATTTGATGCTCGAAATTGCTGAAATGATCGAGACTGTATTGTCTAACGTAGAAAATGAGGAAGTTATTGCACAAGTACGCGCACGTGTCAATGAGACAATGAAGAAATATCCTCTTTTTGCTTATTAAAAAACGATTTCAAAGCTAATAGCTTCACTGTTATCAGCTTTATTTCTTATTTATAAGGTCTGCTCTTTGTGAAAGGAGCAGGCTTTTTTTATTTATTAACGGTCCCGCCCGAACCATCTGTCCATATTTTCGTTTTTCTTACTATAAAAGAAATATATGATGTCATATATCACTCATAGCAAGGACGAATTCAACCGTACAGTGTGCAAGAAGAGAAAACAGAAGCGCACTGGACTCTATATACAGTCATCCCCGTCTTTCCACATTTTATTTCATAGGGAAAGACGGGGATTTATTTTACCGGCATCATACCGGAATATTTTTTTGAGGTATATATTTTAGCTCAATCCTTCTATTTCTCCATCCACAATATCGATGTGCAATGCCTGCGGCTCCTTGGGTAATCCCGGCATACGAAGAATTTCTCCGGCAATGGCTACAATCATTTCAGCTCCGTTATTGATAACAATATCTTTAATATGGAACTCGAAGTTGTTTACCGCACCATAAATCTTTGGATCGGCAGAAAATGAATATTGTGTTTTCGCAATACAAACCGGATAATGAGTAATTCCCATTTTCTCGATCAGTTTGATACGGTTGCGGGCAATACTGCTATAAGTAATAACGCTGGCTCCGTAAATATTAGTGGCTACCTTTTCAATCTTCTGCTGTATGCTATCTTCTTCTTTATAAGTGTAGCGTAAAGATTCGGACGGATTGTTCTCTATGGTATCTACTACCAGACGGGCCATATCTACTGCTCCCTCTCCTCCTTCACTGAACGCATTGTTAATGGCGAAACCCACTCCCAACTGTTCGCAATGTTCGCGCAGTAATTCCATTTCTTCATCCGTATCGGATGCAAACTTATTGAAAGCTACGATGATGGTCTGACCGAATGAGCGAAGGTTACGAACGTGTTTGTCGAGATTACGCAATCCTTCTTTCAAGCCTTCCATATTCGGCTCTTTGATACGGTCGAGACTGACACCTCCGTGCATCTTTAATCCTTGTGCCGTAGCGACAATCACCGTGAGACGTGGTTGGAGTCCGCTCTTGCGGCATTTGATATTATAGAATTTTTCTGCACCGAGATCGGCACCGAATCCGGCTTCTGTTATTACATAATCACCGAAAGACATTGCCAATTTAGTGGCCAGAATAGAGTTACAACCATGTGCGATATTAGCAAACGGACCACCATGTACAAAAGCAGCGGTTCCTTCGGTAGTCTGCACTAAATTAGGATGGATAGCATCTTTCAACAACACAGTGATGGCTCCTGCCACTCCCAAATCTTTCACAGTAAAAGGTTGGTCGTCATACGTGAAGCCCAACAGGATATTTTCAATACGGCGACGCAGATCACTCACATCTTTGGAAAGGCAAAGAATTGCCATAATCTCCGAAGCAGGAGTAATATCGAAACCGGACTCTTGGGTAATCCCGTTCGATTTAGGTCCGAGGCCGACAACGATGCTGCGCAACGAACGGTCGTTCACGTCAAGCACTCTCCGCCAAAGAATTTCTTTCAATCCGAAACCTTTTGCCTGGTTCTGATAGAGATAATTATCGAGCAGGGCGGAAATCATGTTATGGGCAGAAGTGATGGCATGAAAATCTCCGGTAAAATGGAGGTTAATTTTGTCCATCGGAAGCACTTGTGCATATCCCCCACCGGCTGCTCCTCCCTTCATTCCGAAACATGGACCGAGAGACGGCTCGCGAAGAGCGACAATCGCATTCTTTCCAATTTTATTCAATCCCAAAGCGAGACCGATAGATACTGTAGTTTTGCCAATGCCCGCTTTGGTTGCTGTGATAGCAGTTACCAGAATGAGATTGCTTTTCTTCACTTTCTCTTCATCAATCAGTTGTTCGGGGATCTTTGCTATGTAGCGGCCATAATTCTCCACTTCCTCGCGAGGGATTCCGATACCTTCGGCAACTTGCTTAATCTTCTTCAGCTCAATACTGCGAGCTATTTCTATGTCTGATTTCATACAGAATATGATTAGTTTTATTTTTGAAAGAACAAAAGTATAACAAAAAAGCGAAATAGAGAAATTTAAAGTTCGGCGGATATTATATCTCTATTTTTCATAACACAACAAACTCTTTTTACGCTATAACTGTTGTAAATGACATAACCTAAAACAACAACTTAATTATGGAATGGATTATTAATCAACTAAGGGTACATCCTGAACTTGCTATTTTCCTGACGCTCTTTGCCGGGTTCTGGCTTGGCAGACTCAAAATAGGGAAATTCTCATTGGGGACAGTCACCAGCGTTCTGCTGGTCGGAGTATTGGTCGGACAACTGAATATCACTGTAGATGGTCCGATGAAAGCTGTGTTCTTTCTGCTTTTCTTATTTGCCGTTGGCTATAAGGTAGGTCCGCAGTTTTTCCGCGGATTGAAGAAAGATGGTCTGCCACAAGTGGGATTTGCCGTACTAATGTGTATTGTCAGTCTGGTAGCCCCGTGGATACTGGCCAAAATCATGGGATATCATGTAGGAGAAGCTGCCGGACTGTTGGCAGGCTCACAAACCATATCCGCCGTTATCGGCGTGGCAAGCGATACAATCAACCAGCTGGGAATCAGCGATGCACAGAAAGCCACGTTCATCAATGCAATTCCGGTAGCGTATGCCGTAACTTATATTTTCGGAACGGCCGGCTCGGCGTGGATTCTGGCTTCTCTCGGACCTAAAATGCTGGGTGGACTGGATAAGGTGAAAGCCGACTGCAAGGAACTGGAGGCTCAAATGGGAACATCGGAAGCTGATGAACCCGGATTTTCCCCGGCTCTTCGTCCGGTTGTGTTCCGTGCTTATAAAATCACCAATGAATGGTTTGGCAAAGGAAAGAAAGTCAGTGAACTCGAAGCTTATCTATGTAAAAATGATAAACGGCTGTTTGTTGAACGGATTCGTCAAAAAAGAGTGGTGAAGGAAGTAGATCCGAACCTGATTCTTCATAAGAATGACGAAGTGGTACTTAGCGGACGCCGTGAATTTGTGATTGGAGAAGAAGACTGGATCGGTCCGGAAGTGATTGATGCACAATTACTCGACTTCCCTGCAGAAACTCTTCCTGTAATGGTGACCCACCGGACTTTTGCCGGGGAAACGGTAGCCAAAATCCGGGCACAGAAATTCATGCACGGAGTCAGTATCCGGAATATCAAACGTGCCGGAATCAATGTTCCGGTATTACCTAAAACGATTGTAGATTCGGGAGATATTCTCGAACTTACCGGTCTTAAACATGAAGTGGAAAGTGCTGCCAAACAAATGGGCTATATTGACCGGCCTACCAACCAGACGGATATGATCTTCGTTGGATTGGGTATTTTGCTCGGTGGTCTTTTCGGTGCACTGGCTATTCATCTGGGAGGTGTTCCTATCAGTCTTTCTACCAGTGGCGGCGCATTGATAGCCGGACTTCTGTTCGGTTGGCTACGCAGCAAGCATCCTACTTTCGGAGGTATCCCCGAACCTTCTTTATGGGTATTGAATAATGTAGGACTGAATATGTTTATCGCAGTGGTCGGTATCGCTGCAGGTCCCAGTTTCATTGCCGGATTCAAGGAAGTAGGCGTCAGTCTGTTTATCGTCGGCGCATTGGCAACGGCCATTCCTCTCCTCGCCGGATTGCTGATGGCGAGATACTTGTTCAAATTCCACCCTGCCCTGTCATTGGGATGTACGGCAGGAGCACGTACTACAACAGCTGCATTGGGAGCTATTCAGGACGCAGTGGAAAGCGACACACCGGCATTAGGATATACGGTGACGTATGCAGTCGGCAATACGCTCCTGATTATCTGGGGAGTTGTCATCGTACTACTTATGTAAAACTATATAAATAAATATCATTATGGAAAAGAAAACAAATAACCCTGCCATTACCAAAAGTTATGCCAAGAAAATGGAAACGATCAGCCCGTTCGAGCTGAAAAACAAACTGATCGATATGGCAGATGAAAGTATCAAGAAGATAGCACATACCATGTTGAATGCCGGAAGAGGTAACCCGAACTGGATTGCTACCGAGCCACGCGAAGCCTTTTTTCTGCTGGGACAATTCGGCCTTTGTGAATGTCGTCATGCGTTTTCACTGGAAGAAGGAATAGCAGGTATTCCGCAAAAGGCGGGAATTGCTGCCCGTTTCGAGGCTTTCCTGAAAGAAAATGAGAAAGCTCCCGGTGCTAACCTATTGAAAGAGGGCTATAATTATATGCTGATGGAACATGCTGCCGATCCGGATACACTTATTCACGAATGGGCAGAATCGGTGATTGGCGACCAGTATCCTGTGCCCGACCGTATTTTACATTTTACGGAGTTAATCGTACAGGATTACCTGGCGCAAGAGATGTGTGACCGCCGTCCGCCGAAAGGTACTTTTGACCTTTTCGCGACCGAAGGAGGTACGGCAGCCATGTGTTATCTGTTCGATTCTTTGCAAGAGAATTTCCTGTTGAACCAGGGGGATGCTATTGCTTTGATGGTTCCTGTGTTCACTCCTTATATAGAAATCCCGGAACTGCGACGCTATCAGTTCGACGTTACCGAAATTTCTGCCGACCAGATGACTCCTGACGGTTTACATACCTGGCAGTATAAGGATGAAGATATAGACAAGCTGAAAGATCCGCGGATCAAAGCGTTGTTTATCACCAATCCGAGCAACCCGCCCAGCTATGCACTTAGCAAAGAGACTACCGAACGTATCATCAACATTGTGAAGAATGATAATCCGAACCTGATGATTATCACGGATGATGTGTACGGAACGTTTATTCCTCATTTCCGTTCATTGATGGCTGAATTACCACACAATACGCTTTGTGTTTATTCGTTCTCCAAATATTTCGGAGCTACAGGATGGAGAACCGCAGTGATTGCTTTACACGAAGACAACATCTACGACAAAATGATTGCCCGCCTGTCGGAGGAGCAGAAATCAATCTTGAACAAACGTTATTCCAGCCTTAGCCTGCAACCGGAAAAGATGAAATTTATTGAGCGCATGGTGGCTGACAGCCGACAAATTGCGCTGAATCATACTGCAGGGCTTTCCCTGCCCCAACAGATACAGATGAGTTTGTTTGCCATCTTCTCGCTCCTGGATAAAGAAGACAGTTATAAGAAGAAGATGCAGGAAATTATTCATCGTCGTCTGCATGCGTTGTGGGATAACACAGGTTTCACGCTGGTGGAAGATCCGTTACGTGCCGGATATTATTCGGAGATCGATATGCTGGTATGGGCGAAGAAATTCTATGGGGATGACTTCGTTACTTATCTGCAAAAGACCTACAATCCATTGGATGTGGTTTTCCGCCTGGCAAACGAAACTTCACTCGTTCTGTTGAATGGTGGTGGCTTTGCCGGACCGAAATGGAGTGTGCGTGTGTCACTAGCCAATTTGAATGAGGCCGATTATGTGAAAATCGGACAAAGCATCAAGTGTGTGTTGGAAGAATATGCCCAAACATGGAAAGCATCAAAAGAATGAACTAAGTAGTTCATTTTATAAATGAGAATTTAATTCAGACAGAAGAACATAAGAACAAAAAATAAAATAGCAGTTAAATAAACAACAGAAATAATTTTCAAAGCGCAGCATTTATGTTCTTTTGTTCTTATGTCTGAAATTTTTCTCGCTCTTATGTCTAAAAATTAATTAGCGTTTATTTAAAGCGGGAGGTATCGACCTCTTCCCTTTTTTTCTCTTTGTATCCTCCGAATTTATAATTAAACGAAATACCGAATGTACGGGTAGTGCGCATATAGTGGTTTTTCACATTCTGCAATCCGTAACGGACTTGTGTCGAAATGGTGGAGGTATTGAACAGGTCGTCACACTTCAGCGTCAATTGTGCTTTTCCTTTTGCAAAGGTGTAACGAAGCGCTGCATCCAGATTTCCCGAACGAGGAAGATCGAAAATTCCCTGTATAGCTCTATTTTGATAGAATCCGGTCAGGGTGAATTTTAAGTCGGGTTTGGTGGAAAGGGTAAATGTGTTGTCCATCGTCAAGACGAATGTATATAGTTTACGGTCAAACGGGATATCCCAGAAGTCACTATCTTTCTGGCGATAACGAAAACCGATGGCTGTGAAACGGGAGTCGAGCCATTTTTTCACCTTAAAGGGAACTGTCATTACCAATCCGGCTTGTGATGAAAAATCAAAGTTGAAGAATTTGTAAATCTCTACCAAGCGTTCCGGTGATTGGTAGAGGGTTTGCATTTGCTTGTTTTTGGTATAGCTATAAAAGGCGGAAAAAACATACTTGCCTTTTAATATGTAATTAAGGCTGGTTTCATAGTTCGTGGCAGGTTTGAGATAGGGATTTCCTTGAATTTCAGAGTATGCTCCCATGTAAGAGATTGCATTCTGTACACTCCAGTATTCGGGATATTCCTTGTCACTACTCAATGAGAATTGCAGGACATGTCCGGCAGCGGGCATATAAGTTAGATTGGCTACCGGGTACAGGCTCCATTCATTCCAGATATTTGTATGATATTGCTCTGCTGCCAGAGAAACATCGGCCGAGAGTTTTTCACCGAAGCTTTTGCTTAGTCCGGCATACACATTCAGGGTTTGTTCGCGACGGCGGGAGTTCATGTTATTATCCGGTAACAGGTTATCTGTTTCCGGGTCATAATATCTTTGATAGCTATGGTCTAAAGTGGTCGTATAGGTTATACCATAATTCAATCCCCAGCCTTTACCTAAGGTATGTTCTTGCCCGGCATAAAAACGCCATTGATTGATTTGCTGTTTATCCCGGCTCAAGAAATTCATTGTCTCTGTTCCCATCGTGCTATATAATAATTGGCTGCCGGGAGAATGATAGGATGTAAATGCCACTTCGGCTTTCAGCCCGAAAGGGGTTTGATAATCCAACTTTGCATTATGGAGCTGGCTGTCTCCCTGCGAGTCGGTAACAGAGTTTTGCGCACCGGTAGCTATGGAATAATGTTTGGAGTCGGTAAAAGCTGTTGTGTAGACCAGGCTTAACAGATGATCTTCTGCTAGAGAGTAATCCATTCCGAGACGTATCTGATGACTGTTGGTACGGGAAGTCATTATTTCATCCATATCCATCTGATGTACCGAACCATCGGCTAACGTGTGAAGTGCTTCTTTCTCCGTAATCCTTCGGTCACGATCATAAGAGTAAGAGTAAAGAAGATCTGCAGAGAATTTACGTCCGGAGTACAGAAGACTTCCACGTTCTGCCAAAGATTCGTAGTGATGTTGGTTAAAAGCTGTATAGAGTTCTCCTTGAAGGGAAGATGCCTGTCCTGTGCCGGGTGCTAATATCAGGTTAATCATCGGTCCGCGTACCTGATAGCGTGCCGGAGCGGAATACATCACTTCCGCCTTCTCAATCCGGCTGACAGGAATCGATTTTAATAAAGCATCCAATTGTTCGGCAGACAGAGTGGTCACTTTTCCGTTGATGACAACAGTTACCTCCTGTCCTCCCAACATCAGACTATTATTCATATTTACTATACCCGGAAGATTTTTCACAACATCATAGGCATTATCCACAGGCAGGTTGCCCACCAGTCTCGGCACGTCATACACGAGTTTGCCTTGTTCGGCTTTCACGATAGGGCGTTCACCTGTAATCATCACTTCGGGCAGTTCCTGAAACAAACTATCCATATAACCTATATTCTTGATACTGTCGACAGGTTCCTGTGACTGTTGTCCGACTTGTGCTGTAGCGGATATCCACACACATAGAAGAGACATAAATAGTAAATTAATCCGTTTCATTTCGTCTTTATTTTTGGAATACGACAAAATACGGTAGAAAAAATGGAAATTTGCGTTATCACTGGCTTATCTAGTGTTATTTAGTCTTATCAAAGAGAAGAATAAGAATAGTTTCCTATTATCTTTGCCTGTATGAAATTACCACTAAAACATATCGTCATACTGGTTATCTGCTCGTTAATCGGAATCTTTGTTTATCAAGCTTATTGGTTGACAGGGCTTTACCGGTCGATGAAGATGGAAATGGAGAGCAATATCAGAGATGCGATGCGGACGAGTGACTTTAACGAGGTCGTGCTCCGGGTAAATGATTTGCAAAAAGATAATGTGGAACACGGTTCGCTAACGGTATCGGCCGGATATGATGCGGACGGCAATTCATTAGTGACTAAACAAACGATTTCTTATACGGATAGTAGCCGTCAGGATACGATACACTCCCGGACAGAAACAACCACGGATACGGTAAAGACCGTTGGTAACGCTCCGGAAGATTCTACACCTGTTGCAAGTAGTGAGAACGGGCTGGATGTGTTATTGAAAAAGCAAGATTCGCTAAAGGAGCTGTTAATGAGTATTCAGCAGGGTATTCATTCGGGGGTGGACACTTATATAGATGTCAACCTGCAGCGATATGACAGTTTGCTCACCCATGTGATGAAAGAGCATAATCTCTCTATTCCTCATCACACTCTTTTGATTTATACCGGGATCAGTGCCGATTCTTCCATTGTATATACCGATACATTAGGTATTGCGGGAGATAGCAGTTATATTCCCAGTCCCAAGGCAATCCGCTATGACTATGAATTTAATATGCATCACAGCCAACGCTACCAACTGGTGTTCGAGCCGATCAATTCATTGGTGTTAAAGCAGATGACAGGTATTCTGGTCACTTCATTTGTAATTCTTCTGATTCTCGGATTCTCTTTCTGGTTCCTTATCCGGACGCTTCTGAAACAGAAAACGCTGGATGAAATGAAAAGTGATTTTACCAATAATATCACGCACGAATTAAAGACTCCCATTGCCGTAGCCTATGCGGCTAATGACGCATTACTGAACTTTAACCAAGCGGAAGAGAAAAGCAAGCGCGACCAGTATCTACGCATCAGTCAGGAGCAGTTGCAAAGGCTTAGCGGGCTGGTGGAACAGATTTTATCCATGGGAATGGAGCGTCGCAAAACGTTTCGTTTGCATCCGGAGGAAATCAACCTGAAGGAGCTGATTACTCCGCTCATGGAGCAGCACCAGCTAAAAGCGGACAAGCCTGTACATATTGAATTGGATATTAAACCGGAAACGCTTGTCATTGTAGCCGACCGCACGCATTTCAGCAACATCATCAGTAACCTGATAGATAATGCAGTGAAATACTCGAAGGAGGAAGCCGAATTGTCTATTTCCTGCCGACAGACTGGGGGGACAGTAACCATCAGCGTTACCGACCGGGGAATCGGGATTCCACTTGATAAACAAAAGCACATATTTGATAAATTCTACCGGGTTCCGACGGGTAATCTTCATAATATAAAAGGTTACGGACTAGGGCTGTTCTATGTAAAGAGCATGGTCGAAAAACATGGAGGAACTATCACCGTAAAGAGTGAACCGGACAAAGGAAGCACTTTTACCATTACTTTATAAACCCATAAAATCATGAGTAAAAACAAAATTACCGTATTACTGGTAGAAGACGAACAGACACTCGCCATGATTATCAAGGATACACTTGAAGAAAATGATTTTATCATTCATACGGCGAATGACGGCGAGGAAGGGCTAAGCCTTTTCTTCGAACTTCATCCGGATGTACTTGTAGCCGATGTGATGATGCCGAAAATGGATGGCTTTGAAATGGTGCGTCGCATCCGCCAGACGGATAAACAGACTCCTGTCTTATTCCTGACTGCCCGTTCGGCCATCAATGATGTGGTGGAGGGCTTTGAACTCGGAGCAAATGATTATCTGAAAAAGCCTTTCGGTATACAAGAGCTGATTATCCGAATCAAAGCACTAATGGGAAAGGCTTTTCTCTTCACAGAGAATAAGGTTGCCAATCATTTTGAGATAGGAAGTTATCTGTTTGATCCTGTTGCACAAACTTTATTACACGCAGGAACGAGACAGGAACTCTCTCATCGTGAATCGGAAATCTTGAAACGGCTTTGCGAGAACCGGAATCAGGTGGTCAACACGCAGGATGTCTTGCTCGAACTTTGGGGAGACGACAGTTTTTTCAATTCCCGAAGCTTGCATGTGTTCATTACCAAATTGCGGCATAAGCTCTCGCAAGATGAACAGATACGTATTGTCAATGTACGGGGAATCGGCTATAAACTGATTGTCAACTAAACTCTTTAACACTGCAAAGTGCCATGAATAAAAGACAGTTCACAGGATTTATGTTTTTACTTTGTACCTGTACCGCATTTGCGCAACAGGTGGAAGTGAAAAAGGATAGCATCGGCCGTGCGGTTCTTCTGCCACCGGAGCAAAAGCAGCCATTAAATATGGATAAGGAGGGTTTCATCTTACCCGATATGAATATAACGCCGAACGACAGGAAGCCAACCATTCAAACGGATAGCATGACGCTTCATATATCTCCTCCCGAATTTATAGATACTCCCTGGCCTACTCCCAGACTGGGTACTTCTTTCGATCCTTTCAGCCGCGACTATAATCGGTCGGATATTTTCGGGATCAATGCTAACAGCTATTTAAGTACGTATAGTTTGCATAATACGTATCCTACCATGGGGACGCATATTCAGGTAGGTGCCATTTATACGTATGCTCCTAATGAACGATGGGAGCTTTCAGGTGGGCTGTTCAGTGCCAAGTATACAATGCCTTCTTTCCAACATGGTGCCAGAAATGATTTTGGTTTTAGCGGTTCGGCCGCTTACCGGATTAATAATTTTCTGCGTATACGGGCTTTCGGCGAATATTCTGTGAATGGCGAACGAAATGCTTCGCAGGGGTATCTCACTCCTATCTATCCGCAAAGCGGTTATGGCATGATTCTTGAAATCAAGTTCAACGATTATATCGAACTCCATGGAGGTATGGAACGCTCATACAACCCGATGAAAAGGAAATGGGAGACGGCTCCTGTCGTTTATCCGGTGATTAAATTGAAAAGATAAGTTTTTTTCTAAGAAAACATAACGGAAGCGGATAGTCAGGTGGAAATTATCTATCTTTGTGGTAAATCAACCTTTACGAAGATGAAAAAACTGATTCTATTTCTTTCGCTGATATTATCGGTCGGTTTTGCATCCGCACAGTCGGAAATTCCTTCCGATAGTATTCGTCGTGCTCCATCTACCAATATCAAAGAGTTTGGTGGTTTTCTGCTGGATATGGGGTTAATGAACGTAGCAACTCCCGAACTTCCCAAATTTAATTTAGATATGCCTAATATGACGAAAGATTATAATCAGCTCTTTCGTTTAAACACGGATATTACCTATTCTCAAGGATTCACCGACTCTTTTTCTTCGTCTTCTTACTCCGGGTTTTCTGGTTTTGGATACGGATATGGTTGGGGATTGTCTTCTTCTCCACAGTTTATGCAGATGGGATCTTTCAAGCTGAAAAACGGAATGAGAATCAATACTTACGGAGATTACAACAAGGATGGCTGGCGGGTGCCTAACCGCAGTGCTATGCCTTGGGAAAGGAATAATTTCCGGGGAGCGTTTGAACTGAAATCTGCTAATGGTAATTTCGGAATACGAATTGAGGTGCAGCAAGGAAGAAATACTCCTTATTAAATAATAATTAGGCACGGATTTCACGGTCTTTAGGGTTATCATTACTGAAAAATAACCGCGTTAATCCGTGTAATCCGTGCCTAAAAAATAGCAATTAATTAGTGGCAGGTACTTATTAATCAGAAAGCTTTGTCTGCCGCACTGATTGCATTGGCTATACGGTCACACCACGAATCAAATTCCGGGTCGGGTGTTTGAGTTTCCGGATGAGAAAGCATATAATGTACAGCTTGCCGCAATCCGTCCGCCATAGAGATATGGCATATAAAATCCGGGACGAGCCGCTTTATCTTCGAATTATCGAAAACAACCGTAGCTGCTTTATCTCCTAAGAGTTCCCCCCTGAAATCATAATGATCGCTATGTTTGGCAAGGAAATCGGATGCCACGTGCAATGCGTTCAGAGGTTTGTCTAACGCATCGGCGATTGTCTGGTAAATCTGATTCCAAGTCATACTTTCATCGGTAGTGATATGAAAAGCGTTACCAATGGCATGTGGATTCGCCATCAGTCCGACATAGCCTTTGGCAAAATCTTTGGAGTGAGTCAGTGTCCACAAAGAGGAGCCATCACCGGGAATAATGACAGGTTTGCCGTCAAGAATCCGTTTGAGAATCTGCCAGTTTCCCTTATCTCCATGTACGGCTACGGGAGGTTTGGTTCCGTTATAGGTATGGCTGGGACGAACGATAGTCACCGGAAAACCACTTGTCCGGTAGGCTGACATCAATACCTCTTCCGCTTCTATCTTGTTTCTGGAATACTGCCAGTAGGGATTGACCAGAGGAGTGCTTTCGGTAATGCGATAATCGGTTAATGGCTTTTGATAGGCAGAGGCACTGCTGATAAAGATGTATTGCCGCGTTTTATTCTGAAACAGGCGGATATCACGCTTTACGTCTTCTGCCGTATAACCGATGAATTGCGCAACCACATCGTAATGTTCAAGTGCGATGGCTTTTGCCACAGCTTCTTCATCATTAATATCCGCAATGATACTGTGAATTCCTTCCGGCATTCTTTTTGAGCCGCGGTTAAGGAGAGTAATCTCCCACCCTCTCTGTTGCGCCAATGCAACTACATCTGTACTGATAGTACCCGTTCCTCCAATGAATAATGCTTTCATAAAACCTGTTTTTTATATTCTCCGGAGCAAATATATCAATTCCATGACTTACTTCCAGCAATCATTGCCATTTATTTTTCCGCCCGCAAGTTTATGTAGTATACAGATTACTGATTCTTGTACCCTTATTACTGATTTGAGGTATGAAATAAAAAAGATACCTCCAAATGTTTTATCTTTGTATCAGATTAATAACAAAGCATATGGATGAAATAACAAAAATTGAAACCGTCGATCAGTATGACCAGTTGTTTGGACTGGAGACATTGCACCCTTTAGTTAATGTAATCGACTTCTCAAAAGCTACCAAGTCGGTTGAGTATATCCGTATGAACATCGGATTCTATTGTCTGTTCCTGAAAGATGCCAAATGCGGGGATCTCACATACGGACGTAAGAATTACGATTATCAGGAAGGAACGGTTGTCTGTATGGCACCGGGACAAGTGAGCGGAATAGACAACCGTAACCGAACGGCTCCCCGTACCAAGTCGATTGGGGTTTTATTCCACCCCGATTTAATCCGTGGAACTTCATTAGGACAGAATATCAAAAACTATACTTTTTTCTCTTACGAGGTAAATGAGGCATTGCATCTTTCAGATCAGGAAAGAGAAATCGTAACCGATTGCATACATAAAATCCGGCTCGAACTGGAGCATACTATCGACAAGCATAGCAAGCAACTTATCGTACGGAATATCGAACTGCTATTGGATTACTGTATGCGTTTCTACGAACGGCAGTTCATTACACGCAATCAGGCGAATAAAGATATAGTCGTTAAATTCGAGCAATTACTGGACGAATATTTCCAAAATCAGGTGGCAATGACCGAAGGACTGCCATCCGTGAAATACTTTGCAGACAAGGCATGCCTCTCTCCTAATTATTTCGGGGACCTGATAAAGAAGGAAACCGGAAAAACTGCACAGGAATATATCCAGTGCCGGATTATCGAACTGGCCAAAGAAAGAATACTGGAAGGTGTTCAAACTGTCAGCCAGGTAGCTTATGAACTGGGATTTCAATATCCACAGCACTTCAGTCGGTTATTTAAAAAGCATGTCGGCTGCACCCCGAACGAATATAAACAAAAAAACTAGACGTATTTTAGATACAGGAGTCTCAACATCATGGGAGATAAAGTACTCAAAATAGGAACCGTGCATCAATGCAATTGTTGCCTGGGGAGTAAGACACTACACCCGCTGGTAAGTGTCATCGATCTCTCAAAGGCTGACTTGTCAGCTCATACGGGCATCAAGTTCGACTTTTATACGATTCTATTGAGTGAGTGTAAATGTGAAGCGTATATGTATGGTCACCAGTATTATGATTTTTCGGATGGTACTTTGCTCTTCCTTAGTCCCGGAGAGTCTATCAATATGAAGGAAAACAGTAAGAATTTTCCTTCCAAAGGATGGATATTGGCTTTTCATCCCGATCTGATTTGTGGCACTCCGCTCGGACTTAATATACATAACTATACTTTCTTCTCTTATCTGCCTGAAGAAGCATTACATATATCTTTGCGCGAGAAGCAAATCATTCTGGAGTTTATGGATAAAATAAACCAGGAACTCGAACGTTGCATTGACCGACATAGCAAGAAGATAGTTTCCAAGTATATAGAACTATTGCTGGATTACTGTATCCGTTTCTACGAACGCCAATTCATTACACGTAATGAAGCGAATAAAACGATTATCAAACAATTCGATAAAATCATAAATAACCATTTTGAAACGAAACAGGTACCGACTGTCGATATACTTTCACATAAGTATTGTGCGAACCTGCTTCATTTGTCTCCTGAATATTTCAACGACTTACTGAAGTATGAAACGGGGAAATCATTTAAAGAGTATATCGAGTTCAAACGCTTCGAGATTGCCAAAGATTGGTTGGTGAATACTGATAAAACAATCAATCAGATAACGCAAGAGCTGGGTTTTCAGAATCCACAGTATTTCAGCCGGTTATTTAAGAAAATCACAGGTTGTTCTCCGAATGATTTCAGGATACCTAATTGAAAGTATATGTCAAAGGGATTAGAGGAAGATAAAGCAATCAAAAAGTCTTAATAAAATTTGAATTGGAATATCAAATTCTTAATCTATGTTATGAAACATGCTTTTTTTCTTGGAATATTTGCTAATTTCGCAATAGTCCGTATCTTTGCAATGTGTTTTTCATAGTATTAGATTTAAGGTTAACAAAGGTTGGAGCAAGGCGTTGCTCCTTTTTTTATGTCTATACGTAAGCTCTCTCCTTTTTCTTATTCATGATAATATAGGAATTACGCTATTTTTCAATAACTTTGCAAAAAGAGAGATGTCAATTATGTCTCGATAAGACAGATCAAAAGGTTCTCTTTTTACGTTACATATAAAAAGATTATTTAATCCTTGTAGAATAATGGAAACAATGCAACCATATTATCGTCTGATGAAATCAATCCTCTTTGTATTATTTCTTTCTTTTGGCATGATTTCATGTGAGAAAGAGGATCCTGTTTCTACCTCTCCAACTACAAGGCAAACGGATGACTCAACTACTGATCCGACAGATCCCGATCCGACTGATCCTGTTGTTCGTTCGAACAATGAACAGACGGTGTTCATGTATCTACCCTGGTCGAACAATCTCACTTCTTTTTTCTATCAGAACATTGCCGATTTGAAAAGTATCATCGGAAACAATATATTGAAGAATGAACGGGTGATCGTATTTATATGTACATCGGCCACTAAAGCCACTCTCTCCGAACTTGTCTATGAGAATGGCAAAGGTGTACAGAAGACTTTAAAAAACTACGATTATCCGGATCCTACCTATACAACTGCAGAGGGCATCACTTCTATTTTGAACGATGTACAAACCTATGCTCCCGCCAAACGATATGCAATGATTATCGGATGCCACGGAATGGGATGGATACCTGTATCGAGAGCAGTTTCACGCAGCAGCTTGCAGATTAGTAAAAAGCACTGGGAGTATGAACATGCACTGATGACACGTTTTTTTGGAGGAACACAAACGAAATATCAAACTGATATTACTACGCTTGCCGGAGGTATTTCGAACGCGGGCCTAAAGATGGAATATATACTTTTCGATGACTGCTATATGTCTACGGTAGAGGTTGCCTATGACCTTAAAAACGTAACAAGCCACTTGATAGCTTCTACAAGTGAAATAATGGCCTATGGGATGCCATACGACAAGATAGGCCAGTACTTAATCGGAAATATAGATTACGAAAAGGTCTGTGACGGTTTCTATTCTTTTTATTCAAATTATGTGACTCCCTGCGGAACAATCGGTGTTACTGATTGCTCGGAATTAGACAACCTGGCGGCTATTATGAAAGAAATAAATCAGCGTTATACGTTTAACGAAGAATTAACGGGCGAATTACAAAGATTAGACGGATATACGCCTACCATATTCTTTGATTACGGTGATTACGTTTCCAAACTATGTTCCGATCCGGATCTATTAGAACAATTCAACGAGCAGCTGAAACGCGCTGTACCCTTTAAAAGGAATACCAAACAGTATTTTACAGCAATCTCTTCCTCCTACTATGGAGAAAGAATTGATATCAATACTTTCTCCGGAATCACGATTTCCGACCCAAGCACTAATCCGGGTGCTTCAAAAAAGAACGAAACAGCGTGGTATATTGCCACTCATTAAATCTACTCTAAGAAGCATACGGTGGTAGAGAGTTGATTCTTCACATGTGGTCTGTCAAATCTCTTAATAAAAATTGAATTGAGAAAACCAATTCTTAATCAATGTTATAAAACATACTTTTTTTCTTGGATTATTTGCTAATTTCGCAATAGTCTGTATCTTTGCATTGTGTTTTTCATAGTATTAGATTTAAGGTTAACAAAGGTTGGAGCAAGGCGTTGCTCCTTTTTTTATGTCCATACGCTAGATACTCCTTTAAACATGGCATGACATTATCCCTTAATCACCGCCATTGGAGCCAGCTCCACCAACGGCTTCACCAAGTCCCGCTCATTCGCTATCACTTGCGCAATATCTTTATAAGCTCCCGGTGCTTCATCCAGTTCGTTCTGCGAACGAAGTCCGTGAATGATACCTTGCTGATCCATTCTCTCCTTCTCTTCATCCAGTGACAAACGGCGACAGGCATCCTTTCTTCCCATTAATCGGCCTGCACCATGCGAACAGCTTTTGAAACTCTCCGGATTACCCAGTCCCTCAACAATATAAGACTTGGTACCCATAGATCCGGGGATAATACCGATCTCGCCCTCATAGGCACGCGTAGCACCTTTTCGGTGTACAATCACATCCTGATCGAAGTGATTCTCCCAAGCTGCATAGTTATGGGCAATATTAATCATAGGATCAAAGTCCGTTTCAGGTTTCACTGCCTGGATGGCTTCACAAATACGAGTCATCATCAACTGACGGTTGGCAAAGGCAAAGGCCACACAGTAATTCATTTCACGGAAATAATCCTTTGCCATCTGTGTCTCCATTGGCAGGTAAGCTAGTCCCGATACCATTTCAGAATACCATTTCTCATTCCAATATTGCGCAATCTTATTATAGTGATTGGCAACCTTCAAACCAATGTTACGGCTTCCGGAGTGAATCATCACCCAAACATCAGACGTTGCGGTATCTTTTTGAATCTCAATAAAGTGATTTCCACCTCCCAGAGTTCCTATCTGCTTCAAACAAGCCTCGTACTGATTCTTCAAAACAGGCATCTCTTCAAAGTCGAATCCTTGCGGAAGCAATTCCTGATCCTGCTTTTTATTCTGATGATCGAATCCCAAAGGAACAACTGCACGAATCTTCGACATAATGGAAGTCAAATCCGTATAACTAAAATCTTCCGCTTTTAGATTCGTCTTAATCGCACACATACCACAACCGATATCCACTCCCACAGCATTGGGAACAATCACGCCATTGGTAGCCAACACACCGCCAATAGGCATTCCTTTTCCCGCATGCGCATCAGGCATGATGGCAATATGTTTAAATGCAAAAGGCAGTGAAGTCAAATCCATAATCTGCGACATACAAGAGTCCTCTACTTCATCCAACCAAAGTTTAGCGGGTAAACGTGTTCCCATAATTACTTTTTCCATACATCTTTTCTTTTATCAATTCATATAAATCTCGTTATCGGGAGCAAAGTAAGAAGGGAAGTACGAAATCTATTTGCGTAGTTGATATTATTTTTTATTTTTGTAGAAATAATCTATAACATCTATAATATAGAACCTAATGAAGAAGATATTAATTATCGGCGCCAACGGATTCACCGGACGCCAGATTGTAAATGATTTATCTGCTTGTAAACAATACAAGCTGACGGGCTGCTCCCTGCATCCGGATATTCTTCCCAATAACGCGGAGGATTATCGTTTCATCGAAACAGATATACGGAATGAAGCGGACGTTAGGCATCTCTTCAAAGAGGTTCAACCCGATGTAGTCATTAATTGCTCCGCTCTGTCCGTGCCGGACTATTGCGAAACGCATCATGAAGAAGCCTATCTTACCAATGTTACCGCAGTAGGCCAACTGGCCGATTTATGCGAAGAATACAAAAGCCGGTTCATTCATTTATCTACGGACTTTGTTTTTGATGGAAAGATAAACGAAGCTGCCGGGCTGTTATATACAGAAAAAGACCTCCCTGCCCCGGTCAACTACTACGGATATACCAAATGGAAAGGAGAAGAGAGGGTGGCAGAAACTTGCAGCAGTTATGCCATTGTCCGTGTAGAAATCGTTTATGGCAAGGCACTACCGGGACAACATGGTAATATTGTACAGCTAGTAATGAACCGTCTGAAAGCCGGACAAGAAATACGTGTCGTATCCGATCAATGGCGGACACCAACCTATGTTGGAGACGTTTCGGATGGAGTGCTACGTTTAATAGAACATACGGCGAATGGCATCTTCCACATCTGTGGCGATGAATGTATGACCATTGCAGAGATTGCCTACCAGGTAGCAGATTATATGAAACTCGACCGTTCTCTTATCCATCCTACCACCACAGAAGAAATGAATGAAAGCACTCCCCGTCCCCGCTTCAGTGGGATGAGTATTGATAAAGCCCGGACAATGCTCGGATACAGGCCCCAAAAGTTAAAAGAAATTCTTGCGAACTGGGATAAATTATAAGGGAAAGAGCACATAACCAACTTTTTACAACCATCTATCTCGTTCCGGATATTCCTTTCTCTTTATTTATTGCATATTTATTTTGAAAATATGCAATAAATAACTATCTTTGCACCAAATTCAAAAAAGACCAATGATGAATCAAACATTACAATTACATAACGCTACTCTTTTTCTTGCAGGAATACCTATTTTCTGTAAGTCTTGTTGCGTGCATGTGCATTGGTTCAGTGGATTCATCTAAATTTCCCAACTATTTCTTTACAGGAACTACCTGCTGACTTGTTTTGTTAGCCATAGCAGTATTCCTTTCTGATTTTCAAGCAGATGTAATATCTTCTTTGAAAATTCTTTTGTGTGTTGTCAATCATCAGTTTAACCTAACCCAAAATATATACAATTATGTTCTCTATTATATCTACCATGTTTTTAGGAATCGGCATCGGCTATGTATTGCGTAACTGGAGTATTCTACAGAAGACAGAAAAGACAATTTCTCTTACAATATTCCTGTTGCTCTTTATTCTCGGTGTATCTATCGGTTCTAATAGCCTGATTGTGAACAATCTTGGTAAGTTCGGATGGCAAGCCATTGTTCTTGCTGTGTCCGGTGTATTGGGAAGCCTGATTGCTGCCCGTTTGGTACTACAATTATTTTTCAGGAAAGGAGGCGAACAATGAAAGGAAGTCTGATCGTTATAGTATTCTTTTGTGTAGGCTGTATCATGGGAGCTTTCAATAAGTTCGAGTTCGATACGCACACAGTTTCCATGTACATACTTTATGCATTAATGTTACAAGTAGGAATCAGCATCGGTTCCAATAAGAACCTGAAAGCCATTGTTTCACATTTGCACCCTAAAATGTTGCTGATTCCATTGGGAACAATTATCGGTACGCTGTTATTCTCCGCCCTGGCAAGTTTGCTATTGCGTCAATGGAGCGTGTTCGACTGTATGGCAGTGGGAAGTGGATTTGCCTACTATTCACTCTCTTCCATCCTTATCACCCAGTTCAAAGAACCCTCCATCGGACTGCAACTGGCTACGGAACTGGGAACCATTGCCCTACTGACTAATATTTTCCGTGAGATGATGACACTTCTTGGTACTCCAATCATCAAGAAGTACTTCGGGAAACTCGCTCCTATTTCAGCAGCAGGAGTCAACTCGATGGATGTACTGCTGCCTTCCATCACCAGATATTCAGGAAAAGAAATGATTCCCATCGCCATCCTGCACGGCATTCTGATTGACATCAGCGTTCCCGTTTTCGTTTCTTTCTTCTGTAATCTTTAACCCTGTCCGGGAATAATAACCTTATTTATTAATGCCCGGAAACAGCCAATACAAACTTGATATCAGCATAGGAGACAGCGTCTCCTAATGCTACCTTTATAGCGAATATTCCCATGTATTCATGTTCATCCAAATACTTGCGAATCTTCGCTATATTTTCAGCTTTCACCACCTGCTCCACTTTGATCTTTCCCGAACGGACATAATGCTCCAGATGTCCGGCAATGGTTCCGGATACCAAATCACGAGCCTTGGCTATTTCATCTATATTCATTCCCTGACGGAACATTTCATAGCTAACCAACTTCGTATCTTTCTTCGCCTCCTTCTTTTTCTCCTTCTCCGCCTCTTTCTCCTGTTTCTCTGCCTCTTTCTGCAGCTTCGTCTTTCGTTGCCTTACTGTATCATCGCTATTACCGGAGGAGATTAACATATCCGTTATCTCCGGCCTCTCCAATTGATTCTCCGCCATATACTTGCGGATAATACCCAGAATCTCAAGCCCGTATCTCTCTACTCCTTTCGCTCCAAAATAAGGTATCGCCTCCAAAGCTCTTGGACTATCCGGTAGCAGATTCACAATTCCCATCAATGCTTTCTGTTGCATAATCACATAAGCAGGAACATTCATCTCCCTTGTTTTGGCTGTTCTCCATTCAGACAGGGCACGATAAAGCTCCGGATGCAGAATATCCGTAGGAACTTCCACCTTTACCTTTTCAGCACTGCGTGTACGCTCTTTCCGTTCCTTACGTTCTTTCTTCTCCTTCAAAGCCTTCGAAGAACCGGAGGACGTAGAATCATCTTCAAGGCTCAACATTACTTTAGCCTTCAACTTCAAATAATCCGTGATAGCAAACTTCCCTCTTGTAGACACAGCTTCCAACAAAGACTCTTTAATCCACAACGCATCATCCAGCGCCTGCATACGCTCTGCCAACAGCTTTCTCAACTCTTTATTATCAAGAGGCATATTAGTCTTATCATACAAAGCCCGAACCGGTTCCAACTCCTTATGAAAATATCCGGCACCGGAACGAATCCGTTCCTGCAACTCCTCATTCGCCGCATAATCCTCACTCTCATGTATCAACCGGGTATACTGATTGCGGAAACGTTGAGACACCTCCACAATCTTCTCTTTAACATGGGGAGCCAACGCCTTATATTCAGCCAACTGCTTCGGAAAGAGCTTATACAAATCCTCATCCATAAGACGAAGCAACCGTTTATAAGCCTGATCGATCGAATAGAAATTAAACAAATCACTCAACAAATCAAAGAAATACGCCTTTTGCATATCATTCAACTGCTGGCTGCCCGGCTTATTCTGCTCCACCGCTTTGGTGAAATTATCCACCGTAGCATCACTTATTATGGCTTCCCTGCGCAAAGGAGACTCCAACACCATACCCTCCAGCGTCTTGCAACGACTCAAAGCCACGTAAGTTTGTCCATGTGCAAAGGAATTCCGTGCATCAATAATAGCACGTTCAAACGTCAAACCCTGACTCTTATGTATCGTAATAGCCCACGCCAAACGAATAGGATACTGGCGGAACGTCCCCTCTATCACTTCAGTGATCTCCTTCGTCTCCTCATTCAACACATACTTATAATTCCCCCACTCTTCCGGCAACAACTGAAATTCGGATCTATCCCCTTTACCACGCACCACAATACCCGTTTCATTAACCGCTACCACCTCACCAATCATACCGTTATAATACCGTTTCTCGGACGATGGATCATTCTTCAGGAACATTATCTGTGCTCCCTCCTTAATTGTCAGAAGTTTATCCGCAGGATACGAATATTCAGGAAAATCCCCCTCTATCTCGGCACTAAAATGATACGCCTTGCCGGGCAACGATGCCAGTTCGCAATCATTAACCCTCTGTGCCTGATTATTATGTGTCGTCAGACGAATATATCCCTCTTCTTTCTGCGGCTGAAAGCCGGGCTGATAACGACGGTTCAGTTCATTCAACACTTCATCATCCGCCTTATTCTCCCGAATTTTATTTAATAAAGAAAGGAAGAACGTATCACTCTGACGATATACTTTCTTGAGTTCAATCGTCATATATGCCGTTTCTTTCAATGCATGACTTGCAAAGAAATAAGGAGTCTCATAATGCTTTCTCAACAACTCCCACTCATTGTCTTTCACGACAGGCGCCAGCTGTTGCAAATCTCCAATCATCAACAGTTGCACCCCACCAAAAGGTTTCTCCCTATCGCGATACCTCCGCAGAGTTGCATCCACCGCATCCAACAAATCAGCACGCACCATACTGATCTCATCAATAACCAGCAAATCCATACTACGGATGATATTCCGCTTTTCTTTACTATAACGATAATGTGTCTGGGAAGAATTAAAGGTTGTTTCGGGCACAAAAGGAGCAAAAGACAACTGAAAGAAAGAATGAATCGTTACGCCTCCCGCATTGATAGCTGCAATCCCTGTCGGAGCCAATATGACCATGCGTTTGGGCGTATGTTCTTTCAATCGTCTAAGAAATGTCGTTTTCCCGGTTCCAGCTTTTCCGGTAAGAAATAAATGGGTGCCTGTATTTTCAATGAACTGCCAAGCAAGCTGCAGTTCCGGATTATTTTCCATGCTTTTCCAATTTTCGGTAAAGTTACTGAATATTCTTTTTCTTTCGTCTTGATACGAAAGAAAAAGAACCAAAAAGAAAGAATCAAGGCTGCGTTTTTCCGGCTACTCCGGTGCTTCCTCCGGCTAAAGGGCAGAAACTCGCTACGCTCAAACAGTCTGCCCTTTTTAACGCCGGAGAAACCACCTGCGCTTGACGCCGGAAAAACGAGGCCGGAAGACCTGCGGGTGGAAGCCTTACAATGTGGGAAGCTTTATTATTAAAAAACTCACCATATAAAAAGAGGACATAGAATAAAAGGCTAATAGAATGATAACCGATGTAGCCTATGTAGTATAAAGAGACTTATGAAAGGTTTATACCCCTTATAAAAAAGCTTTGCTATATAAAAGTCGCAGACGTTATACGACTCAATATAGCAAAGCAGAACAATATATAATAAAACTATTAACGATATAACAGCGACTCACCAAAGCAATATCAGACATATCGCACGGCTCCCCCCACAACCCTATCCAGAACAGCTTCCCCACAAACCTACTCTACAACATTCAAGCAGCAACACCCACCCCGCCAGGTTCCCCGGCCTACTTTTTTCTCCGTCAGGCGAGCGCCCATAACGGAGCGTTAAGAAGGGCAGACTGTTTGAGCGTAGCGAGTTTCTGCCCTTTAGCGAAGTGAAGGAAGCGAGTAGGAGAAAAAAGTCAGCCTTGAATTTTTCTTTGCTTCTTTCTTTTGTTTCAAGACAAAAGAAAGATGATTAATTACTTCATGGAACCCCCTACAATATCCAGCAATTCGTTTGTAATCGCCTGCTGACGACTCTTATTGTACTGCTTCGTCAAATCCTGGATCAGCTCGTTTGCGTTGTCCGTAGCCACTTGCATAGCCAACGTACGTGCAGCATGTTCCGAAGCATTGGAGTCAACAGCGGCAGTAAAAATCTTCTGGCTCAATACAGTGGGGATTAAGCTCGCGATTAATTCCTCTGCGTTCGGTTCGATGATATAATCATTGGCAATCTCGTTCTCCTGTACCTCCTCTTCATTCTCTCTGTCCTCTTCACTTACGACGTTCGTCAGATTAATGGGGAGATACGTCTCACGAAGAAGAATCTGTACCCCCATTGATTTGAAGTGATGATAGATTATTTCCACCCGGTCCACTTCGCCTGCTACATACAGATCCATCAGTCGGTGAGCCAGTTCGGCAGCCTCCTGATACGTTGGTTTGTCGGAGAGCGTTGGAGAAACCTCCTGCGGTTTGAAACCCATCCGTTTGGCCGCTTCATCCACCTTCTTGCCTACCGGAAATATCAAGATATTATCCTGTCCTAAAGTACGGAATTCCCCGATAGTCTGCATCATCATTTTGATGACATTGGCGTTGAAAGCACCACAAAGAGAAGTGTTCGAAGAAAAAACAACGATTGCTACACGCTTCACTTCACGTTCCTGCACATAAGGAGATTCGATAGGCAGGTCCGCGCTTAGGAAGTTAGTCAGAATCTTGTTCAACTTCTTCTGATAAGGCAGCATATTCTCAATGGCTCCTTGTGCCTTGTGTAATTTGGCAGAAGCCACCATTTTCATTGCTGAAGTGATTTTTCGGGTACTCTTGACCGAATTTATTCTGGTTTTTACTTCTTTCAGTGAAGCCATAGTGATAATTAAAAATTAATAATTAAAAATTAAAGGGCGATCTGATTTATAAAAAAGCCAATTAGATAAATCAAAAACCATTCAGATTTATTTTAAAGGCCAATCAGATAAATCAATGACCGATTAGATAAATTGTTTAGTGACCATGGCGGCAGTCTCTTCGATAGCCTTAATCACATTATCATCAATCACACCCGTTTTCAATACATCCAATACATCCTCCTGATGATTCAGTTGCAGCGATTCGATGAAGCTACGTTCAAAGTCCTGCACCTTATCCAGAGGAACATCGTGGAGCAGTCCGTGTGTACCACAGTAGAGAATAGCAATCTGCTGTTCTACGGGCATCGGGCTGTATTGAGGCTGAATCAACAGCCGGCCGTTCTTACGTCCCTTGTCAATCGTCAATGCGGTAATCGGGTCCATGTCGCTGCTGAACTTGGAGAACGCTTCCAGTTCACGATACTGTGCCTGGTCGATCTTCAATGTTCCCGCCACTTTCTTCATAGCCTTAATCTGCGCGTTACCACCTACACGGGATACAGAGATACCGACATTGATAGCCGGACGCGTACCCTGGTTGAACAAGTCAGTTTCAAGGAATATCTGTCCGTCGGTGATAGAAATCACATTCGTCGGGATATAGGCCGATACGTCACCCGCCTGCGTTTCGATGATAGGCAATGCCGTGAGTGAACCGCCGCCTTTGACAATTCCTTTCAGACTTTCCGGAAGGTCGTTCATTTCGCGTGCCACTTCCTCCTGGCTGATAATCTTAGCAGCACGTTCCAACAGACGGGAGTGCAGATAGAAGATATCACCCGGATAAGCCTCACGACCAGACGGACGGCGAAGAATCAGAGAAACCTCACGATAAGCTACCGCCTGCTTGGAAAGGTCATCGTAAACCACCAACGCATGACGACCGGTATCACGGAAATACTCGCCGATGGCAGCACCCGCAAAAGGAGCGTAATACTGCAATGCAGCCGGATCACCAGCTGTAGCAGCCACCACAATCGTGTAGTCCAGTGCTCCGTACTCACGAAGCGTATTAACGATAGAAGCAACGGTAGAACCCTTCTGACCGATAGCCACATAAATACAATATACAGGATCACCTGCCAGGAAATTACTGCGCTGGTTGATAATCGTATCAATAGCGATGGCAGTCTTTCCAGTCTGGCGGTCGCCGATAATCAACTCACGCTGTCCGCGACCGATAGGAATCATGGCGTCTACCGCCTTCAATCCCGTCTGCAACGGTTGGTTCACAGGCTGACGGTAGATTACTCCCGGAGCTTTCCGTTCCAATGGCATATCATACAGTTCGCCTCCAACCAGTCCCTTGCCGTCGAGCGGTTCGCCCAGCGGGTCGATCACACGTCCCAGCATGCCCTCTCCTACACGGATAGAAGCGATACGTTTGGTACGTTTCACGACGAATCCCTCTTTGATCTTGTCCGTCGGACCCAACAGCACAGCACCCACGTTGTCCTCTTCGAGGTTCATCACGATTGCTTTGATACCATTGTCAAACTCCAGCAATTCATTGGCTTCGGCATTTCGCAATCCATAGATACGCACTACGCCGTCGCTCACCTGGAGCACCGTACCGATTTCGTCAAGTTGCACATTGGCGTTGATTCCTTCGAGCTGCTTGCGCAATATATCAGATACTTCGCTTACTTTTATATTTTCAGACATTATACAATTCTCCTATTCTTATCAATAAATTGTTGTTTCACTCGCTTCAACTGCGTGGCAACGCTTGCATCCAGTCGGTAGTCGTTGACATCGAAGATAAATCCTCCTTCAATCGAAGGATCTATCACCGTTTCGAGTTCCATCTGGGCGTGCAAGATATGCTCTGCTGCGGAACGAATCCGGTTTTCCGTTTCCTTATTGACGGGAACGGCTGTAATGAGCTTACCCACTCCGATATGCTTCAGCTTCCGGTAGAGATCCAGATACATCAGGCTGATAAATTGCAGATAGCCTTCACGCCTGTTTCGCAGTACCAAAGTGATAAAACGGACAAACTCTCTGGTCGATTTTCCGTCACCGTCGGCAGCCGTGCAGACTAACGCCAACTTTTCCTTCGTTGTGATGACCGGATTATCAAGTGCTTCGCGCAAACCGGGCTGTTCACAAAAACTGTGCGACAGCGTCAGGAACTCCTGATATAACCTGTCCTCCAGACCTTTTTCCTGTGCATATTCAATGATGGCTTTTGCATAACGCATTGAGAGTATTCCGACTTCCATCTTCCTTAGTTCTTATTCGGGGTTAGTACTTCATCCAGCATACGGTCGATCATGCCCATCTGTGCTTCCTTGTCCTCAAGACTCTTGCGGAGCACTTTCTCGGCGATGTCCACAGAAAGCACGGCTACCTGGCGACGGATGTCGCGGATGGCTTCGTCTTTCTCTATCTGGATTTGTTGTTTCACCGCATCCAGTTCTTTTTGTGCGGCAATTTCGGCTTGTTTACGGGCCTCGTGAACAATCTTGTCACGTTCTTCCATTGCTTCCCTCAAGATGCGTCCTTGTTCTTTGTTGGCGGCAGCCACCAATGCGTCGCCTTCCTCTTTCAGTTTAGACAACTGGGCATTAGCCTCTCTCGCCACCTCCAAAGACTGGTCGATATAGGTCTTACGACCCTCCACCATCTTGATGATGACGGGAAAGCCGTATTTCGCCAATATCACGAACACAATCCCGAATGAGAGAAACATCCAGAACAGCAGGCCACTATCAGGTAATAGTAATGACATAATCTTTATTTACGATTTTACGATTTACAATTTACGATTTCGCGGCTGATCATGATTTGAAACATGGTTCACGCCTGCGAAATTCGCTTGTTATATACCTGATTAGAGGAAGAACACCAACAGACAAACTACTACCGCCAACAGAGCCACACCTTCAATCAAGGCGGCGGCGATAATCATGTTCATACGGATGTCCCCTGATGCTTCCGGCTGGCGTGCGATAGCTTCCATTGCCGAACCACCAATCTTACCAATACCCAAACCAGCTCCGATTACTGCAAGACCTGCACCGATAGCTGCACCTAATTTACTAACTCCTACTGCTGCTGCAGTGGCTTGTAACAATACTGATAGTAACATAATTTTCAGTTTTAAAATGGTTTATATTTTCTCTTGTTTATTATTTAATCATTCATTCCGCGCGTTTATTCCGTATTCTTTTTATCAACGTTTTCACCGCGTTTCATTTCAATTTTCTTCAGCTTTCACTTTGGCACCTTCCTGTGCCAGACCGATAAACACTGCCGACAACATCGTAAATACGTAAGCCTGGATGAAAGCAACCAACAACTCAAGCGCATTCATAAAGATGTTGAACAATACAGAAGCCACCGTCAGCGTGCCGTTCAGTGCAGGCCCCATGCTTGCCGAGATAAAGATCAGGCAGGTAAGCACCAGCATCGCCATGTGTCCCGCCAGCATATTGGCAAAAAGACGGATCATCAAAGCAAACGGTTTCGTGAAGATTCCGAAGAACTCGATGAATGGCATCATCGGTATGGGCACTTTCAGCCACCAGGGTACATCAGGCCAGAAAATATCCTTCCAGTAATGTTTAGAACCGAAGATATTCACTGCCAGGAACGTGCAGACTGCAAGCACCATAGTGATAGCGATATTTCCCGTCACGTTCGCACCTCCGGGGAAGAACGGAATCAATCCCATCATGTTATTGATAAAGATGAAAAAGAACGCTGTCAGCAGATACGGTGCAAACTTCCGGTAGTTGGGTCCTACACAACTCTTGATAATGTCATCGTTCACCATCATGATGAACATCTCCATGAATCCGATAAATCCTCCCGGCGCTTTCGCTCCTTGCGGACGTTTTCTGTACCAGTGTGACACGCTCAATACGATGATGAGCAACAACACGCTGTTGAACAGCAAAGCAAATGTCACTTTCGTGATGGAAATATCCCACGGGCGGACCTGTTCGCCTGCCGCATTATACTCTACCAGTTTGCCCTCGTACTTACTTCCTTCGGGAGCGATGGAAAGTCCTTCATAAGTCCCTCCATTCTCTTCGAGACGGGAAGAAAGGAACGTGTGCCAACCTGTAGTGCTACTATAAACAATAATAGGTAATGGTATAGTAATGTGCGTGTTACCCCACGTCGTAATATGCCATTCGTAGGAGTCGCCGATATGACCGAACACAATTTCTTTCACATCCACCGTGTTCTCCTGTTCCTCTTTCGGAGTAATCTCGTCCTGCGTCTGTTGTGACACCGCTTCCCCCTCCTGTTCCTGTGCAAGAACCGGCAAGCTGACTGCCGCCATGAGGCAGAACAGAATCAACGGAGCTACTATGTTATGCAACTGTTTCATTTTTCTTCTTATTTTTCTTTTTCCGTTTCTGATTCAACTCAAAAGAGAAGAAGAACCAGGTTTCGAATATCAGATATATTAAATAGAACGAAATAAACGTCAGCAAAAAGGCTCTGGCTTCTTCGCGAACGGCAAGACAATAAATCAATACCAGAATCAGCGAAAGAATCATTTTTATCATCTTCGTTGCCAGATACAACAGTAACATTCTCTGTGGAGCATGTCGGCGGCAAGCGTCGAAAGCATAAATGCTAAACAGCCCGAAGAAGTAAAAATAGATCGGAATAAACGGATACCCTCCGAAATAATGCCCCGGCAAAGCGAAGTGTAGAATGACAGCTCCGAGTGCCCCGCTAATTACTGCAAATAAGGTATGCCACCAAATAAAATTCCGTTTAGTTTTACTAATATTCACCATGTTACTGTGTTTTTCTGTAAGGTTATAATCTCGTTTTTTTCAATCTTTTGATGCTTAGTCTTTGTGCCGGTGGGGAGCTTCCGTCAGGAAACACAGGCGGAAACCGTACCGTCACTCATTTCGACAAAACCGCCCTGAATATCCATCGTGTGCTCTTCTCCGTCCATCGTCGTGTAACTCAACGTTCCCGCTTTCAACGACGAAACAATGGGCGCATGCCCGGGGAGAATAGAAAACGAACCGATCATTCCCGGCAATGTGACAATCTTCACATTTCCGTCGAATATGCTCTTTTCGGGCGATACTATACTCAAATGCAGTTCTTTCATCATGCTATCTTTTTATTTTTTTGCTGCCTGTTCCAGCAATTTCTTACCTTTCTCTATTGCCTCCTCAATGGTTCCGACATTCAAGAAAGCCTGTTCGGGAAGATAATCCACTTCTCCTTCCAGAATCATCTTGAATCCCTTGATAGTGTCTTCAATACCCACCATCACACCCGGAACGCCTGTAAACTGTTCGGCTACGGCAAATGGTTGTGAAAGGAAACGCTGCACACGACGGGCACGGTTCACTACCATCTTGTCTTCTTCCGAAAGTTCCTCCATACCGAGGATGGAAATAATGTCCTGCAATTCCTTGTTACGTTGCAGAATTTGTTTCACCTGCTGCGCTACGTCGTAGTGTTCCTGGCCAACAATGTGCGGGTCGAGGATACGTGACGTAGAAGCCAACGGGTCTACCGCCGGATAAATACCCAGCTCCGTAATCTTACGATCGAGCACGGTAGTGGCATCCAAGTGGCTGAAAGTTGTTGCAGGAGCCGGGTCGGTCAAGTCATCGGCAGGCACATACACCGCCTGTACGGAGGTGATAGAACCTTTGCGGGTAGACGTGATACGTTCCTGCATCGCACCCATTTCCGTAGCCAACGTGGGCTGGTAACCAACAGCGGAGGGCATACGTCCCAAAAGGGCGGACACTTCCGAACCAGCTTGTGTGAAACGGAATATATTATCGATAAAGAACAGGATATCGCGTTTCTCGCCTTCTTTTCCTGCGTCGCGGAAAGATTCCGCTACCGTCAGTCCGGACAATGCCACAGAGGCACGTGCGCCCGGAGGCTCGTTCATCTGACCGAAAATCAGAGACACTTGCGATTTCTCCAGTTCGTTATAATCCACTTTTGAAAGATCCCAGTGACCTTTCTCCATTCCTTCTTTGAATGCTTCGCCGTAACGGATTACACCGGATTCAATCATTTCGCGCAGCAAGTCGTTACCTTCACGGGTACGTTCACCTACTCCGGCAAATACAGAGAATCCATTATGTTTCTTGGCGATATTATTGATAAGTTCCTGAATCAATACAGTCTTTCCTACACCGGCACCGCCGAACAAACCGATTTTACCACCTTTGGCATACGGTTCGAGCAGGTCGATCACTTTGATACCTGTGAAGAGTACCTCTTGCACAGTAGTCAAATCCTCAAACTTAGGGGGGTCGCGATGAATGGAATATGCACCTTTGCGGTCGAGTCCTTTCATACCGTCGATCGAATCACCGACTACGTTCATCAGTCGTCCTTTAATCTGTTCGCCAATCGGCATCGTGATCGGGCCTCCGGTGGGATACACTTTCATGCCTCTCTGAAGTCCGTCAGTACTGTCCATCGCTACGGTACGCACCGTATTTTCGCCGATATGTTGCTGAACTTCTACAACCAGTATTTTGCCGTTTGGCCTCTTTATCTCCAGTGCGTCGTGGATGCTTGGCAGCACCAATTCTGCATCCGTACCCTCAAAGTACACATCGACCACAGGGCCGATCACCTGCGAGATATGTCCGATAATCTGTGACATAAGCAATCTCTTTTATTTATATTATTCTTTTCTCTCCTTTTTGACTTTATAATATGAAAGGAATGCACATTTTTCGCGTTTTACCTATTTCATTATTATAATAAACAGTTGAGTTCAGTTTTTGTTCAACTATTTTCTATATCCCATAAACTTCTGTCCTTAGAAATAGTTAAAGAAACAACTGCGCAAATGTAGAAACAATTCCGTGTCGTTGTGCTTCCTTTTTCATAATTTGTCGTTCGATAACACTTATTAGACCTACAATGACTACAGATTGACCAATTCAGGCAAATTTCTGCTACAAATCAATAGCAAAACAAGTTTGGGGGCAATAATCTATCAATAAACTAAATTAACCCATCGAGTTTCCTATCTCTTTGTTAAAAATCAATGGATTAGCAAAAACAAGAAATAGTGGCAAAAACAACTAGTTTTGTGCTCGAACACAGAAAAGTCCGTATTTTCATGTTTTCCTTAAGAAAGTTTAAAGCCATATTTCCTGTTTTTCTCCTATCTATTCTATTCCTTATATATTCCGCATTTTTGCATTAAGATTCACATCCATCTTTATAAAGTTCCCAATTTGCATAAAAGAGCAATATAATAACGCCACATACAATTATTATCTCATTTTTTTGCTGTAATTTTGCACCACTAATATAAAACACTCAAAATGATGAAGAAAATACTGTTACTCGGTTCCGGCGAACTAGGAAAAGAATTTGTAATTTCAGCTCAACGTAAAGGCCAGCACATCATTGCTTGCGACTCCTATGCAGGAGCACCGGCTATGCAAGTGGCCGATGAATTTGAAGTATTCGACATGCTGAACGATGAAGAGCTGGAACGCGTGGTGAAGAAACACCGCCCGGACATCATCGTTCCGGAGATTGAAGCCATCCGTACAGAACGCTTATACGACTTCGAGAAAGAAGGTATCCAGGTAGTTCCCAGCGCTCGTGCCGTGAACTTCACGATGAACCGCAAAGCCATTCGCGACCTTGCCGCCCAAGAACTCGGACTGAAAACAGCCAAATACTTCTATGCCACAACTCTGGAAGAACTGAAAGAAGCTGCCGATAAAATAGGTTTCCCTTGTGTCGTTAAACCATTGATGTCTTCTTCCGGCAAAGGACAATCGCTCGTGAAGAGTGCCGACGAACTCGAACATGCCTGGGAATACGGATGCAGTGGCAGTCGTGGCGATATTCGCGAACTTATCATTGAAGAATTTATCAAGTTCGACAGCGAAATCACCCTGCTCACCGTTACCCAAAAGAACGGCCCTACCCTCTTCTGCCCTCCTATCGGACACGTGCAGAAAGGTGGCGACTACCGCGAAAGTTTCCAGCCTGCACACATTGATCCCGCCCATTTGAAAGAAGCGGAAGAGATGGCGGAGAAAGTAACCCGTGCCCTCACAGGTGCAGGACTTTGGGGAGTTGAGTTCTTCCTAAGCCATGATAATGGAGTCTATTTCTCCGAACTCTCTCCTCGTCCGCATGACACAGGTATGGTGACACTGGCGGGCACACAAAACCTGAATGAATTTGAATTGCATCTGCGTGCCGTACTCGGCCTGCCCATTCCCGGCATCAAACAAGAACGGATAGGCGCAAGCGCTGTGATCCTTTCCCCGATTGCCAGCCAGGAACGTCCTCAATATCGCGGACTAGAAGAAGTGACCAAAGAAGAAGATACTTATCTCCGCATTTTCGGCAAACCGTTTACACGTGTCAACCGCCGTATGGGTGTGGTACTTTGTTATGCTCCGCTTGATTCTGATTTGGATGCGTTGCGCGACAAGGCTAAGAGAATTGCAGAGAAAGTAGAAGTTCATTAATACAAGAAATTCAGAGATAAGATGAATAAAATCCGCCAAGTAAACCTGTCTGATATTCCAGCACTGCAAGAGCTATATCAGCATACAGTTCTGACTGTGAACCGAAAAGATTATACAGCCGAAGAAGTAGCAGATTGGGCTTCGTGCGGAGACGATACGTCACACTGGAATGAGCTTTTCGAAGAACAACATTATGTGGTTGCAGAAAACAAAGAAGGCGTGATTGTAGGCTTTGGCTCTGTAAACGATGACGGATATATGCACACGCTGTTCGTTCACAAGGACTTTCAGCATCAAGGTGTCGCAACATCTTTGTATAAGCATCTCGAAGCATATGCACGAGAAAGAGGTGCGAAAAGATTAACATCAGAAGTTAGCATCACGGCAAAACCATTTTTTGAAAAACAAGGTTTTCAGGTCGATGAAGAGCAAAAGCGGAAAGCTAATCAAATGTGTCTCACCAATTATAAGATGAGCAAGCAGCTCTGTTAATCACATCTAATCATTTCTAAGATGAAAACATAGAAGAAAGCTCATTTGCAGATAAAGAAAGTCTTATTTTATATAAGAAAAACTCCAGCTATGGTGACGGATAAAGTTACATTAGCTGGAGTTTTTCTTTTTAACTTCATGAAATGAAAACGTCATTTCTTACTCAAGAAACGTTTAGCCAAATATTTACGTATTGGTTCATCATACAGCTTCAAACACAGATAAGCAAGAATAATACTCAAAATAAAGACACACAAAGCTACGTGCCAGGTTTCACCTAACGTGTAGAGTTGATTCTCAATCAGCCATGCATAGAACAGATACATCAACGGATAATGTATCACATAAACCGGATAAGATATATCTCCCAAAAACTTACATATCTTTGTCGATTGCTTGTCCGTGGTGGTACCCGACGCTCCTATCCACAGAATGATAGGGAAAGCCACAATCACGCAAAACGCTTCATAAACACCATTCATGCAAAGCGGCTCCAACCCTTCCAGATAAGGAACAGAGAACAGGGCAATCAGCGCAATAGTACATATCCAAAATGCACCTTTCACCTTCATAGGCTTGAAATTGCGCGACATAAGCATACCCAACGAAAAAGGGAAAAGCATACGCAAGGAACCGCCCAAAAAGTTAACCCCATCCAGCGTCCAGCCCACTCCTATGTTTCCATAAGTGGAGACATTAAAAACAGCAAACGCCGCCAACGCTACGCCCAGCAACACCACAAACACCGTCAGTGCCTTGTTGGACAAGCGGCGAATGAACAACGCATACAGGATATTGCCGATATACTCAAAAAACAATGACCAGCAAGGACCATTCAACGGAAACATCTCACCGTTGCCACGAACTTCGTACCCAACACCCGGCATGGCGGGAATGAAGAAGATCGTACAAAGCAGAGACAACATTATCATGGAGATAGCTACGTGCGTCCCGTCCCATTGCACACTCCCCTGAATACAGAACGTGATAGCACCGAGAACGGCACCCATAATGACCATCGGATGAAGACGTATCAATCGGCGTTTAAAGAAATCTTTCATGGTGAGACTTTTACCCCAACGGTCGTCGTAAGCATAACCGATCACAAAACCCGAAAGGATAAAAAAGAAATCCACGGCTAAATATCCGTGATTCAGAGTTTCAATAGCACTATTACTGGCAAAAGCGAAGCCCTCGAATACGTGATACCATATCACCATAAGAGCCGCCACACCGCGAAGTCCGTCAAGAAGATCATAATGCGCCTTGGTGTCTGAAAAAGCTGAAGCAGAAATGTTCGACATTTGTTTTTCTATTAGTAAGTTAGTATTTTTAGAAGGCAAAGATACGGTTTGCGCTACGAAGTTTCTTTGCTCTAAAGCAAAAAAGCCCTGCTAATCGCTATTTTTTAGCACGTACCCGACTAAGGGTATAGATGGAAATGCCCAGAAAAGCAGCCACATATTTCAGCTTCACTCGGTTTATCAATCCGGGATAGCGACGGTTGAACTGTTCGTAGCGTTCTTTAGGCGAAAGTTGGAGGCGCTCCACAAACATGTGGCTAAGCTCCTTATTCACATTCTGATGCAGGATTCTTCCCCAGTTGGCTATGTCGATATATGTTTCGTAGAGGGCATTCAGCTTGTCGATGTGGATGACGTAGATTTTGCAATCGGAAAGCGTTTCAACGCTTTCTACCGATGGTTGCTGATAGTAGAGCGAATCCATGCCGAACGTGACGTCGCCCTCCTGACTAAACCACGTAGTGGTGTCCTCTCCGTTGTGGTGGAATACGGAACGGGCGATGCCCTCTTCAATGAAATATACCAGGCGATCTGTGACGCCTGCCTGAACGATACGGGTATCTTTGGGATAATACCTTAATTCCATATTCGCCTGAAGCGCTTGAAGTGCTTCGTCGGAAACCGGATAGATTTGCCTGATTTTACGAATGATATGTTCCATTTGGGGGTAATGGCGTATTGGGGGTTAATGACGTACTTTAGGATATTTATTATTAAAACGGAAACCAAGACCGAGCATCAGATAATTAGGGGTCTGGAAATCCTGAAGATTGTAGCCGATGTGAAGGAATGAACTCCGGGTGACGTTGATCTTCAACGCAAAGACCTGATACAGTCCGCGCAAATTGCCACGCCCCAGCACATTCGTTCCCAAGCCGACACCGATGGTAAAAAACGGCATCACGTATTCTGCCCGTCCGGAAAGTCCGAGCGCAAGCTGATTCTGAATGCCCGGCACGAGAAATTTACGACGGGAGGAACCACTGCCTGCATCGTACTCCACCAGCGCATCTTCGGTGTACACATTGGCACTACCGTCATAGACACCATCCAGCGAAACTCCAAAGCGCAGCTTATAGTTGAGATTGTACATCGGAGCAAAGTTGAATCCCGCTACGGGATAGCTGCCCGGTGATGCAATCTGCTTCTCGCCTACATAGACGCCTTTGCGACGCCACGAGCCGAACAACACAAGGTCATAACTGACGTGTCGCGGAAAACGGGGAACGTAGGGATGAACCAATGATTTAGTGAGGTCGGCTTCTTCCCGGTTGAAGTTGTACACCAGTCCGATTTTCGCTCCGGTGGTGTTGACACCTGCATTGGGAAACTTGGTGTTGCCGTTGGAGAAATGCGTGAAGTCTCCGCCGATGATAAAGTCGAAATAACGGGAAAGCGACCAGTTAAGGTAGATACCCGCATTGAGGTAGGCATTCACCCGTGAGCCTACGGCTCCGTTGTAGGAGTTGTAATCGTTGTCATAAGGTTTCCATCCGGCAGAAATACCGAAATTCCACTCGTAATTGAGCGAAAGGCGGGGATTGAAACGGGCAATGCGTACACCTTGAAAGACATAGAACGTCATCGGATCACCCAGTTGCTTTTTGTCGCCAAAGGTGGTGAAAGCCAAGCCGAAACCTTGATAAGCTCCGCCATAGATGCGGTCGGCACAGGTGTTGGGACGAAACTTGAAAGAGTATTTCAGATGAGCGGCAAATGAACTCTGGATGGGTTTCCACCGTTCGTTCTCGCCTTGCAGGAAAGGATTGGTGGGGAACACGTATTGCGGCCGCGCCTCTATCCCCAACCGGTGAATGAAATGGTGGGGAACGTAGGGAGCTACGGTGTCGGCTCCGCATTGCGGGAAGCTGTTGTGCCGGAAGCCATGAATTTCTTCCTGCAATCTCCGCACTTCTTCACGAAGTTGGCGGACGTCCTGCTGGAGCTGTTCTACGTCTTGCCGCATTTCCTTCACCTCTTTCTCTTCCTGCCCTACCTCCTGCGCACTAAGCGAAGTGCCGGGGAAAAGCAAAGCGGAACAGATTACGGCGATTTCCCATCTGGGTATCTTTACTCTCATATAATAGTCTGGTTTGTCTTTTCAGAACGGAAGTTACAAATGGAGCTTCTCAATAAACTGTGCCACATGATAGCCGTCCATCAACCCATGATGGCAGGTTACGGAAACGGGCATCATCAGTCTTTCTCCGTCACGGAAGTACTTTCCGGTGGAGATTTTGGGAACGCTGTCGCCCGAACGCATATTGGTGGGGTGCTTCATGTCGGTGAATGAGAGCCACGGCACTGCCGAATAATGAATGGCATTGGGATGGAAAGTGCCTCCTTTGTTGAGTCCCGTAGTGGCTTGCAAACGTTCCATTTCGGCTTTTGCCCGGCGGATAAAGACAAGTTCGTCCGGATCATATTCAAAGGCGGCAAAAGAAAAGGTATGGTCGTCACGGCCTACGGTGGCTTCGGGCAGAAGGCTGTCATAGCACACCACCTTATCGCCTTCGATGCGATAACGGAATTCTTCTACCGCAGCAGCGGCAGTCGTTATCCGGTGGAGGACTAACAGGGAAAAGGATATGCCTTTGGTTTTGGCTTCCTGATACGCGCGCGTACAGTCTACCTGAACGGTCACTCCGAAAAACGGATCGTCAAAAGCACTGAAATGTTCGTAATGTTCTCTTCTGTTCCAAGTAGCAATATCGATGATCTTCTCTATCTGATTCATTCTAAACACTCTTTTTTATTTGAGAAATGCAGATTAACGCAAATTATCGCAGATTTAGCCTATTTCCTTTGCGGTAATCTGCGTTTCTAAATTCAGACTCTTTACTGATGTTGCTCACGCAACAAGTCGTTCACTGTTTTTACCGGATTGAAAGTGGAAAGTGGCACTTCTACAAAGACGGTATTCCAGTCGCTCATCGCTCCGTTCCACAAGCCGGGAAGTTCGAGAGCTTTCAGGTCTTTGCCGTTCTTCGATTTGTAGGAGATGAAGCCTGTTGCTTTATCTACATACTTCACCAGGTCGAACTTATCTCCTTTATAATCGCGCACGGCGCATACGAGGTCTACCGGATTGAAGTGTGTGCCTTTCTCGAACATTTCTTTCTTCTCCGGATCGTCCATGTCGATCTGTGAGCTTTCGAGGATTTGCAGGGAGATGGTTCCGTCGCTGTTGTAAGCAAGGAACGGGCCGCCACCGGGTTCGCCTACGTTCTTCACCATTCCGCAGACGCGCATCGGGCGGTTGAACTTGTTTTTCAGGTAGATGGCGAGTACGGAATCTTCGAGGTCTTTCGTCTCCGGATTCTTGCAGAAGAGTTTCTTTTGCAGGAATTGAAGCATTTCCATCATCTGGTCGTGGGTGTATTTACCGCTGTCGAGCAGGGTAAGGTATTCGAATACTTGTTTTTGCAAAGTCACGAGCACTCCGGCAATCAGTTTCTTATAAGTAACGGTGTCGGCTTTCAGTCTGTCGGGCACTACGTTGTCGATGTTCTTGATGAAGATAATGTCTGCATCGAGGTCGTTCAGGTTCTCGATCAGTGCGCCGTGGCCACCGGGACGGAACAGCAGTTTGCCGTTGTCACGGAAAGGTTGGTTGTCCATGTCGGCGGCAATCGTGTCGGTACTCGGCTTTTGTTCGGAGAAGGTGATGTAATAGTCTACTCCATAGCGTTTGGAAAATTCGTCTACCTTTTCGGCTACCAGCTTCTTGAAGAGTTCACGGTGTTCGGTAGATACCGTGAAGTGCACGTTTACTTTACCGCTCTTTCCGGCAGCATACAAGGCTCCTTCGGCGAGATGTTCTTCCATCGGCGTGCGTGAACCTTCGGGATACTTATGGAATTTGAGCAGACCTTTCGGTAGTGCGCCGTAATTCAGTCCGGCTGTTTCGAGCAGGGCGGATACCACTGCTTTATAGTTGCCGTCTTCGATCAGTCCGGGAATATCTTTTCCGTCGATACGCTGGCAGGCTACATTCAGGTCATCATAGAAAGCAAAATTCTTGATTCCGTCGAAGAATGTCTGTTCGAACTTGGTAGTCGGTCGGTCATAGTCGGCAGACAGGAACTCGAACAGGTTCTTGAACATACGACTCGCTGCACCGGAGGCGGGCACGAACTTCACAACAGTCTTATCTGTGTTGGTATATGCATCCCAGGCGGCCAGATAAGCCTTCTGTTCTTCTGCATCGGGAGCTAATATTCCCTTTTCGATGGAGGCTGCCGCATCCAGCTTCAAAAAGGGGAAACCCGTCTGGAAGCATGCTAATTGTTCTACAATTTGCTCTTCCGTGATGCCTTTCTTGGCAAGCAACTCTTTGTCCTGTGTCGTTATCATAATATCTAATTTTATTAATTGATGCCCAAAAATACAAAATGTTATTTACTTCTTGCCGAATAACCGGGAAAAAAACTAATTTTACATCGAATTAACAAGATTGAATATGGACGACTTTTTTACATCGGAGGAAAAAAAGGAGCTTTTTTCACTCTACCGGCATTTGTTGCAATCTGCAGGAGATAGCATTTCCTGGAAGGATTGCCTAAAGTTAAAGAGACATCTTATCAAAGCGGCCCAGTGTAACGGTCTGCAACGCAATAACTTCGGGATGAATCCCGTCATCAGAGATTTACAAACGGCAGTGATCGTTGCCGAGGAAATCGGTATGAAAGGTTCGTGCCTGATCGGTATCATGTTGCACGAAATCGTGAAGGGGCATGTATTGTCTATCGACGAGGTGAACGCCGAATATGGGGATGACGTAGCAAGTATCATCAAGGGATTGGTGAAAACGAACGAACTGTATGCGAAGAGTCCGGCTATCGAGTCGGAAAACTTCCGTAATCTGCTGCTTTCTTTTGCGGAGGATATGCGTGTGATCCTGATTATGATTGCGGATCGTGTGAACGTGATGCGCAAAATAAAGGATACGGGCAACGAGGAGGACCGGCTCAAGGTAGCAAACGAGGCTGCGTACCTGTATGCTCCGCTGGCGCACAAGCTGGGATTGTATAAGCTGAAATCGGAACTGGAGGATTTGTCTCTCAAATATACGCAGAAGGAAACGTATTATTTTATCAAGGATAAGCTGAACGAGACGAAGGCGTCCCGCGACAAGTATATCGCTGCTTTTATCGAACCGATCCAGAGGAAGGTGTCGGAAGCGGGATTGAAGTTCGACATCAAGGGGCGTACCAAGTCGATTCATTCGATATGGAACAAGATTCAGAAGCAGAAAACGTCTTTTGAGGGGATTTATGACTTGTTCGCCATTCGTATCATCCTCGATTCGGAACCGGACCCGGCTAAGGAGAAGCAGGAATGCTGGCAGGTTTATTCGATTGTTACGGATATGTACCAGCCGAACCCGAAGCGTCTGCGCGACTGGCTCTCTATCCCGAAAAGCAATGGTTACGAGTCGTTGCACATCACTGTGATGGGTCCGGAAGGGAAATGGGTGGAAGTGCAGATACGTACCCGCCGCATGGACGAGATCGCGGAACGCGGCTTGGCTGCTCACTGGAGATATAAAGGTATCAAGGGTGAAACGGGTCTGGACGAGTGGTTGACTTCTGTGCGGGAGGCGTTGGAGAATGCGGACAATGATTCGCTGAAAGTGATGGATCAGTTTAAGATGGATCTCTACGAGGATGAAGTGTTTGTCTTCACGCCCAAGGGGGATTTGTTCAAGCTCGCCAAAGGGGCTACGGTATTGGATTTTGCTTTCCATATCCATAGTAAGTTGGGATGCAAGTGTATCGGCGCGAAAGTGAACGGCAAGAATGTACAGCTCAAACAGAAACTGAATAGCGGCGACCAGGTGGAGATCATGACTTCAAATACCCAGACACCGAAACAGGACTGGCTGAACATCGTGACGACTTCCAAAGCACGCACCAAGATAAGACAGGCTCTCAAAGAGATGGTGGCACGCCAGCATGCTTTTGCCAAGGAGACGCTGGAACGGAAATTCAAGAACCGTAAATTGGAATATGATGAAGCGACCATGATGCGCCTCATCAAGCGTTTAGGCTTCAAGAACGTGACGGAGTTTTATCAGCGGATTGCCGACGGTGGACTGGACGTTAACGAGATTCTGGATAAATATGTGGAGCAACAGAAGCGGGACAGTGATACGCACGATGAAATTGTGTATCGCAGTGCCGAAGGGTATAACTTGCAGGCTGCGCAACAAGAGGAAACGACGTCTAAGGAAGATGTTCTGGTGATCGATCAGAATCTGAAAGGGTTGGAATTCAAGTTGGCTAAATGTTGTAATCCGATTTACGGGGATGATGTGTTTGGTTTCGTTACGGTAAGCGGTGGTATCAAGATACACCGGGCGGATTGTCCGAATGCCAATCAGATGCGCGAACGTTTCGGTTATCGTATTGTGAAGGCTCGTTGGGCGGGGAAATCGGTAGGTACGCAATATCCTATCACGCTGCGGGTTGTAGGGCATGATGATATTGGTATCGTGACTAATATCACTTCTATTATATCCAAAGAGAATGGTATCACGCTGCGCTCCATCGGTATTGACTCGAACGACGGTTTGTTCTCCGGAACACTGACGGTCATGGTGGGTGATACGGGACGTTTGGAGGCTCTTATCAAGAAATTACGTACTATAAAGGGAGTAAAACAAGTTAGCCGGAATTAATTCCGGCTACTCTCCTATCTTACTTTCTTCTTTATATAATAAGGATAGGTAATCAATACAAAGAAGAGTAAAGCAATGGATGCTACTATCTGTCCGGTATGTAGCATCTTATCTGTATCCAATTCCATGTAGCAGGCGGTAACGATTCCCAGGGAAATGCCGATTTCGGTTGCCAGCAAATGAGTGGTGTTGGCTGTTCCGCGTTGGCAATGGTGGGATAACTTTACGAACATCACCAGGAATTCCGGCAGGATAAAGCCTAAGCCCAGTCCTAAGAGTACGGAGGAAATGCCTATGGAGATGTCTGTATTCAGTAGGGACATGGCTACGATTTCCAATCCGAGTCCTATAATGACCAGCCGCAGTGTTTTCTCTTTCAGGAAAAACAGACGTGCAAAGAACAGGGAAACGATGTATCCGAGGGCTGTTCCTACAAAGAACGGTACGGGGATTCCTGTGTTTCCGAGTACGAAATCGTTTAGGAAAGGGTGTACCATGGGAACCAGCAGTCCCGGAATGAAGGTTATCAGGATCAGATTGATGGCAGGAACCCATCCACGAAGCAATAGGAAGCGGTCGAAGGAATAGAGTTTGGTGACAATCGGCGCACGGAAAGGTACGTAGACTCCTGATAACATGAGGATTCCGACAGCTCCGGTTATGACAGATACAGTGAGCAGGGTTTGGAAGGATTGGCTTTGATAAAGCCATACTCCGAGGATAATGCCTGCGATCATTCCCATACGTGCCATCCAGGAGAAACTGACGTTTCCCGCACTGCGCAGTGTGGAGTTGGTGATGTCGATGGCCAATGTGATGCCGGCTGTTGTGCCTATGCCAAAGGCAAGCCCTTGCACGGTGCTCAACAGAATTAGTTCTGTGAGGTTGGTAACAAAGGCGTATCCGATGGTCGCCACTACCATCAGGGCAGCAGCAAACATACAGACGTACTTACGCTTGTATGCATCTACCAGATAGGCATGGAAAGGACCGATGAGGAACATCCCCAAGGTGAAAAAGAGAAAGATTACTCCTGTCTGTGCAGCCGGCACTCCGAGACGGTCGGCCATCTCTACGGAAAGCACCGGAAATAACACATACAAGGATATAAACAACAGCAAATTAGCTACACATATCCGCATAAAATGAACTGTCCACAATTTAACTGCCATATACTATATTTAATATTGTTCCTTCTCGTTGGGGAAGTAGCAATTCTTCACGTCAGAAACGTAACGGCTGATGGCATCGGTCATCACCGTGTACAAGTCAGCATAACGACGCAAGAAACGCGGACGGAATCCGTTGTTCATGCCAAGCATGTCCTGAATCACCAATACTTGACCGTCTACGTGGCCACCGGCACCGATACCGATAATAGGTATGGTCAGTTCGGATGCTACGCGTTCGGCAAGGGTTGCGGGAATCTTTTCGAGTACAATGGCAAAACAGCCTGCTTCTTCTAATAGATGGGCGTCGCGAATCAGTTTTTCGGCTTCGGCGTCGTCTTTGGCACGCACGGTATAGGTGCCGTATTTATTGATGGATTGAGGCATGAGTCCCAGATGTCCCATTACCGGAATGCCAGCGCATACGATGCGTCTCACCGTGTCTATGATTTCTTCACCACCTTCGAGCTTCAAAGCGTCAGCGTGGCTTTCTTTCATGATACGGATGGCTGAAGCAAGTCCTTCCATCTCGTTGCCCTGATAGGATCCGAAAGGCATATCAACCACTACCATCGCACGTTTCACGCCGCGTACCACGGATTTGGCATGATAGATCATTTGGTCGAGTGTGATAGGAAGTGTTGTCACATTACCTGCCATTACATTGGAAGCGGAGTCGCCTACCAGGATTACGTCCATTCCCGCACCGTCTACAATCTGTGCCATTGTGTAATCATAAGCAGTCAGCATAGATATTTTTTCACCTCTCTGTTTCATTTCAACCAGGCGATGAGTAGTCACCTTTCTTGAGTCATCTGATATATAACCAGCCATGTCTTTTTAAATTAAAAATTAATGATTAAAAATTAAAACGACGTCAAGCGCCTTCAAAAATCGCGGCAAAGTTATAACATTTAATTCATAACAGAGAAGGAAATGCAAAAAATCCTTTCAAACACCTCGCTTGGATAGCTGGGGAGGCGGTTGGAAGGATTCTGTGAGGTATAATAAAAGCTCCTTAACAATACAAGGAAGCGATTTATCAAGTGCAATAATGCGTTTCGGATTTATTCTTTCTCTTAACGATGCAGGGTCAGGAGCTTGTCGTAGGTCATGCCGGTGAAGTCGTCTATTATATAATGTGCTTTGCCAGTGATGGCTTCACGTGTATTGGTGGTGGCAAGTCCGATCACTGTTGCCCCGGAAGTCATTCCGGCTTGCAGGCCGTGGAAAGAATCTTCAAAGACGTAGGTGTTTTCGGGGGTGGCTTCAAAGATTTCCATCCCGAGCAGGAAGCAGTCGGGAGCCGGTTTGGAACGGGCAAACATCTCTCCGGTCAGGATGCGGTCTACCATTCCTTTAAATTCGGGGTGGGCATTGTAGACGTTAGCCATCTTCTCTTCGTTGGAGCTGGTGACTACGGCTATCTTTGCACCGTTACGGCGAAGATCGGCTATAAAGGCTTCTACTCCGGGGATGTATTCGTAGGACATCTTTTGCTCGTAAACGTAGAGTTCGGCGCTTATTTCAAGCTGGGCTTCGGGTTGGTCCGAGAAATACTTTTCATAGATTTGCAATAATGTCTGTCCCTTAATCCGGCGGCCGAAATCTTCTTCATTCAGATATTTCCGTCCCTGCTCGTCCCAGAAGACTGTGTACTGCGTTTCTGTATCCATAATGACACCATCAAAATCGAAGAGTGCCGCAATCGTTTTCGTTGTATTCATATATAAACTTTCTTTTTACCTAAACGTTAAACCTTGTGTATCCGTCGTTGCAAAGTTCCGAATAATCATCGAATCAGGCAAATAATTCGTACCTTTGCAAAGCTAAAAAAAACGTAACATACGTTTTTATCCAACAAAATCTACTAGCGCATGAGCAAGAACGACCCACATATCTTAGGCAAAGAAAGTATCGGCAAATTGCTGTTACAATATTCCATTCCTGCAATTATCGGAATGACGATTACTTCTATCTATAATATTATTGATAGTATCTTCATCGGACATGGTGTAGGCCCAATGGCGATTGCCGGACTAGCCATCAGCTTTCCGCTGATGAATCTGGTGGTGGCTTTCTGTACATTGGTATCGGCGGGCGGTTCTACGCTGGCGTCTATCCGTCTGGGGCAAAAGGACATGAAGGGGGCTACGGAAATCTTGTCACACACGTTGATGCTCTGTATCACTAATTCGTTCTTCTTTGGTATTTTGTCTTTCATCTTCCTGGATGATATATTGGTTTTCTTCGGGGCCAGTAACGAGACGCTTCCTTATGCACGGAGCTTTATGCAGGTGATCTTATTGGGTACTCCTATCACTTATACGATGATTGGGTTGAACAACGTGATGCGTGCTACCGGATACCCGAAAAAGGCGATGTTGACTTCGATGGTGACGGTGGTGGCGAACATTATCCTCGCTCCTATCTTTATTTTCCACTTTGAATGGGGAATGAGGGGGGCTGCTACGGCAACGGTGATTTCGCAGTTGATCGGTATGGTGTGGGTGGTGAGCCACTTTGTCAAGAAAGACAGTACGGTGCATTTTGAGGGGAATATCTGGAAGATGAAACGGAGGATTGTGGAGAGTATCTTCGCCATCGGTATGTCTCCTTTCCTGATGAATGTGTGTGCGTGTGCCATTGTGATTATCATCAATAACAGTCTGCAAAATTATGGGGGCGATATGGCGATTGGTGCTTATGGGATTATTAACCGTTTGCTGACGCTTTATGTGATGATTGTGTTAGGTCTGACGATGGGTATGCAGCCTATTGTGGGGTATAACTTCGGAGCGCAGAAGATAGACCGTGTGAAACAGACATTGCGACTGGGGATTATCTCCGGGGTCGTGATTACCAGTAGCGGGTTTATTATCTGCGAGTTCTTCCCTCATGCCGTATCGGCTCTTTTCACGGATAGCGATGAATTGATTGATTTGGCCGTAGACGGTATCCGGCTGGCTGTATTGATGTTCCCGTTTGTAGGGGCGCAGATTGTGATTGGTAACTTCTTCCAAAGTATCGGGAAGGCTAAAATAAGTATTTTCCTTTCGCTGACGCGGCAGTTGCTTTATCTTTTGCCTTGCTTGCTGCTCTTTCCCAACTGGTGGGGATTGGAAGGTATCTGGATTAGTATGCCGGTATCGGATGCATTGGCGTTTATTACGGCGGTTGTCAGTCTGATGATTTACATTAAGAAAGTGTCTAAACAACATCCGGAAACGGTAGCGGAATAAAGCATTAACTGCTTTACTCCGCCTGTTGGTTTTTATTCTTTATTCTGCTTTGATGCTCTTTACGGGGTTTTCATTGGCAACGTGCCAGGCTTTCACTACCACGCAAGCCACGATAACCAATAGTACCAGCAGGGCTATTCCTATAAAAAGTAACAGATCCATATCAATTCGTTCGCTAAACTGTTCCAACCATATTTGGCCTGTAAAATAGGAAGCGGCAGTACCTATCAGCACAGAGATTACGGAGATATTCAGAATGTCGTATATCAATAGTTTCAGGATGCCGGAGGACTCTGCCCCATTCACTTTGCGTATGGCTATTTCCTTGCTGCGGCGTTGAGTTTCTCCATTCACATAGCCAATCAATCCCGTGATGACAATAAGCAGGATGAAGCAGGACGAAATCCAGACTGCGTTACGGAAACGGTATACGCTCTTATAGCCTTCGCGAATCATGCTGTCTACTGAATTGAAATTCAGGGCTACATTCGGGAATGTTTTTGCCACACATTCGTTCAAGCGTTTCAGGTTCTCGTCATAGGGTTCTTTTAGACGAACATTGATGGTGTGATTGGCCGATTCTTTATCGGCAATCAATACGATAGGAGACTGACTGGAATAGAAACTTCTATTACGAATATCATCAAACACTCCCACGATGGTACCTTCTACCCCACTCACTGATTTTCCTACGGCACCATCGGTCCATTTCATCAAACGAACGAGTTCTTTATTTACCAATAGATCGCCTTTTTTCTTGATGGTAGTGCCTTCTGTTATTCTGATTCCCATCACATTCGGATAATCATAGTCGCACATATTGAAATTAAGGGTGGCAATGCGTTTGCCGTCGTTACCAATCAATCCACGTGTCCAATATTCTCCCAGTACGCTGTGTGTGGATGCCGATACCCCGTCCACCATCGGTTGGCGGAGCAACTCGTCTTTTACATGTTCTACTGTTTCGCCGGACATCCAGGTTTCGGCTTCTACCAGTCCCGGAATCTTGATTCCCATATCTCCATTCATCAGGTGAGAATATTGTAACAGGGTAACCAGCAATAGTCCGAGTACAAAGGAGGTACCCGTGAACTGGACAAATAGTAATGAACGTTTCCATCCTCTTTTTCCATCCGTATAGTGCCGGAATACCTGCGTGACGGGAATACGTGAGAACAGTTTTCCCGGTATGCCTCCTGCCAGGAGGAAAAGGACTACTACAGTGAGCAAGGGTATCCAAATGATGTCCCAGGCAAACAGTGAGGCAAGGCTGGTTCCCAACAGGTCTTCGATCAATTCGCCCATGTTGATTATCAACAGGAAGCTAAACAGGACGGATAGTAGAACCAATACTCCGGTTTCTGCCAGAAACATGCCAAAGATGTTTCCGGAACTGGCTCCACTGCATTTATGCACTCCTACGCTTTTTGCACGACGACTGATAGTGGCTATTGAAATCAACATATAATTCATGATGGCTACAAAAAACACTGAAAAGCCGAGGAAGCCGAATATCATCAAACGTTTCTGGGTATCGGCAGAATCCAGATGGCGTTTCGAAAGAGGAACAACGCTGTATTCCAACTTCCAGTCATCCCATTGCAAGGGGCTGTATTTTGCCATTACTTGTTGAATTTTGCTGTTCACCTTGTCTATATCCGACGCATGACGCAAGCGTGCAAAGGCATAAAAGATATCATTCCCATTCCAACCGTTACCACTCGCATAGCGACCATCGCGGTGGATGGTAATCACAAAGTCACGGGAGAGCATCGAATTTTCGGGTATGTCTTTATAGACGCCGCGAATTGTGAGCTCCAACTGCTTGTCGGCCGAAAGGGTTTTCCCAATAGGGTCTGCGCTACCGAATGTTTCACGGGCAAAATGTTCTGATACAAATATGCTATTCGAGATGATGAGATCTTTCGCGTTCCCTTTTAGTACGGGTATACCCATCGTTTCAAAGAAACAGGTGTCGACCATCATGTAATTTGCTTTTGACAGCAGTTTGTCTTCCTTATAAATATGATAAAACTGGGAAGGAAGTACACAGGTGGCTGATTCTATTTCTTCAGGCATATCCTGCGCCAAGGTAAAAGCTACCGGATCACAGACAGTATAGTCATAATTCATTCCGTCATCACCCTGCACTTCGCCGGTCGTCATATTCTGTGCCGCTATTCTCGCCATTATCAGATTCTCCGCTTCCGGGTAACATTTCTCATAGCTCATCTCAAAAGCTATTTGCGAGAAAAGCAAGATGCCAACTGTTAGTCCTAAAGAAAGGGAGAGCACTCTTACGATATTCAAAGTACGCTCATGCAGTAATGTACGTATGCTATAATAGATTTGTCTCATACTTGCTTCTGATCTGGTTTATGCTATCACACTGGCTACCACACTGCCGTCGAACAAATGAACTGTACGATGGGCAAAGGATGCGTCATGTTGTGAGTGTGTCACCATGATGATGGTTGTTCCTTCTTTATTCAGTTCGGTCAACAGGTTCATCACTTCTGCCCCATTCTTTGAGTCGAGGTTACCGGTCGGCTCATCGGCGAGAATCAGTTTCGGGTTGGTCACTACGGCACGGGCAATGGCGACACGTTGTTGCTGACCACCGGAAAGTTGTTGCGGAAAGTGTTTGGCACGATGGCTGATGTTCATCCGTTTCAGAATGTCTTCTACCATGCGGCGGCGTTCGGATGCTTTAAAGCCCAGGTATGTCAGAGGAAGTTCTACATTCTCGTAAACATTCAGCTCGTCGATCAGGTTAAAGCTCTGGAATACGAATCCGAGTTTGCCCTTACGCACATGGGTACGTTCTTTCTCTTTCAATCCGCCCACCTCTTCACCCATCAAGCGGTAGGAACCTTCGGTGGGGTTATCGAGCAAACCCAGAATATTCAACAAAGTGGATTTACCACAACCGGAGGGGCCCATAATGGCTACAAACTCTCCCTCTTTTACTTCAAGGTTTACGTGATTCAAGGCAACTGTCTCTACTTCGGAAGTACGGAATACTTTACTGATGTTGTTTATTTCAATCATACTCTTTTTATTTATGTTTTTAATTATTCACTTTTAAGGCTATTCACCGGATTTTCATTGGCAATCCGCCACGATTTCCAAAGTACGCAGGCTACGATAACGAGAAGATTTACAATCGCTATCAGTACATACGCCGCCCAACTGACAGGCACGTGCTCGGCAAACATATCCATCCACATATCATTGACGTACCATGATGCCGCTACACCGATCACAACGGCTGCAACGGCTACATAGAGCACATCTTTCACCAGCATTTCCAGAATGCCGGAGGCTTCGGCACCATTGACTTTACGTATGGCAATCTCTTTGGAACGGCGGCGGACTTCATCGGTTGTGTAGCCTATCAATCCCATCATCATCACAAAGAACATGGTAACCGCCGCCAGTATGGTAGCATTGCTGAAGACGCGGATGGAGTTATAACTCTCTTTTATCATCTGCTCCATCGATCGGAAATCGACCGTTTTATCGGGGAAAGCGTCTGCCGATACTTTATTCAGTTTCTGAAGATTCTCTGCAAAAGGTTCTTTCAGCCGGACATGAACACAGTTTCCGAAATTCTTGGTACTCATCAGGATGAAGGGTGCTTGCGGGTTGGTGAAATTACCGATCCGGAAGTCTTTAATCACTCCCACTACTTTACATACGTAGCCTGAATTATAGACAGTACGGTTCAATAGCTCTGTTCCCCAGTGCATCCATTCGCCGTATGTTTCATTGATGGCTACTTCGTTTTCATTCCGTGGCATACGCCCCTCCTTCATCACCATACCCATCATCTTTGGATAGTCTTCCATCATTTCGCAAAAACGGGAGGAGAAAAGTGATTGTCCGCTTTCATCCTGAATCATCGTTCCACTATAACTATAGACGGGATGGGAATCGGCACTGGACACGGACTCTACATAAGGCAGGCCACGGAAGAAAGTCAGGGCATAGTCCTGGTTTTCTTTATTGCCGAAACCAGTATTGGCTACGACAACGCGCTTCGGATTGTATCCCAGGTCTTTGTTTAAGACATAGTAGTATTGCAGCATCACCACATACATCAGTCCGCAGATGAAAGCTACGCCAGCAAACTGCACGAATAATAGCGGGCATTTCCAGCCTTTCTTTCCTTCTGTGTAGCGGCGGAAGACTTGTGAAACGGGGATTCTGGCAAAGATGCGTCCGGGCAGTGCTCCTCCTATCAGGAACAGGATAGCTACCGTCAGCAGGGGTACCCAAAGACGGTCTAAAGAGAACAGGGCTCCGAGTTCAACGGCGGTTGTGTCTTCTATAAAGTCGCGGAAGTTCAGTAAGATTAATCCCATCAGCAGCAAGGCGAAGAGAATAATGATAGCTGTTTCCAATAGGAACATTCCCAGAATTTTGCCGCTGCCTGCACCGCTACACTTATGTACGCCGATGGCTTTGGCGCGGTATGAGAGTGAAGAAATGGAGATCAGTACGTAGTTCAAAGTAGCGATGAAAAGGATGATTATTCCCAAGATATACATGATGTTCCGCATCCGCTTCACGTCCGGTTCTTCCCTGTATACATCACGGATCGGCTTTACAAAAGCGGTATAACCTACCACTTTCTGGTCTTCCGCAGGACGATATTTCTTTATCAGGTCATTCAACCGGGCATTCACCACGGATTTGTCTGCTCCGGGACGGAAACGGATAAATGCGATCCAGCTATCGCCTCCTCTCCAGGAGTAGTTTCCCCATCCACGGCTCCATACGGTAGGCAAAGAAATCACTGCATCCGGTCTGACGGTAGCATTTTCGGGTATGTCGGCGTACGTGCCTTTCACTGTCAGTTCTATTTCTTTATTATAGGAGATTACTTTGCCTATCGGGTTTTCTTGGTCGAACATCTTACGCGCCAACCGGTCACTAAGAAAGACAACATCTTTCTGCATCAGTTCTTTTTCCGGAACACCGCTCAAAACATCGATACCCATAGTTTGAAAGAATAGTGAATCGGCTGTCACTTTGTTAGCTTCAAAACGGACACTTCCATAATAAAGAGGGGCACTCATCCAGACACAATAGCTGGTGGCTGCTTCCACTTCTTTAGGAAAGTTCTCCTGTATGGCACCCGCCACCGGTCCGCAGTTCATTTCCTGCGGCTCAAAGGTTTGGCCATTGGCGGAAAAGACGGAGAAGATCTGATACAGGTTATCATAATCTTTGAAGCATTTGTCAAAGCTCTGTTCGAAAGCCACGCGGGCAAACAACAGGATGCTCATCGTCAGCCCCAACGCCAAAGAGAGGATTTTGATAACGTTGGAACCATGCCCCCGCAATAAAGTACGGATCACATAATAAATTTGTTTCATATTATATTTTATTTCTGTTTTTTCTATTCTCAAGAATGCAGAAAGCATGCCAAAAAAGAATAACAATTCATTATCAAGTGTTTATCATTTCAACCTTTCTGAATATTGTCTAAAAATTAGACAGTACCGTCTAATTTTTAGACAACCGGGAGACTATTCCATTTCTCCTTTAAATTGTTCCAACAGTCTCTATTATCCATGGGGAGATTGTCCATCCCGATAGAAAACTTTATCTTTGCATCTAGTTTTCTAAACTATTAAAGTAATGATGAAGAGGAAGAATTTATATGCACTGTTTTCGTGCCTGTTCCTTTCGGGATGCGGTATGATAGACTATCATCCGTATGACGTCCGCATCAGCGGAGAAACAGAGGTCAACGCCCACAATATGGAAAGAATAGAAGCAAATTGCCAGGGTAAAACTACGATACGGTTCGTGACAATGGGCGACTCACAACGATGGTATGACGAAACGGAAGATTTTGTAAAAGCAATCAATCAACGAAATGATATTGACTTCGTTATCCACGGAGGGGATATGAGTGACTTCGGACTGACTAAGGAATTTCTTTGGCAAAGGGATATCATGAACGGACTTCATGTGCCTTATGTGGCTCTGATCGGAAATCATGACTGTCTGGGAACGGGAGCGGAAACCTACAAGGCTGTATTCGGCCCCACAAACTTCTCTTTCATCGCAGGAGATGTGAAGTTTGTCTGCCTGAATACCAACGCTTTGGAGTATGATTACTCCGAACCTGTACCGGACTTTACCTTTATGGAAAATGAGATAACGAACAGGCGGGATGAGTTTGAAAAAACGGTCATTTGTATGCACGCGCGTCCCTATACGGATGTGTTCAATGATAATGTGGCAAAAGTATTCCAACACTATGTCAAACAGTATGCAGGAATACAGTTCTGCACGGCCGCCCATACCCATCACCATCAGGACGATGTGATTTTTGATGATGGAATACATTATGTTACCAGTGATTGTATGGATTACCGTACTTATCTGGTATTTACAATAACTCCGGAAAAATACGAATATGAGCTGGTTAAATACTAATTATATCTTACGCGCGGGAGTACTGTCCGTGCTTCTCCTGCTTCCCGGTCTGATGTCTGCTACCTGCAAGAGGGATACAATCATCAACAACTACAAGGATGATTCGCTCCGTTTTATCATCAAGGATGATTCAATTATCACCTTTCGTAACGGGGAGTCTTTATTCACCATTATCAAAGCGGACTCCGTGTTGCCTGCCACACCGAAGCACACCAAACATACCCGCTACGATAATCGGGTTCACCGTTTCCGCAGAAACTGGGAACGGATTATCCCGACTCATTCCAAAATACAATATGCCGGAAATATGGGATTGCTCTCTTTCGGTATAGGATGGGATTATGGAAAACGTAATCAGTGGGAAACGGATGTATTGCTCGGATTCATTCCGAAATATTCTTCGAAGAAAGCAAAAGTGACCATGACGCTCAAGCAGAACTATATGCCCTGGAGCATTAATATTGGAAAAGGATTCTCGACAGAGCCTCTTGCCTGTGGTCTTTATGTGAATACCGTATTTGGAAATCAGTTCTGGGTGAACGAACCGGAACGTTATCCGAAAGGGTATTATGGTTTCTCAAGCAAAGTGCGTTTCCATGTCTTTATGGGACAACGCCTGACCTATGACATTGACCCGCAACGTAGATTTATGGCCAAGTCTGTAACCTTTTTCTATGAAATAAGTACGTGTGACCTTTATGTGATTAGTGCGGTAAACAATAGTTATCTCCGTCCACGTGACTACCTTAGTTTATCATTCGGATTGAAGTTCCAGTGGTTATGATTGGAGATACAAGGGGGATAAAATCAATTTTGAATTACGATTCTTGAATTATCACATCCTTTTTTCGTAAGTTTGCGCTTTACAAACTTGAACGAAAATGAGTAAATCTGGAACAATCATCATTGTAGACGACAATAAAGGGGTGCTGACTGCCATACAAATCCTTTTAAAAAGTTATTTCTCAAAGGTCGTTGCACTCTCCTCGCCTGTCACCCTGACGAGCGTCCTACGGGAGGAAATACCGGAAGTGGTATTGCTGGACATGAATTTCACATCGGGCATCAATACCGGCAATGAGGGATTATTCTGGTTACATGAAATAAAAAAAGTACGTCCGGATCTTCCGGTCGTACTTTTTACGGCTTATGCCGATATTGAACTGGCTATCCGGGGTATTAAAGAGGGAGCAACGGACTTTATCGTCAAACCCTGGGACAACCAGAAACTGGTGGAAACACTGCAAACCGCAGCAACCTCTACGCACAACGACAGGAAAACGGCAAGTAAAGAAAAGCCTGTTCACTCGCCTATGTACTGGGGAGAAAGCAAGGTTATGCAACAACTACGGGCTTTGATTGAAAAGGTTGCCGTCACCGATGCCAACCTCTTGATAACGGGTGAAAACGGAACGGGAAAAGAGATGCTGGCACGGGAAATCCATGTGCTTTCCAACCGCAAATATAAAGAAATGATTGCTGTGGATATGGGAACCATCACCGAATCTTTATTCGAGAGTGAGCTTTTCGGACATGTAAAAGGGTCGTTCACTGATGCACACACCGACCGGACAGGTAAGTTCGAGGCTGCCGAAAAGAGTACGCTGTTTCTCGACGAAATAGGAAATTTGCCCTACCATCTGCAAGCAAAGCTACTAACCGCCATCCAACGGCGAAGCATTGTGAAAGTGGGAAGTAACACGCCAATTCCTATTGATATCCGACTGATATGTGCCACGAACCGGAACCTGCAGGAGATGGTAGCGAAAGGCGAATTCCGGGAAGACTTGCTCTACCGCATCAATACCATTCATGTGGAAATTCCTCCCCTGCGCGAACGGAAAGAGGATATTATCCCATTGGCCGAGCGATTTATGGTTCACTTCTGCAAGCAATATGACAAGTCGTTGATGAAGTTCACTCCCGAAGCAAAGGATAAATTGACTGCGCATCCCTGGTATGGTAATATCCGCGAATTGGAGCACGTCATCGAAAAGGCGGTTATCATCAATGACAGTCCGCTGATTCCTGCTGAATTATTCCAATTATCCGTACCACGGATAGCCATTCAGGAACAGAGTATCTCCACCCTGGAAGAAATGGAAGTGCAGATGATACGGAAAGCGCTCGATGCCTGTGCGGGAAATCTATCGGCAGTGGCCGCTCAACTGGGAATAACCCGGCAGACGCTCTATAACAAGATGAAAAAATTCGGATTATGAGCTCACAGATCCAACAACTGGGGATTCGGTACTGGTTCAGAGTTTTGCTGACTGTACTTTTCTGTATATCGACTGTCTGGTTCGGTATTCATCAATCATACGGTTGGTTGGGCATCAGTCTTTGTCTGCTGGTACTTAGTATCATCTGGCAAATCCGCCTGTACCAGCTTCACACCAAGCAGGTGCTTTTCATGATTAACGCGCTTGAAAATAATGATAACACTTTTCATTTTCCCGAAGAAAACGGTACTCCCGAAAGCCAAAAGATCAACCGGGCACTCAACCGGGTGGGACATATCTTATATAATGTAAAAGCGGAAACCGCACAACAAGAGAAATATTACGAGCTGATTCTGGATTTTGTCAGTACAGGATTGCTGGTACTCAATGACAATGGGGCTGTTTATCAGAAGAACAAGGAGGCACTCCGTCTTTTGGGGCTGAATATATTCACGCATATCCATCAGTTGAGTAAAGTAGACACTACGCTCATGGAGAAAATAGAGAACTGCCGTCCCGGAGACAAACTGCAAGTGATATTTCACAACGAACGGGGAACCGTTAATCTATCCATACGTGTATCGGAAATCAATGTGCGCAAAGAGCATCTGCGTATTCTGGCTCTGAATGATATCAATACCGAACTTGATGAAAAGGAAATAGATTCATGGATTCGCCTGACACGGGTTCTGACGCATGAAATCATGAATTCGGTCACGCCTATCACTTCTCTTTGTGACACTCTTCTTTCCATGTCCGAGGGTAAAGATGAAGAGATCAGTCACGGGTTGCAGACCATCAGCACCACAGGAAAAGGGTTGCTCTCTTTTGTAGAATCTTACCGGCAGTTTACACGCATACCTGCACCGGAACCGTCATTGTTCTATGTGAAAGCGTTCATAGAAAGGATGATTGAACTTGCCCGCCATCAGAATCCGTGTGACACCATTTGTTTCCACACGGAGATTTCTCCTGCGGACTTAATTCTGTATGCGGATGAAAACCTCATCGCCCAGGTAGTTATCAATCTTCTGAAGAATGCCATCCAGGCAATCGGCAGCCAGCCGGATGGTAGAATCGAGCTTCGGGCTTATTGCAATGATATGGAAGAAATATGGATCGAGATCAAAAACAACGGTCCTGAAATCCCGTCGGAAATAGCAGAACATATCTTTATTCCTTTCTTCACCACCAAAGAAAATGGTAGCGGAATCGGACTTAGTATTTCACGACAGATCATGCGTCTTTCGGGCGGGAGTCTCACTTTGCTGCGGGAGAAAGAAACAACGTTTATTTTAAAATTCAAATAACTATTGATATATGATACCTGCACTCGTCAACAATCCCTTATTCCGGGGGATCACTCCGGAAAGACTTTTTGCCGATCTGGAAGAGATCAGTTTCCATACACGTTCTTATAAGAAAGGAGAAATCCTGGCTCAACAAGGAGCTGTGTGCAATCGCCTCGTCATCCTGACCAAAGGAAGCGTGCGTGGAGAGATGATTGATTATTCGGGACGTCTTATCAAAGTGGAAGACATCGCTGCTCCAAGAGCGATTGCCCCTCTGTTTCTGTTCGGTGAGGAGAACCGCTATCCGGTGGAAGTGACTGCCAACGAACCGACAGAGGTTATCGAACTTCCTAAATCAAGTGTATTGAGTTTATTCCGTAAGAACGAGCAGTTTTTGGAAAACTATATGAATCTTTCTGCCAATTATGCACGGACTTTATCGGATAAGCTTTTCTTTATGTCGTTTAAAACGATTCGTCAGAAACTTGCTTCGTACTTGCTCCGATTATACAAACAGCAACAACAGACGCATATCACCCTCGACCGTTCACAACAGGAATTGAGTGATTATTTCGGAGTATCCCGTCCTTCCCTCGCCCGTGAACTGGCGCACATGCAGGAAGATGGATTATTGATAGCCGATCGCAAGCATATCACTATTTTACAGAAAGAACAACTGGTACGGCTTATTCAATAATAGGAGCAGTTTAAAGATTTATGAATCGAATAATGAGTGTTTTAGATAAAAAATATTCATTGTTGTAACATTGGTTACAGAATCACCTGAAACTTTTCCTCTACTTTTGCGTTCAATAAATAAAATATTGGACTAATTAAAAACGTAAAAGTTATGAGTATGTTCTGTTATCAATGTCAAGAAACCGCAATGGGTACCGGTTGTACCTTGAAAGGTGTGTGCGGTAAAACGTCTGAAGTGGCTAACCTGCAAGACTTACTACTCTTCGTAGTACGTGGAATTGCTGTCTACAACGAACATCTGCGTAAAGATGGACATCCTTCCGAACAAGCAGACAAATTTATCTATGATGCTTTGTTCATTACCATCACCAACGCCAATTTTGATAAAGTGGCTATCACTGAAAAAATCAAAGAAGGACTGAAACTGAAAAAAGAACTTGGCAACAAGATAAAGATCGAAAATGCTCCTGACGAATGTCTTTGGGATGGAAACGAAGATGAGTTTGAAGAGAAATCAAAAACGGTCGGTGTGCTTCGCACTCCCAACGAGGATATCCGCTCACTGAAAGAACTTGTACACTATGGCCTGAAAGGAATGGCTGCCTACGTAGAGCATGCGCATAACCTGGGCTACGAGTCACCGGAAATATTTGCTTTCATGCAACATGCCTTGTCTGAACTGACCCGCAATGATATTACAGTGGAAGAACTGGTTCAGCTGACTTTGGAAATAGGAAAGTATGGAGTATCGGCAATGGCACAGCTGGATAAAGCGAATACCAGCAGCTACGGAAATCCGGAAATCTCACAAGTGAGTCTCGGTGTACGCAATAATCCGGGTATATTAATCAGCGGACATGACTTGAAAGACCTGGAAGAGTTATTGGAACAAACAGAGGGTACAGGAGTAGATGTATATACTCACAGCGAAATGTTGCCTGCACATTATTATCCTCAACTAAAGAAGTACAAGCATCTGGCAGGAAACTACGGAAACGCCTGGTGGAAGCAGAAAGAGGAATTTGAAAGTTTCAACGGTCCTATCTTGTTCACAAGTAACTGTATCGTTCCGCCACGTGCAAATGCCAGCTACAAGGATCGTATTTACATCACAGGAGCCTGCGGCTTGGACGGGGCACATTACATCCCCGAACGTAAAGACGGAAAACCGAAAGATTTTTCTGCACTGATTGCTCATGCTAAACAATGTCAGCCACCGGTAGCCATTGAAAACGGAACGATTATCGGAGGATTCGCTCATGCACAGGTGACAGCCCTGGCAGATAAAGTGGTGGACGCCGTGAAAAGCGGAGCTATCCGTAAATTCTTTGTAATGGCAGGATGCGACGGACGTATGAAGAGCCGTGAATACTATACGGAATTTGCTCAAAAATTACCTGGTGACACCGTGATTCTTACTGCCGGTTGTGCCAAGTACAGATATAATAAACTGGCTTTAGGTGATATCAACGGCATTCCGAGAGTGTTGGATGCAGGACAATGTAACGACAGTTACTCATTGGCCGTCATCGCTTTAAAACTGAAAGAAATCTTCGGATTGGATGATGTGAATCAGTTGCCTATCGTATACAACATCGCTTGGTACGAACAAAAGGCGGTCATTGTTTTATTGGCATTACTGGCTTTGGGAGTGAAACACATTCATTTGGGTCCTACACTTCCCGCTTTCCTTTCACCGAATGTCAGGAACGTATTGATCGAACAATTCGGGATCGGAGGTATCAGTACAGTGGATGAAGATATTGTGAAGTTTCTATCATAAATGATAAGGAAACAGAAGGGTATTTTACAAGCAGATTCTCTTCTACAAAATAGTGACGGTATTTGATAAGGATAGTGACGGTATACAACAACCATACCGTCACTATTTCCATCATATACCGTCACTATCTTTTTTTCTATATTAGGAGGACTCCTGCTTAATCAGGAGTCCTGCATTTACTCCCGCATAGTGGATGTTTTTTTGAATAGAATTTCAATCCTCTCTGGGTAATATTAAATTGAGAACTACTCCCACCAAAGCTGCCAGTCCAATGCCGGACAATGAAAAATCGCCCCAATTAAAAGCAGCGCCACCAATGCCGACAGTCAGTGTCAAAGATACAATGATTATATTTCTGGTACGGCTCAAATCAATGCAATTATTCACAAGATTACCAATACCCGCACAAGCAATCGTTCCGAAAAGCAATAACATGATGCCGCCCAGTACCGCACTTGGAATGGATCTTAATAATGCACTGATTTTACCGATAACGGAGAATAAGATAGCGGAAATGGCAGCTATTCGGATCACTTGCGGATTAGTAATCTTTGTCAGTGACATGGCTCCTGTCACTTCCGAATAGGTAGTCACAGGAGGCCCACCCAGCAATCCGGCACAGAAACAGGCCAGACCATCACCCAATAAGGTGCGGTGCAACCCCGGATCTTTCACGAAATCTTTTCCGGTGACCGTATTAACGACATAAATATCACCAATATGTTCTATCACCGGAGCAATGGCTACCGGAATCATAAACAACACAGGTTCCCATGAGAATTTAGGAAAGACAAACTGCGGCAATCCAATCCAGGCAGCATCCCTGACACCGGACAAATCCAAATCGTAGAAAAGCCATGCAGCCAGATACCCTACTACAATTCCACAGAAGATAGGAATCAGTTTCAAAAGCCCTTTGGCTTTCATTGAAACAACGACTGCGGTAACCAACGAAAGCAGTGCCAGTACCCAGTTCTCTTTTGCCATATTCACTCCTGTTCCCGCCAGTGACAAACCTATCAGAATGATGACAGGTCCTATGACAACAGGAGGAAACAGCCGCTCAATCACCCTCACTCCCTGCCATTTGACAAGCGCACTCATCACAAAGTAAACTAATGCTACTCCAACCATGCCGGATAAGGTGCCGGGCAACCCATAAAGTTCTGTCGCTTTAATGATAGGCGCAATAAATGCGAAACTACTCCCCAGAAAGACAGGAACCTTTCCACGCGTAACCGCATGAAAGATAAGCGTACCAATACCTGCTGTAAACAGAGCTGTAGAAGGGTCAAGCCCTACCAATAACGGTACGAGTACCGTAGCACCGAAAGCTACAAACAAGAATTGTACCCCCACCACCCCTTTCCTCAAAGGTGTAAGATTATTTGAATCCATAAGTATAATGTAGATTATTCTTTGCAAAATTAGTCTTTTTAGACAATTTAACTCCCTTTTTTCACAAAAATACATCCAAAAAGAGTTTTTATTTGTTGTTAATAATGTGTAACTTCGCACGGTGAGAATTAATACGACAATTTTATAACTTTATAATATATTGCCTATGATATTTACAGCAGAAAACACCCTACTTATCGGTTCTATCTTACTTTTCGTCAGCATCGTTGTTGGAAAAACCGGATACCGCTTTGGAGTACCTACCTTATTATTGTTCCTCGTAGTAGGAATGTTGTTTGGAAGTGACGGCCTCGGCCTGCAGTTCCACGACGCGAAAGACGCCCAATTTATCGGTATGGTGGCCCTTAGTATTATCCTTTTCTCGGGAGGTATGGATACGAAATTCAGAGAAATCAAACCTATTCTAGGTCCCGGTATCGTGCTTTCCACTGTCGGAGTACTACTTACAGCTCTTTTCACCGGACTCTTTATCTGGTGGATATCAGGTATGAGCTGGTCAAATATTTATTTACCTATCACTACTTCCCTGCTTTTGGCCTCCACCATGTCGTCTACGGATTCGGCTTCGGTGTTCGCCATTCTCCGTTCACAGAAGATGAACTTGAAACACAACCTTCGTCCCATGCTGGAACTGGAGAGCGGAAGTAATGACCCGATGGCCTATATGCTTACCATTGTCCTGATACAGTTTATTCAATCGTCAGGTATGGGAGTCGGAGCTATCGTAGGCTCTTTCGTCATCCAGTTTATCGTCGGCGCGGCTGCCGGATATGTACTTGGAAAGCTAGCTATCCGGATGTTGAATAAGCTCAATATTGATAATCAAGCCTTGTATCCCATCTTATTACTGGCATTTGTGTTTTTCACTTTCTCCATCACCGACTTACTGAAAGGTAACGGATACCTTGCCGTATATATCGCCGGTATCATGGTGGGAAACAATAAAATCATGCACCGTAAGGATATCTACACCTTTATGGACGGACTGACCTGGTTGTCGCAAATCATCATGTTCCTTTGCCTGGGATTGCTTGTCAACCCGCACGAAATGCTCGAAGTAGCTGCCGTGGCATTGTTGATTGGTGTTTTCATGATTATTATCGGGCGCCCGTTAAGCGTGTTCCTTTGTCTGCTTCCATTCCGGAAAATCACGATGAAATCACGTATTTTCGTATCTTGGGTAGGATTACGCGGTGCAGTTCCTATCATCTTTGCTACCTATCCGGTAGTGGCGGGCGTAGAAGGTTCGAACCTCATTTTCAACATTGTATTCTTTATTACCATTGTCTCATTGGTCGTACAGGGAACAACCATTTCTTTCGTCGCCCGGATTTTGAATCTTTCCAAACCGCTGGAAAAAACCGGTAACGACTTCGGAGTGGAACTTCCGGAAGAAATAGACTCTGATCTTAGTGACATGACTATCACCAAAAGTATGCTGGAAGAAGCAGACACATTGAAAGATATGAATCTTCCGAAAGGCACGCTGGTAATGATCGTGAAGCGCGGAGATGAGTTCCTGATTCCCAACGGAACACTGAAACTGCACGAAGGAGATAAACTATTACTTATTTCCGAAAAATCCAAAGAAGAAGATACTGATTCAGAATAACATCTGAAAAGAGTTATTCAGTACACTATAACTGATTCGTCTCCACGCATGGAACCTCTTGCCTTGGCAAGACATTCGTTTCATCTTCATGCGTGGAGACGAAATGTTTTATATAGGCCAATGAACTAGTTCTAAGGAAGAAACACGAATGACCTTTATCCGGCTGGTAAAATTGTTCGTTCCCCCTCCGTTAATTAACCGTAAAACTTGAATTTAAAATTCGGTTTACATCTACGAAGTATTAATTTTGCGCAGTTTTAAACTAAATGTGCAAAAATCGAATGGAACAAGAACATCAGTTCATTGATTATATTGAGCAAAGCATCATCAAAAACTGGGACAAAGATGCCTTAACTGACTATAAAGGAATTACCCTCCAATATAAGGATGTAGCGCGTAAAATCGCTAAATTTCACATCGTCTTGGAAAGTGCCGGCATCCAGCCGGGAGATAAAATAGCCGTTTGCGGACGTAACAGTGCTCACTGGGCAGTTACTTTCCTGGCGACTATCACTTACGGAGCTGTTATTGTTCCCATTTTGCATGAATTCAAGGCAGATAATATTCATAATATCGTCAACCATTCCGAAGCCAAATTACTTTTCGTCGGCGACCAGGCATGGGAGAACCTGAATGAAGATGCCATGCCTTTGTTAGAGGGCATCGCTTCGCTGGCTGATTTCTCGGCATTAGTGTCCCGAAACGAAAAACTCACTTACGCTTTTGAACACCGGAACGCTATTTACGGTCAACAGTATCCCAAGAACTTTCGCCCGGAACATATTTGTTACCGGAAAGATCGTCCGGAAGAACTGGCTATCATCAACTATACTTCCGGTACCACGGGTTACTCTAAAGGAGTGATGCTCCCCTATCGCAGTCTTTGGTCGAACGTGGCTTATTGCTTCGAAATGCTTCCCGTTAAACCGGGAGATCATATCGTTTCCATGTTGCCTATGGGACACGTGTTCGGTATGGTATATGATTTCCTTTACGGATTCTCTGCAGGTGCACACATCTATTTCCTGACGCGTATGCCGTCTCCGAAAATCATTTCCCAATCTTTCTCCGAAATTAAACCCAAAGTGATTTCTTGTGTACCGTTGATTGTGGAAAAGATTATCAAGAAAGATATTCTTCCTAAAGTAGACAGCAAAATCGGCAAGTTATTGCTGAAAGTGCCTATTGTGAACGATAAAATCAAATCGCTGGCACGACAGGCTGCCATGGAAATCTTCGGTGGAAACTTTGACGAGATTATTATCGGAGGCGCTCCTTTCAATGCGGAAGTAGAGGCTTTCCTTAAAAAGATAGGGTTCCCCTACACCATCGCTTACGGTATGACGGAATGTGGTCCGATTATTTGTTCCAGCCGTTGGGAAACACTGAAACTTGCTTCCTGCGGAAAGGCAACCAGCCGAATGGAAGTCCGTATTGACTCACCGGACCCGAAAACACATGCTGGAGAAATCGTATGCAGAGGAATGAATATGATGCTGGGATATTATAAAAATCCGGAAGCTACGGCGCAAATTATTGATGCTAACGGTTGGCTGCATACCGGTGACCTCGGTACGTTGGATGAAGAGGGTTATGTGACAGTCCGCGGACGTAGTAAGAACCTGCTTCTCACCTCTAGCGGACAGAATATCTATCCCGAAGAAATTGAAAGCAAGCTGAACAACATGCCGTATGTTTCGGAGTCACTGATCGTCTTACAGCACGAAAAGCTGGTAGCACTGATCTACCCGGATTTCGACGATGCTTTCGCTCATGGATTGCAGCAGACGGATATTCAGAAAGTAATGGAACAAAACCGTATCGAATTGAATCAACAGCTTCCTAACTATTCTCAAATAAGCAAAATAAAGATCCATTTCGAGGAATTTGAAAAGACTGCGAAAAAGTCAATCAAACGCTTTATGTATCAGGAAGCAAAGGGATAATTATCCCGGATAAGCACGATAAGTATCCATGCAATAATTCTCATAGTATTAGCACGGATTATATAAACTGATAATGAGAACATGCTTAATAATAAAAACGGTGGACAGTGTTGAGGCTGTTCACCGTTTTTCCTAACCTCTAACTAACTTTATTTATACTACCTGTTTTTCTATCTTCCTACCTAAAAACGAATCCTATTTCCATTATTAACAGTCTAACTTTATAATCAATCGATCTTTTTAAAGTGCCATAAATGAAATAGCCTGTCCGCCTCCGGCAGCCATTCGTATGTTCAACGTATTTTCAGAAGTAACCGTTTGTTCCGTTATCTGGTAATCCGTAGGATTTGATTTCCAATCCGCATTCTCTCCATCCGCATAGATGACAGTTTTATACTGTTTGCCCGGTTCCAGGAAATCCAGTTTTATTTCCAGTGTACGGGGGTTCTCGTTCGTTGCCGCTCCCAAGAAATAGTTGCCTTTTGCTTTACGCACGATGGCTACAAATTCCCCCGGTTCTCCTGCCAATGCTTTCGATTCGTCACAATCCGGATCGAAATCGCGGAAGAACTGGAAAGCCGGATGGCCTTCATAATTTTCAATCATATCAGATGCCATCTGCAAGGGAGAATACAAAATCACCCAGTTAGCAAGCTGTTTCGCCAATGTTGTATTCACACGGCTGTTTCCTTTATCCTGATCGTTCCATTTCTGGCGACGGGGAGAATCTTTGGTGTTCAGAAACAAAATATCAAACGTACCCGGTGTATAATCCAGCGGACCGGACAGCATACGGGTGAACGGCAACATGACATGATGAGACGGAGGATTTCCTTCGCTCCATGCATTCCATTCCATCCCTCTCACTCCTTCACGTGTCATCATATTAGGCCATGTACGACGGATACCGGTATCTTTAATAGGTTCGTGCGCATCCAGCGTCATTTTATGACGGGCAGCTGTTTCCACCACTTTCTGATAGTGGTTGACTCCATATTGGCTGTGATGAAGATAACCATTCGGGAAAGCTCCCGCATATCCTGTCTTCAGGACATGGATACCGTGGTCTGTGTACCATTGCATAGCATGATCCATCTGGCGCTCATAGTTGGGAATATTCCCTCCGGTCTCGTGATGGCCGATAACTTCAACTCCTTTTTCCTTTGCATAACGAACCACTTCATCAATGTCAAAGTCAGCATACGGTTTCGTAAAGTCAAAGTTTTGCATACCACCCCAGCTTTCCCAGCCTTCATTCCAACCTTCAAACAAAACGCCTTCAATCTGATTGGCAGCGGCAAAATCAATGTATTTCTTGGCATTGACAGTAGTGGCTCCATGACGTTCATCCATCTTCCAGGTTTCTACGCCGAGATGCATCCCCCACCATACACCTACATATTTCATCGGACGAATCCAATCGGTCGTTTCTATTTTACTTGGTTCATTCAGATTTAAAATCATAGCCGAATTAATCAGACTAACGGCATCCGGAACAATCTGAATAGTACGCCAGGAAGTAGTGAAATGATTACCTTTACGCACTTTCACACCATCAGGCCATGGAGCAAGTTCAGCTTTCAACGTATAGTTTCCTGCCTGCTTCAAAGTCATTTCCGAGAAATCGTACAATGCCGCTTCATGAATACTTCCGTAGACGCCATCGGCAGTTTTAAAGGTGAAAGGAGTATTGGCTGTCTCCACCTCGGAAATGGGACGTTGCGCATAAAGCAATTCATAAGTTTCGGCACTGGCAGGAATAGACCATGATGTACCGTCCTGACGAAAACGGAAAGTTGTCAGTTCATCCGTAATCAATAGGGAATCCGCTGCGGGCACATTATATTCATAACGGAACCCTACCCCATCATCAAACACACGGAAACGGAGAGTTAACTCCACCTGATCTTTATTGACCAGATTTACCGCCATCTCATTATAATGATTCCTGTTGGTTTTATTTTCACCCCATGGTTGCGTCCATGTTTCATCTTTACTGTCGAAAGTCGTGTTTTTTATCTGAAATCCTCCGCCCAGGTCGATACCGTTTTTCTCTGTAAATCCCAATGTCGAATTTTCAATCAACAATGAGTCACCTACTAAAATGTTATACAACGGTTTACCGTTGTCATCTACTGTTAAAGCCATTTTGATATGACCGTCCGGCGATTTCACTTCCGTTTTCGGACTGCTACACCCGTAACATCCCAGCACACACAGAAAAGCTCCAATGACATAATTTATTTTCATAGCATATCTATTGTTTGTATATAGTACAACTCAAAAAGAAGAAACACTTAAATGTAGGGCGGATTTCTTTCTCCGGATGCCAGGAAAAAAGTATCTTTGCACATAAACAATCTGAATTATGGCAAAGATACTATTGGTTGAAGATGAAATTAACATCGCCTCTTTCATCGAACGGGGACTCAAAGAATTCGGGCATTCGGTAACCGTCTGCCATGACGGGGATACGGGTTGGAAAATCCTTCAGGACAAACCTTTCGACCTTTTAATACTGGACATTATCATGCCTAAAATAAATGGTTTGGAGCTTTGCCGACTTTATCGCCAAATGTTCGGGTATCAAATCCCGGTAATCATGCTGACAGCTTTAGGAACAACCGAAGACATCGTCAAAGGACTGGATGCGGGAGCAGATGATTATCTCGTCAAACCTTTTAGTTTCCAAGAACTGGAAGCACGCATCAAAGCCCTGTTGAGACGCAACAAAGAGGTCCCTTCCAATCTATTGACATGCGATAACCTGGTATTGGACTACAATACTCGAAAAGCCAAAAGGGGGGACATAGACATCGACCTTACCGTTAAAGAATACCGCCTGCTCGAATATTTCATGACTCATCAAGGGGTTGCCCTCTCACGTATTACCCTGCTCAAAGATGTATGGGACAAGAATTTTGATACCAATACCAATATCGTAGATGTTTACGTAAACTATCTCCGGGTAAAGATTGACCGTGACTTTGATAAAAAGCTGATTCATACAGTCGTAGGACTAGGATATATCATGAATACTTAAACTCCCAAGCACACCGGCTATGAAAATAGGTTCTAAAATAGCTCTCTTCTATACATTAATCAGTGTACTGACCACTGTCATCATCATTGCTGTATTCTATATTTTCAGTACGCAGTACATCAATAAACTTTATGCTTCTTACCTGCGTGAAAAAGCCTACCTGACCGCACAGAAGCATTGGGAAAAAGATGAAGTAGACGAACAGAGCTACCAGATTATCCAACGCAAATATGACGAACTCCTGCCCGAAGCCCATGAGATTCTTTTAAATATGGACAGTCTCTCCGAAGTGCGTGATACGCTGAATAAATACCTCACGCAACACCAGCAGGCTCTTCTGCTGGCAGGACAGGACAGCATCCCTTTCTCCTTCAAATATAAGGATCAACTGGGAGCCGCCCTTTATTATCCGGATAATGAAGGCAACTTTATCGTACTCGTCATGTCCCGGAATGCCTACGGAACAGAAATCAAGGAACACTTATTGTTGCTTTCCATATTTCTCATCTTAGCCAGTTCCGTCCTGATCTTTTTTATCGGAAAAATATATTCCGGCCGTATTCTGGTTCCCCTGCAACACATACTAAAGGAATTGAAAAGAATACGCGCCAACAGTCTGAACCGCCGATTAAAGACTACTGGCAATAATGACGAACTGGAGGACATGATAAAGACATTAAATAGTATGCTCGACCGTTTGGACAGTGCATTCAAGGCAGAAAAATCCTTTGTCAGTCACGCTTCACATGAGTTGAACAATCCGATTACTGCCATTCAGGGAGAATGTGAAATCAGTCTGCTGAAAGAAAGAAGCACGGGAGAATACATTGAATCCCTCCAACGAATTTCTTCGGAAAGCAAACGGTTATCCAGCCTGATCCGGCATCTTCTTTTTCTTTCACGACAAGAAGAAGAACTCCTGAAAAACAATATTGAAGAGATTATTCTGGCTGATATATTAAAAGAGTTGACAGCTTCCGATGAAAGAATCCATCTTCATTTGGAAGAGACAGACCGGCAGATGACTGTAAAAGCCAATCCGTATCTGTTGAAGATAGCATTAAAAAATATAATAGATAACGCCTGCAAATACTCTGATAAAGAAGTAAATGTGACTCTCTACCGGGAGCAACAACAAGTCATTCTTGATATAGAAGACCGGGGAATCGGTATTCCACAAGAAGAAATAGAACACATATTCCAGTCTTTCTATCGGGGCAGTAATACCCGGGACTATGCCGGACAAGGCATCGGACTTAGCCTGACCCTGAAAATCATTTCTGCTTATCATGCAAAGCTGGATATATCTTCAGAAATAGAAAAAGGAACAAAAGTACGGGTGATTTTTTAATCACCCTTCTTTTATCCCTTTCTCTCTCTACCTACTGAAAACTACAAATTTAATCTATGAACGTTTTTTCCACAGAATAGAAATGAACTAAATACGTCTTTGCAATAACTTTCCGTTTTTATCATATAACATTCGTTCATATACCATTTCTACGATAAGAGGAAAGACAAACAAGGCAAAGAAAGTCGCTCCTATCAATCCGCCGATAATGACAATCGCCAACGGACGTTGTGATTCCGAACCAATTCCATGACTCATGGCAGCGGGCATCAAACCGATAGCTGCCATTGCCGCTGTCATAATCACAGGGCGGATACGCGAGCGCACTCCTTCCTTAGTGGCTTTCTCCAAGGGCGAGCCGAGTTTTAGATTCGCCTTTATATCGGAAATCATAATCACCCCGTTCTGAATACAAATACCAAACAAGGCAATAAAACCGATACCGGCAGAAATGGAGAAGTTGAACTGCGTTATCAGAAGAGCCACAATACCACCCACGGCGGCAAACGGTACATTCAACAATACCAGTCCCGCATCCCGCGCATTAGAGAATAGAATAAACAGGATGATAAAGATAATAGCAATACTGATAGGGACAACCTGTGCCAGACGTTTCGTTGCACGTTGCTGGTTCTCAAAATCGCCCGTCCATTTCAGTGAATAACCTGCCGGCAAATGTACGGAAGCATTCACCTTTTTCTGCGCCTCGGCAACTGCCGTACCCATATCACGACCTCTCACCGAAAATTTCACTGCACAGAAACGAGCGTGATTATCACGGAATATCAATAACGGTCCCGTAATCGTCGTTATATCTGCCAATTCTTTGATAGGTACCATCGTTCCATCCATCGCCGGAACCAATATCTTACCTATCTCCTCTTCATTCTGACGGAATTGTTCGCTGTATCTTACCATGATATTAAACTTCCGCTCATCCTCATACAACAGTGAAGCCGATTTTCCGCCAATAGCCATTTCGATAATTGATTGCACATCTTCCTTAGCAACCCCATAACGCGCCAATTGGCGTTCATTCAACTCTATACGAAGCTCCGGCTGACCGATGTTCCGAATCACACCCAAGTCTTCAATCCCTTGAACTGTACCCAGGATTTTCTCTATCTGAACCGCATATTTCTCCGACTCATACAAGTCTTTACCAAACACTTTCACCGCAATAGATCCTTTCACACCGGAAGCTGCTTCCTCCACATTATCGGTAATCGGTTGTGAGAAATTGAAGTCAATACCGGGATAAATGGATAAATCATCCTGCATCTTATCAATCAGTTCCAGTTTTGTCAACTTACTCTCCCATTCCTTTTCGGGATAAATATCAACGTGGAACTCGATATTATAGAATCCGGTAGCATCTGTACCGTCATTCGGTCGTCCGGTTTGCGACAGCACTTGCCGCACTTCCGGAAACGTTAATAGTTTCTTTCTCATTTTATTGGCAAGAGTCACCGATTCATCCAACGAAATGCTCTGTGGCAAGGTAGCACGAATATAGATAGATCCCTCATTCAACTGCGGAAGGAACTCCGTACCCAGGAAAGAGAAAAGCCATAATCCGACACCTGCTATTACGGTTGCCATTCCGATAGTCAGCTTCCTGTGCGCATAGAATAAATCAAAAAGAGCCGAACACTTCACATTGATAAAATGGACAAAACGGTTATTTTTCTCACGAACATTCTTTTTCAGTAACATGGAAGACATCACCGGAACCAATGTCAATGTAAAGATCAAAGCTCCCAACAGTGCAAAGCCCAACGTGTATGCCAAAGGAGAGAACATCTTTCCTTCTACCTTCTGGAAAGAGAAGATAGGAATCAATGCAGTGATGATAATCAATTTGGAGAAGAAAACCGCTTTTGCCTTGTCTTTTGCCGTGTGACGGATCAAGCCCATTTTAGACATCACATTAAAAGCCGGCATCCCCACTTCCCTCGCTTTCTTGTCCAAAGCCACAAACACTCCTTCCACCATCACCACGGCCCCATCAATAATAATACCGAAGTCTATGGCTCCCATAGAAAGCAGATTGGCGGACATTCCCATCACCCGTAAACAGATAAATGCGAACAAAAGGGCTAATGGGATAACGACAGCAACAATCACGGTAGTCCGCCAATCTGCCATAAAGATCAATACAATAAACGTAACCAATAATATTCCTTCAATCAGGTTATGCGTCACAGTCTTTACCGCCAGATTCACCAAGTCCTCCCGGTCATAGAATGCCACTATCTTCACATCTTTCGGAAGCACATTCTGATTCAAGTCTTCTATTTTATCTTTCAGGTTGGCAATCACCTCACCCGGATTCTCTCCTTTCCGCATGACTACAATCCCCTGTACAACATCATTTTCATCCATTCGGCCCACTTGTCCCAGACGAGGCAGACAGGATTCGTGTACATCGGCAAGATTCTTCACCAGAATCGGAGTGCCATTGATGTTTTTCACTACGATATTTCTCAATTCATCCAGATCGTTAATCAAACCGATTCCACGAACCACATAAGCTTGCGAACTTTTAGTGATAACATCTCCTCCTACATTGATATTACTTTTAGCTATCGCATCATACAGTTCCAAAGAGGTAATGCCATAATTAATCAACTGGTGAGGATTCACACTTACCTCAAACGTCTTCACCTCTCCGCCGAAGCTCACAATATCCGCTACGCCGGATACTGAACGGAGATTACGTTCAATCACCCAATCCTGAATCGTTTTCAGTTCCCGCACACTGCGCTTGTCACTACGAAGCGTATAACGGAATATTTCCCCCGTTGGTCCATACAGAGGTTGTACTTCCGGAGTTACCCCGTCCGGAAGGTCGGCATCATTCAATAAATTATATACCTGTTGACGTGCGGTGAAATCATCGACACGATCTTCAAACATTACATTGATGACAGAAAGTCCGAAAAGAGTGGTGGAACGAATATCCGTTTTCTTCTGAACGGGATTCATCGCAATCTCAACAGGAATGGTGATAAACTTCTCTACCTCTTCGGCACTACGTCCCGGCCATTGCGTGATAATCGTCACTTTCGTATTCGTCACATCCGGGAAAGCATCTATCGGAGTATGTTTAAAGGAAACAGCTCCGGCTATAACGGCAATCGCTGTACAGAAGAAAATAAAGAATTTATTTTTCAGCGAGAAAGCCACTATATTATCTATGAATTTGTGCATACTATTTTCTGTTTTTAATCTGCATTCAACGCATTATATACCAACAATACATTATTATTCAGCACTCTGTCTCCCTCGGAAAGTCCCGAACGGATATAGCACTCCTTGCTCAACTGCTTGTACACATCCACCTCTTTCACCTGCAAACGTTGATCCGGCTCCACCACGACCACATAATTCTTTCCTCCTTCAAATACCAGTGCATGAGCATCGATACGAGGCATGGAAGTTCCATCCGCTTTACATTTCACACTTACATTCGTAAACATCCCCGGTTTCAACAAATATTCTTCATTCTTCAATTTGATGCGGACATTCATCGTTTTACTTTCACTATTCAACAAATGATACACCTTATCAATCGTACCGACAAACATCTTATCCGGATAAGCCAACGTAGAAATGCGTACGGAGGCATCTTCGGAAACCTTACTGATATCGCTTTCATACACATCCGCCATCACCCATACGTCTGACAACCCCGAAATCGTGAACAGCTCTTCACTCTGATCTGGACGCAACTGCATATCCCTGCTGATTTGTTTCTCCACAATAAACCCCGAAACAGGAGATTTCAGCTGATAATAAGCATTTCCGGAGAAATTATAAATAGAGAAAACATCCTTTATTCTTCTTTCTTCGGCTTCGGCACTTGTCAACTCCTGCTTCGCCTGAAGTACATCTTTATCCGAAGCCATGCCGGAAGCATACATATCCTGCGTAGCATCCATATTTCTGCGTGCCAGCAATAATTGTTGTTCCGCCTCTTTCAATTGCTTTTCATAATCTGCCACTTCTCCACTGCGGATGACTGCCAATACATCTCCCTTACGAACAAAGTCTCCTATTTCAGCCTTCAATTCTGTTACCGTACCTCCAAACATCGGATATACATGTGCCACCTGATTCTCATTAAAAGTGACCCGCCCGTTCAATGTCAGTTCGTCAATCACCTCTTGAACGTGAACCGTATCGACAGATACAATTCTCAACAAGCTATCTGTCAGGCATAAGGCAGCCGGTTCAACATTCGTTTGTTCTCCTTTACCGGAGCATGCTCCCAATACGGTAGTAAGCAATATGCAAGGAAGGAATTTATTCCAGTTCATAGTCTTTGATAATTTATGAATATTAGTAGTTCAATATAGTTTGTCCGATAGTTGTATTCAGGTTTTCCATCGCCAGGAAAACATCTTTCTTTATTTCATGCAACTGAATACAAGTTTCTTTATAGCTGTCATAGTAATCGATAAACTCCAATAAACTGATATTTCGTTTCTTAAAGTTTTCATTCACTCCCGCAATCAATTTTTCAAAGTTACGTTCCAGTTCCATATTGGTAGATTGATAAAGCTGAACTGCTTTATCCAGTGAAGCATAAGCGGTATAAAGCTCCATATCCGCACGGTTAGCCGCATTTTCCTGTTCCGCTCCTGCCTGCTGGATACTAAAACGGGCAGCTTTCACATTTCCCTGGTTGCGGTTGAAAATAGGTACTGACAAGCTCACTCCTATTGCAAAATAGTTATTGATAAAGTTTCCGGCACGGTCATAACTACCATTCACCGAAAATTCCGGAAATGCCATTGATTTCTGCAATTTCAGATTTGCACGGGAAGCACTGACCGTACTCCGGGCAATCTTGAGATCCGGCCGTTCATTCACCATCGCTTTCAAGTCGGCGAACGATAGTTGAGACAAATCCAATTGCTTCAACACCTCTTCATCCAGTGATAACTCAACCATCGTGTCTCCCGGAAGATTTAACAAGACATTAAGTTCCCCTCTAAGGGTTAACAACTCGTTTTCCCGTTCATTCTTCTCTTTCTTCAAAGAGAACAACATAGATTCCAGACGGGACATTTCCATCAATGAAATATTTCCTTTCTCCTGTTGCAGTTTCATTCCGGCAAGTAACTCTTGCAGAGAATTCACTTCCTTCTCATAAATGGATATGGATTTCGAGAGAAAATAGACTTGTACAAACTTCTCATTCAGCTCCTGACGAAGTGTCCTCATCACCTCTTCAAACTGATATTCTGCTATTTCCTTGTTGATTTTCTCCAGTTTCACCTGCTTATTCCGTTGTCCGGCAAGACGAATTACCTGTTCAATTCCCACAACCATTTCGCCCTCCTTACCAAAATCAAAATACTTTCCGTTCAGGCGGTTATAAACATTCTGTTCTAACGAGATTACCGGATTCTCAAATAATTTGGCTTGCAGCACTTGTGCCTGTGCCATATCAATGTTATACCGTTCGGCTATCAGTGATAAGTTACGTTCCAGAAAACGTTGTTCCGCCTCTTTCAGCGTTAATGTTCCTGTGGTAGCCTGTTGCGCGCATATTCCTCCTGTCAGCAGAAGAAAAAAAGAAATTAGAAATACTCTGTTCATTACTATATTTATCTTTATGACCTTATTGTAGTTGTCGCGGCAAAATTACAATTCTGTAGCCGGAGAGACGGGAAAAAGTCATTATAAGCCTCTCATATCAGATTAGAATTTGATTAGAAAACAGCCATAGAAGGAAGAATTGTAAACACAACAGGAAAAATGGCTATCCTTCTTTTATCCCAACTCCCCTATCTTTGCAGTAGAGAAAATGAAATGAACCATTAAAAATAGAATATATGAAAATAATAGATTTAACCAAAGATAGTTTTGTAGAGAAGGTAGCTGATTATCAATCTTATCCTGATAACTGGAACTTCAAAGGGAATAAACCTTGCCTGGTCGATTTTCATGCCCCGTGGTGCGTCTATTGCAAAGCGTTATCGCCTATATTAGACCAACTAGCTAAAGAATACGAAGGGAAATTAGATATTTATAAAGTAGATGTCGATCAGGAACCGGAATTGGAAAGTGCATTTAAAATCCGCACCATTCCCAACCTGTTACTTTGCCCGCTGAACGGCAAACCGACAATGAAATTAGGCACTATGAATAAAAACCAATTGAAAGAACTGATAGAAACCAGTTTACTTTCAGAATAAAAATACATTAAAAGTCCGGGATACTTCTGATGATGATAAACTGCCGGACTTTTGATATCATACAGAACATTGGCTTTTATAATAGGGAGTGTGTCAAAACGCAGATTAACGCAAATTATCGCAGATTATTTCATTTATATTGATATATTAATCAATGACTTATAAAATTATTTCTGCGATAATTTGTGTTAATCTGCGTTTTATTATTCATTATGACCCTCCTCTTTGGAGATTATTTCAACTATTCTTTATGCAACAGAATATCAGTTCCCGGAACAATCTTTCCCATCGACCATACACATCGTACATTCAACTCCTTATCAAGAATCACAATATCGGCATCCTTTCCCTTTGCCAACGCCCCTTTCCGGTCACTCACTCCAATTAAACGGGCAGGAGTTTCAGAAGCCATACGCACAGCATCTTCCAAAGGAATATTGGCTTTCTTCACCATGGTGCGAACCAATACATCCATCGTAGCCAAACTACCGGCCAACGCAGAATGATCCGCCATCTTGCATACGCCATCCTCTATGATATAACGAGGATCAATCGGTTCATTCCCTTCATAAGCGGCATACGCCAAAGCATCGGTAACAAGACAGGTATTCTCCACGCCTTTCAACTTATAAACTAGTTTCAGGATAGTGGCAGGCAAGTGAATACCATCCGCAATCACTTCCACGGTCATTCCATCCGTCAGATACACACTTTCCACTGTACCCTCATATTTATATTCACGGCGTTTATGGAAACCCGGCATCGCATTATAGAAATGAGCGGCGTGAGAAAATCCTACTGCAAATGCAGCTTTAATTTCATCATATTCGGCTTCGGTATGTGTAACAGCAGTCATAATTCCTTTCGAACGGGTATACTTTGCAAAATCATGTGCACCGGGTAGTTCGGGACTAATATCCCAACGTCTGATGCAAGACGTACGCGCCAATAAAGGAATATATTCATTTTCATCCGGAGTTTTCAGAAAACCGTCATACTGTGTTCCCGCCATCTTCGGATTCAAGTAAGGACCTTCGATATGCAGGCCAAGAACAGGAGAATCCTTCTCTTTCATCAGGTTTTCACAGACATCAACTGCCTGGTAGATTCTTTCGAACGAGGTAGATGATAATGTAGGAAATATCCCGGTAGCACCATGTTTCAGATGTGCAGTAGTTGCCGTGCGGAATGCTTCTTCCGTTGCTTCCGTATAATCATGTCCGCCACCTCCATGTGCATGCATACTTACAAATCCGGGCACAATCGTCATCCCTCTGGCATCAATAACCGTTGCACCGATAACCGCCAAATCACTGTTGGTCACCTCTAATATTTTTCCATCACAAATCAATACGGAACCATCTTTCAACCAGCCTTGCGGGGTCAATATTCTTCCATTTATTATTTGAGTCAACATAGTTTTCGTTATTTATTAGATTTAAAACAGTTTATTGGTGCCTTCTACCAGTTCTCCCATCGCCCATACAGCTCTCACATTCAAGTCTCTGTCTAAAGCAATTATATCGGCATCCTTGCCACGCTCCAGCGTTCCTTTACGGTCGAGTACTCCCATAATCCGGGCAGGAGTTTCGGAGGCCATTCTCACGGCATCCTCCAAAGGTATTTCCGCCTTCTGCACCATGGTACGAATCAGTCGATCCATCGTTGCAATACTTCCCGCCAGTGCTGAATGGTCTGCCAGCTTACATACTCCGTCCTCGATAATCACACGCGGATCAAAAGCCACCTGACTATCACTGGCGGCACAAGCCAATGCATCCGTTATCAGACAAGTGCGTTCCACTCCTTTTATCTTGTAAACAAGGCGCAAGATTGTTGGAGGCACATGAATACCGTCTGCCACCACTTCCACTGTCATATCATCAATCAGATAAATACTTTCTACCGTACCTTCATACTTGTACTCTTTCCGTTTATGGAATCCCGGCATTGCATTATAAAAATGAGTGGCATGCGTATATCCCGCCTCATAGGCTGTCTGTATATCCTCAAATTCTGCCTGGGTATGTCCTACCGAAGCCAACACCCCTTTCGCTGTGATATATTTACCAAATTGCATGGCTCCGGGAAGTTCCGGTGCGGCATCCCAACGTTTGATACAATGAGTTTCTTCCAGCAACGGAATATATTCTTCGGGATCGGGATCTTTGATATTTTCGGGAATCTGTCCACCTGCCATCGCCATATTGAAATAATGTCCTTCCAGATGAAGCCCGAGCACAGGGCTATTAGGCTCCGCCATCATTTTCTCTGTAGTTTCCGCGGCTGCACGGATCATTGGAATGGTAGAAGAAGAAAGAGTAGGAAAAATACTGGTAGTGCCATGCTGCATATGAGCTTTGATTGCTGTCCGGAAAGCCTCTTCGGTGCCTTCCATAAAGTCTCTTCCACCGCCACCGTGAACATGGATTTCTACACCTCCCGGAACAATATACATTCCTTTGGCATCAATCAGTTTGGCTCCGATAATTGCAAGGTCACAATTGGTTACTTCCAGAATTTTATTGTCACGAATAAGAACTGACCCATCCTTCAACCAGCCTTGCGGGGTGAGGATGCGTGCATTAATAATCTGTGTTAACATATCACAAATAGTTAAATTAATTAAAGGTCTGTGTGAATCAATGACGCTCTTTTTTGGGGGGAGTACATTGATTTTTTCGTTTGCAAAATTACGCTTTTCCGTTCAATCTATCGATACAATCGTCCGGTAAACTTCCAATATTATACAAAAAAAGGTTGCCAATCTTATCGACTGACAACCTCATCTTATATGGAGCGGAAAACGAGACTCGAACTCGCGACCCTAACCTTGGCAAGGTTATGCTCTACCAACTGAGCTATTTCCGCAAACTAAATTTCGTCATTCAGAAATCTGAAAGATTGGTGCCCAGAACAGGACTCGAACCTGCATGCCTCTCGACACACGCACCTGAAACGTGCGCGTCTACCAATTCCGCCACCTGGGCAAAACTTAGTTCCATTATTTCAAAGAAACAAGAGCGGAAAACGAGACTCGAACTCGCGACCCTAACCTTGGCAAGGTTATGCTCTACCAACTGAGCTATTTCCGCATTTCACTTTCATAAACTGTGAAGAGGAGGAGACTCGAACTCCCACAACATTTCTGTCACTACCACCTCAAAGTAGCGCGTCTACCAATTCCGCCACCTCTCCATAATTTTAAAGTTTAACCTTTGTGCCCAGAACAGGACTCGAACCTGCATGCCTCTCGACACACGCACCTGAAACGTGCGCGTCTACCAATTCCGCCACCTGGGCAAAGATTATTGTTCCAACATTTCAAAGAAACATGAGCGGAAAACGAGACTCGAACTCGCGACCCTAACCTTGGCAAGGTTATGCTCTACCAACTGAGCTATTTCCGCATTTTTTCGTTTGCGGTTGCAAAGGTAGGGATTTTCCGTAAACATGCAAACATTCTGCCTACTTTTTTCACAGAAATCTGTTCACTTTGCACCTACCGCAAAACAATCATTTTGATTATCAACTCATTCGGTCACGATAATCTTCATAAGAAAATTGCTTGTATATTTCAGCTTTCCCCTCTTTTGTCCAAATGGCAATGGCAGGATGATGAATTCCGTTAAACATATTTGTCTTGACCATCGTATAATGAATCATATCTTCGAACACGATACGCTCTCCGATTTGCAACTCGTGATCGAAGCTCCACAGTCCCATATAATCACCGCTCAAACAGGAATTTCCTCCGAGACGATAAATATATTTTCCTTCATTTCCCATCTCTGCACCACGCACGGCAGGTTGATATGGCATCTCCAGACAATCCGGCATGTGGCAAGTGAAACTAACATTCAAAATAGCCGTCTTGATACCACGACTTTCCACAATATCCACCACTTCGGAAGTCAGCACTCCCGTCTGCCAGGTAAAGGCCGAACCGGGCTCCAGGATAATGCGCAAATGAGGATAGCGTGCTTTTAATCCTTGCAACAGTCTTATCAAATGTTCGGTATCATAATCCTTACGAGTCATCAGGTGTCCACCACCCAGATTCAACCATTTAATCTGTGGAAACCAATGGGCAAATTTAGCTTCAAGATGTTCCAATGTACGTTCCAGCTCATAAGAAGAAGATTCACAGTGACAATGACAATGAAAGCCTTCAATACCTTGCGGTAATGCTTCGGGCAACAAATCGGCTGTTATCCCAAAACGTGTGCCGGGTGCACATGGATTATAAAGTTCGGTTTCCACTTCCGAATATTCAGGATTTACGCGGATACCACAAGAGATGCCACTTCCTTCTGCAACCACCATCGGATAGAAGCGTTCAAACTGCTGCATTGAGTTGAATGTGATATGACTGCTGCAACGCATGATTTCCGGGAAATCCTGTTCCGTATAAGCAGGAGAATATGTATGCGCCTTGCTGCCGAACTCTTCCAATGCCAAACGGGCTTCATACACCGAACTTGCCGTAGAATGATCTATATATTCACGGAATATGGGGAAAGAGCGCCACATGGCAAATGACTTGAAAGCAAGAATAATCTCCACTCCCGCCCTGTCGGCCACGCTTTTTATCAAACACAGGTTCTTTCTTAAAAGCTCTTCTTCCATGATGTAACAAGGAGAAGGGAACTGATTAAAATCTATCATATATAAATTATTATCTAAAATAACGCCTTACGAACGTGGATGCAAAAATACAAATTCAAAAGCAAAGAGGGATTGTTTTATTTTTAATTAAGATATTGGTTTTCGCGAACTTTTTCTTATTTTTACACCTTTATAATCTATAAGTAGTTATATCATCCTAAATACCTGATTGAATATGAATAAAGATTTAAGAAAAGTAGTGATCCTGCTGGCACATCCAAACATGAAAGGATCTCAAGCAAACAAGGCATTAATTGATGCCGTTGGTGACATTGAAGGAGTAGCCGTATTCAACCTTTACGAATTATCGCCTGACATCGCTTTCAATGTAGACGAATGGAGTAAAATCATCTCTGATGCCTCTGCTGTGATCTATCAGTTTCCTTTCTATTGGATGTCTGCACCGTCATTACTAAAGAAATGGCAGGATGAAGTCTTTACTTTCCTATCCAAGACTCCGGCAGTCGCCGGTAAACCGCTGACAGTGGTAACAACTACCGGATCTGAATTCGATGCTTACCGCAGCGGAGGAAGGAATGGTTTCACTATGGACGAACTTTTACGCCCTTATCAGGGCAGTGCTATCCATTCAGGTATGGTGTGGCAGACTCCTATCGTTGTTTATGGAATGGGAACAGCGGATGCGGGAAAGAATATCGCTGAAGGAGCAAATACATACAGACAGCGGGTAGAGATGCTGGTCAATAGCAGTAACGCCGGAAATAATTGGTAAGACTATGAAAAGCGTAGCTTTAGATTAGATAAAGCTACGCTTTACAGATGCTAAAGCATAGCTTTAGGTATGGTTTTAGGTATAGTCTTATTTCGGTATGAAAGCAACTTCTCCAACCTAGTTTTATCTCCGGAATTTGTTATCTTTAATCGGCAAGTTTAAAACTTACGGGAATAGCATATTTAACCTTCACCGGTTTATCCATCTGTGTCCCCGGTTTCCACTTCGGCATAAGCCTGATAACACGGATAGCTTCTTTATCCAAATAAGGATCAATGCTTTTGAGGATAGTCAGATTGGTTACAGAGCCATTCTTATCAACCACAACTCCTACAATCACCCTCCCCTGTATGCCATTTTTGCGAGCTATTTCCGGATACTGAATATTCTTCTTAATGAAATCAAGCATAGCGCGTACACCTCCTGGAAATTCCGGCATAACCTCCACCATATCATAAACCAGTTCTTCCACCTGTTCCCCAACCGTCTGATGAGTGTTGTCCTGCTTCATTGTCAACAATCCTTCGGGTAAAGGCGTTCTTTTTGCCTCTTTCCATTCCTTCTCATTGTCCGACAATCTAAATTCAGCCATCATCAAGACAGGTTTCCTGTTGATGGTCACCTCGTAAAAATAACGGTAACGTCCGGCTTTATTCGGATGCACATCCGGATAAAGCGAAGCCCTCATCTCCCGTTCTCTCTTATCCTGTATAACATAAGCTATGCTAACAAAAGCGGTATTCATAGGCAATTCCCACCAGATCCCCTTTTCATCTTCAAAAGTAACATAATAACGTTCTCCACATTCTATTGTTCCACCGCTGTAGTTATTGAGAATGAATGTTACCTGTTCTGCAGCTGTAGAATAAACCGGATATTCGGGACGGATATAAATACCGTTTATATGGTTCACACCCACTTTTTGATTGATAATCGGCTCTGTCACACCACTAAATTGAAAAGCAGGCGAGTCCATAATCTTCTCCCGGAATTCTTTTTGTTTTTCGGGAGTATTCACAATCAGACGGATTTCTATATGTCGCAATCCTACACCATATCCCGTTACATTCCTTTTTATATTCTCATATCCCGACTCTTCCATTTTCTTATTTAACTCCTTCTGGATAGCGAGCAACTGGGTTTGCGAGTAATTACTACCACCCATAAGTTCCAGCCTGAAATTCTTACTTCCGGAAGCCTTTTCCAATATCTGCCGTGCTTTGACTGTATCTCCTGTGACCTGAAAAACAAGAGTAGCTTTATCAAAATAGATACCTTCAATAAAGTCGGGGCAGTTGGGAGTTTCCAAAGACAACCCGGCTATATGAGGTTCATTACCATAAACCTTACCCAGTGTATCCAATATTTCCATACCCTCCGACTGGTCATAGAACTGTTCTGTACTGTCATTTTCAGTTTTGCATGTTTCTACATGGTTTGTCTTGTTTATCCTACAGGATGAAAACAAACACAACAATAAGATAAAATAAAATTTATTCATTATCTTTTTCCTCCTGTTTTTCAGGTTTTTATCATTTACCAACAAAGATAATAATATTACGATTTCATGATACTAATAGATGCCCTAATAATTATACATCATGACAGAAATAATATTATTGCAGAAAAAGTGAGTCAGCACTGCTTATGAAAAGAAAAAGATACTCCGAAAAGAGTGACGCTATCCCACCAACATAGTGACGGTATATGCTTAGGATAGCGTCACTATTCCAGGCATATACCGTCACTATGTTTAAACCGGATATTCGGGCTGTTATTTCTAGTTTCCGCGCTGTGTAGGCAGGGTAAATTCTTGCGAATCACAAATCACTCCATTCTCGTCCGCCACTGCGACACGGAATGTCACTTCACCGTCTTTCAATTTTTCACCTGCGTGAATGGAAGCGGTATAACGGATGCCTTCACCCGGAAGAATTTCCTCCACCATCACAGAAGGAGAAATGCCGAGATGCTTCACCTTCCCCACCGTTTCTACCACAGGAACTACATTATAAACAGGATTTCTCCCTTCATTCATAATCTCAAAAATTATCTTGCTATTTTCTCCCGCATCAATCACATGACTGCGATTATCATCTATAAAACGGATCTTGCGCAACTTCAGTTGAGAAATAGGCTGCTGCACCGGCTGCTTCTTATATTTTTGCACACGGACTTCTCTCACTTCAGGAATATACGCATCTTCCTCTATTTGCTCTTGTCTCGGCGCCGTCAACGCGTTTCCAATAGCCGCACCGGCAATGGTTCCCACAATATTCCCAATAGCAGAACCACGGTAACCGCCCCTCCAGCCATGATTATTATCTCCGATAAGTCCGCCTATCGAACTTCCCAGACTACCTCCGATAGAAGCACCTGCCATGATAGCTCCCGGATTTCCCATACGCCCCGACGCACATCCACTCAAAATCAAAGCGGAAAGCAAAATTACTGTTAGTTGTTTCTTCATGAGTCTCTCTATTTAGTGTTATTATTTATTCTACCACTTTAAAACGAGCGAAACGTAATAATAGTTGTTTGTCTCCCGCATTTTTAAAATGAATAGTTGCTTTCGCATTGTCTCCCGTTCCTTCTACTTTAATCACTTCACCCAATCCGAAACGTTCGTGCTCTATCATCTGTCCGGCCTGTACTCCTGCTACCGATGCTGAAGTGAAAGAGGTTGCCTGTGCACCGCTACTTGGGCTAACAGTACTAACTTTCTTCAAATTCCTCGGTACGCTGGGAGCAATGATCTGTGCTTTCGGACGTTCACGCTGTTCGGAAGATGTACTTCCGAAAGGGGCACGCGACGGAGAAGCTGAACGGGTGAATCCTCCTTCAATCTCTCTACGGAAACGTCCTGCACCTTCATCGACAGCACGGCTCACTCCTGCCTCATGCGGCAATTGCAAGTAATGAACATCGATATCACGCAAGAAACGACTGGGGCTTCCAAATTCCATCTTTCCATAACGGAAACGGGTTTTGGCAAAAGACAGATAACAATGTTCCTCCGCACGAGTAATAGCTACATAGAACAAACGACGTTCTTCTTCCAGTGCCCGGGGAGAATCTCCTACCATCCCACTGGGAAACAGGTTTTCTTCCAGACCGACCACAAATACATTCTTAAACTCCAATCCTTTAGCCGAATGAACTGTCATCAACGTTATCTTTTCCCCATCATCCGCCTTGTCGGAATCCTGATCGGTAAGCAATGCAATCTCCGAAAGGAAATCGGTAAGAGACACATTCGGATTACCCTCCTCCTGCCGCAAAGCGCAGAAGTCATTCATTCCATTCACCAACTCTTCTATATTTTCCTTACGGCTTAGATTCTCGGGGGATGTGTCCTGACAAACATCGTTGATAATGCCGGACTGACGGATGATATTCGTTCCTATTTCATAAGCGTTCTTATCTGCCTGATCGACAATGAAACCTTCTATCAATTCACGAAAGCCTTGCAGTTTTGCATGCGTTCCTTTATTTATATCCAGTCCGTAACTCAATGGTTCACAGAGTGCCGCCCAAAGACTTACACCATGATCGGTAGCCGCCGATATAATCTTCCCGACTGTCGTATCTCCAATACCACGAGCCGGATAATTAATGATTCGCTTGAATGCTTCTTCATCATTCGGATTCACTACCAAACGGAAATAAGCAATCACATCTTTTATCTCTTTTCGCTGGTAGAACGAAAGTCCTCCGTAAATCTTATAAGGTATACTCCGTTTCCGAAGAGCCTCTTCAAAAACACGGCTTTGTGCATTCGTACGATACAGGATGGCAAAATCAGCATATCCGTAGCGATACTCCCGTCGTAGCTCTGCAATCTTATTAGCTACAATATCTCCCTCTTCCACATCGCTATACGCCTGAAATACGCCGATAGGTTCCCCCTTTTCTTTCTCCGAAAACACGGCTTTCCGTATCTGGCGTTCATTCTTCTCAATCAAGCTATTGGCAGCACAAACAATGGTTTGTGTGGAACGATAATTCTGCTCCAGTTTAAAAACTTTCGTATTGGGGTAGATTTTTGTAAAATAGAGAATATTGTCAATATCCGCCCCACGGAAAGAATAGATACTTTGCGCATCGTCTCCCACTACACAGACCCGTTGATTTTCTTTAGTCAGTTGTAGAACAATGCTATGCTGCGCATAATTCGTATCCTGATACTCGTCCACCAATACATAACGGAACTGATCGCGATAACGTGCCAGCACTTCCGGAAAGTCACGAAACAGAATATAGGTATATACCAATAAATCATCAAAATCCATCGCTCCCGCCTGACGGCATCTGTCCCAATAACGAGTATAGATATCACGGATAGCAGGCATCTTGGCAGCCATATCTCCTTCGTAAGCCTCTTTATTGGCAGCGTATCCCGTAGGAGTGACCAAATGGTTTTTGGCATTGGAGATGCGTGCCTGCACTACTCCCGGTTTATAAGTTTTCTCGTCCAATCCCATCTCTTTGATGATGGAACGGAGCAGACTCTTACTATCAGCCGTATCATAGATGGTGAACTGGGAAGTGAACCCGATAAATGTTGCTTCGGCACGAAGAATCCGTGAGAAGATGGAATGGAAAGTCCCCATCCACAAATAACGTGCCCGTTCCATACCTACCTGACGGGCAATACGCTCTTTCATCTCGCGCGCCGCCTTATTCGTAAAGGTCAGTGCAAGGATATTCCACGGATTGTAGCCGTTCTCCTGTTCCAGCAAGTAAGCGATTTTATAAGTCAATACGCGCGTCTTCCCCGAACCTGCACCGGCTATCACCAGCGAAGGACCGTCATTATAAGTCACTGCAGCACACTGACTCTCGTTCAATTCATCTATATAATTGGTATTCATAACAGCATTATAAAAACAATGTGGATTTTTAACAAACCCTTGGCATTCAAATTTGTTCTCAATACAAAAGTATAATATTCATTCGAGAATGAAGGTATTTTTATGAATTTTCATCACTAACTATTTTAACCTAACACCAAAAAGCAATGAAAAGAAGTATATTTTTATCGATTATTTTGAGTTTGTTTCTGGTCGCCTGCATTCCACAGGCAATGGCACAAAAGCAGAGCCGCCTGGAAAAGCTGCTAAGGTATCTGAACGATAATGACGCCGACAAATGGCAGAAAAACCGTGATAAGATAGATGACGAGACACAAATCTATTATGCCGAGGAACTGGCATTATTGGATGTGCTCAACGGATTGTGGAACGAGCAAAGCGAACAGGCTGCCACCAACTATTTCGGATGCTACGAAAGGGCAACGAAAGCTTATTTTCCCAATATCTGTGAAGAAGAGAAAATACAACTTTCCAACGTACAAAACAAAGCGGAACTGGCTGTTATCTCCATTCTGGAAGCTTCGAAAGATCAAATCCCTTTTAGCAAGACGTTGATGGACAGTATCCAGTCAAGCGGTTATCCGGGAGATTCTGCCATCTTGCAAAAGGTGCGGGACATCCGTGAAATGGCTTTACTGGAAGGTATGCTGAAAACACCTACGCTGAATATTTATCAAACGTACATCACGGAATATCCGAACGGCAAATTTATCTCTCAAATCAACACTGCGGAAAACAAACGGCTTTACCAGATTGTAAAGAGTAATCCGACATCAGCGAATTTCAAGGCATTTTTTGATAACGCCAACATGCAGAAATTCTTCACGGATAAAGACACGCGTCCATTCCTTCCGGAAGTTCGCGCGTTATACGATGATTTTCTGTTTCAAGGAATCGACAGCCTCCGGGAGAAAGGAAACGCAACAGCCATCCGGCAGATTATTGACGAGTATAAGCAATCACCTTACCTGACTTCTACAGCACGTACTCATCTGGACGACCTTGAATATCTTAGTGAAAAAGCTGATTTTGAGCTTTTAAAAGCTGCCATTGTCAATTCCGAATCTTTGAGTATGCTGCAGGATTTTCTTTGCACACACAGGTATAAGGAATTTCGTGACCAGGCCAATGCACTACGGACACCGTTTATTCTGCAAACAATCATATTCACTCCTACTTCTGTGAAATACTATAATGGAGGACGATTGATTAAGTCTGCGGAAAATGACAGTACGGGAAATACCTCGACCACTTATTCGTATGATGATAAAGGGCAGCTCATTTCTACATTGTCGCTTACCGTAAAGAACGGTCAGCCAAGCAATGAAATACAAACGAACAGATTATACGATCCGCAAGGTCACTGCATCTTTGAAGTGCAAACGAATCCGAAAACCAAAACGGATCTCTACCGACGGACACGCCGTATAGGTACGGACGGAAGTATCGAGAGTGATTCGCTCAAGTATACAGATGGAAGAGTCATCATAAGTTCCTATAATAAACAGGGGTTATTGACCGAAACCAAAGAGTATAATAAGAATGGAGAACTTCAGGCGTACACCGCAAACAAATATGATGATAAAGGCAGATTGATTTCATCCCAACATCAAAACCTGCTTTTTGCAAATTCTTCGGATCAGATTATTTCACAAAAAGATGCTTATGAATACGATAAATACGGTTATCTGACACAAATCGTTTACCAACGGATTTTAGGCAATAACCAGAAAACATCGGGATGCCTGACCTGCCTGTACGATAAATACGGAAACCAGATCGATAGCAATTCTTATTATGAATATGATAATACGGGCCAATGGATCTGCCGGACCGACCGTGAGCATCCGAAAGAAGTGGAACGTATACAGTACATTTACAAATAAAGTAAGATGCTGTGAACATTTTGCAAAGGGCTTCTGTTATTATAGTATAACAAGCCAATTAAAACTTGTAACATTATGAATACTATATTAATGTCTTTAATTATGATGACCATGACTTACGAAATGCCTAAACTTCCTTACGCTAACAATGCGTTGGAACCTGTAATCAGTCAGCAAACAATAGATTTCCATTACGGAAAACATCTACAAACGTATGTAAATAATCTGAATAGCCTCGTGCCCGGAACAGAATATGAAGGTAAAACGGTAGAAGAAATCGTTGCAGCCGCACCGGATGGAGCTATATTCAATAACGCCGGACAAGTATTGAACCACAACCTGTACTTCCTGCAATTTGCCCCGAAACCTTCAAAGAAGGAGCCGGCCGGTAAACTGGGAGAAGCCATCAAACGTGACTTTGGCAGCTTTGAAAACTTCAAGAAAGAATTCAATGCAGCAGCAGTCGGATTGTTTGGTTCAGGATGGGCTTGGCTATCCGTAGATAAAGACGGTAAACTGAAAATCACTAAAGAGGGGAACGGCAGCAATCCGGTACGTGCCGGTTTGAAACCACTTCTTGGATTTGACGTTTGGGAACACTCCTATTATCTGGATTACCAGAACCGCCGTGCCGACCACGTAAACGCCCTGTGGGATATCATCGACTGGGATGTGGTTGAAAAAAGAATGTAAGCAAATTTACAAGCTAAACTATACTTATGGAAAAGGTCGTTGTGTTTTTCACAGCGACCTTTTTTACAGATTAAAAAGAACCAGACTTTTATTGTATATCAGATGCATTAGTTGTATTTTTGCAACTCATAAAACAACATAACAAACAATTATGATACTGTATAAAAGAAAAAAAATACGATTTATTGTCTCCATTGCCGTACTCCTTTTCCTCCCCCTTTTCGGCAATGCTGCCACCACAGAAGAATCTGAGGAAGAAATCCTGTTTATCACCTCTTATAATTCTGACACTAAATATACCTACGATAACATCAGCACATTTGTAGAAACCTACACCCAATTGGGAGGAAGATATTCGACCATGGTAGAAAATATGAATGCAACAGACTTAACGCAGGCGCATCAATGGAAAAAAATATTAACTGATATTCTCGACAAACATCCGAAAGCCAAATTAGTTATTCTCCTGGGTGGTGAAGCATGGAGCAGTTTCCTTCATCTCGAAGATGAAAAGTACAAGCAGCTTCCTGTTTTCTGTGCAATGGCGTCACGCAACGGAATACGTATTCCGGAGGATTCGACCGACATCCGAAGCTATAATCCCGAAAGCATTAACTTAATGGAACGCATGAAGGAATACAACGTAAGATATTGTAGCACATACGAATATGACATTAAAAAAGATATTGAAATGATACAGGATTTCTATCCGGAAACAGAACACCTTGTATTTGTATCGGATAACACATACAACGGACTTGCCGAACTGGCATGGTTCAAGAAAAACCTGCAACATTTCCCACAGTTGTCTATCACCTACGTCGATGGCCGCATCCATACACTCGATATGGCTGCCAGTCAATTGCGCAATCTTCCCAGAAACACAGTCATGTTGCTTGGCATCTGGAGAATCGATAACCGGGGTATTACTTACATGAATAACTCCGTTTATGCTTTTTCCAAAGCCAATCCTCTCCTGCCTATGTTCAGCATGACTTCTACCGCAATAGGTTACTGGGCTATCGGAGGATATGTCCCGCAATATGAAGGAGTGGGAAAAAGCATGGGAGAATATGCTTACCGCTTTTTAGACCAAAAGGAAACGGGTATCAGCAGCATCAATATCTTACCCAACAGATATAAATTTGATGCGAAGAAACTAAAGGAATGGGGATTTGGAAACAAGAAGTTACCTGTCAACTCAATGGTAATCAATCAGCCCATCCCGTTCTTTGTGGCCTATAAGACAGAAGTGCAATTCATCCTGATTATATTTCTCGTATTAGTAGGAAGTCTAATGATTTCGCTGTATTACTATTACCGGACTAAAATCCTGAAGAATCACCTTGAAAGAACTACGAAACAACTACGGGAAGATAAAAAGAAACTGGAAGAGTCTGAAGTCGAATTGCGTGATGCTAAAGAGCGCGCCGAAGAAGCTAATCAGCTGAAAAGTGCCTTTGTTTCGAATATGAGCCACGAGATACGGACTCCGCTAAATGCTATTGTCGGTTTCTCCAGTCTGATTATCGGTTCGGTAGAGCAGAATAACGAACTGAAAGAATACGCAGATATTGTCCAGACCAACTCCAATCTGTTGCTCCAACTGATTAGTGATGTACTGGATATATCACGTCTGGAATCAGGAAAACTGCAATTCAACTATGAATGGTGTGAGCTGGTGAACCATTGCCAGAATATGATTACTCTGACCAACCGGAACAAGACAATGGATGTAGACATTAAACTGCAAATGCCTAAAGAGCCTTACATGCTCTACACAGATCCCTTGCGCCTGCAGCAGATTATTATCAATCTGCTGAACAATGCCTTGAAATTCACTCCTGCCGGAGGAAGTATTACGCTGGATTATGAAGTGGACGAAAAAAAGCAATGTATGCTGTTCTCGGTAACTGATACCGGCACCGGAATCCCCGAAGATAAACAGGAGCTGGTATTCCAACGTTTCGAAAAGCTGAACGAGTTCGTACAGGGTACAGGATTGGGACTGGCTATCTGCAAACTGACCATCCAATATATGGGAGGTGATATCTGGATTGACAAGAATTACAAAAATGGCGCCCGATTTATCTTTTCTCATCCTATCAAAAAACAGGAATCAACAGAAAAATGAAAAAAAATCGAATGATTTAGTGTTTTTCTGTTTCTTTTTCACTTACTTTGTCCCCGTAAAGACAAAGGGGTGCCCCATGAGGGGCTGAGATTATACCCTAGGAACCTGAGGCAGTTAGTACTGACGTAGGGATTGTGTTTCTTCTTATCGCCTTTCCATTCAAGCACGCTCTTTGTATTTACTTTCAACTTATTTATTCTGATAGGACAATGAAAGTACAAGTGAACAACAAAGAGGTGGAAATTACTCCCGACTCTACCCTTACACAACTGACAGCACAGCTCGAACTTCCGGTTCAAGGCATTGCTATCGCCGTAAACAACAAAATGATTCCCCGTACCGAATGGGAGGGTTTCATATTGCATGAGAACGATAACCTGGTGATTATCAAAGCTGCTTGCGGAGGATAAGGGAATGGTCAGTCTACAATTTATCACGCATCAGACCGAACGGTACTCGTACCTCGAATCGGCACGTATGGCACTCGAAGGCGGGTGCAAATGGATCCAACTACGCATGAAAGAGGCTCCTCTCGAAGAAGTGGAGGCAGTAGCCCTGCAACTGAAACCGCTTTGTAAAGAGCACGAAGCAATCCTGGTTCTGGACGATCACGTTGAACTGGCGCGAAAGCTGGAAGTGGACGGTGTGCATCTGGGCAAAAAGGATATGCCTATCGACCAGGCCCGCCAAATTCTTGGAGAGGCTTTCATTATCGGCGGCACTGCAAATACATTCGAAGATGTTGTACAGCACTATCGTGCCGGTGCCGATTATCTTGGCATCGGTCCTTTCCGGTTTACTACCACCAAAAAGAATTTAAGCCCTGTACTGGGATTGGAAGGCTATTCCTCCATCCTTTCACAGATGAAAGAGGCGAATATCGAAATCCCCGTAGTAGCGATTGGAGGAATCACTTATGAGGATATTCCTGCCATACTTCACACAGGAGTAAACGGGATAGCCCTGTCGGGAACCATTCTCGGAGCGGATAATCCGATAGAAGAAACACGTAGAATCCTGAATCATGCGTAAAGCAATGATGTACAATCAGTAATTTAATTTATAATATATATAGAATGGAAAAGTTAGTAATTGCGGGACGCGAATTTAACTCCCGTCTTTTCCTGGGAACAGGAAAATTCAATTCCAATGAAGTAATGGAACAAGCTATTCTGGCTTCAGGCACGGAAATGGTTACTGTTGCCATGAAACGAATCGACATGGACAACAAAGAGGATGACATGCTGAAACATATTATTCATCCGAATATTCAGCTATTGCCCAATACTTCCGGTGTACGTAATGCAGAGGAGGCTGTTTTTGCAGCACAACTGGCTCGCGAAGCCTTTGGAACAAACTGGCTGAAACTGGAAATTCACCCGGACCCACGCTATCTGCTCCCTGACTCTATCGAGACACTGAAAGCCACGGAAGAACTGGTAAAACTGGGTTTTATCGTGTTGCCTTATTGTCAGGCTGACCCTGTACTCTGCAAACGTCTGGAAGAAGCGGGCGCAGCTACCGTTATGCCGCTCGGTGCACCAATCGGTACCAATAAAGGACTGCAGACCAAAGAATTCCTGCAAATCATTATCGAACAGGCAGGTATCCCGGTAGTCGTAGATGCGGGCATCGGTGCACCCAGTCATGCTGCCGAAGCAATGGAACTGGGAGCTTCCGCTGTATTAGTAAATACCGCAATAGCCGTTGCCGGAAATCCGGTAGAAATGGCAAAAGCATTCAAAGCGGCTACAGAAGCCGGAAGACAGGCTTACGAGGCAGGATTAGGATTACAAGCCGTCGACTTCGTGGCAGAAGCAAGTTCACCTCTAACGGCTTTTCTTGATTAAAAACGAATAAACTATGGAACAAAAAATAAAATTCCCCCGCTCGCAGAAAGTCTATTTACCCGGTAAACTTTATCCGAATATCCGTGTAGCGATGCGGAAAGTGGAACAAGTGCCCAGTGTCAGCTTTGAAGGCGAAGAAAAGATAGCAACACCGAACCCGGAGATATATGTATATGATACCAGCGGACCGTTCAGCGATGCAGATATGAGCATTGATCTTAAAAAAGGACTGCCGCGTATGCGTGAAGAATGGATTGTAGGCCGTGGTGATGTGGAACAACTTCCCAAAATTACTTCGGAATACGGACAAATGAGAAGGGACGATAAAAGTCTCGATCACTTACGTTTCGAGCACATCGCTCTGCCCTATCGCGCTAAAAAAGGAGAAGCAATCACTCAAATGGCATACGCCAAAAGAGGGATTATCACCCCTGAAATGGAATATGTAGCAATCCGCGAGAACATGAATTGCGAGGAATTGGGAATTAAGACCCACATTACTCCAGAATTTGTCCGTCAGGAGATTGCAGAGGGACGTGCCGTATTACCGGCCAATATCAACCACCCGGAAGCTGAACCGATGATTATCGGACGCAACTTCCTTGTGAAAATCAATACGAATATCGGAAATTCGGCTACTACCTCAAGCATAGATGAAGAAGTGGAGAAAGCATTGTGGAGCTGCAAATGGGGTGGCGATACCTTGATGGATCTTTCCACAGGAGAAAATATCCATGAAACACGCGAATGGATTATCCGTAATTGTCCCGTACCCGTCGGCACGGTTCCTATTTATCAGGCACTTGAAAAGGTGAACGGCATAGTGGAAGACCTCACCTGGGAAATCTACCGGGATACATTGATTGAACAATGCGAACAAGGTGTAGATTACTTCACCATTCATGCAGGGATCCGCCGCCATAATGTTCATCTTGCCGATAAACGGTTGTGCGGTATTGTCAGCCGTGGAGGAAGCATAATGAGTAAATGGTGTCTCGTACACGATCAGGAAAGTTTCTTATACGATCACTTTGATGATATTTGTGATATTCTGGCACAATATGATGTAGCCGTTTCTTTAGGCGACGGACTTCGTCCGGGTTCTATCTACGATGCGAACGATGAAGCGCAGTTTGCCGAACTGGATACCATGGGAGAATTAGTGCTTCGTGCCTGGGATAAGAATGTTCAGGCATTTATTGAAGGCCCCGGACACGTTCCGATGCATAAAATCAAAGAGAACATGGAACGTCAGATTGAAAAATGCCATGACGCCCCATTCTATACACTCGGCCCGTTGGTGACGGATATTGCTCCCGGATACGACCATATCACTTCTGCTATCGGTGCCGCACAAATCGGATGGCTGGGTACGGCTATGCTTTGTTATGTCACTCCGAAAGAACACCTTGCCTTACCCGACAAAGAGGATGTACGCGTAGGAGTCATTACCTACAAGATAGCCGCTCATGCCGCTGACCTGGCAAAAGGACACCCGGGTGCACAGGTACGAGACAACGCATTGAGTAAAGCTCGCTATGAGTTCCGCTGGAAAGATCAGTTCGACCTGTCTCTCGACCCGGAGCGGGCGCAGACCTATTTCCGTGCAGGACATCATATCGATGGAGAATATTGTACGATGTGCGGACCTAATTTCTGTGCAATGAGATTGTCACGCGATTTAAAGAAAAGCGCTAAAACCAACAAATAATGAGTGGGGAGAAACAGAAAGTCAGCCCACTGACCGAACCTGCCCTCCCCTCATTTCAATTTTCAATTTTTAATTCTCAATTTAATAAGAATGTTCTCCGACGAATTAGAAAAAATATCCTGGGAAGAGACGACAAAAGCCATCTATTCCAAAACAGATGCCGACGTACGCCGTGCATTGGGTAAAAAAGAGCATCTGGATGTCAACGACTTTATGGCGCTGATTTCACCTGCCGCCACTCCTTATCTGGAAGTGATGGCACGCCTTAGTCAGAAATATACGATGGAACGGTTCGGTAAGACTATCTCCATGTTCGTACCGCTCTACCTGACTAATTCATGTACCAACTCCTGCGTCTATTGCGGTTTCCACATCAGCAATCCGATGAAGAGAACGATACTGACAGAGGAAGAGATTGTCAACGAATACAAAGCCATCAAACGACTGGCTCCTTTTGAAAATCTACTGCTCGTAACCGGTGAAAACCCTGCCGCAGCAGGTGTTCCCTACATTGCCCGGGCGCTGGATTTGGCAAAACCTTATTTCAGCAACCTGCAAATTGAAGTAATGCCCCTTAAAGCAGAAGAATATCAGGAACTGACTAATCATGGTCTGAATGGAGTGATCTGTTTTCAAGAGACTTACCATAAAGCAAATTACAAGACATATCATCCGAGAGGCATGAAATCTAAATTCGAATGGCGTGTAGACGGCTTCGACCGTATGGGACAGGCAGGTGTACATAAGATTGGCATGGGTGTCCTGATCGGTCTGGAAGAATGGCGGACAGACGTAACGATGATGGCTTATCATCTGCGTTATCTGCAGAAGCATTATTGGAAAACAAAATACAGCGTAAATTTCCCGCGTATGCGTCCGTCTGAAAATGGCGGATTCCAACCGAATGTAGTCATGAACGACCGGGAACTGGCTCAACTTACATTCGCGATGCGAATCTTCGACCACGACGTAGATATCTCCTATTCCACCCGTGAAAGTGCAGAAATCCGAAATCACATGGCAACGCTCGGTGTTACAACCATGAGTGCGGAGAGTAAAACTGAACCGGGAGGATATTACAGTTATCCTCAAACCCTGGAACAATTTCACGTAAGTGATGAGCGAAAGGCGGTTGAAGTGGAACGTGACTTGAAGAAACTGGGTCGCGAACCGGTTTGGAAGGATTGGGATCAGTCTTTTGATTTTAAAAGATAGGCAGATGCGGTACGATAGACAAATCATACTTCCCGAAATCGGAGAAGAAGGTCAGAAGAAACTGCAGGAAGCCAAAGTGCTTATTGTAGGTGTGGGAGGGCTAGGCTCTCCCATCGCTCTCTACCTGGCAGGCGCCGGTGTGGGATGTCTCGGACTGGTAGATGACGATTTGGTAAGCATCACTAACCTGCAACGACAAGTTCTCTATTCCGAAAAAGAATTGGGTAAACCGAAAGCTATCTGTGCAGCGGAACGGCTCTCCGCTCTCAACAGCGAGATCAGAATACATCCCTACTCTACCCGGTTGACGAAAGAAAATGCTTATCATATCATTCAGGAATATGATATAGTAGTCGACGGCTGTGATAACTTTGCCACCCGCTACCTGATTAACGATATCTGCATTGAACAGAAAAAGCCATACGTATATGGTGCTATCTGCGGCTTTGAAGGACAGGTTTCTGTATTCAACTATGGAAACCAGAAAAAGAACTACCGGGATCTTTATCCTGATGAAGAAGAAATGCAACGAATGCCTCCTCCGCCCAAAGGTGTGATGGGAGTTACTCCTGCTATTGTAGGAAGCGTTGAAGCTACGGAAGTGCTGAAAATAATCTGTGATTTTGGAGATGTTTTAGCCGGCGAACTATGGACAATCGACCTGCGGACATGGCAATCTAACAAATTTTCACTATAAAGGTTGGTTTCTGACATAGTTAATTAGTAACTTTGCTAAGCAATCCAATTTTAACAAAAGAAATGAAACTAATTGTAGTTACCACCCCTACCTTCTTCGTCGAAGAAGATAAGATTATTACCGCTCTTTTCGAAGAGGGGCTGGATGTCCTACATCTTAGGAAGCCGGAAACTCCGGCTATGTATTCGGAACGGCTATTGACACTTATTCCGGATAAATATCACCGCCGTATCGTCACGCATGAACATTTCTATTTGAAAGAAGAATTTAATCTGATGGGTATCCACCTGAATGCACGTAATCCCAAAGAGCCGCATGATTATTATGGTCACATCAGCTGTTCGTGCCATTCAGTGGAGGAGGTAAAAAACAGAAAGCATTTTTACGACTATGTTTTTATGAGTCCTATTTATGATAGTATCTCTAAAGTGAATTACTATTCAACATATACTGCCGAAGAATTGCGTGAAGCACAAAGAGCCAAAATTATCGATTCGAAAGTGATGGCATTGGGAGGTATCAATGAAGATAATTTGCTGGAGATTAAAGATTTCGGTTTCGGAGGAGCTGTCGTATTAGGAGATCTTTGGAACAAATTCGACGCCTGTCAGGATCAGAACTATTTAGCCGTAATCGAGCACTTTAAAAAGTTGAAAAAGCTATCAGATTAATAAAAAGCCGATAGTAAACTGACTGTACATTCCTATTGTATATCCAATAAAGGAAATGACTTTCTCAATCATAAAATAAAAAAGCCGCCGCGAATTGTCTTCCGCAACGGCTTTCTGTATTTTCAGTGTTTTCTTATCAGAACTTATATCCCACGATAATAGAGAAGTTCATGTTTTTAGGATTACCAACTTTTTCCACATCAACCAGACCAAATTGACCATCCAAGCCTGCAATGATTCTACCAAATTCCAATGCAACTCCTACACCAAGACCTGCATCAAAACGCTTCAAAGCATCATCACCAAAAGTGTCGACTTTACGTTCTGTGTCATTACCTAAGTCAAACTTTGTTTTACCGGCAATACCACAAGCAAAATAAGGACCTGCATTCACCACCAGATTAGTATTATCTGCTACATTGAAACGTGCAGCAGCCATTACTGGCAATTCCAAATACATTGCATTAATGCTATTGCCATCTTTCTTTGCACCTTTACTAGTTAAGAATAATGAAGGTTGCAGTGACCATGTATCAGTAAAAGCATATTCAAAACCTCCACCAAGTTTGAATCCAACCTTTGCATTCAGATCAAGATCACCGGTGTAATTACTAAAGTTCATACCTACTTTGGCATTCCAACCTGTAATTTGAGAGAAACCTGCCACTGAAATCAGTGCAAATAAAACAAACAAAACACTCTTCTTCATAATTTTAAAGTTTTAAATTAATACTAAAGGTTTTTATTGACCTCATTGTTTAACAATACAAATGTATAATTGTAATTTGTATTAAACAACTTTTTCGTTAACAAGTGCGCAATTTATAGAGATTATACATAAAAAAAGGGAATTCCCTACTTTTGAGAACTCCCTTTCCTAATTTGTTGATTTGTTTTCTTCTTATTAGAATGCGTAATGGAAACCAATTGAAAGATCTTCACTAGTAAGTTCAAGACCAAAAGAATCTCCAAGCGTATTTATATTTCTACGATATCCCAGGAAACCATACTTGGCAATGAAAGAGAAGTGATCATTCAATTTAACAGCAATCCCCGGTCTAAGTCCCACTTGTCCGGCTTTAGTAGTGTCTCCGTCTTTAACCTTCACGAAGCCGAGAGCAGCAGTTCCGTCCAGGAACAGGCGAACCGCACCGGTTTCACAGTAAGACCAACGAATGTATGGAGCAACAATTACTGAATTTTTTGTTAGTCCACCATTATAATTATGTGAATAATCCAATTCAGCACCCAATGCCCATGTTTCATTAAAGTTGTATCCAACTTCCGGAGCAACTTTAAAAGAAGTAGTGTTGCCTGTGCTGTTACGCCAAACGTTCAAAGATCCGCCTACGTAAATGTCTTGTGCTTTTACAGCGATAGTTGCTAACATTACAACTACCAATAATAAACCCTTTTTCATTTTCTTTGTTTTTTTAAATTAAACGTTAGACCCCAATTCGGTCGATTTCTGGGGTGCAAATGTAAAGCTGTTTTTATGATTAAACAAACATTTAGTTAGTTTTTTATAATAAATACCAAATAAATATTGGATGGTAAACGGACATCAGTACCCAACAGGCATAAAATAAAATAGACTGCAAATACTTTCACAAGTATTTACAGTCTATTTATCAGATAGTTAAGTACCTAACCAGCGTATTTGACTATCCTTCTATTGCTGCCTGCGCCGCAGCTAATTATCGTTGCTTTTCAACGAGTTCTATAATATTGTACAACTATTTGTTAACAGCGTTTTTTCATTCAATTATTTCACATTTTCCTATCTCCAGCATTGGTTTTATTCATATCGCCGTGAAGTATATACATATAAAACTCCACTAACCTTTTTTCATTTATATCGTTTATCACTTCTTGCAAAATCCTTATAATCAAATTGATTGACTCCTATTTGTCCATCGTTTAAATCATGATAAATGAAACGAAACTTTAACCCTGTACCCTTTAGATATTCATATAATTCACTTTGGGTAAACTGATAACTCCCATTCGAAATCATAGTAGGTATCTGTTTCTTCTGCTTATCTCTAATACCCTTCATAAACTCCTTCAACTCTATATCTTGGTAATCTGCCATATTTATCTCAACTGAATAATAACACATCATAGTCCAATTGACAAAAGCGACAGATTTGAGTGTAGTAACCTCATCTACTCTCATTGGCAACTGTTTATTTAATTGAGAACAAAAAGTAACATATTGATTTTCTATTTTCTTTTTTGTTTCCTCAATTGATTTTGTATTTTGTCCTTTACAGACCAAACACATAGAACAGAAAGCAAGAAGCAATATTAAGACTTCCTTTTTCATTTCCTCTCCATTAAAACCTTAATCAGCCTTTCTTTCTCCGCAAGCAGTTCCTCTAAATGTTTCACCTTTTCTTGCAAAACAATAATATCCATATTACCATTCACCGCATCACCATGAAGTGAAGCTGGTGAAAAATCGCCATGAGTTAAAACCTGCTCAACTTTTGCAGTCTCTTCCCCTGTGAGAAGCCAACGGGCGTCCACATTAAGTATATTGACGATTTTAGCAATCATATCAACGGAAGGTTTAGACGCTCTTTGCTTTCCTAAATAATTAGATATACTTGTTGGCACGATTCCAATGGCTTTTGCAAAAGCAGCTTTATTGCCATCAAATTTTTCATTGACAATCCATTGCAGCCTGTCGTTTATGGTTTCCATATTTTAATAAAAGTTAATTTACTTGTTAAATCAGTATATTTACTCCTACAATCAAGTAGATTGATTATCTTTGCACTATAAAGTTAAACAATAAACCATAAACCTCAAAGAAAATGGCAGAAAATCAAGTAAAAGTACGTCCAGCTTTAACGGATTTGAAAGTAGGCGGAGAGATTACTTTCCCCATAGCGAAAACCAAGAGTGTGCGTGCCCAGGCATCTGACCTCGGGTTAATTCTTGACCGCAAGTATCAAACAGAGACTGATCGCGAAAAACGCACCATAACAGTAACCCGATTAAAATAATCCATAAATAACAAAGAAGTAATGAGAAGTATACTAGAATCACTAAGAGATAAAGTTGAGAATGGTTCAATAACAATCAGAGAAGCGGCAATTGCACTACATAAAGCCGGTTGGACAAACTTCATCGACATAAATGCAACCAATGCGTTGCTTTTCAATCGTGAAAGAAATCACTAGATAAATACAATGTGTACGTAAAAAATTAAATTATGAATTTCAACAGAGTCACTAAACAAATCGTCGTTTTTGTAGCAGGCTTCATTATGTTCTTCTGCTTGCTCGGTATAGCAGGTACCACTGATCGTACAGAACAAATAGTTTATGCTATGCCACAAGAGGCATACGAGGCTATATATCTGAAACTCGGTAATGGATGCACCGACCGCCAAATAGCCGATGAATATATGGCCAATAAACAATATTACGATGCATTGTCACAATAATCAAAGAAAGTAACACTCTATGTTCACACTTGATTTCACAGATAAATCTGTCACTTATGACACATTCATCCACGATGTTGCTACATCAGTGGTTCGAATGCTTGCTGACACACGCAACGATCCCGAAATGGTTAGCCAGCGACAAGCATACGCAATGTTCGGTCGCGGCAATGTGGATAGATGGCGCAAGCAGGGTAAGATAAATCCCTGTAAGCGCCCGGGCAAAGTTGAATATCGCACAGTAGAGTTACGCGTCCTTCAACAAAAACAACAAGACTATTTCAAATGACAACCAGATCCGATAGTGTAGGAAGCACATCAATAGAAAGTAGTAGTTCAAATCTGCTTCGGATCACAAAAGCAAACTGTATTATAAACCTTTTAAATTTTTAATTATGAGCAATGCTATTTCATTGGCTAAAGAGTTGCAAGAAATGAAAGCAACCGAAGTAATACGTAACGAACGTGTACGTAGCCAGTTCATCAGCGTGTACAATTCCATTTGGAAAGAGGGAGGTGAACAGGTCTACGAGCGAGAGGCTATCTATTTCAACCAACAGCTTCGAGACAAATCAAACCTCCGTGAATGTTCCGGGACTTCTATCTTCTACGCATTCATTGACCTTGCGGTAAAGGGGCTAACCCTTGCCACGGGAGCACAGGCCCTCTGTTACCTCATCCCTCGTTCTGTAAAGATAGGAACGAACGACAAGGGTAGCGATGTATGGGAAAAAGTTTGCAATCTTACCATTTCCGGCTACGGAGAACTGGTACTCCGCAAAAATGCCGGACAGATACGCCACTCCGACAATCCTATCATCGTCTACGAAGGCGACAGTTTCCAATATGGCGAACAGAACGGACAAAAAGTAGTAAACTACATGTCCGCATTTCCCCGTAAGTCGAATAAGATTATCGCCTGCTTCATGAAAATCACCCGTGCAGATGGCTCTATCGACTACTCCGTCATGACGGAACAAGATTGGATGCGCCTGAAAGGATATTCCGACAAGCAGAACACCTATTTCGACCGCAAAGAAAACAAGTGGGTAACAAGACCCAATGAACTCTACGACAAGGACGGTCAGATAGATACGGGGTTCCTTATAGCAAAGTGTATCAAACACGCTTTCAAGACTTATCCTAAAATCAATATCGGCAAAGGTTCAGTCATGGAATCTGACATAATTGATAACCCGCAAGGAGGTTTCGATCCTTACAGTGGAATTGACACCACGCAACCCGAACCACAGGAAAAGCAGGAAGAACAGCATTTTGCACCTCAACCTGATATGTCGGCAGGGGTAACTATTGACCCAGCAAGTCAAGGAGATAACGATGATACTTTCTAACCTTAATACATTGTACATATGTCTTCAGAATTAGTAATCATCAAGCAGGAAAATATACAGACCATAGTGTCTGCTGCTCCACAATCATATAGTGACAACAAGCTGTCATGTGAAAGATGTATCAGTGCCGGGCAATCCATACTCAATACCATTACAACTAATGGTGGAATGACTGACGAACTTGATAAAGAGGCAGCTCTTTTCATCGAAAAAGCACGTAAAACAGTCAAGAAGATGAACGAGAAACGTTCGCCTGTCACAAAACTTTTTGATGACATCCGTCGAGAGTTTACGGTAATAGAGAATGCTATTGACCCCACCAAAGTTGATACTATCCCCTATAAACTCCAACAATACCGTAACCAATATGCAGCAAAGAAACGTGCCGAAGAAGAAAAACGCCGTCAGGAAGAGTACAAACGTCAACAAGCGGAACAAGCCCGTGTAAAATTGAGACAAGACATTGAAGGGGATTTTAAGGCACAATTTCAAACATATCTCAATCAATCCATCAATTGGCTCACTACAAAGGATAACAGTGTTACGCTCGAGAACTATAACACAGTGTACAGTGAGGTAAAGAACTTTTCGGTTTCTCTTCCTGCTGACTGGTTACATAATCTTCATACTCTCATCCGTATACCTGCCAATATTTCGGTAGACGAGCTTCGACAATTTGAAACTGACACAAAGGAACGCCTTGGTAAGCAATTTACCGAACAATACACTGCAGAAATCCAAGACAACAAGGATTTCATTCTTGACCGTCTGCCCTCAAAGAAAACAAACCTCGAACGCATGGCACAAGCTGATGCGGCCGAAGCTGCACGTGTCAAAGCTGAAATGGAAGAACGCCAACGCAAGGAAGCCGAAGAGCGAGAGGCAGAACGCAAACGCAAAGAAGAGGAAGAAAAGCAAAAGGCGGAAATGGCACGCCAGCAAGCTGAAATGAACGGATTATTTTCTGAACAGGCTTCTATGCAGAATTATCAACCCAAAGTAAAAGTCACTCAAAAGATAGAGTTACTTAATCCTGAAGGTATCATGCCAATACTCTCAATGTGGTGGAGTAAAGAAGGGTGCACACTTTCGGTTGAAGAGTTGAGTAAGTTATTCAAAAAACAAATTACGTTCTGTGAAAAACTGGCTAACAAGGATAGTGTCTATATTGAAAATGAGAGTGTACAATATATTGACGATGTGAAAGCAAAGTAACCATGAGTCACAATCCTGATACATATTACAATCGTAGTGAGGTTAGTAACTCTGACCTCACCGAACTAAAAAACATTCTCCATCCTCGGATGCAATTCGGTGATAAGGAAGCTGCATTTCGTTTCGGCTCGCTGGTAGATGCAATTATTACCGAACCTGCACGGGTAGACTACTACCGCCTAACAGTAGATGATGAACAATATACCGAAGATGAGTTCCGACATGCACAAGAAATGCAGAAAGCACTTCGCATGGAAGCACGCCACGATGAGTTCCTTTTTAAAGTGCTTGGTTATGCCGAAACACAGCGTTTCATGGTAAACACACAACAACAATTTACTTATTGTGGCTTCCCCTTTTCGCTTGATACACGATGTAAGTGGGATTGGTGGCTCGGCCTTTTTGGCGGTGATCTTAAAACCACATTTGCCTCAACACAGCAACAGTTTGAAGAAGCGATTGACTTCTTCGATTGGGACAGGAGTCGTGCTTGGTATATGGACATTGCAGGTTCCAACCGTGATTTCATTTATGCTATCAGCAAAAAGAACTGCAAAGTATTCAAGAAGTTCATCAATCGGGATGATAAGGTCTACAACCGTGGACGCGAGAAATATGAAGAATTGGCTTTCCAATACTGGTGTTTAACTCCACAAGACAATTAACAATGGACATATATTGCAAAGTAACTCAATATGGATTAGTTCCTCTATATAATACAGACCTCGAACTAAAGAAACACTTGAAGATTGGTAATGTAGTCAAGTGTAAGGTAAGCAATCCACGCAATTATGAGCACCACAAAAAGTTTTTCGCTTTGGTACGCCTTACTTTCGACAATTTGCCCCTGCCATTAGTCGAGAAGTGGCACATACATAATGAACAGGATATGCTTCGCCGATTCAAACGTGACCTTGGCTACTTCACTAATACTCTCAATGAATATGGTGAACATGAAATAGAGTATCTCAGTATATCGTTTGCCGCCATGGAACAACACGAATTTGAGAAATTCTATAACCAATGCATTGACCTTGTTCTCAATAAGTATATCAAAGGCATTGACAAAGATGATTTAATCACAGAAATAGAAGAATTCAAATGAAACCACAGGTAGGACAATATCATTACACTCCACACGGACGAGGATTCCGCATATACCGCTATACAGAGGTAACAGATAGCTTTCAGTCAGCCTCTCCGGTACTTAGTGAGCCAATCTTCTACGATCGTGAGAAAGCAAAGAAACGTGTTTATGAACTTAATGGTTGGAAATACAACAATGAACGGACTCAAACATCATCTGCGCGTTGAACCATACGACTATCAACGTGAAGGTATAGTTTATGGACTGGAACACCGCCGTCTTATTATCGGTGACGAACCGGGATTAGGAAAGACATTGCAAAGTATCGGCATTGTTGATACAGCCAATGCATATCCTTGTCTTGTTATCTGCCCGTCCTCGCTCAAAATCAACTGGCAACGCGAGTTCGAGAAATTCACGGATAAATCTGCGGTCGTTCTTGACAATGCTGTACGTACAACATGGAATTACTTGTTATCTATGGGAGTGCATCAGGTAGCAGTGGTAAATTACGAAAGTTTGCGCAAATATTTTGTTTGGGACATCAAAGCGGAAAGTAAGCAGTTCCGTCTCAAAGATGTTGTATTCTGTCCTCAAATACAGATGTTCAAATCAATCATCATCGACGAAAGCCATCGTGTGAAAGACCCGTCTGCACAGCAAACAATCTTTACCAAAGGTTTGTCTGTTGGCAAGGAATGGATAATACTCCTGTCAGGTACCCCCGTTGTCAACCGTCCGGAGGATTTGATAGCGCAACTTTCTATCATGAACAGATTAAACGACTTTGGCGGTCGCGGAAAATTCATAGCTGACTATTGCACTGACCCGAAAGACAAGGATGCGGAACCGGCTGTACCACTTTCCGAACTATCTCGGCAACTCTATGATACTTGCATGATACGCCGTGAAAAAGCAAAGGTACTTCCCCAGCTACCTGACAAAACACGAGTAGACCTGTATGTCGATATATCCAACAGTGCCGAATACAATCTTGCAGCTTCCGATCTCGCTACATACCTACAAGAATATACAGAATGTACAGATTGGGAAATACGCCGCAAGATGCGTATGGAAGCACTTGTGAAGTTCATGACACTTCGTTCCTTAGCTACCAAAGGGAAAATTGCACAAGCTGTTGACTTTATCAAGACATTCCTTGACAGTGGCAAAAAACTGATTGTGTTCTGCTCGCTTCATGAGATTGTAGATGAACTGCAAAAGGTATTTCCGAAAGCCGTCACAGTTACAGGGCGTGATAGCGCAATAAACAAACAGGCTTCTGTGGATGCTTTCCAAAACAACCCAAATGTGCAGCTCATCATCTGTTCCATTAAAGCAGCCGGCGTTGGTCTCACACTCACAGCTTCCTCAAATGTAGCCTTCATTGAACTTGCATGGACATATGCAGATTGCTGTCAATGTGAAGACCGTGCACACCGTATAGGGCAAAAGGACAATGTAACCTGTTATTATCTGCTTGGTCGTGGTACAATCGACCATACGATATACTCTCTTATTCACCGTAAGAAATCCATCGCATCCGAGATTATGAACTCTGATGACGATATTCCGACCGATGAAATGTATTTCAATGAATTGGTCAAATCATTCTTAACAGCATCGGGATAATGGAAGTATGCAAAACAGATATGCAGAAAATTATCAAATATCTTAATGATGCTGCAATAATGTATGACAATCATCCCGGACAACGTAATGTATGTCGCGCATGGGTAATAAGACAACTAATAAAAAAACTGAATAAAAAATTAGTAGTAACCAGTAAATAAAGTAATATGAGAATCTATTTCGATATAATATTTGTGGTTTTAAATGTCATCCTTTTTGCTTTGAACTTTCATTTTGCCTTAGAATCCAAATCATCTAAGTCATATACGTATGCCATCTTAGGAATGACTTTTGCCATTGCAGCTATCGTCTTACTTCTATCTACCGATTCAAATCAAGAATAAAAATAATATGGCAACACATCAAATAACAATAGCAAAAGCATCCAAGAATGACTTTGAGAAAGTATACAATCTGCTTTCTCCGATGGAGGAACTCTTCAACAATAGGTGGAGTAATGAGGAAAGCTGGACAGAGTGGGATGATGACAACGAGGATAAACTGGAACTTCTTGCCATCCGTAAAGAAATAGCCGAGGAAGAATACTGTGATGAGGATGAAGTGGACAACCGTCTTGTCTTATACGAGTTTATTAAACGCAGAATGAGATTATGCGGATGCAGCAACTGGCAGCGCGTTGTTACCGCCGCCGAATGTCTGATTGACACCTTCTGCGATCCACAAGAGTCTTGTCTTGTCTGGCGCCCGGATTTGAAGCGTGCGATGTATAATACGATGCTGGGTGAATAATAATTTAAAACAATAGGTAATGAACATTGGATTAATAGACGTTGACGGTCATAACTTTCCAAACTTCGCTCTTATGCGTGCCTCTGCATATCATAAGGCAAAAGGCGATCAAGTAGAATGGGCTACTCCTTTCAACAGATATGATAAAGTTCTAGCGAGCAAAGTGTTTACTTTCACTCCAGACTTTAATTATATGACATTACAAGCTGATATTATCGAAAAAGGAGGAACCGGTTATGATATTCATAAGAAGCTTCCATTTGAAATATCTTGTAGCACACTCATGGATTATTCCATTTATCCACAATATCATTTTTCTATTCAGTTCTTTTCAAGAGGCTGTATCCGGAAATGCCCATTTTGTCTGGTTCGGGAAAAAGAGGGCTACATCCGGTCCGTCCACCCTGTAGACCTGAATCCCAAGGGAGAATGGATAGAAGTATTAGACAACAACTTCTTTGCAAACCCGAGATGGAAAGAAGCTATTGACTATCTTATAAAAGCTGGACAAATGGTTAATTTCCATGGTGTTGATGTCAGGATCATGAATGAGGAGCAAGCATTTTACTTGAGTAAGTTGAAATTGAAAAGAAGAATCCACATTGCTTGGGATTTACCGGATATTGACCTTACTGAAAAGCTAAAAGAAGTGACTAAATATATCAAACCTCGTAATTTGTCTTGCTATGTTCTAGTCGGCTTTAACTCAACAATTGAACAAGATATGTATCGGTTAAACCGACTTAAGGAGTTGGGAATCTCACCTTTTGTACAACCATACCGAGACTTTAATAATGATCGCAAACCAACATTATACGAAAAGGATATTGCACAGTGGGCTAACAAACATCAAATATTTAAATCTTGTGATTTTGCCGACTTTTCACCACGAAAAGGATTCAAGTGCAAATATTATTTAAAACAATTAGAATAGAAGTAAAATAAAATAGCCCGTAAACACCTTGTAGTAATCAGTAAGTTTGGAATGGAACAGATGGCCAACATCGACAAACATTAAGATACCATCTATCCTCGTTAGTCTTGCTTGCGTTGGCAGTACGAGTTACAAGGTCGAAACAGTAGCAGAGGAAAACCAAATTAACGGGAAATGCGGGCTATTTATAAATAACTAAATAGAGCTATGGATGAATTTTATATGGTATTTGTAGAAGGATGCGCCACTCCTACCTACAAACATGAGAATTTGGAAAGCGCCGAAAATGAAGCGAAAAGACTTGCTACTCTTCTTAAGAAGAAAGCATACGTTTTATGTACAATAAAATCAATTGAAGATACTCAGTACAAAATTGAGGATTGTAGACCTAACGGAAGTGATTTACCATTTTAATAAAAATACAACAATGAAGAAAATTGAAATCGTTGAACACGTCATCAACAATACGACTATTAGTCGTTCACAAGCTATTCAAGCCGTAGATTGCGTTTTTGATGCTATTGAAAATTCTCTTTGTAAAGGTGAGAGTGTTTATATCCGTGGTTTTGCCACAATTAAGGCACACACCTCCAAAAGAAAGAAAGCACGGAATATTAGCAAGGGAACAACAGTTGTTATTCCAGCTCAACGCTCTGCCAAGCTCATCATTAGTAAACAACTTAAAGCTCGAATGAATTTATGATGCACACATGGTTTGAATGTAAAATCCGTTACGAAAGAGTAATGGAAAATGGAATGAACAAGAAAGTTACAGAACCTTATCTTGTCGATGCACTTAGCTTTACAGAGGCCGAAGCACGGATCATCGAAGAAATGACCCCATTTATCTCTGGAGAATTTACTATATCAGACATTAAACGTGCCAACTATAGTGAACTCTTCCCTAGCGACGAAGCGAGTGCCGACCGCTGGTTCAAATGCAAACTATTTTTTATCACACTGGATGATAAAAGCGGTGCGGAAAAAAAGACTTCGACACAAGTATTGGTACAGGCTGCCGACTTACGTGACGCAGTGAAGAAACTGGACGAAGGCATGAAGGGAACAATGGCAGATTATCAAATTGCATCTGTTTCCGAAACCGCTATCATGGATGTTTACCCGTATTCTGCCGAAGAATCCATTACAGATACCATCAGCGAAAATGCCAACTCCCCTATTGTACGCAATTTCATCCAATCACTTCCTGAAGGTTGTAAGACAACAATAACAGTTGGAGGAAAGAAAGTCGTAGTCGACAAAACAGGAAAGGACACCATTGTTACACCTAAAAATGAAAACAGCCATGACATTGGAAGAGATGCTCTCAAAGGAAAGAAAACAAAAAAAGAAGCAAAAACATAACGATGAGGAACACCGCATACAATGCGCTTGTGTAAAATACTTCAATTTGAGGTATCCGAAGTTGAAAGGTCGACTATTCGCCGTACCAAATGGTGGTAGACGTGATGCTGTAACAGCATCAAAACTTAAAGCCGAGGGTGTAATAGCCGGTGTATCCGACCTGATCCTATTGAAAAGCAATCGTGATTACGGTGCGCTACTCATTGAAATGAAAAAGAAAGGTGGCTATCAATCCCCATCGCAAAAACAATGGCAAAAGATGATCTGTGAAAACAGAGAATACAAATATGTTGTATGCCATTCGCTAGATGATTTCATTCGTGAGGTGGATGAGTTTCTAAAAAATGCAGAATTATGGGACGAAATGTAAAAAAAGGGCTCGACTATTTCCCTTTTGATGTTGACTTTTTTCAGGACATAAAAATAAGGAAACTGATCAAGTACCAGCGTGGCAAGGCTGTCACTGTATATGCTCTCCTGCTTTGTCTTATCTATAAAAATGGGTATTACATGTTGTGGGACGAAGAGTTGCCCTTCATATTATCGGAACAAACCGGTTTTGAAGAAGCGTATATACAGGAGGTCGTCAGATGTTGCCTGGCACTAGGGTTGTTTTCTAAAGAACTCTTTGATAAGGAAAAAGTTCTCACTTCAATCGGAATACAAGAACGCTATAAACGAATATGTGATGATTGCAGAAGAAAGTGTGAATTTTCAGAGTTTAACCTTATTTCTTCCGAAGATAAACGCATTTCTTCCGAAGAAAAGCCCAAAAACTCCGCAAAAAGTACACAAATAAAAGAAAAGGAAATAAAAGAAAAGAAAACTCCTCCTCAAACTCCCCCTAGCGGGGGCGTTTCGTCGGACAGAGGAGGAAGAATAACTTCGTCTCCTTCTTCTGAAAAATATTTTGATATTAAGGCAGAATTGCGTGGTAAACCGGGTATAACAGAAAATGACGTATGGGAAGCTATGCGCCTTGCCGAAAACGGTAAAGAATCATCTATCGGCACAGGGGTCATCAAACAATGGCTAGACAATCCCTCAATGTGTGACTTCTATATAATCATCCAAAATCTACAGAGAATGGAGCGTGAAGGACAAATAAGGGTGATGTCTCATGAAAACTACTTTGTGTATGTTTTTCTGCTAATGAACCTGACAAAATCCGATGCTGATTCAGTTCGCCTATATATCCAAGACCCGACACTGTTCGAAGAATGTAAAAAGCTGATTGCCGAAATTAAAAAAGGCGGCATCAACCAGCCCGGCAGATTCCTGCTCAAAAAGTTGAGAGAATGTCAAATGAGTATTAATAAACAAAATCTAAAATGAAATTAGTTCATGGCAGTTTATTCAGCGGTTTTGACGCCCCCAGTATTGCAGCTTCATGGATGGGATGGGAAAATGCCTTTCACTGTGAGATAAACCCTTTTTGCAACGAGATACTAAAATATTGGTTTTCTGATTCAGAACATTATGAAGATATTACAAAAACAGACTTTAGTCAATGGAAAGGAAGAATCGACGTCCTCACAGGCGGATTTCCTTGTCAGCCTTTCTCCCTCGCAGGCCAGAGAAAGGGAGCGGATGATAACCGTTATCTCTGGCCGCACATGCTCCGTGCTATACGAGAAATCCGACCCGCTTGGGTTATTGGTGAAAACGTTGCTGGAATCCTCACAATGGTTCAGCCCGGCAAGGAGACTGAAGTGGGAAGCCAAACCTCTCTTTTCGGAGAAGATAACCGAAAAAGAATATTGCTACGACAAGAGTATGTTGTCGAAACCATCTGTAAAGACCTTGAGCGAGAAGGATATTCCGTCCAACCGTTGCTTATTCCGGCTTGTGCCGTCGGAGCGCCCCACAGAAGAGACAGGGTGTGGTTTGTTGCACGACTTATTACCGACACCGCGTGTCGTGGAAGTGGTGGAACACCCTATGAAAGCTGCCGCGAGAACGAAAGACAGGACGGGTACGAAACTCAACAACCTATCTTCAGGAGCTACGTTCGGACTGCTTCCGACTCCCAATGCTCGGGAAGCGGACAAATACAGCAAAAAATACAATCCAAAAAGCCAAATGGGTACCGCATTAACAGCAATGGCAGTAAACGGAATGTTGCCGACTCCTACAAATTCAATGGTGACTTACCAGGATTTCATTCAGGCAGGATATCACAGTTCGAAGCGTCCGGATTACGGATTGATCCCAACACCTACTGCGAGTTCCCATCACAACGGATGCTGCAAGGAGAGAAAGGACGGTACAAGCAGAAAATCCGAACTGAATCATTACATAGCCGCTCAAACTGGGAAAACTTCCCTACTCAATCCCCTGTTTGTCGAGGAAATGATGGGCTTCCCTTTGATGTGGACAACCTTACCATTCCTTTCACAAAGTGGAGACAGGAATCAGTCAAAGGATACGGAAACGCCATAGTTCCGCAGGTGATTCTTGAAATTTTCAAAGCAATTGAAGAAATAGAACAATTAGAGTAAAACTAATCAGAAATGAGTAAAATAATTATAGATGGCAAGAAATATGAACGAATCAAAGTTAAGGGGAAAGAAAATTGCAACGATTGCGATTTAGCAAAAAATGTAAGAAGTTTAGCCTCTGTGCCTATTTGTTGGCAGGAAGGAAACGAAAAGATTATAAAATATTGTGAGAATCACCCTGATGTAATATACAAAGAAGTTAAACCATAACAAATATAAAAATGAGCGAAATCAAGAATTTAAAAATAGGTGACCTATTCTCTATTCGCAAAAATGGAATAGTGTATGAGTTTCTCGGATATTGTCCGATAGAGAACCTCCCTATTGCTTTTAATCGCAATAAGTATGAAACAGTATATTTTGAAGATGAAAATAAAAAAGTCTATATGCAATGAAAATAATAGTAAGTTTTTCCGGTGGTAAGGATTCGCAAGCCTGTTTAATCCAGGCTACCAATAAATACGGAGCCGATAAAATAGAAGCTGTTTTCTGTGATACTGGTTGGGAGCATCCCGAAACCTATCAACATATTAGTGACGTGTGCAAACAGCTTGATGTTAAATTAGTAGTTTTGAGAAGCAAGAAATATACTGATTTTGTAGATATGTCTATCAAGCGCTCCCGGTTCCCGTCTTCCCAAAGAAGGTTTTGTACTTCAGAATTGAAAATTAAACCGATGATTGATTACATTCTCTCACTTACTGAACCTTGCGTGATTATACAAGGCATCCGGGCAAAGGAAAGTGAAGAGCGTGCTAAACTTCCCTATGAATGCAATTACTTTGGGGAGTATTACGAACGCATTAAAAAGAATCGCAAAGGAAAGATTGTTGAAGTATGGAAGCAGGATTATCGTAGAAAAGATGTACTTAAATGGTGTGAACACTATGATGCAAGCGTTTCCCGTCCGATTTTTCAGTGGTCGGCACAAGAAGTAATAAATCATATCTTATCTGCCGGACAAAAGCCAAATCCTTTGTATTCTCGTGGATTTTCCCGTGTTGGTTGCTATCCTTGTATTATGTGCCGAAAGCAGGAAGTCAAACTCATTTCACAAGAAGAGTTCGGGCGTAACCGCTTGATAGATGCAGAGCAAAGGATGAAAGAAGAAACTCCAAAAGGTTCGTCTTTCTTCTCACCCGGTTACATCCCCAATCGCTTCTGCAAGAATAGAACTTACCCAACAGTACAGGAAGTTTTCGAGTATGTGAACCGTAACGATGTCGGTATGGATGATATGTTTGAGCCAGAAGGTGGATATAGTTGCATGAGCCTTTATCATGGACTTTGCGAATAAGAAGTTTAATTCAAATCAGAATAGAAATGAATACAACCTTTGAAAAATCGGCTAATACCACTGATGAATGGTACACACCGAAGGAAATTATAGACGCATTAGGAAAGTTCGATTTAGATCCATGTGCTCCGGTTAACCCACTTTGGCAAACAGCAGAAATCATGTACAACAAGAATCAGGATGGATTAACTAAAAAATGGATAGGCCGGGTTTGGCTAAATCCTCCTTATTCCCGTCCGCTTATTGAACAGTTTGTTAAGCGTTTGGCAGAGCATGGCAACGGAATTGCATTACTCTTTAATCGTTGTGACTCAAATATGTTTCAAGATATCATTTTTGAGAAAGCCACGGCAATGAAGTTTCTACGTAACCGGATTCGTTTCTTTCGACCGGATGGGACCCGTGGGGATTCGCCCGGTTGTGGTAGTAATCTCATTGCTTTTGGTGAGGATAATGCGGAGATATTAAGAACTTGCAATATTGCAGGTAAGTATATTAGAATCAATTAGAGTAAAACAGAATAGAAAGGAATAAATTATGCAATACATATTAACAGAACAAGAATATAGAGCTTTAACCCCTATTAGTGAGGTAGATAAACTCAAAGAAGAAGTACAGCTTCTGAATGATAAAGTTATGGAGCTTAGTGAACATCCATGTGGAAGTGACGCAGATTATAGAAGTATAACCTTTTATTGCGATGATTGCCCGATTGGTACATTGGGCACTGGAACTTGCACAAAGAGCCAACATTATTCTAAATAACCTTCAAAACAAATTAGTAATGAGTGAAACGAAAATCATATTAGATGCCTGTTGCGGTAGCCGGATGTTTTGGTTCGACAAGGAAAATCCTTTGACCTTGTTTGCTGACATCAGAGATGAAGAGCATACTCTTTGCGACGGTCGAAGTCTGAAAGTTCATCCGGACATCGTATCTGATTTTACCGATATGCCATTCTTGGATGAATCCTTTAAACTGGTAGTGTTTGATCCTCCCCATTTGCTAAAGGTTGGTAAAAATAGTTGGTTAGCCAAGAAGTATGGTAAACTTCCTGAAGATTGGCCAAGATTGATAAAGAAGGGCGTAGATGAATGCTTTCGTGTTCTGGAAGACTACGGAGTTCTGATTTTCAAATGGAATGAGGATCAGATAACAGTTAGGGAAGTATTGAAGGCCATCAATCGGCAACCACTCTTCGGCCATACTACCGGAAGGCATGGTAAAACCATGTGGATGTGCTTTATGAAGTTACCAATTAACGTAAAACAGAATAGAATGAATATAGAAGAAGCAATAAAAGCCATGCAAAGTGGTGCTAAATTAACCCATAAATATCTTCCAGCAATGGGTACTCAATATCTATATATCATAGATGGAGAGTATGTAGATTCTAAAGGCTATATATTAAACAAGGTGGATGTTGAAACCCGCCTTAAAGCTAACATATTTAAGATTGGATGGCAGAAAGTTTACTAATAACTGAGTAGATATGAGTAAAATAGATTTAAACGCCCTCCGTGATAGGGCATATAAAACCGCTTGTGAACACGGCTTCCACGATCAAGAATTGAGTAACGAGCACTGTCTTTGCCTTGTAATATCCGAACTAATGGAAGCTGTGGAAGCTGATAGAAGGGGAAAGCGTGCTAATGTTGATTGGTTCGAGAAGAAAATCTCAACCAGTCGTATTTGTCAAGGGTTAGACCCTGACATTCCCAAAGAGCGTGGTTACGAAGTTGCATACAATGAAACAATCAAAGGAGCAATAGAGGAAGAGTTAGCTGATGCTGTTATCCGCTTACTTGACCTTGCAGGACTTCGAGGGATAAGCCTTGAACTTGCCAACGGAGATATTGATGACTGTATTGAAGATATGGCAGAAGCCTGTAAAGACGAAACTTTCACCGAATCAATCTATTCCATCTCTACACTTCCTGTTAGATATGACGGAATATTTGATTTTCCTACAGCCGTGAATGATATGATACTATCAATCTTCGGGCTTGCCAAGCACTTAGATATAGACCTGCTTTGGCACATCGAGCAGAAAATGAAGTATAACGAACTCTGTGAAAAGATGCATGGGAAGAAGTATTAACTCTCATAACAAATTAGTAATGAATAAGATATTAAAGCAAGGTGAGATATATAAGTATCCCAAAGGTACAAAAGTGAGAATTAAAGATAGCGTACAATGCCATCAACAATACCATGACGGAGGTACTCTTATCTTTCAAGATAGGAAAGATGTAGATAAAGGGGAATATCGTGTAGGCATTCAAGTAGAATTAGGAGTTTGTTTTGATTTCCATCCAGATGATTACGAATTGATTAAAACAAAATATGAATAAAAAAGAAATCATACGAACCATTAGAGCTTTTAAGAAAGCCCTAAAAAAAGGTAGTCCTAAAACTGTATGGAAAGCCAGTTGCTGGGACATTCACGAAAAGCTATACACTGTTGATGAGATAGCCGCCCGTTTTTTGCGGAGGAAAGGTTATAATGTACAAATTGACATATCCGATAATACAGAATGCCCCTCTTATTCGTTCGGCTACATACGATTCTATCGTTATGTAAGAATCTGTTTTAACCAATATCAAAACAAGAAGTAATGAAAAAAATGCTACTAATGTGTATTGTCCTTACTCTAACAGTAGGGTGTAGAACAAAGAAGGTTCCATACGCGACTTTCAAAAGAGAATATAAAGAAAACCGCTTCACAAAACAATTTCAACAAGCGGATTCAATGTTTAAAGAACAATATAAATATAGATAAATAATGGATGCAAAAACACACTCTTTACCAAAGTTGTCCTGATGCGCAAAGCGCAAAAAGAATATTTTAAATGTCGTACTCAAGCTAATTTACGAGTTTGCAAAGCACTCGAAGCCGAGATTGACCGGGAGATTGAACGTGTTAATAGCATCATCCCTCCTCCCAAACAACCGAAACAAAAGAACTTATTCACAGATTAAAACCAATAGATTATGAATTCAACAGTATTAAAAGAAATCATTGCGTTCCTCTTCGGACGCAAATATTATGCCAATATTGTAGCTACCAAAGGTATAACCAAACAAGAAATCTGTTCTTACATTTTTGCAACAAAAGAAGCCGCTAACCGGCATCGATTGGAAATCGAAACAACCTTATCGTTTACTTTTGTCGAAACAGTTACCTTTCGTTCTCGTCGAGTACATCTCAATGCGTCAGTAAAAAGTTAAACTACAAAAGCTAATCATTCATCATACTTTCGTACTATGATTATCAGTAAGTTAAAATTATGGTGGCAATCACTTCTGTATTATGTGATTGCCGACCCTGCCGACAACTCGATAACGCTTTCCAAACGCTTGTTCTTGCATATCAAGAATAATGCCAGGAAGAGTGATGCAGCGCGTGTATTCGTTTTCCGTATTTCTGGAGACGATACATTCGGATTCATAATCAATCCAGTTATTGAACAAGCAACCCAAATGTGCGATATTCAATACAACGACAAGTATAAATGTATAGGATTTGAAACGCTCTGTCCGTCAGTCGGCCGCATCCTTTATGAATATGGACTATCCGATAACTGTCGAGTAAAATTGTCCGTATCAATTCAGAAAACTCCACAAGGAAAAACTTATTATAAATTCGACAAGCCAAATGCAAAGTATATTAGGAAACACCCGAAAAGCTGATATCACCTTTTACGCATCAGGAAGGATAGATATTAGTGCTCGCGTCGCAAAACATCTCCAGCTCTCACGCGGAGATGTTTTGGACATAATGATTGACCAAGATGAATTTTACCTTTACGTTAGACTTCGTTCACCAAACGGGAGGCATGAAGCGATGGTATTCCCAACGAATAAGGCAGGAAATCATTTCAGAACTTCATCAAGCAGACTTTGTACAGCAATTCTCCAAGAATGTAAAGCAACAGCTAAAGCAAGATTATGTGTAGGAGAACCAACAGAAAACGAATACGGTAAACTATTACCAATTATCACTAAATACCTTTTGTAATATGATAAAAGAGATTAAGTACAATGGATATTCTGCCAATCCATCAGATTACGAATGTGCAGATGGTGACTTGTCAGTTGCAATGAATCTTATTCCTGAAGATGGAGTATTAAAAGGCATTCAAAAGCCTCAATGTTTATTTACTCTCCCACAAGGAAAAAAAGTGATATACATACACAACATCTCGGTATATAAACATTACATAATTTACGATACAGAATCCGCCGCCTTACAATGGTTATCCTCTAACGACACTGATAAGCAGCCCGAAGATATAGTATCTATTTCTGGAGAACTCTATCAGGTAACATCACTTGGAAACACATTAATCATACTCACATCTGAGGGCATAATTTATGCCCTCTACAAGTCAGGAACATATGTACTCATGGGAAGTAACCCGGTATTTCCATCGCTCTCTTTCCGACTAAGAGCATCTATGGGAAACTCGGATATGTTATCTGCAAGTTTCCCCGGATTTACTCCGTCTATTATTCTTAATTCACTTATTCTCTCAATAGAAGCCAGCCAAGCTGTAAGAGATACTGTATTGGCATTTACCAATAAATATACCGCCGATGCCAAAACAGCAGGATTATTCCAATACCCATTCATGATAAGATATGCCTACCGTATGTATGACGGAACCCTCAACTACATTTCATCTCCAGTAAAAGTCTACCCATCATATGGCATACCTTATCTCATACATTATACAGGTTATGAAGTTAACAATGGTCTATACACCAAATTCAATATGGTTGTATCGCATGTTGCATCAAAATTATATTACGAGATAACAAATTTCGATGAAGTGAAAGAATCTGTAGCCGAATGGGGGGAATTGGTTAAGAGTATTGATATATTTATCACTCCCCCACTCTATACTGTTGATCAGGACAGTATGTGCAAATCAATCTCCCCATATGCCTATTTGGGACCAATGGGTGGTTCGTCCGCATTTTTAAGTTATTGCGCTAACTCCGGTAATGAGAATATCAACGGTAAATTAATATATCGATGTCATAATGCAAGTGAATCAATCAATTCCAATCAACTTTTCTTTGGAATGTCAGGTAAATCACTTGTAGATGATGACTCTTCATTACCTTTCTACCTTATCTCTTCCATTGACGTAAAAAAAATACAATCGGGTGAGAACATTGTTTCTATTGAAAATGGTGCTCTCAATTCACTTGAGGCAAAAGAAGTAATGGAGGGTGACAGCAATTTAATGGGAACAATTGTCGCAAAACATGCATTTCCATACAACGCACGTCTAAATCTGACCGGAGTAACTATTATCCCTCCGACATTCCCACTTGAATCTTGTTTTCAATATGCTAATGGAGAGTATGATAACGAAACTAAAAAAGCCGTTGAGAAAACATATTCTTATAAAGCATACATCTTCATTGAAGCCGAGAAACGAAAAGTTATGGTACAGTTTCTTTCCGGTATACCAATGAATATCGTTGATTCATACTTCTTTTATCCCAACATCAATGCAAAAGAGCTTATTATTGAGCGTATAGATAACAATGGAGTAAAATCCTATTCATATAGCAAATTACATAAACATGAAACACTTAACGGAGTATACGGAAGTATCAACACGAGTTTCTCTAGTACCCCCGATATGAGCCTCATTACTGATACAGAAATCGGAATCCCATATCCAAATAAAATATATACTTCTGATGTAAACGATCCTTTTTCATTTCCCGCTCTCGGAGTCTGCACTGTTGGAACAGGTACAATCATTGGACTCAGTTCAGCCGCAAAGGCTTTATCACAAGGCCAATTTGGTCAATTTCCTCTTTACTGTTTCTCTACTGATGGAATTTGGGCCCTCGAGGTTTCTTCTACCGGTTCCTACTCTGCCCGCCAGCCTATCACACGTGATGTGTGTATTAATTCCGATAGTATAACCCAGATTGATAATGCTGTACTATTTGCAACTGACCGTGGTATTATGCTTATTAGCGGTTCTACAAGCCAATGTATTTCGGATATTTTGGACAGTGAATTGGCTTTCTCTATCAATTCTTTACCCCATTTGAATAAATTGGTTAATAATACAAGATTTAATTCAACAGAATTTCAATTTCTAACTTTCCGCGAATTTCTAAAAACATGTAGGATGATTTACGACTATATACACCAACGTATCATCATTCACAACCCATCATGTACCTATGCTTACTTATATTCAATGGATAGTAAGCAATGGGGAATGATGCATAGTAACATCATGAGTGGTTTAAACTCCTATCCTGATGCACTCGCTATGACTTCAGATAATGATCTCGTTAATTTCTCACAGCCTGATAACACAATAGAACCTATTACTGCATTGGCTGTCACTCGTCCGTTCAAAATAGATGATCCAAACATGTTCAAAACGATAGACACCATCATACAACGCGGATATTTCAAGAGTAGCCATGTCTCACAAGTTCTGTATGGCTCAAATGATTTATTCAACTGGCATGCAGTATGGAGTAGTACCGATAAATATATGCGAGGCTTCCATGGCACACCATACAAAGCATTCCGACTTGTACTAATATGCAAACTAGACAAATCTGAAAGTTTGTTGGGGTTTACCGTCCAATTCACCCCCCGTATGCTTAATAAACCAAGATAACTTACATAGGTTAGTTTTTTTCATATTAAGGTTAAGAAAGATTGTTAGCAAAAGAGCCGGAATGCGTGATGCACTCCGGCTCTTCCTTTTATCAGAAAGGTTTCAACTTTCGTTTTATTTTGCCTTTTCTCGACATTAGCGATGTCTGTATCTTAGCTCTGATACTCATTATCTTCTCCTCCCAATTAGCCTTACTACTTGGATTCGTTATACTCATCCAATCTGCAAGTACCTTACAGATAAGATACTCGTGTATCAGATGTTTTAGTAGCTTCACCGTAGATAAAGAAAAATCCTCCGGTAAAGTGAGTACAATATGATATTCTTCGGGAGCTACAAGAATATCATCAAGAGCTTCCTGTTCGTCCGAGATTTCCTGTTTGGTATATGGATATAGCATTTCCACACATTCTGCATGGGTAAGATTGAGTACACGTGTAACCCGGTTCACATTACCACTTTGTCCAATGTCAAACACCTGATGCCGGGCATGTTCATTCTCCGTTTCCATAATATCACCTTCCACAAAAGAGCAGTTCTCTACGTCATAGAGTAACTCTGAACGTTTGAATGTCAGCGTTACTGTTTTTGTCTGCTGGAGTTTCTTACAACAATATCCCATGAGAATACATTAAGAATAAGTCGGTCTTTCAGGTCGGCTACGTTTATAAAGCGCACGCTTTACATTCTCTAAACTTATCGCCGAATGCTGTACGTATGAAGCTGCATCTTCCGGGTTGGTAATGGCAAACCAATCTCCCAAAGCCATATCTACAAGGTAGGCATGAATACCATTGCCCAACGCATCAGCCGAAGAGTTGTTATAGTTACTCGGCAACTCGAATGCAAGTTCTAGTACACCATTATCATCAATTTCTTTTGCAATCAGATTGTTGCTTGTACTTTTGTCTTCTGAAAGATACTCTCCAAGCAGACTCTTCAAAGATGAAAACGCATTTGCCAATGAACGACGGATTTGATAGCTGTTTTCCTCATCATCACTCGCTTGCATATTAGAGGCGGCTTCATAATTCTTTTTACCCTCTGCCTCACGCGCCTGCCCGGTCAAGTATGCCTTGTTCTGAATATCATAAACAAGCTCTTTAACCTGTTGGGTCACTGTCAATGTTTTCTTGTTTTCTGCCATAATAAATAAAGATTAAAAATAATTCAATTGTACGTAGGACGTATAGGACGTTTTTTAAAAAATGCCTTACGCATGACGTCCTCCATATAGGTAGCCGCTTCCGTTGCATATCCGGTTGCTTCTTCTTTATTGGTAAATGTGTACCACTTTGCCGTAATATTCATAACAAAAAACGAGAACAGACTACGTTCCATACTTTCTGTTAAAGCTTCATCAAACGAACTTGATAACCCCAACGAAAGCTGATATATCCCCTCTCTTTCGACTTCGTTAAGAAGTATTTTTTTCAAGCTATTACAAGCAGTGTTTTTGCTTTCATTCCAAAAACGCTCTAGCATACTCTTATCCTCATCCGTTGTGAAAATACGGTTGTATGCGAGTTCGTTGTCCATCTTAGCCCCGGTATAAGCTGTGGTCTGTGCCACTTCTTCATATACACTTTCTTTATTGACGGTTAAAGCAATATCTGTCATAATTAAAAATTGAATAGATTACATGATACACCAACTCCAATATATGGTGTAAATTCCGGCACCCCTCTTAATGCTATTCCATATCCAATTTGAACACCAACACTCCAACGTTTCTTCCTCGACCTAGGATAGCAGTCGTTAATGGTTACCACTTCATGTTGCGAATGTAATACCAAGCTGTCAAGTTTCGGGTTATATCCGCTTACGTATGCCGTATATAAACTATCCTTGTATACCTTTTTGGTAATAGGAATAATCACATCTACACTATCCTCTGATACAGATTCATGGAAATTTTTCACGATTTTCGGAAATTCTGATACGCTTTCAGGCAATTTTTGTACGTTTTCCGGCAATTTCGAGACTGTAGGAAGACGTTCAGTAACATATCGAATAACAAAGCTGTCTTTAGGAATGGGCTTATAAAATGGTATTGTATCAACATAGGTTGTTCTTGTTGTATCTCTTGTTTTCTGTTGCCTACTTGCAAAATGTACTACATTCATAAACAACGAAGCAAGAAATACAATCATAAACAACACTACTGCAATATTCTTAAGTTTTCCCATACTTGGTGACGTATTTGATTATTGCATTTACATGAGTTTTAATGATAGCTTGCTTCCCCTCATCTGAGTTGAGGAAAGCCACATCTTCTTTATTATCCTGAAAAAAGTTTTCTGTAAGAACAGCCGGACATTTGGTTTTTACTAAAATGTAGAAGTTCTCTTCCCAATCTGGATCTCCGTCCGAATTATCCCTACGGATTTTTTGTCCGGCAAAATTCTGTTCGGCTTCCTCGTATAACATAGTGGCCAATTCATCCGATTTTGTTTTACCTTTTGAAGTGTATGCCGACCAACCTCTTGCACTCATCCATTCGCCGTTTCCCGCAGCATTGCAATGAATAGAAACAAGTAATACATTTGTTGCCCCATACCGTGCACAAATTTCATTCACACGTCTTGCTCGTTCTGCCAATGGCACATCTACTGTCTCATGCACAATACGCTCTATATCATATCCTTTCGCACGCAAGGCTCGTTCCACAGATTCTGCAATCTCGCGTGCATAAAGGTATTCTCGTAATTTCCCATCAGGAGAACGTTTGCCCGGTGTATTTTCCCCGTGTCCATTATCTATTAATATTTTCATAATTAACTATTTAAGCGTTGATAAAAGTCCGTTTTTATATTGTCGTATGCAAGTTTCACATTAGTATAGGCGCGTGCATTATTTTCTCCATCCTCATTATAGATTTCACTTTCAACTACACTCACCACATCTTCCACCCAATTCTCATTACAATATTCCGACAGAGGTTTTCCATGATATATAAAAGGGTCAAAGCGACTCTTTCGATCATCATGGATTACTTGAAGTGATTTCCGTATTTTGTTTACAGTTGCTTCACGATCAGCTATGTGATTCTCTATTCGAACCCGCTTTATCAACCTACAAACCTGTTCGATACTAAGGTCAAAAGCGAAACCCGTCAAATTCCGGATACGCAGTAAGGTTTCAGGTTGAAGTCTTTCCATTAAGTTTCGTTGCAAACTCACATTGTCTTGTACTGTATCAAGCAATTGATTCAAACACTCCTGTTGTTCCAGAAGGCGGTTTATCATACTCTTAAACCATTTGAATAGTGCTATCATCATAGCTGCTGAAAGCAAAAGAAAAAATGCAGCACTCACAGCCATCATGCCATAGTCACTAATGCCTTTAGCCACCTCCGTTACATGTTGCACTTCCGTCATACGATAGTTCTCACTAATTGTCCTACACACGTTCCGGCCACTGTTAAGCCGAAATCTATCCAGTCCCAATTGCCACCATATGCCTTGTCTTTATACTCCAAAGCACCTGCAGTAAGTACACCTGCATAGGTTGCAGAAAACCAATCAAACGCACAAATACCGATGCCAAATCCCCCAACAAGATGTTTCCACCTGTTGCTTTGTGCAAGCCATTCAATCAATTTTTTCTTCATTCTTGTCTATTTTATATTAAACACTGTCCAATCTACACTGTCTTTTTCTTTCCAACCATTTTGAACAGTTTCTATCACATACAGGCTCATTGCCTGGGAGAATGAGATAAATTCATCTACACTCTCGAAGGTGTAGTAGATGGGAGTACCATCTTCCTGTTCATTGATTTTTAGGGTAAGTGGATATGGAATATTTTTGTTACGTTCTATAGCAGCAAAATTCAATTGATTTTCAGCAGATAGGTATATCGGCTTTTCATTCCATATAAAGCCGTTCACGATCTTCTCCTGCGTGGCAGTATTTATAGTAGAGATAATAAGTTCCTTAACCTCGGAAAGTGTTGGACTGTGGTCAAATGTATGTCGGTACTCCCAACCTCTTTCACTTGCCTCATCATCCTTTCCAAAGCCATAAAATAATGTCCATTTGGTTCGGCCTGTATGTATAAGCCCATCCTGCCGCTGCTTCGTGCCGTAAATCTTTTCCATCTTTATGAATTTTGATTTTCAACAAAAGTAGCGGATGAGATGCGGATTCGTATGTTATCTTTTACCTGTTAGGTGAAATTATATTTTCGTTTACCTCCGTCAAAAACTTCACCTTTAATTATTGTCTCAAACGGAAAACCATCCTCAATGTCACTGACTTGCTCTAAAATTCCCTTCATTTCCGCTGAAGCCGTAAAGAACTTTCCCCATTCTTGTTTAGCAGGATTACGAAATGATACCAAATATCTGTTCTCACCTTCCTTGGTGTCTATACCAGTTTCAAAATCATGTATTTCAATAGGTATGTTTACTATATCACTCAATCGTGTTACTTTACCTGGAAAGCGTTTCTTTCCGTCAGCTGGGGTGTATGTTACACCCATTTCTGAAAATTTCTTCATATTCTTTTTTGTAAGTATATAAAATAGATGCTTGCAATCGGCATGGCAAGCCATACCCTTAAATGATCCAATTATTTGTTGTCTACGCTTTCGGGATTTCAACTTAGACAGTTTTCTAGCAGCATTTACTTTTATCCGTTTCCTTAACAGAGTATGGCTACCATAATTTACATACCCAAGAGCATCCATACCAGCAGATATAGGGGCAACTCTCTCACTTGATTTTATCGTAAGCCCCATCTTATCTGCTTCGATGTGCAAGCAGTCACGTAACCTCCACAACTCGCGTTTACTTTCTCCAAGAATAAAAATGTCATCGCAGAATCGAAAGTAATATCTTGCTCCATGCACATCAATCATCCGGTGGTCAATATCATTGTGATAAAGATTACCGAGGAATTGAGACGATCGCAATCCCTTACTGATACCACATTCTCCATCAGGATAGAGTGCCTTCACAAAATTTTCAAGAATGGGCAAAAGAAGAGGATCGCCTACATATCTTTTAATAATAGAAATTAAAGTTTCGTGATTAATACTGTCATAATATCCTTTGTAGTCGCTTTGATAGTAATATTTGAGATTAGGATTTTCTGCCATTGCAGCTTGTATCTGATGAAACAACCCATGCGGTCCACGTCCTTGTATGGAAGCAGCGGTAGTTTCTATCAATAAAGAAGAAAGTCGATTTTCCAACGGTTCCATAATAGCATTACTCCCAATGCGTTCTATGACCGAAGGAGCTTGTACTGTTCTTACTTTCGGGCCGTCTTCAGTAAGAAATGATTTAAGGTTCTTGATACGGAATGTACCATTACCAATTTGGTTTTTCAACATTTCAAATATTTTTCCTTTATTTGTCACATAACGAATCATTCTTGGAGAACATTCGATACCGTCTATGATAGTTTTCGGCATAGACCTGTTCCCATTTCGAGCATCTGCATTTCGTAGATTCGCCATGACACGCTTAAATGAGCGTTCCAAATTTTCGTCTGATATAATTTCCGGTATAAGGTTATATAACGGATAACTGACCAGAGGTATATTTCCGGTCAGTTTAAATAAATCATCAATTTTACAGACCGCCTTCCGGTCTTGTGGGGAGAAGTCAAGCCACTCCCCACATATGGTTAATGTTATGTTCCGGCTTTCCATAAAATATATATATATTATATTATTATGCTGTTGCCGAGGTTCTAATCCCTCGGAGAATATCGGTGGTAATCTCGTACCTTATATAGAGTCTCCGATTAGTTTAACCAACAGAATTTCAGCCGCGCCCCGTAGTTCGTGTTCGAGTTCGAAGATGCATTGTTCGCGTTCGCATAAGCGAGACCGCTGTTCGCATTCGAGTTGTTGCCAGACCGCAAAACACAACGGCGCGTGGGATTGTCCACCTTACTATGTTTTAAAGAGTTATACTTCCAAAACCTGCAATACTTAAAGAGGCCTCCATCCCCATTGCTCTGAATACACGCGCAACAGTCGAAAGTGTCAGATTCCTACCACTTTCTATTTTCGACACCTGTGCACGCTGAACACCAATCTTCTGGGCTAGCTCCTCCTGTGTCATATTTTGGGATTTCCGGGCTTTCTTAATAGCCTCACCGATAAGGAACGACTGCAATTCAGCCTCATATTTATCCCTATGTGGTGTCCCGACTTTCCCAATGTGCTTATCCTTAACTTCATCAAGGGTATAAAATTTAATCGTTTCCATATCACTATTTTTTTGAGTTGAAATACAATTTTCTAATAGCTTCCGCTTTGTTAATCTCTTTACTTGGGGTCTTTTGTGTCTTTTTGACGAATCCGTGCGTAGCAATAACCAATGTTTCCGCATCAGTATCCCAAAAAGCCAACAAACGATATTGAATACCTTTATAAAGAGTGCGGAACTCCCAAATATCCGTACCATCCAATTTTTTAAAAAGGTCTTTATCCATATATCCATTGGCAACCTTATCTACATTATAAACAATCTTGTCTTTAATGTCTTGGCGCAAAGTATCAAGAAAGGCATCTGCCTCGCTTGACATTATCACTTTGAATCTTGCTTTCAATTCCATACCTTGTTATTGCATTGCAAAGATACAAAAAATGTTCCATATATAGAACATTTTAAGGCACAAATATTCATGCTGCTCTATAATATATTACCCAACCTACATTAGAAAAAGAGAGAGGGAGCAGTCTCCCGTTGGTCGACTCTCCCTCTGACGCTTTTTTCGCAAGAACGAGTTTCGCTCTATTCAATTATTACGAATTTTCCGCGGAAGGCCAGCCGCGCCCCGTAGCTCGTGTTCGAGCCCGAAGATGCATGGCTCGCGCTCGCATAAGCGAGACCGCTGTGCGCCTTCGAGCTGCCGCCAGACCGCAAAACACAACGGCCTTTGCTACTATTGATCCAATAACCAGCCGCATAATGAGTAACATACTTACTCGTATCTGCATTATGAACCCTGCTTGGCAAAATATCGCATTTTGCTCCATGTACCAAGCGTACCACACAATTTGCATTGGAAGATTCAACTGATTTCACTGTACGTTCAGTCTTTTTCACAGGATCATAAATATGGGCTATATAATCCGAAGGATACGAACTATCAGTATCAATACATCTTGCTTTGTAGAATGTTTCATAACTTGGGATATTAAATGCAATATAATCCATCCACTCTGAATCACAGCCTACATAATGCTTCAAACCAAGTATAGAATTAAGAGAATTGCCAGCATTACTACTATCTGCCATACCAATGGAATCCAGCTTATTTAAAATAGCGTCATGTCCTCCATTACCGACTACAGATTGTTCGTTGGTTGTTCCGTTTAATGCCCACCAAAGATTACTAATCTCTTTGTGTTGTTCATAATCCTGTAATTGGTAACCTGCACCTCTCAAACGGGAAATATTTTGGAAATCCTTTGCTGTGTAGTTTAGGGTAGCAATCGGCATCTCAATAGGATTACCACTACTATCGTATTTCCATTCACCTGACGTAGTGGACGTACCATTACCTTTCTTTGAGCGTACCTCACCAGAAAGACTTCGTGGCATCTTCAAACCGTCAATAGTAATAGGATAAACACCTACAAGACTGTCATTATCACCTACTGTATGTTCAGTCCATTCCGGCTCAAGAGCCTCAATGCTGGCACTATCCACAGAAAGACACTCAACATTACCAATGTCGCGAAAAGAAGTAAAATAGAACCATTTTGCACCGCTAGGTACATCGCAGAATACACACTCACCTATAGAAAAGTCAAAATACGTATGACTTACGGACATAATGAATATACCAAGTACACAATTACTTTCATCAGTGAATACACCACCTAGTCGCGCATGATTCAATCCCGGCCATTTCACCTGCTTCATACCTTTTACGTCCATCTTATAGCTGTTAGTATTAGAAGCTGTAGATATAACATCCTCACTCATAACCACACCAATAACAGCATCATTCGCATACACTCCAGTGTTCTCCTTGTACAGAAGTTCAGAAAGTTTAGCCTTCTTGCTGTGTAATGCAGTCGAAATAGGCTCGTTTTCCGTAACAGAAGTAATAAAATACTTCACTTGGTTCTTATAATCATTTACGCCCTTATACCAATAGTGAGGAGCATGCCAAAATATATCAAAACCCTCCCCTGCCGTATCTGCAACATCAAAGCTACTACCATCTTTCAGATAATTAAAGTCTGTATCACTCAACTGTACACCTTCCATTTGATTCTTCTTCGTGTTGAACGAGCATTTAAAAGCATGGCAACCTTTCTTTATAGCAAGAGTATGCCCACTAGGAATATATGTGTTACCGTAGTCTTCACCTGTCTTGTTTTCAGGATTGCTGTACTTCTCACATGAATCGTTATCCACAACATCATTGATTTTCACAATAGAAAATTGCGAATTATGAAGCTCTAACTGTGGAAAATATGCAGTAAGGACATTTACTTCACTCTCTTCTACAAGTTCACTCAATATCCAACGTCCTGTAATACCACTACATTGTCCACTCTCATCGTATGCGTTCCCGTTTGCATCAAGCCCAATTGCTCCACTATCCTTTATAGAACGTAACAAATCAACACTAGCAGTTGCATTTACATTAGGAATGCGTACAGTTCTGATCGCACTCGCATTAATTATCTGCTCTAAAAGTGTCATAGCATCCACATACGGACATTCATTTACGAATATCTTTGCTACCTTGCCTACACCTCCTAGCGTAAGTCCTCCGGGATAGGTCAGGTTTGGCAGATTGTTCAATACAAGTTCCGTCATCGTATCGGGCAGCGTCAATGTACTAATGGGAGCAGTTTCTGCAAGGTTTATGGTCGATAACCCTGTGCCATCCGCATATACTTTCTCCAAACGTGGACACTTCGATGCGTTAACGCTCAATAGTTCCGTATGCCGCACATCGAATACCCGCAAGAACGGCATATCGCCCAAATCAAGATTGGTCATATAGCCAGTGTTACCAGGCGACATCGTCCAATCTCCGTGCGTGTTGCTACCAAGGAAAAGTTCCTGCAACAACACCATCTTCGACAATGTATTACCGAATTGAGGGTCAATGCTGATTTCACTCAAGTCAATCATACTCATACGGTCGGCTTGATAGATGTAGAGCATGATGTTCTCGCCATGTTGGAAATTACTGAACACACCCTCTTCTCCTGCTTTCAGATAGATGCCCTGCGTGATGTTTCCACTGTCGTTACCAATTCCGAAGTAGCCTGTCTTTGCAGCCTTAAAACGAATAACCGCCCCCTCTTTCGCACCGATACGACCGCCTATATAACCGCTCTCTGCTTTGAAGTCGCCACAACGGTAGTAACCGTCGCGGATTCTCCAACGTTGTTCGATGAACGCCGGTAAAGAAGTAAGTCCCAATCCCTGCAAAGCATAGAAATAAATATCGCTGTATCCGGTGTATTTGATGTACTTACGCTCTCCATCGTAACTTGACACCACTTTTGGCCACTTCTTCAATATTTCCGTAACGAAGTAATGGAGCGCACCTTTCGGAGAGAATGGCCCCGAACCAATGCCGAGTGTGTCCGGAAGTGAACGCATGGTGTCAGCGATAGCCGAAAGCGTAATGGTGTTACCGTTTTGATCCACCTCCATAGTCTGCTGTCCGCGTATGTCGTTCCACAACACGCTGCCTCGTCCTGCGTACGCGCTACTCGTCAAGTCGCCAGGGTCAACCTCCGGATCAATGGTCTGGCCACCGTCATTGTCCTTGCCGTTACAGGTATCACAATCATACACCTTGTTGCAGTACATTCTTCTGGCTTCCATACCGTTTGCTCCACTATATACTCCGTCTTTCACGCTGCAACCGTCCTCCAAGAACCACATAGGTTGCATATTCTTCGCCTGTTGGTCAACGGCGGCAAGGTAGTCCGTAAAGAGATAGTACGACACAAGGCTATACGGATTTATGTACTTCCACATCTTCGTTTTCCAAATCTCTTTCCAAGTGTCTTTAAGTTCCTCCTTGGCATAGTCGCAACTGTCGCAGAACACCAACACATTAAACAAGTCGCAAGGCACTTTGCGTCCCATAGCCAAATCTATTTGCAGTTGGTCATCGTCTATCATACACTCAAAGTAGCGTGTCCACATCGGATAGGTCGGTTGTCCGAGTTTCAGTTTTGTTACCCACGATGATTCTGCCGTGGTCGGTTCCATCATGTCATCAATGCTTCCCACTCCCTGCCACCAGTTCATGGCATCATAAGTCAGCAGTTCATAACCGCTTACAGGATTCAACACCTTACCTGTTATCTGCCACTTGCCATCTACCTGCTTCATTTCTCCGCTTTGTGCAGTCCAAGCACCGCTCTCGTATGCCATAAAGCGGTAGTTCTCGCCACAATAAAGGGAGAGCATATAGAGTTTACTTTTGTCTGTGGTACTATCGCTCTTGAAGCGTGATTCAATTTCATCAAGGGTTTCGTCTCTTCTGCCGAAGTATTCGATGAAGTCGCCATAGTTCAAACACCCTTTGTTGTAGCCGGGTGTGTCTTTGAAACCGAGTGCCACCTGCTCGCCTTTATCCTCTTTCCAATTACCTTTGGCATGAAACCAAGCATTGGTAAGACTTTCCATAGTCGAACGAAATGCGGCAATCGGGTGGTTGGCAGTCGAATGGTTCATCGTCAATCCGCTCAATGAGATGTCTCCTTTTACCCATGTTCCGTCAAAGGCACGTTGCGCCGGAGTCAGATAGTTGCTGCCAAGGGCACGATATGTAGCGTTCATAAGGTTACAAACTCCGCAGTCATTGGCATTGCTACTATCGGAGTAATCCACCTTTACTGTGATGATTTTCACAGGTATAGAATTCTCGCCTACACGTACATAGCCTAATTTCATCAGGTCATACGAAACCTTTGCATCTTCGTTGGTATATTCCGGATAGATAGGAGAAACTTCCCAACCGTCATTCTTCTGAAGATAGAAACGGTCATTCTTGATAGGGCGCTTCGCCGATGTCGTTCCCTGTCTGCGCCATTGCACATTGATAGCCTTGAAGCTGCGCCAAGGTCGTTTGGGATCATAGTAGAATAGTGTGCATTTGAACTTCTTGCTCGTGTCAATATCTCCGTCAAAGGTGTCAAAAGTCTGCTGATCATTCACAACTACATAGTAAGGGATACCTTTGGCGGCAAGAGATTCAAGAGTCGGACGGTTTTGTGTATCAAGCAAATTCTCCCTCTCATATTCATCAATCATCGCCGTTGTGTCGGTCAGTTTGCACAAGTAATTTCTAAATGCCTGTGCCCACTCGTAGTAACTGTTGTAGGCAAGGATGTAATAAAGGTATAGGTCTCCCTCTGTTCCGTCAAAAGTGACAGTCTTTGAGTTGAGAATAGCTCCGCTATTACTGATATATCCTATACAGCCCACCTCTTCACCATCCAAATACAGCTTCATGCATGAATAGTTGCTGCCACCACGGGTTACAAAGATAGTTGAAGGCTCTACAACGATAGCCATAGTGTGCTTTTCTCCGTTCTTAAAAGAGCGTTCTACCAATGCCGGCTGACCTGTTTTGCAGAAAATAGCAACCTTGTTTCCGCATACATAGAATCCGGCACCGCTGTCGGCATCGTAACACTCTATGAGTTTTGAGCTGGCTTCCTTGATATTCTTGGTCGCAAAAGCGAATTGGAAAGCACAACCACTAGCACTTTCTACGGACGGATTTCCGAAAGGACGGTAATCCAATATCTCGGCTGTTACATTCTCGGCAATGCGCAAAGAGCGTTCGTTCAGATAGTCTATAAATCCATTGCTTGACCAGTTCGCACCTTTTATTTCCATCTTTACCCCATTGTTGATAATGGTGTGGTCACTTTCACTGTTGCTTCGTGTGGAGAAGTCATACCCAAACAAAGCACCGTCCTTGATGGCAATGTCAATGGCACTTCCTTTAACCGTCACTTCTATTTCATTGGTGCTGACACTTCCACTTTCAGCGTGTACAGTAATACTTTGGCTTCCGTCCGCCTTATAGCCGCTTATCTGCTTGTTCACGGTAATCGTTTCAGCAATCATGGCATCAACAGAAGTAACCTTTTCTTCATCATAGAAGACATCAATATGCGTTTCTGTCTTGCCAGGTGTATAGGCAGCTACTTCTACGGTCAGATTGTCATACAGACGCAATGTACCATTGTTCTTGTCATTGAAACGGAGGGCGACAATAGGTGTGCTATTATTCTCGTCTATGCACATAAGGGCTGAATAGATGGTATTGCCTTTTACCCCCGACTTGCTTTCCGTACCGAAGATACGCACAGGATATGCACCATGCGAGAGCCGTTCACCACCACCAAACACATCGTTCGGATTTACGGATATACTCTTGGTATAACTGTCGCTTACCATTGCTTCACCGAGTTTCTTCCATTCTCCGTTGTAGTACATTTCCACGGTCACAAGTATGGATGATGTGTTATTGGGAAATTTATAAAACTGTCCGATGTTCTTGGCGGATCCACCTACGGTAAGAACAGTGTCACTTGTGTAATTCAATGCCATAGGCTGCTCCACGGTGATGTCCACGGCTACTACTGTAATGGCTTTCTTCTTAGTATTTCCGTCAGCATCTGTAGCTTGCACAAAGAAACTCTTGCTCGCCGCTCCGCTGAAATAGCCAGTAAAGTCAAGTTCAAACTTGTAGTCTGTGGCACTTGCAGAACCTACGATATTCATGTCCTCGCTAAATAGGGTTAGTCCCGTACTTGCGTCAATTATGCTCACATTACGGATAACGCCAAGTGTTTCTACACCTCCCGGATAACTCACACTACGTAGGGCCACATTAATTTTTATGTCAGAACCGAACGCTACAATGGGAGCGACATCCTCAAAATAAATGGATAGGGTGCTGTCCTCGCTGGAACCGCCTCCACCTCCGTTCTTAGGTATTTTCAGTATCACATCTTCTATTTGTCCACCATTCAGGTTCACGGCTTTGTAGTAGATATAATCCTCATCGCTTTCCTCGTCAAAACCAGCGATTGCTTTTTCCTGCATCGCGTAAGCACCGCCTGTTGAAAGTGCATCTTTTCCTCCCTCTGCTGGAGTGTCCGATGTTTCCACCTTGCCACCTCCGTTTCCAAAGGCTACCCACGGCTTCAAATCATCCGGGTTTACATCGCTTACTTCTCGTGTAAATTGATAGGCAAGCCATACAGGTGCACCGTTGGTGTCGCTCTCTGCGGTCTTGAATGTCACTACAATACCGCTCTTAATGTATGCCACTCCGCTCTCTTGCTCAAGGTCAATAATGGCTTTTATGGCGGTGGATAGCGTATATTCCACATCTTTGCACAGGGCGTTTACATTGATTGTGTTACCAACGCTTTCTCCATTGGAAGCTCCGAAGTCCGTCCAATTGCTTTCCTTATTCCAATCATCAATGATAACCCATTGTTTGGACTGCCAACCTGCTTCAGTCTGAAAGGTAAGCACAACACCTGGTATTTGCAAAGATTCAGCATATTCGGATGTCGCACATCTATCAAGAGCCACCGAGAATGTTATCTTACGATTAGTAAGCCCAAAGAGTTGGTTCACATTTACTACGCTTCGTGCTACTATCTGTTTGTAATGGGACAACAATACGTTCTTGTTTTCCGTAATATCTTCATTGGCTTGTAGCATTTTCTGCTTCAAATCCGCACCCTCATCGCCCGGAAATGCGGTCGAACTTGTATAGCCAAGGGCGAGGTCTGAACCAATGATAACAAGTGCCGAACCGCTCCAACGATAAGTCTTGTTTGTAATTGTGTCAGAATACACCTTATCCGAAACAGGAGTTATCCCGTCAATAGTTTCATTTCCAAACAATTCAGAATCCAGCCAGTTGTTGTAATATACACCGTCATAGAAAAGAACAAGCGAATCGGTGTCCTTGTGGTAGTAAATCTTACATCCATCATCCGTTGAACTTTTCCCGATAGACGATGGTTGAACAACCACTTTTTCCACGAAACCGTCGAAATCTTTCACATCATCCATAGAAGCCGGTAAATAACGGCTAGGTACTTTACCATACTCATTAAGAGGTGCAATACCACCATTTTCTCCTTTCGTTCCCTTAAAGTCATTCAATTGGTTTCCTACCTCATTCGCTTTGGCACTTGCTTTGTTGGCGGTGTCTTTGGTTGTGTTTACCTGTTCCTGCAAAGAATTGACACTATTCCCAAGTGTAGTAAGACTAGTATCTTGCGAGCTATTTTTATCCTCAATATCCGATACATCATCTTGCAATTTAGTAATGTCTTCTTGTAGTTTTTCAACAGCTTCGTTAAATTTACCACTGTCTATGGATGGATTGCCACCTGTCTGTCCGGTTGCAACCCACTCACCTCCATCACCCACGTATATAGGAGCAGGTAAAGAAAGCCCAACAAGTGCCCACCAACCGTCATGCGGGAACGGGTAAGCCGCTTTCAATTTCTCAATGGTAGTAAAGAGTCCTTTGTTAGCTGCCTTTATATTTTTTGCCTCAATCCACCCCTCTATTTTTACGTTTCCTTTTAAATGGGTTTTACCTTGGACGGTAACATCTCCACCTACTGCCGCATTACGACTGACGGAAACATCACCGTCTATCTGTGTTGATTTTATCGAACTCATATTAATACTGATTTAGCTAATTCGTTCAATGCAGAGCTTTTCTCCACATCGCCGAACGTTGTTAATACTAATGCGGCAATAGTATACACCACCGCGTCATAACATCGCTGACAAATCTCTATCGCACCGTATTTGTCTATCTTGGGATAAGGAAGATAAACCGCACGACTGACCGTTGCATCCTGACTTTTACAAGAATAAAACTCTAATACTCTCCCCTCTGGTCGTATAGAAATAGCACATACAGGACGTTGTGTAGTGCCACGTATTCCTTTGAACCGGGAAGATTGCTTCTCGTATTCAGGATCGTCGACATTTATAGGGTAGAATACTGCACGCTCCCAATCGCTCATCTGGAAAACAACAAAACGCATAAAATCCTCCGGCAATAACACCCAGCCACTTTCACATTTCTGCCAATACACCTCATCTCCGAAGTTATGTCCTCCATCGAGTAGATAAGGAGGTGCAGAACTGTGCACACGTTTTACAGCCTCAATAATCTTTGATTTAATGATGTCGTTTAATGCAAGCGTGTCTACATCACCAATTTCTTTCAATACATCACTCGTTGTGTTTTGGTCAAGTGCTATACGAACATCTCCAGCTATCTCGTCAAGATGATATACCGTCATACGCTATTACTTTATTATTACAATCCTTCGAACTCTATTCCATGAGCTGCTGCTTGTTCCAGAATGGCTTTAGTAGAACGCATAGAAGTACGACTGATACCGAATTTGTCAGCAAGATAATCCTTAGCAGCTGCAATATCACTCACTTTGACCTTGCAAACAGTTTCATCATCCCCTGCCCCTGCGTTATCTTCCGTCTCTCCATTTTGCTCAACGTTCTCGTTGTTATCCAATTCAGTTTTGTCTACATTCTCAGCAGCCGGAATTTCTTTCTGATTCTTTAAAGAAGTAACCTTTTGTTTGTCTGTCACCTTTCTTTCAGCACTTTGCTCCTGTGAAGTTTGGAGTCTAAACAACTTTCCAAAGTTGTAATGTCTCTCTATTGACCTTTGTAAGATTTCATTATCTGTGGTAAACACACTACTACCATTTGACAAAGGAGTAAACGTTATATGAAAATTCTTTTTGCTTGGAAGCACAACATTAATACTAATATTGGTGTTCGCCATGTAAGTTTTAATAGTCATATTGTCGAATGAATTAAAAAGGGGATAGGACTTCTATCCCATCCCCCGATTAATAATTTGATTTATTTATACTCTAATTAAGCAGCTTCTGAACCACTATCTTCTACTGTTGCAGGTGCCTTTGCAAGTCTCATACGCGCATGTGCCTTTGCATAACGCAGATATAAGCAACTTACTTCCTGAATCACTACTGCATCGGTACGACGAATACCCGCTTTCTTCAAGTCAAGCACATTGCGTGCCCAAGACACGTGGGTTTTCTTGGAAAGGTATTCCGGATCCATGGCAAAACCGCAATCACTCATACCATTCACATCAAATAATTCATGATGAATGGTAAGAACTTCTCCGAAGTCAGTATCCCAAGATTTAAATTTCAAGTTCCAAACCTCAACGGTATCTTTCAAACGAAATTTCTCACTCTTAATCTTGGAGAATGCCGAAAGCATATCACTTCCGCAGAATAAAATCTTACGCTTATTACCGATACCAGTACCGACAAAAAGGTCTTTGGTTATATCCACGAGATTTTCATCAGTAATCTCGGCACAGTTCTTTTCGCTGTTCCATTCACCAACCTCGATATCCTTTCCTGCCATCCACCAGATTCCCCCTGTAAACCAGGTATTCATACCGTCCTTGGCAACATGTTTGATAACCTGTTTAACGCCAAACAAGTAGGTATTCTCCATGGCAAGGCGCATATCATATACGCCATCTTCTTCAATATCGGAAAAGTTCCAATTCACTTCTTTGGCAGCAATCTTGTCAAAGGTAGACTGTTCTACCTGTATCATGAAGTTCTGACAGTACTGTGTTTCCGGCATAGGAATATTGTTGAAACGCCCAGTCTGCACATCCAGTTCACCACAGGCCTTTCCCATACGGACAAGGGTTGTTCCTTGCGGAATCTCTGGTAAAAGAATGGGTTGCTTGCTTGAATCATCCATTTTCCCATTTACTGCATAGACTGTCGGCAAATTAGTTGAACTATCCTTTCCACACACACAAAGTTCAAGGTCAGGAACATTGCTGTCACTTTCTGAATATGCAGTCCCATCCGGTTTAGTAATAGCACTTACACCTACCACACGGATAGTGTCATCCAATGTGAACATATTCAGATCGCTCACTGGCAAAGAAACACTTGCACCACCCGTCATTGCTTCCAATTTTTTATTAGTACTACACTTTATTTCGCGTGTACCCACACTATAGTACTTCACCTCAAAAGAATTAGTACTACTTGATTTCGCATAACGACTAATTTGATCAATAGGTGTCGCCATCGGACGAATTTTCACAATGCGCTTATCTACATCGCTTAAGTAAAAATTCGGGTCTCCATTTTCACGACCACCGGTTTCTGTGGCAATACCATCTGTTCCACCCGTACCGTCTGCACCGGCTGTCACTTTACCTGCATCTGGCAGGTTTGATGCGTCAGCCATCATGACACCGCTTGATGCACTCGTCACAAACGCTAATATCATTAGCGTAATGCGACAAAAGAAATTCATTACTTTCTTCATTGCTTGAAATTTTAATTGTTAATAAATGAATTGTGTATCTTTATTTGTTTATTGACCTACGTTTTTCGCCTCCACGTTCCCAAATATTTTGTGCACCATCATATCGACTTATTGCACCAAGATCTGGCATTTGCCGTGAGTCTGCATTACCACCTCCATTCTTTCCTGCAAGATTAGCAGTACCGTCACTCTTGCTCCCTTTGCGTAGTTTTTCCTCAATCTTACTATTACGTCCTTTCACTTCTCCCTCATGACTGGCTGTTTCTACATCGCTATCATGTTTGATAGCCTTGATAGCCATTTGAATACTATCACGAGTGAATTTACCAAGAAGTCCGTCCTTCATAATTCCAATCAGAAACTCCATTGCTTGATCTATTTCATCATCAGAAATACCTTCCTCCTGCTGCATTTGTTCAAGAGTAGAAAGAGTTGCATTAATGTTCTGCTGATACTGTTCTTCAAACTCCTTCTCTTTGGCTATTCGTTCCGCATACTCTTTGTTGGCAGCAGCAAGAGCTTCTTGCTTCTCCGGGTCTTCAAGTGCAGCTTTAAAATCATCACCAAATTTGCGTATCATACCGATGATTGGATCCTCCCCTTTACGCCAATCAGTGAGAAATGCTGCACTACGTGGATTACTCGCAAAAAGATCGGAAAGTGCTTTTTCCCGTTCTTTATAGCCAGACAATTCTTTGTCCAAACCGTCGTATTCGTCGTTAATTTGAGCGAATAATGCCTCGTCGTCGGCAAACTCTTTATCGGGATACTTTGCTTTCAATCGATCTGTGTATCGCTCGCGATTGCTCTTAACTTCCATATTATTAGGTATAATGTGAGAAAAATAAATTTTAGTCTTTATCTACAAAGCAAAAATAGCGAGGGAAAGAAGGATTCCACGTTTATCTTTTTACGCTCCAATCTATAACTTTGGAACATAGATAAATAGAAAAATGAAGCATAAAGGCGCTATAATGGAATACTCAAAGGAACGTATGGACGATTTAATGAGAGCATACGATGAATACATTTCATCATGCGACTATATCCGTATGTCCGAGGTATACAAAATAATAGTCAATATGCCCTCTCGCCGCTTTTGGGTTAGTGATATACGTGCTGCATTGATTATTTCTGCAATGATGAGAGGTAAAACAGATTTGAGCACAATGTGCCCATTGAAAAAAGAGATGTATGAAGAAATTTATAATCGGGTATTTAAGCTTCAAGAAGAATATCCTGAATTAACTATTTCCGAACTGTGCGCCAAAGTTATTGCACAACCTGCTCCTAAATTCTACCTTACGCCAGGCAGTGCAAAAGTAATGGTATGTAAAGCAAGAAAACAATGGATACAAGAAAAATGGAAAAGATTACGGCTCTTGTAATTTCTACTATTGTTGTAGGTTTGTCATTTTTCAAAGTATGGGATTGGCAAACTGTAGGCATTTACGCAGGAAGTGATATTGCCGGACGTGTATTGTACCCATTTTTTCACGCAAACATTCTGCACGCTTCCCTTAATTCATGGTGTTTGCTTTCAATGGTTTTTATTTATGACATTGGAATATGGCGGTTAGTACTAGCTTACATAATTGCTGTTACGATTCCAGTTGACACTATTGAGTGTTTTATTGGTGAAATGACATCACCAACAGTAGGATTATCGGGAATAGTATTTGTTTTATTTGGCTCAATCTCGTTTGAAGTATTACGCAAACAATATTACCAGTTGTGGATGATACTCTATCTTACTGCAGGTTTCTTATTTCCACACACCAATGCAATATTACACCTATGGTGTTATATGTTAGGTTTCCTTGTGGCTCTGCTTAACAAGCCGATAATAAAAAAGTCACATGATTAAAGGTAATATAAACATAAAAGCCATTACCAATATACTAATAGAGAATGAACGCCGTAATTCAATTATTTATGCAAAATTTAATCCTATTACCGGCGAAGGTTCTGTAGGGGGACGTGTCAAATGTACCATTAGTGATTTTCCTATACGCAATCAATGGCTACCAAAGCGTGTAATGAAAATACCGCTTGTACGTCAACTTGTGGAAGCAGGTTCTATTGCCAAATTCCTTACGGATTACATGGGAGTAGAAGACAATCCGGATGATCGGCTGAAAGTTATAGAGCAATTTGTACGCATACGTAGCCGCGAGGACTTTCCATTTTGGGCAGCTACATTCGTTTATATCAAGAATAAAGGTGGTGGAGAAGATGTATTGTTCCGTCTTACAAGACCGCAACGTCGCTTTGTGGAACGGCTCGAAAAATTACGTATTGCAGGAAAGCCAATACGTATTATTCTACTAAAGGCGCGACAATGGGGCGGCTCTACCACTTCACAGCTTTATATGGCATGGTTGCAACTCCTTCACAAAATAGGACTGAATTCACTCATAATAGCACATCAAGGTGCAGGTTCCGATGAAATCAAAGATATGTTCGACAGGATGATTAAAAAATATCCAGTCGAAATGCTTCACAAGATTGATGAGCTTTACAATGAGAATGAGCCGAAACTTGTAGGAGTGGGTAAATCGGGTAGCATATACCGTGTTCCTCAACGAAACTGTAAAATTAAAATTGGTACAGCGGAACGCCCGGATAGTTGCCGAGGTGGAGATTATAACCTTGTACATCTTTCAGAAGTAGGAATATGGAAAGCAACGGAAGGTAAGAAACCAGAAGATATTGTGCGGTCGGCCTGTTCGGGTATTCTCCTAAAACCATACACTATGATTGTCTATGAGAGTACAGCGAATGGTACAGGAAATTTCTTTCACAGGGAATATACCGCAGCAAAGAAAGGGGATTCCCAGTTCGAAGCCATGTTCGTATCATGGTTCGACATAGAACAATACACGCTAGCTTTCAATTCGGATAAAGAAAAACAAGGTTTTGCAGAATGGCTCTATAAAAACCGTAACAATGAAAATACTAGTTCCGAACGTGAAGAATGCGGTAAGTATCTTTGGTGGTTATGGGAGAAAGGGGCTACGCTCGAAGCTATCAACTGGTATATAGCCGAACGTAGGAAGTATAATGACCATGGACAAATGGCTGCCGAATTTCCGTCCGACGATATTGAAGCCTTTGTTCATTCAGGAGCGCGTGTGTTTGACAAATACAAGGTGGACGCAATGCGTGGTACCTGCAAGAAGCCTAAATATGTCGGCGAAGTCTACGCCGATGCAGACGAAGGCAAGAACGCTTTGCAGAACTTGCGTTTTGTGGAAGACAAACAGGGGTTGTTACATATTTGGGAACTGCCTGAAATAGATGAAAAGGAAGTTGTCACAGACCGCTACCTCACTGTTGTCGATGTGGGAGGCCGTTCCAATAAAGCCGACTTCTCTGTCATTGTCGTGTTCGATCGTCTATTCATGATTGATGGCGACAGGCCAGTCGTGGTTGCCCAATGGTATGGACATTGCGACATCGACCAGCTTGCGTGGAAAGCGGCACAAATAGCAGCGTTTTATGACAATTCGCTTTTGGTGATAGAAAGCAACACGTTGGAAACTCATGATAAGGAGCGGCAAGTGGATGGTGACCAATCCAGATTTATTCTTAACCAAATAAAGGATATATATCCCAACCTGTATGCACGCAAACAATCAGAAGAAGATGTACGCGAGGGATTACCTACAAAATACGGTTTTCATACCAACATTTCCACTAAACCGATGATTATATCAACATTAGTCAAAGTTATTCGTGAAAACCTGTACACAGAACGTGATGAACGTTGTTTGGATGAATATCTGTGTTATGAGAAAAAGCCGAACGGCGCTTTTGGCGCAATTACCGGTAAGCATGATGACTTATTAATGACAAGGGCTATCGGACTGCATATCTGCTTCTTTGAAATGGATACTCCCAAAATTGTACCTCGTGTTGGCCGATTTACTGTTAAAAGAAGAAAGAAAGCTGTTTCGGCAGCAACAATATAAAATTAAACATTTAATTTAATAAACTAATAAACAATGAACATTATCAGAAAATTACGTGCATCAATCCGTTTAAATGAAGCGGTAGTGAAAGCAGACAAAGCACATGAGGAAACAGGTGAACGTTATTACGTTATGCCCAATGGAAAGAGTGGTAAACTCATCATTATGGATAGATTCAACTTCCGCAAACTGAAACAGAAAGGTTATTTATCTCGTTCAACATTCGTGAATGATTTGGAGCGTGAGTGTTTCTATTGTACTCCTTATAAAAATGGAAGCGGCGCATTACCTGAATTAATTGTGAAACTCAAGCGCAAAGAATATTTCACTTACCTTGATTCACTCAAAAAAAGAAAAAAGTAATGGGAAGTAGATATGATGCAAAACAGGGGATAGACGGCATTGTCACACTTACTAATGACCCTCTAGCTATTGACAATATCCGAAAAATAAAAGCTGGCGACCGAGTTGTGTGTAATGACGATGGAAATTCAGGAACAGTATTAGCAGTAGACGATGATAATTACGGTTGTACAGTACTATTCGATGATACATTAGAAACATGGATAGAATGCGACCAATTGTCCAAAGAGTAATTTTCTAAACGGCGAATAGAGCGGGGTTCTATTCGCCGTTTAGAATTTAGCCTTGCATTGCCCCATGCAACTGATTTACAGCTTCCATATTTGCATTTTGTTGCGCTTGTTGGAGTAATTGAGGTGAAAGCCCGTCAGGAACTCTCCCCTGTGCGAGTTGTTCCTTTTGGCTCTTGATACTCTGTAATAGTTCATCGGCAAACGGGAAATCTCCATGTTCAAGCAACTGCTCTACGCTGATCGCTTGGGACTGGTACAACTGCATTAGCATATCATTAGCAAGATGCCTGTATGCCGGTGTTGAAGTACTTTCAGTAATGCTTAAGTCAAATTCTACATCCCGGATTTTCTTCGGGTCATATTCAATTTGTGCACCACTCCTACCAGCAATATTGAACACACGTTTCGTATCATAAAACTGCTGCATGTTCTTCACATCTTTGTATGCCCCGTCCACAACAAAGCAACTAAAACACTCAAGCAAATCTAGTAGTGATTTTGTAGCATTCTCTGTCTGTTGATTGTAATGTGATGCACTTTCCCCCGAATATCCCGGCTTTCCCTGCAATGCACCAGTTACCCCCGAAATATCCTCAAAGAATTTCAATTGCATATTCAGTAGTTCGGCAATACCTATGTTCGTGGAGTTGTTGGCTACCTGTTCCGGTACCTTGCCACTTTTGCTTGGTCTGTACACAATGACACCATTGAACTCCGTCCAGCTCTCTGCAATATCGTCAATGCTCACACCATCAGGCAAAGAATCTTCCGGCATCATCAATACACCTTTTGCGCTTGCCCTCATAATCCAGTCATAAAGCGTTATCAATCGATTGGTGTATCGTTGCTGGTCTATCACATCCGCCACGAATGAGTGTATTTCACCATCAATAAACGGATAAGCTTTGAAAACGTATGGATGACTGCCATGTTCGTAGGGCGTCTCCCCTTCCCTCAATATATCACCGAATGGAGATAGATAATAGAAATACCAGTAATCATCTACAAACCAAGTAGCTTTTATCAACGGTACTTCTTCTTCAGGCATACCCACCTCCTTGGCCATACGCATACGTTCTTCGTTTTCGGCAAGTACTACTTGTGCATAATCTTCCTCATCTATCTTGAAAATGTCACCATTTTGGTAATCATGACAACGGTATCTCGGCTTCTGTTCCTTACGCCATATTTCTATTACCCTGCATCTTCCCGGCTCACTGGTAAAGAGAAAATCATAATTTTCTAACCGACTATACCCAAATCGCTCTGCGTAAGTGGCTATATAATCCTTTCTTGCAGCCCACTTATAAATATCACGAAGCTCACGATATTCTTGCGGACTGGAAGCAAATTGCTCACACAGTTGCCCAAAAGATATATCATGTACTTCTCCAAGCACGGACACATCCCAACCTCTAAAATCCCTCATATTGTTATCAATGAAGAAATTGTTCGGCTGTACATAATCCGTCCAGCAATCTTCTTTACCATTACGCCAACCATATGATTTACGATGAACAATAAAGCCACTGATTAGAAATTCTTCCATACTTCGAGCGTACACATCGGGCATTCGGTTGAGTTGCATATTGCATTGTAATATAGTACTCATTGTTTCACCGAGCTTCTGTTCATCTCTATCACGTGCTGTACAAGTAGGTTCTTTACTTTGGCTGCGGTACACCCCCAATACACTGCGTACAAGCCGACGAATAAGATTATTTTTCAATGGCACATTACCTTGGCTCTTGATATATTCTTCTTCAGTCATGGATTTACCATCAACACAAATCATATCATCCCATTGAAAACCATAAGTATAGCGTTTATTGCGTTCCCGGTCTTTTCGAAAGTCCTCCATCTGATTCCAATAGTACTGCGCTTCCATTAGAATATCAAATGCTCTGCGACCACCATACCGCTTTGCAGAAGCAACGGTATCAATTTCAGATAGCTCATTCCGTTTCGGCGCAATTCGGCTCATTGGTAACAATTTTCCTTTGCCTTTATTATGCATATTTTCGTTGTTTAATGATTGCTTAGAGTACAAAAGTAGTACCCAAAGCAATCATTTTAGGTTTAACTATTTACGTTCGTCTTGCTCCATCTCTAAAATAAATGTCCGCTTTAACTCATTAATCCTCTTTTCAAGTTCTTCTGCTTTTGAGGTATCTCCGATTTCCTTAGCAGTATCATAAGCTTTCTTTAGTTTTGAGTAAATACGTTCCATTCCTTTCATTTTTACATATTCAGGATCAATGATAATCTCGCTTATCAGTTCTGCTTTCTTCTCCAACGGTAAACTCAAATCACCTTTAATGGCGCTGAATTCACTCGCCTTTGCACGGTATGCATCCAAATAACCAAAGAACTTCTCATCCAGCCCCCTACCTACATTACGTTCATCGCCACCGCTCATCAACATTCGGTTAGCAAGCGGAACATAACGCCAATCAAAATCTTTTTCACCTGTTCCCACATTGATCAAATTACGAATTTGGTTGGTTACAGTGAAGAAGCCGCCGGTGTATTGTTTCAATAGATACTCAATGGCAGCAGGATTCAAGTCAATAGTACCTTTCCTATACTTGCTTCCTCCACTGACTTCGTTCAGTGTTTCAGAAAGGTTTACAAGGTCTTTATTCGCACTCTTATAGGCTTTCGTCCAATTCGGCATATATTTATTGTAGGGTGTATCTTTCCATATCGGACTACCGTACCAACTCTCGTTATTCGATACTTCCACCATCGGCTTGACGCTGCTTGGCCACAACGCTTTTGTCCCCTCCATCATATCTACGGGAAGCAATTGGCTCATCTGTGCCAATACATCGCTAACCTCCAATTTCTCGTTATGGAACAGGGAAGAACCGGTAAGTTCTCCCATCGCATACACAGCTCGGTACTCGATAGGCAAAGGAATCTTTATCCATGCGTTACCGGGCCCCTTGACAATGAGGTTCTGTCTGCGAGTATGTTCGGGTATGTCATAGTAGCTGTCATCGTCATCATCACCTCCAGCCGAAGCAAGTGCGGTAACAAGCATGGCTAACCCATACCATGATGCAACGACAGTACCCATTTTGCCGGGATGCCTCATCGCATACTTCAAGAAGTTTCCGAACGTTCCTTGCAGGGCGGCATTCCAAAAGATATATCCGGCTCGTCCTGCACCCGATACACCGGCTGCTACATTTCCCAACATGGTTTGTCCTTCAGCCCCCAAGAACTTATCACCTGCGCCTTTCTTGTTGAAGTTCACACTGATTTCCTTGGCATCCCAAATACTGCGGTCTATTGTCCGTCCCGCATTCCTGCTTGTTACAAAGGCGGCAAATCGGGCACGCATCTCTATACCTCGTCCCACTTCGCCTATCCAGGTAGCCATACATTCACGTACCACATGGGCAGGAATTTTTTCATTCGCCGCTTTCAGCATCTTCTTGATTTCTTTCTTATGCTCGTCAATGTCTGCCATTCTTGAAAATCCTGTCTCGCCACCGTTCATCATGAACTGATAAAACATTTTCTCTATTTCATCATTCATATCAAGCGTTCCCCTGCGGTATTTATCCAATAACATAACCATTCTTACAATAGGTAACTTCGCAAAGTTCATGTTATATTGAATAGCATATTTCGGACTTTCCTTAACCCACACCATAGAATTAGAATATACCATATCACGCAAGAAGTTACTTGCAATAAAGTCCGGCTGTAATGTGGTGTACAATGAGGACAGTGTTCTGTTCACATCTCCAATGAGATGTACAAGCTGACCGATACTTCCGCTGATATCATTATCCGGGTTCGTCTGTCCGTTCAATGCTTGTGCAGCTCTCGGATTACCGTTAATGGTAATCACATAGTCTCTGCCGTTTCGCTTCACCACCACTTGATGCTGTCGCAAATCTCGGCTCTCAACAACACGATACGGAATGTTTGCCGCATCTTTGCCGTGCTTGTAGTTATCGGGGGCAGATTCAGCAAGCTGCTTCATCTTATCCTCAAACTCGTTCAACTTTCGCTCTACCTCTTCGGGACTATCGTTAATGTCAATATTGTCGGGGAATATCGGTTTCCATTCATCGGAAACTGCATCGTACTGCAACCACAAATCACTCACACTAACAAGGTCGCTCGGATGGTTGAGGGCAAAGTTCAAGAACTTCTGCTTCACGAGTTTGTTGCGGTTTCCCTGCATGATAGTACCTTCTGCCATTGATTGCAAGTAGGCAAATGGATCGTCTGCTTTCGACTTGCGTCCCTCCGCCTTCTTGATTGGAGCATTGAACGCACTTTGCCTGTGCGTCAGATATGCGTATGCTTCAGAACTCGTTTTTTCATCAAATCCACGCAAAGGGATATAAAACTCATACATATCTCTCACACTGTCGTAGGTTTCCTTGCTCATCATTCCGCATTCGTAGGACTTGGAAAGGACTGCCTTGCTGACGGCATTAACCTTGCTCCACAATGCGGTGGTGTCGTGTGCGTTTTCGTACTCATCTACCATAACCTGTGCTTCGGCTTCTGCATCTGCAATCTCTTCCATACCTGTGAGGGCGGTAAGACCTGCATAATCACGCTTGCGGCACTCGTCGATAAAGTTCTGCAAGGTATTTGTACTCTTCGAATGCTGCTTCTGATATTCCGCGAAGTCTTTTTGTGCATCACGCTCTGCCATTACTCTATTGCGTTCAAGACCGTGTTTAGCCATCATATAATCGGTCAGTTCCTCGCGCTCTGCTGTATTATGCGCAAGTTTGGCTACCTCTTCAAGCATTGGCTTGAACAATAGGTGCGCAAAGGCATCGGCTTCGGCTTTGTTCACACTTGATAAGCGGTTCTCACCCAAGTAGGCATTTTCAAATCCATCAACATCTTCCATTCGGGTATTCTTGCCGAGAATTGCGTTCATTGCTTCTTTCAAACCAAGCATACTATCCTGCAAGGCTTCCTGTGACTGATACATTCCACTCTTCACACGTTGTTCATATTTTGCTCGTGCCAAAGTACGCTCGTGTATTTCGGGATCACCGTCTCGGTTCAGCACATCATCGGTTGAGGTGTCGGCAAATTCGCCAACCATCAACTTGTGCTGCATAGCAATGTCGGCAGCTTCTCCGAACAGGTTGCTGTGCTTACCTTCTTTCAGATTTTCATAACTACGCCAAAGGATATAACGGAGTTCATTGTCCGTCAGAGTAACCCCTCTAAAATCGGAAAAGCCCAATTTGTCGAGCATTTCAAAGAAGAATTGTTTTATCCTCTGCCACCAACCGTTTTTACGTGCTTCCTCGAAATTAATGTGTTCGGCAAGTCCGGCAAGGTATTCTTCGGTAGCCTTGCGGAAATCCCAACCATTCTTTGAAGCCATATCTACAATACGTCTGCGTATAATTTCATCGGCATTGTTGAATACATTATCAAGGAATGTATCAAAATGTTCTCCGAACAACTGCCGTAAGCCGTAGTGTGCCACAGCCTCGTGGAGTAGGGTCTGCTCAACATCAAACATGCTCGTGTGATTAGGGATGACAATAGTTATCTTCCCTGTACTCTTTGAGTAGAATCCTTTCGCACGCTGTTTCTTACCATCCAATGTTGAGGCATCGGTAACAACCTCCACATTGTCAAGATGCAGTTTCTCTGTCAGGCTTACCACGCGCTCTGCCATTCTTTGGCGTTCACGTTGTGCAAATTTCCTCCGTTGCTTTGCAGTTCTCCTTGACTGTCCAAGCAGTTTTGCCACCGAGTCATTATCATAGCTGACCTCATCATCGGTGTATGCACCATCATCTTCACGTTTTAATTCATCATCTTCTTCCGAGGTAGAAACATTATTTGCCGTTTCTACTGTGGCATCCATTTCTGCATACTTGGCTTCCTTTTCTTCCAATTCTTTCTTCATCAGTTCGGCATATTCTTCCAACTGTGATTTCGCTTGTGCCAATTCCTCTTCATACTCGAAAGGTTTGCCCTCTCTTGACAAGAGTTCTTTCAATTCGGTCTCATTGTGTTTCATGCTTCGTTCAGCGGCTTCCAATCTTTCGGCAAAGTTCTTTCCTGTAATCACATTGCCGGTAATGTCCTCAATGGCATTACAGAGCAGGTTTTGACGTACAGGAACATCCTCGATACCGAGTTCTGTACATGAATAGGTCATTTTTCTTTCAACGTCATTGAACAAAGTTGTACCATCACGCATGGTCTGTCTTGTCAATTTAGTTGTTACAATGAATGGGAAATTGCCTATCTGTATAGTCAGTTCTCGCTTTTGTTCCCCTGCAATATCACCGTCTTTCATCTGCTTCATTTCAGCAAGAACAGTCTTGTTGTGTTCCTTGAAGAAATCATCCATTGTATCAACAGAGGTAAAGCGATGTTTGCCGATTACAATCTCTTTGAATTGTTCATCGGGGAATGATGCACGTACAGCCTCCAAGGATCGGCTGTTATCCTCAATGCGCTTTTCAGCATCTTTGATAAAGGCTTTTAACCTTGGCTTGGCATTATGGATGTAGGCTTGGTCTGTTTCCCATTGCTTTTTACGGCTTGCATACTTGCGTACATTCTTTTCCGCATTGTTTTTCAGCATGGCATACTCACTGCCGGAGAGTTGTGCTATAGTATCTCCAAACACATCTTCTTCCTCCTCAAGCACACGGTTGGTCATACTGTTCGACATCATCTGCTTGCCATTCATAATACTATCGGCAATGGCCCCCTTTGTTTTCAGACGTTGGTAGGCGGTAACGTCCAGACTATCCTCTACACCGAAACGCAAGATACGTATAGGTTTATTCATATCCTTGTGCAGATTTCCCTGTCGCAAAATACGTCCGTTACGTTGGGTATAGTCCATTGGACGGTTAGGCGCATCCAAATGTATCAGCGTGTGCAAGCGTTCCTGAATGTTCACGCCTGTACCGAGTGTAAAGGTCGAACCGAGAATCACACGCACCTCGCCACGGTTTACCTTTTCAAAGATTTCAAGTTTTTTCTTGACAGTCATTCCCGACCTCATTATCACAATCTCATCTGCAGGAACCCCCTCTGTAATCAGCTTATCCCTAATGTCATCATAAAGGTTGAAGCCACTCTGTTTGTTTTGGTAATTGTCGGCAAAAATGGCAACCGTACCTTTGTAATCGGCTGTTTCTTTCAGCGAGCGCAATGTCTGTCGAACGGCTTCATGAGTCTTACTGTTTACATCATCTTCGGCATCAGACTGTACCAATCGGGCATCCACGGCAGCGGCTTTGGCAATACCGTACATCGTGAGCGGGATGTGGCTGTTCTCTTTCTTCTCCTTTCCGCTCATCTGTTCATAATGTTCAAGTTCGTTCTTTACGAACTTCATGATGCTACGTAATGCGCGTGTCTGTGGCAGATAAAGGTCTTGTGCCTTTCCTCCCTCCATTTCGGGTATTTTGTCCTTTACGCCGCCGGCTTCTTTGGTTAGGACGGTATCGGACACTCCCGACCATATACGCACCAGTTCAGGCAGATTGACATACCCAGCAAAGCGGTTGTTCTCTTTGAACTTTCCGCTTGTGGTGAACTCCAGCATCTGCTGAATGTTACCGAAGTTGCGCACAAAGTCATCAAAGTAATAGATACCGTACTCTTTCATCGTATCAGCAGGCATGAGATAGCGCATGAACGTCCAAATCTCTGCGGCGGTGTTGCTGATAGGTGTACCGGTTGCAAAGATTACGTTCCGTCCGTTGTTTTTTTCCAAGATAGCCTGTGTCTTCAGGAACACGCCTTGTGACTTCTTGCTGTATGACGGATCCACACCTTTAACTCCACGCTGCATGGCAGTGGCAAATCCGAGGTGCTTATACTCGTGCGCTTCATCTACAAGTAAAGCATCAATGCCCATATCGTCAAAGTTCTCCACATCGTCAGTTCGGCGGTCAAGCATTTCCATAGCTTTAACCTCTGCGTTCTGCAAAGCTACAGCACGTTTCTTTTCATCATTGGCGGTACGTTTCTTTGAAGCATTGTCTGCAAGTCCGGCAAGCTGCTCCTCCAATAATTCGATTTCCCGTTCAGCCTGTCGGGTAATCATATTTTTTCCGTCCGGGTCTTCTTCTTTCATCTTTTCAAGAATGAGCATCTTCTCCTCAATCTTGTCCTGCACGAAAGTCATTTCCCTTTCCTCGCTGTCGGGGATAAATTCAAAGGTAGACTGCGGAACGACAATCATATCCCAATCGTTGTAACGTATCTTGGCATAAAAGTTCTTTCTGCCCTCTGCACTGCGGTCTGCTTCTTCAAGTGTCAGTATCTTGGCGTTGGGGTACAGTTCCTTTGCACTTGCAACGAATTGTCCAACGGTAGCATTCTGCACCACAATCATGGGTTTGCGTGCAGTACCCAAACGGCGCATTTCCATTGCTGTAGAAATTAGAGTAAAGGTTTTCCCTGTTCCAACCTCATGGGCAAGCAACAAAGGCTGTTGTGTGCCTCTTACAATGGCTCTGCCTTGATGCGGACGCATCTTAAACTTGTGCGAGGCACCTCCGAAATACTCCGGTACAAACTCATCTGGTATGCTCATAGGCACAAAGTTATTGAACGTGTCATTATAGATACGCTCAATCAATGCCGACATTTCCGGGTCGCTCTGCATCTTCTGCCTTGCCCAATCCTTGAAATCTTGACGGATTTCATCAATTTTGGCGGCACAAGCCTGTGTCGCTTCCTTGTCGGTAATGGTTTCGGTAGTGCCGTCATAGTGTTTCTTGGTGGTGGAAACGGTGATGCTTCTGTTCTGAATGGCAGCTTCAATGAGAGTATGCCCCATAATGGTACGGTTAAGCATTTCGCTGGTTACCCCCATTGCACGGTTCTTCTCATAATCGGTGAAGTATGGTTCTTTCATAAACCAAGTACCGCCCACAGCTGTAAACCGTACGTCAACCTCCGTGCGTTCCTTTACAAAATCCTCATACAGTTTCGGGTCAATCCAAGAACTTCCGAGGGTAAAGTCAATCAAATGTGCGGGGATTTCCATAGGCATGACCTCCTGCAATGCCTTGATGTTGCGGTCAAATTCCCCATTTTCGTTATTTACCTCTGCTTGACGCAGTTTTTCACGAATATTTCCGCTCAAGTAGTGATACGATGCTTCCATCTGTCGGGTTACAGGGTTCTCGAAACCGTAACCGCTCTCGATGATTTCTTTCTTCACATCCTCGATACCTGTGCCAAGTTGTCCGGCGATATACGGTATATCTACACGACCGAATTTAAAGATACTTGCAATGATACCGTCCTTGACATTGGCAGGAGTGGGTTCTTTTTCTTTTTCAACAACACGTTTGCTGAATACATCGGTCTTGTCAAATTTCTGTATCTGGTTTCCTTTTTCATCTGCCGTTTCTTCAAACTTTTCAAGAGCGTATACATTGGCATAGTCCACATCATTTCGGAGAAATGCAATGGCGGTGTTCTTGTTGAAGTGTCCGTATGTGCCGACAAAATCATCGTATACTTTGTTGAGTTTGTCAAGCAACGGTTTAAGTCCCTCATCGCTTTCATTCGCAGTCTGATAGGAAAGGACTTCCGCAAGAGCTTCCTTGATAGCGGTGTATGCCTCAAAGCATTCCACTTTCGTATGCCCCTTTACCTTGTTGGCATTCACTTCGAGAGGTTGTGCGCTTGCAGTTGAGTTGATGTATAGTTTTCCGTCTTTGACAAACACTTCGCCAATCTTCTTGCCGGGCATTACATCGGTGGCAAGCTCGGTATTGCGCTCACCAAATTCCTCTGCACGGAATGAGCGGACAAATTCAGCCAACATTTCTTCCTGTTTCTTATTCTGTTTAGGATATAAGCCTTTGCTGGTCGGGCGGAAAGTATCGCCTTTCTCAAATGCAAAGTGCATTTCACCTGCCATGTTTTCGGGGTGTTCAATGAAATAGCGGTTGTAGTCCATTGAAAGCTGCTTAATGACTGGTATCTCCTTGCCTTTAACCTTGCGCGTTTCCCCGGTATCATACTCTGCCATGCGCTCTCCGCTCACATCACTTACATCAATGGCATGGACAGACTTCTGCCCGTTCACACGCTTGCGGATAACAACGATGTCAGAGGTTACTCCGGTGCCGCCGAAAGTCTTGTTGTGCATACGGAAAGCACCCACGAAGTCTGCGCCTCCCTCGCCCACAATCCAGTCACGGAGTTTCTTACTGTTGTCAAGCGTACCATTGGACGTGATGAAGATACCCAAACCGCCCTCACGCAGTTTGCGCACATTCTTTGCTATACAGAAATCGTGTATGTTGTGGAATTTCTTCGACAGGTCTTTGTCGCCCGTGGTGTCATTCACACGGAGTCCGGTAACGAACGGAACATTAGTAATAGCCAAGTCCACACTTCCATTAGGAATACGTGTCTGCTCAAAACCCTGTATCTCTACTTTGGCATCAGGATAAAGGAGTGAGAGAATACCACCCGAAGTCCCGTCAATCTCAATAGCATGGATGTCGCTGTGCTCGCTGATATTTGTAGGCATCTGCCCCAAAATGTTTCCGATACCTGCAGAACCTTCAAGAATGTAACCACCCTTGAAACCCATTTGTGTAACAATATCCCAAAGAGTATCTACAACATAAGCAGGGGTATAATACGCACTATTAGCACTCATTACAGCTTCTTGATAGGCTTCTGTGCTCATCAACTGCTGTAGACGTGTCGAATATGTATTATCACTAAATACTTTACCTAAACCACCCCAACCGCTAAACTTGCGAAGTACTGCCATTTGTCTAGGAGTAGCAAGCTCTCCACTCTCAATAAGTTGCTGTGCCAACTCTATAGCTTTAATATTGGCCTCTATGCGTGCATCTACCGAAGTTGGAGCATAGTTCGTCCCCCGGTCTGAATGATTATTGCGAATATTTTTCGGTTCATCTATGGCATCATCGGAAAGTCGTGTTCCTCGCCCCCGTTGTATTTCGTCTGTTCCTTCCTGTACTCTACGATTTCCTCGTCCGTCATCCCTGCCTCTTTGTAAATCTCCGTCCACTCTTCCTCGCTCCATGTGTACGGTGCTTCTAGCGTTTCCGCTTTGTGGCGGTAGCATGCTGCGTCTATCCGTTCCTCCAGCTCCATTTTCGCTATCGACTTCTCGCTGTGTCCCTGTAATCTTAGTACTTTCTTGGTGTATTCGTCCATTTTCGTTGTTGGTTTCGTTATTATCAAACAAACTGCCAAACAAACCAAGCTCGTTTGACTGCTGTAAATTTACAGTTTTTTTCTCACTCTTCTTGCGCGTTGAACGAGTTTTCTTTATACGTTCCTGTGCAACTTCAACCTCCCCCGCCACTTCCGCCTCTTTCGTTACGGTTTCAGCGGTGGCGAGTGCATCAATGCCGGACTTGTCAAAGTTGGCCACGTCGAACTTCTGCACCTCATCGTAAGAGGTCATGTCGGTATTAAATCCGTTTTCTAACACCTCAGGCAAATCTCTCGCACCATTGTAAAATGCTTTAAGGTACGGACGTATGGAATCACCCAAGTCTGCAATCATAGCCTTTGCATATTCTGCAAACTTCCGTGAGCCTTTCTCTAAATGGTAAACAGCCATTTCTGTGCCAATAGCAAGTATTTCAGGGTCAATACCAATATTCATTTGACCGAGTAACTTCTTACGCATACGCTCACGAAGTTCCGCATAACGCTCATCAGTAACAAGACGGTTACCACTCGCTTCAGTCTTTTTCTGTAAATTGTCTTGTTGCTGCTTACTCCTCATATCGTTGATAAGAGTTCGAGCTTCATTAGCAAACTTGTCTGCACTATCTTTGGTCAGGAAAATAATATTTCCTTCATGATAAACGTCTCCACCACGCTTCTCTCCTAAATCCATCACAGCCTGCTTTTCCGCGTCAATCATCTTCATCAAAGTACGAACAGAATATCTGTTATCCATTTCCTTATCAACAACGAAATCTGTCCTTCTGTCATGAATTTCATCCTTTGCCTTGCGATCAAGTTCTCGGGTCTTAATTTTATTTTCAAGCAAAACTCCAACTGCATCCAAAACTTCTTGCATGCCATTCTGCGGATTGCGAAGAATGCCTAACATTTCCTCCGGGCTGTTGGTTGTCTGACGAAAACGTGCATCACCAATAGGTATGGGACCACTCACATCTTCACGAGTCAAAGTCGTATATCCGGTTTCCTTATCAACAAAAACAGAGTATTGCCATACAGGGGTGTAATCCTGTTTTTCATCCTTTGCTGGTGCTTTGGGTTCAGTAAACAGCACATCACCATCATTTAAAGCCTGTATATCCAACATTGATATGGGAGGTTGGCCTTGTGCATCTACTGCGTATTCTGCTAATCGTTTGGCATCTTCTTCGCTACGCATCATAAAGCCGTGTTTTTCCCTATCCCACCAACCTTTCATTTCTTTGGCGAACATACTTACATGCTTTTGAACTTCCTTGCGTAATTCCGATTGGAACTCAACAAGTTGCATATCTAACACCTTACCTCGCTTGGTGATGTACTGCGCCGGAGTAATGGTGTACGGAGCATCAGTCGGTGCAGTCGCTTCTTCACTGGAAGCGTCTTGTTCCAACTTGCGTTGTTCGGTAAAAAGGTCGTTAATTTCAGAAATAATACGAGCCTCCTCAAAAATGTCGCTACGGTTGTGCGCTGCTTCTTGTTCCTTGTGCAATTCTTCAATACGGAACTTGACTTCTGAAAGTCTGTTGCCTTGCGTGCCGGAACTCTGTCCCTCGATCGTCTTTACAGACTTGTATTCCGAAAAAGCCTTGGTCTTGCGATGGCTGCTCTCTATCCACTTCTCGAACTCCTCCAAGTTAACGCCCGTCAGCACCGTCTTGTGCTTCTTCGCCCAATTTCTGTCATAATTAGCAAAGTAAGCTGCTTCAGCATCGTCAGCCTCATTGAAGCCCAGCATAACCTTGTGTTCGTCAAACGTGCCGTCCTCGTTATATTGGTCAACCACAAACACCTTGCGACCATTCCACCCGTCAATATCATCAGAGAGGAACACGTCTATATGGTCGCCGTCTACACCTTCCGTGCCACGAATATAGCCATAGGTGTTCTGCATGGTCGTTTCCCATTTGTTGCCCTCTGTGTCTATTCCGCTACGAACGGATCCTTTCGGGTTCTCAATGGTGATATTGAATGTACCAACCTGCACATGACCTTTCTTATAATTGCCGGCTTCTTTCTGTTTCTCCGTAGGAGTAGTATCGGTTTCTTTCTCTGCCACTGCAACGGCATTGGCTAAAGACGAAGATGCATCAATATAATTAACAACATCCAATAAATCTCCGAATGTTTGACCGTCATACTCATAAGTACTACCTGTATAATTACCTTTCGTATCGGGTGCATCAACTTTTATAACTTTATGAGTACCATCAACAATAATTGTCTGTTTATAAGTATCGCCATACTTTCCGCTTTCAACCCAATCATCTTCTTGAACTTCAATGCGTCTTGCTATTTTTGCACTAAGTTGATTGTCAGTATCATCAGAAGATAGCATTTCTTCTTGTGATAAAGAAGGTTCTATTTCGCTTTGTTCACCAATGCTTTCAGTTCTTCCTGTATCATCGGTTGTCCCATTTCCGTCCTCAACTCGTTCTCTTGGCGCAAGAGCTCCATTGCTTCCTTGCTGCCCTCGTTGGCTTGTTGCAGTATCGCCAACCAATACATTGCTTCGCTGTTGTCCATTGTAATCTAAATTTAATGCTTCTTTAATAGCCTGTACAAGCGTCCGAGGGGTATTGTCCGGCTGTTCGAACAGAGTTTCTTCCTGTGTACCTTGTATAAGGTCATAAATCTTGCCGAATGTGTTTTGAATGAAGCTTTGGCTTTCGCCTTTATACATTGCGGCCAAATGCAAGACAAAGTTACTGAAATTATCAGCAGGGAGATAACTTTCCCCTGTAACATCATCCATTTGATACTGGCGTTTCCAGTTTTCTACAGCAATACGTGCTTCCTTGAAATTCTTTGCCTCTGCAAACATTTTATCTTGGGACAAAGCATAGTAAGCACGAACGGAATTCTGTATCTCATCTACCATTCGTTCACAGTTCGGACTGTCATAATCACGGAAAGCAGTGGCAAGAATAGCCTTTTGTGCTTTTACCGGCAATACGTTGAACATTTCCTCCAACCGTGTGCTGCCGTCCTTGAAGATGCTTTGATACATGATACCACGCAAATCATTCTTGGATTCAGGAGTTAGGTTGCCCTTGCTGTCAAACGCACTCTTGTATTGTGTGTGACTGATGAAACCTCTTTGACTCATCCATTTCAGAACATTTGCACCATTGGCATCCACAAGTCCGGCAAACGACATTTCATCATCCGAAGTCCTAAGCAACAGGTTGGCAAACGAACGCATTTCGGTTCCCATGCGCTGCAAGGTGTTTTTAGGTTTGATACGTTCAACACCTCCACTTTCTGTGTCTTGTGCAACAAACTGACCAAGATTGAGGGCTTCTGTATCGTCCACATGCAGCATATTTACCAACACCGGGCTTTGTATGGGCGCAATGTCCTCGGCACGCAGTCCAAACTCTTCCGCATGGTCTTTCAGGTATTGTCTATATGCTTCGGCCTGTTCCGAATGACTTTCCCACATCAGGCGCAAGGCATCACTACGGTTGTTTCCCTGTATTACTTCACCACGTTCGTTTACGGTCGGCGCACCGGTGTAAGCGGTAATACTTGATGTGATTTCTTCCGGACGAATGTTCTCGGCGATTTTCCGTGCAGACAATACGCTTGCTTCGTCATTGCGTTCCTTTGGTTGCGCTTCATCAATAAAATGCAGAGGATTGCGCACACCTTGTATATGACTCGGTTGCAACAATGACGCATCAATCACGGTCACATTGCCAGGAACCACTACATCATTGCTGAATTTCACGTTCACCTCTTTACCTTGTACAGCCTGTAATGGTCCTTGTCTGTCAACCTTATGGCCGTTTACACGTCTATATCCTCTTGCACGGGCATCTTTGGGAACATCTTCCACTATATCGGGAACTCCGTTAAGTGCTTCACGTTCCTTGCGTTCTGCTTCCTCACGCTCTGCACGCAATTTTTCTTCTTCCGCCTTGCGCAATGCGGTAGCTTCATCGGCAATACGTCTGCGCTCCGCATCTGCTTCCATTTTTCTGCGGTTGGCAGTGCCGACTATCTTTTGCCAAATGGACAATTCCTGTTTGGCTGCATCAATCGCCGCCTTGCGTTCTTTCTCTGCTACAATCTTCTCTGCAATAGTGTTTCCACCGGCAGATTTCGTTTTCTCGATTTTCTTCAATGCTGCTTCTTTGTCCACAACCATTCCGTTAGCCACGGACTGGGCCATAGCTTCGTCTCCCTCTGTCTGCTCAACAATGGCATCCCAAGCAAGGTCGGGAGTTTCCGCCTGCTCATAGATAGGATTACCTTGTTCATCTTTGGGGATTCGTTCTAATGCAGACACTTGCAACTGCTGTTCCTCCAGAGAACTTGCTGCCACTTCCGAATTATCATTCACACTTGAATTGGCAATCTCAACAGGTTGCCCATTGTGTTCTATCAGCATGGAATCAAGCTCTTCACGGGTAAACATATTCACACGCTTACCATTCAAGGCATCTTCCGTATAAACTTCATATAGTCCATCGGCATCCACATCGGCGGTGATGTTACCACGAATACCTATACCATTTTCATCACGGAGCGTCACAAGGTCATTCATTGCATATTGCGGTCGGTCTGCTTCCTGCTCTTCCTGCTGCAAAGCAAAGTTTTCTTCAGCTCTCTGTTGCTCAAACTCTGCGATTCGTGCAATGTTAGATGCGTCCACAAACTGTTGGATAGCCTCTTTTGCTATAGGGAATACATTTGTTCCGTCTGTCACATTGATAGTTCCGTCGCCATTGTCTATGATTCCGTTCTCATCTGAAACTATTGTGACCTGTATTTGCGAACCGCCTTCACCGACAATGGTATAGGTTTCGCCCGGATTGAATGTAACAACACCATCAATCTTATCCGCAGCTTCACGTGCAAATTGTTCTCTGATAGATTGTGCAACCAACTCCTTCTGCTCGTATGGGTCTTGTACATCATCAATAGACAATATAGCATCGGGAGATACTTGTTCAAGCCCACCTGTGTCCGCATCACGAACAATGATGCTATTGTCAGAATCAGTCACACTTACACCGCTACCATCTGCATATGGTACAAGAGTCCCACTAAGAACATACACCTTGCGTTCATCCTGCTTCATGGTTGCCCCCTGTATCATACCTGTCTTGCGGTTCACACGTGCATCTATCATCGAATTGCTCTGTTCCACCCGTCCGTCTATATCATCACGTACACGTTGAATCATGCCATTGTAAACCTGCTTGGCATTGATATAGTCGATAACAGAAGACTTATCCTCATCACTCCATTGCTCATTCCCGTTCACAAACTCCAATGCGGCAATCGGATTCTCTTCAATCATCGCAAACATATTCTCATCTGCAAGGTCTGCCACTTGTGTTCGATGGTATTCGTACAGGTTCTTCGCATCGTTCATTTCCTGCGAGGAAGTGACGTTGTATCCGTCAAGATAACTGTCATTTGCCTGTTGTTCGCTTTCACTTTGAACACCGCCACGGGACCGGGCCATAGAAGCAAGATTGAATCCACGCAAATTCAACGAACGTTCCATATAATTCAGTACGGCTGCTTTCTCATCAGCGGTAAAATCTTTATCACCGGCAACAAGTTCCGCAACTTCACCGATATTCTCATTGGTAGTAAGGTCAAGTGTTGCCTTCAACGGCTCCCATACTTCTTTACCAAGTAATTCATTCACTTTTGCATCTGCTTTGTTCACGCCATGCTTCATGGATGCATAATTTGCGGCAGACAAGGTATGTTTTCCTGCCCCCATCAACCCCATAGAGAGTGCCATTCCACCCCAAATATCACCGTGAAATTGTCCAGTTGCAAATAAGTTAGTACGTGTGCCGTCCGGATTCTGCTGATAAGCATCATCAAGACTAAGCATTGTGCGCCACAATTGACCGTAGTATTCTTCAGATACTTCACCAACATAATCACTGACACCCATTTTATTGAACATCTGATGAGTTTGTCCCATTATGCTATTCAATGCACCGGCATCTGCCTTTGAGAGTACACCTCCCAATCGCTTTGCCCCTAGAACATTAGCGAGTTTACTCATATTACCAAGTGTAAAAATAGGATCAAGGTGCGCACCGAACATTTCCGAATAATTCTCAATGATAGCATTGGCTTCACCTTGCCATATTGCACTTCCCCAGGTCTTATCATTGGAGAAATCATAGTTACCGTTTTCATCAACAACCACGTCACCTAGCTTCCGGTCAATGATGTCAGAGACCGTTTTTCCTGCCTGTATGGTGTTTGTCATCGCCTGAGCACGTACAAGCAAATCATCTGCGGTTGTCCCAAGTGCTTTGATAGTCCAATCTGCTGCGTACTGTCCTAACCCTCTGACACCATTCTCTTTAACATAGGATTTAAATCCCTGTTGAGCCATTTTTTCAGCCGTTTCTTTACCTATGACCTTTGCGGCGACTTTAGTGCTTCCTTTTGAGAATGTAGACAAACCATTGAATCCGCCACCAGTCAAAATGAAATCCAACATAAATGAAGGCATATATCCAGTCATGACACCGGCTCTGTTCCAAAAGTCGGCATTTCCACCGTATCTTTCCTCTGCCTGTTGTTTCTCATGGATTGCACCCATCATCATATCATGGGATTCACGCTCGCCCTCTGTGGCATTATCACCTTTGAGTTTGTCGGCATTCATCATGGTCATGGCATCCGCCATATCACCCATACCGAAATCCCACGTGCGTACATCACCCATAGTACGACCAAAACCACGCCAAAAGCCTACATCAACCCCATTTTCACGGTCTTTCTGTTCTTCAAGGTTCTTGATGAGCTCTTCTGTTTCTCTAATGGCTACTCTCAATGCGCTGTTTTCCTTGTCTGATTGCTGGCGCGGTGTGTAAGTGGCTGCTCCCAATATGGCAGCGAGCGGCGCTTTGTTCTTTTCCGTTTCTTCTACCCATTCCTTATGCACTTCGGAGGCTCTTTCCGCTTGCTTAGCTTTTAACTCCTGCAAACGGAGATTAGCCTTGCGTAACTGTCCGCCGATTGACATATCGGCAGCTTGTCGGTACCGGAAACTCTCGATGTCAGCAAGAGGTTTACTAGTAGTCTTGTTACCAAGTGGAGTAATATATGTTTTTTCCAGTTTCCCATTTTCAGGATTAAACTGCATTTTACCCTCTTTAGTTTGCAATCCGGGATTCAACCCGTATTCTTGTATATTATCTACACGTTTATTTGCGTCTTGTATCTGTGTTTCCACATTCTGCATCATACGGTTTGTACTAGCAATCATCTCTGCTTTTTCTTGTTCGGTAGGTTGCCACGCCTGTTCTGTTTGTACAGCAGGCTCCGGTGCAGGTGTTTGAATCTTTCCGAAACCTATATTATTCTCAAACTCTTCAAACGGTTCCATCTCATAACCTTCTTTCACTAGAGCATCATAAGCTGCCTTGCGTTTTGTAGAATCCGATAAGTTCTTGCGGAAATCTTCTTCACTCTCCATATCGTAACCATCAGAAACAAACGTGTCGTATAGTTTCTTTATTTTATCCTCATTTTCAGGCATAATGTTTCATTTATGATGTTGGACTTTTCTTTTTATTACTACTGTTATCTCCGGCTGTTGGACTTTTCTTCTTATTCGATGCCGTTTCAACTTCACCGGCAAGTTGGCTGATAGGTTTTGGAGTAGAGACATTCTTTTCTTTTGCCCCCATTACATCATTTTCTGTGGTTTTCACATATTGGTGAGTCTTAATACCTAACCGTTTAGCCTCACGCTGCACCGCTCTCTCATAATCTTCTTTCGTATCATAGTAAGTGGTCTTACCATCAATAGTAAGTGTCATCCTTTTCTTATTGCCGCCACTACCACCACGGTTATAATACCCAGCTCTAGCATTGGATGCGGAAGCAGAAGCTTTTGAAGCGCCCGCTTTAGCCTTTTCAGTTTCAAGTCTAGCCTTTGCAAGATCATCAGCATATTCGGCCTCCACTCTTTTACGTTCTGCATCAGCTTCGGCTGCTGATATTTTATTGTTTTGGAGCTTAACGTTGAGATCAAATATCTGGTTATCTCGTTTTTCCTTTGCGTCCGCAATGGCATCGGCTCTTTTCTCGCGTGCTAACTGATGTCTCCAATTACGATCATCTCTCGCTTTGACATCATCAGCCTGCATAGCACCGAACAGGCCGCTCAAATAAGCCCGGGCATTCTCATTACGTTCTTTCATTAATCGATCATACCTAACCTGTAACCTTTCCGAAGCTGTGTTTTTTCCACTATACATATTCGGTGCACCCTGTGTTGTAAAGTACAGATTGGAGAGAGCAGATATGCCATCACCAATTGCAGCAAAAATTTGGTCACGTTTCTGCTTTTTCTTCTCTTTAGCAAGTTCTTCGTCGGTCGGTGGAGTATAAGGATTAAGTTTCTTGAACAGTTCAGCATATGAAAGGGCACCACCGTCCGAGCCTTCTTGCTTGGTCGGAGGGGGCGGTGTAGTAGTTGTGTCAGGTTTAGGTGCGGTAACAACAGGAGCCGTAGCCGCTTTTTGTTCCACCCATTCCTGTGTACCCTTTACAGGTGGAGGTGCAGAAGAACCGTCTTGTTGCTGTTCATGCCATTCTTTAGAACCTTTCGGAAAAGGTGTGCCACCTCCATTGCCTAATATATCATCATATGTCGCCATAAGTTACCTCCACACATTAAAATGGCATTTTGCTTGCCGCACTCGTTACTCCTTGTACGGCTCCGGTTATCGCTTCTGCCTTATCTTTTTCTAACTGATTGAGTTGCTCAACAAAAGCATTGTCATTCTGCATATAGGTGGCCTCGATGTTGTCTTTGCGCGCATCCGCCTGTGCTGCAATCTGTGATGTTGCATCAGCAAGAGCCTTGCTATTCGCTTCTTTTGTAGCTGCTACACTTTCATCAGTACCGCCCATTACAGCCTGTATACCAGCTGCCTGCTTATTACGGTTCTTGATACTCTCTTCCGTCTGCGTGAGAATACGTTGCGCATCGGCTCGTTGCGTATAATCCTCATTGTACCTGCGATCATACCAATTTTGGTTCTTCTGTCGCTGCGCCTCAACGTTGCTCTTAATTTTCTTCATTGCTTTCGATGCAGAGATACCGCCAAATATGCTACCTGCCGCTCCTATAGCACTTCCAATTAATCCCATAAAACCTTTGTTTTAATTATTAAAAGTTATACCTCATTTGCGAAAGTAAGCCCTTATCTTCGCAACATCATTTTATCTTTTTACACTAATAATCATTATGGTATGGCAAAAGGGAAAAAGACAGGAGGACGACAAAAAGGAACACCTAACAAAATAACAGCATTGGCCAAAGGCATGATTGAAAAATGGCTTGAAACTCACAATACGATACCTGAAGGGGATGTGGCACCGCTAATAATGCAAGACTTTTTAGAACTTGATCCTAAAGACCGAGTGAAGGTTTCTATGGAGTTCATTAAAATAATTATGCCGAGAAACATCAGCATTGATGATAACGAAATTCACCTTACCATTGAAGATAAGTTGGTCGAACTTGCTGGGGATGAAGAGGACGACGAAGAATAATCTACTTCTCTCTACTTTAGACGCGAGGAGTTGCTTACCCTTAGGGGTAATATAATACAGTTTTGCTTGAAAGCGATATCCGAAAGGATGTCGCTTTTCTTCATAAAAACAAAAACCTACAAAGAAAAAGTTCCTTGTAGGTTCGAAAAAATCAGAAGCCCTTTCCTTTCTGCCGCTGATATACTACCGTCTGATTCTTATCAAGATTGACGATTTTAAACATCACCATAGAACGGTTAGGAATATCTTCGGGTAACATTGTCACAAGTCGTACTATAACATCGTCCACGTTGTTGAATCCTACATCAGTCAACTCTGCAACTTTCTGCCCATTGTGGTAAGCCGCCCCATTTACCATATATCGGAATGATAATCTAAAATGCGTATCTTCCTGCTTCTGCTCGCGAACAGATGTCTTACCGGAGAAGAAAATGAAATCAACCACTTTCTCGTTTAATTCCCAAGCAGGAGAATAATCAATCTTTATATAGCCCCGTGTTACCTTATGTCCAGCAGCATGATTCATCGCAAATGCAACCTCATCAATTGAAGCTCTCACGTCATTCTGTGCCACAGTACCCCACGTGTGCCGGAATGTATAGACCGAATACCGTTCTTCTTTTGCCATTCCCATGGCCTCACATATTTGCCTAATTCCACTGTTAACATTGGAACCAAAACTGTCAGATGTTGTCATACGCTGATAAAAATTGAACAGACGATCGTCATCCTCCTTCGTATTGAGATATTTATCGAAGAGCGGTTGAATAATTGCCGGCACGCGCATTTCCATATATGCACCGTCGGCACGAAACTTCTTTGTCTTGGCACGCTGATAGTGAATAATGCTGTTCCGATAATCCTGCTTTTTCAAATTGTATAGATCAACTGTGTTGATTCCTGCCAAACAAAGCACCATCATGGCTATATCACGTCCGAACTCCGTCTGTGGATATTTCATCTTACTTTCCGGCAGAGGAAATGAAAAGAATTCCCGACACGCTTCGGGTGTAATGGCAAGTTTTTCTGCACGATCTGCCGAAGGAATCTCCACTTTCACCCATGGATTAGTCTTTATACGAATAATCCCATTATCATAGTCGTTATACTCCAGAATAGCAGCTTTAAATACTTGTCGCATACAGATAGGATACATCTCCTTAGCTCGGTGTGTCTGTTCAAGCGACTTAATCCACCTATTCATCAAGTGCGATGTAAGGTGTGAGAACATTATCTGCGTTGTTCCTAAAAAACGCTCCAGATGTTGCAATGCCAGCTGATAGTTCTTAGCATTACGTTGTTGACCGTTGTCAATCATTCGGTTGATATGCTTTCGTGCATAATCTGAAAAACAAACGTCATCATTCCCACTTGCAAGAAACTCGACTACTTCCTTGACTGTCCAATGCTCGATATTTTTGCTATTAAGCCTCTCCGTATACTCCAATATTCTCTGCGAACAGAATTGCAAAACATACGGGTCTTTAATCTCATTAGTTTTGGTGAGTTCCTTCTTCGTCACCATCTTGTCTGTCTTAATGAACGCAGAGCTTCGATGATGAGTCACCCGGATATATACCGGATAAAATCCGTCAGCCCGTGCCGTTCTCACTACTGCTTTCAATGTTGCCATTTTATATTCGTTTTATAATTAAACATTCTGTTTGGGCGTACTATGTTCCAAAGCGATTGTTCCGTGTTCCAATGTGATTGAGGCAAAACGCCCGTAACTTATTGACTATACGGAAAAAGCATTTGTACAACACTTGTACAACACTGTTGTCAAAACTGCATAACTATTGTACAACATTTGCGTTTATTCTACTCATTTTTTGTGCAAAATGCACGTACATTTTTAAAATACAATAGGCGGTAAGCCTTTGTAAATGAAAAGCATACCGCCTAATTAACTGAATATCAGCTATACCGCCTTTATCCCTCGATTGCTGCCTGCGCCGCCGCCAATCTGGCAATCGGCACTCTGAATGGAGAACAACTAACGTAGTTCAAACCTACCCGGTGACAGAATTTCACTGAAGAAGGCTCACCACCATGTTCACCACAAATACCACATTTCAGATCCGGACGGATAGCACGGCCCTTTTCTGTAGCCATACGTACCAACTGTCCCACACCATTCTGATCGAGAACCTGGAACGGGTCTACTTTCAAAATCTTCTTTTCCAGATAAACAGGAAGGAAAGAAGCTATATCATCACGAGAATAACCGAAGGTCATCTGCGTTAAGTCATTTGTACCGAATGAGAAGAACTCGGCAGAAGAAGCGATACGGTCGGCAGTCAAAGCGGCACGCGGAATTTCGATCATTGTACCCACTTTGAAGTCAATGCTATCTCCTACTTCCTCAAACAACTTCTTAGCTTCCGCACGGATTACATTTTCCTGCTCCTTGAATTCATACAAGATACCAGTTAATGGAACCATGATTTCCGGATGAGTTTCCACTCCTTCTTTCTTCAATTCGAGTGCAGCACCCAAGATGGCACGTGTCTGCATCTGTGTAATTTCAGGATAAGTATTTCCCAGACGGCAACCACGGTGACCCAACATCGGGTTATGCTCACACAATGATTCTACACGTTGCTGGATATATTGCAGGCTCACACCCATAGTATCTGCCATTTCCTGCTGTCCCTTCAAATCGTGAGGAACGAACTCATGCAAAGGAGGATCGAGCAAACGAACCGTTACCGGACAACCAGCCATTGCTTTAAAGATACCCTTAAAGTCTTCTTGTTGATATGGAAGAATCTTAGCCAATGCTTTACGACGTCCTTCCGCATTTTCCGCCAAAATCATTTCACGCATTGCCTTGATCTTTTCACCTTCGAAGAACATGTGTTCCGTACGGCAAAGCCCAATACCTACCGCACCGAAGTTACGAGCCACTTCCGCATCATGAGGAGTATCCGCATTCGTACGTACCTGCAGACGAGTATACTTATCAGCCAGCGTCATTAATTCGGCAAAGTCACCGGAAAGTTCTGCAGCCTGTGTTTCTACCTTACCATTATAAACTACACCTGTACTTCCGTTCAGAGAGATATAATCGCCTTCTTTCAACACAACACCGTCAATTTCTACGGTACGGTTTTTATAATCGATATTCAATGCACCTGCACCCGATACACAACATTTACCCATACCACGAGCCACAACAGCAGCATGAGAAGTCATACCGCCACGAGCCGTAAGAATACCTTCGGCAACTGCCATACCGGCCAAGTCTTCCGGAGAAGTTTCGATACGAACCATTACCACACGTTTACCGGCAGCATGCCATTCAGCAGCGTCGTCAGCAAAGAACACCACCTGACCGGTTGCAGCACCCGGAGAAGCCGGAAGACCACGAGTCAACACTTTGGCTTTCTTCAAAGCATCCTTATCGAATACAGGGTGAAGCAATTCATCGAGTTTATTCGGTTCCACGCGCATCAAAGCAGTCTTTTCGTCAATCATGCCCTGACGGAGCAAATCCATAGCGATCTTCACCATGGCAGCACCTGTACGCTTACCGTTACGTGTCTGAAGGAACCAGAGTTTACCTTCTTGTACGGTGAACTCCATGTCCTGCATATCTTTATAATGATTTTCCAGTTTAGTCTGGAGAGCATCTAATTCTTTATAGATTTCCGGCATTGCCTCTTCCATGGAAGGGAACTTTGCTGCGCGAACATCTTCGGTCACACCAGCCAATACAGCCCAACGTTGAGAACCAATCTTGGTGATCTGTTGCGGAGTACGGATACCGGCCACTACATCTTCACCTTGTGCGTTAATCAGATATTCACCATTGAAAAGGTCTTCACCCGTACCGGCATCACGTGAGAAACAAACACCAGTAGCCGAAGTTTCACCCATATTACCGAACACCATAGCCTGTACATTGACAGCTGTACCCCATTCATCAGGTATACTTTCCATCTTACGGTAAAGGATAGCGCGTTCATTCATCCATGAATCAAATACGGCACATATAGCTCCCCAAAGTTGTTCGTATGCACCAGTCGGGAAATCTTTTCCGGTCTGTTCCTTTACGGCAGCTTTAAATTTCTTTACGAGTTCCTGCAAGTCTTCCACTTTCAACTCGTTATCCAGTTCTACCCCTTTCGCTTTCTTCACCTCTTCAATGATTGCTTCGAACGGGTCGATATCATCTTTATTGGTAGGCTTCATGCCCAATACTACGTCACCGTACATCTGCACAAAACGACGATAAGAGTCCCATGCAAAGCGTGCATTACCTGTCTTACGGATAATACCTTCTACCACTTCGTCATTCAATCCCAAGTTCAGAATCGTATCCATCATACCCGGCATAGATGCGCGCGCACCGGAACGTACAGACACCAACAAAGGATTTTCAACGTCACCGAATTTAGATTTCATCAACGTTTCCACGTGAGTGATCGCTTTTACCACTTCATCTTTCAGTAGCTCAACCACTTTATCACGTCCTAACGTATTGTATTCCGTACAAACATCTGTAGTTATTGTGAATCCGGGAGGGACAGGAATTCCGATTAAATTCATTTCTGCAAGGTTGGCTCCCTTACCACCGAGCAGATTCTTCATGTCAGCCTTTCCTTCTGCCTGACCATTACCAAAGGTATAAACTCTTTTTTTATCCATAATATTGTGTTTAAAGTTACATTATGATTTTTTTCTGTTCGCAAATCTAAGGATATTTCGCAAACTTGAAAACTTTTTGCGAAAAAACTTTCTATCAAAATGCAATTTCGACATTACAATCCGGAATATTTCTGTATACCCGAATTTTTTCCAAAAAAAATACCTACTTTTGCAAAGTAATTATTAGACTGGTGTAAAAGTGGCAAGAAAGAAAAAAGAGCTTCCCTTATTGGAGAAGGTAACAATCATGGATGTGGCTGCCGAAGGAAAAGCCATCGCAAAAGTAAACGACCTGGTGATTTTTGTTCCCTATGTAGTGCCGGGTGATGTCGTAGACCTGCAAATCAAGCGTAAAAAGAATAAATATGCCGAAGCTGAAGCGGTGAAGTTTCACGAGCTGTCGCCCAATCGCGCTGTTCCTTTCTGCCAACACTATGGCGTATGCGGTGGCTGCAAGTGGCAAGTGCTCCCCTATTCGGAGCAGATCAGATATAAGCAAAAGCAAGTGGAAGATAATTTGAGACGTATCGGGAAAATCGAACTTCCCGAAATTTCTCCAATTCTCGGTTCTGACAAGACGGAATTCTACAGGAACAAACTGGAATTCACCTTCTCAAATAAACGCTGGTTGACAAACGAAGAAGTTCGTCAGGATGTGAAGTATGACCAGATGAATGCGGTGGGTTTCCACATTCCGGGAGCCTTTGACAAGGTGCTGGCTATTGAGAAATGCTGGTTACAGGATGATATATCCAACCGTATCCGCAACGCTGTACGTGACTACGCTTACGAACACGATTACTCTTTCATCAATCTGCGCACACAGGAAGGTATGCTGCGGAATATGATTGTACGCACCTCTTCAACTGGCGAACTGATGGTAATCGTCATTTGCAAGATTACAGAAGATCACGAAATGGAACTGTTCAAGCAGTTACTCCAGTTCGTAGCGGACTCTTTCCCTGAAATCACTTCTCTTCTATACATTATTAATAATAAGTGCAACGACACAATCAATGATTTGGATGTGCATGTATTTAAAGGGAAAGATCACATCTTTGAAGAAATGGAGGGACTGTGTTTCAAAGTAGGACCGAAATCATTCTATCAGACCAACTCGGAACAGGCTTATAACTTATATAAAGTAGCCCGTGAATTTGCCGGATTAACAGGCAACGAACTGGTATATGACCTCTATACAGGAACGGGAACAATCGCCAACTTCGTATCACGCCAGGCTCGCCAGGTAATCGGTATCGAATATGTGCCGGAAGCTATCGAAGACGCAAAGGTAAATGCAGAAATCAATGATATCAAGAATGCATTGTTTTATGCCGGTGATATGAAGGATATACTGACGCAGGATTTCATCAATCAGCATGGACGCCCGGATGTAATCATTACTGATCCTCCTCGTGCCGGTATGCACCAGGATGTAGTTGATGTCATCTTGTTTGCCGAACCGAAACGGATTGTGTATGTAAGTTGTAATCCTGCTACTCAAGCACGGGATTTGCAATTACTCGATGAGAAATACAAGGTGAAAGCCATTCAACCGGTAGATATGTTCCCTCACACCCACCACGTAGAAAATGTGGTGTTGCTGGAACTTCGATAATCCGTGATGATAATAGAATTTCAAAAGAAAAAAGAAATGGGAAAAAGACCTAGAAGAACTCCTGCTGAAAAAGCACGTGCTCAATATACCAATTATGCAGTGAAAGAACCCATGGAACTAATGGAGTTTCTGGCTGCCAAAATGCCGGATGCGAGTCGCACAAAATTAAAATCATTATTAAGTAAGCGGGTTGTATTTGTTGATAATGTGATAACCACACAATTCAACTTTCCCCTTGAAGCGGGCATGAAAGTGCAAATCAGCAAACAAAAGGGAAAAAAAGAATTTAATAACAGACTGCTGAAAATCGTGTATGAAGACGCATATATCATTGTTGTCGAAAAGATGCAAGGACTTTTATCAGTCAATACAGAAAGACAGAAAGAGCGCACAGCCTATACAATACTTAACGAATACGTGCAACGTTCCGGACGTCAATTCCGTGTGTTTATCGTTCACCGCCTGGACAGGGACACTTCCGGCCTGATGATGTTTGCTAAAGACGAAAAAACACAGCGGACACTACGTGATAACTGGCACGATATCGTGACTGACCGTCGATATGTAGCTGTGGTGGAGGGAAGTATGGAAAAAGATTATGATACAGTCGTTTCCTGGCTGACTGATAAAACGCTTTATGTAAGTTCCAGTGAATATGATGACGGTGGATCAAAATCTATTACCCACTATAAGACCATCAAACGTGCCAACGGATATTCTCTGTTGGAACTCGATCTGGAAACCGGCCGAAAGAATCAGATTCGTGTACACATGCAAGATTTAGGACATCCTATTATCGGTGATGGAAGATATGGAAGAGAAGATGCTCCCAACCCTATCGGACGACTGGCACTCCATGCTTTCAAACTTTGTTTCTATCATCCGGTAACGGGAGATTTGATGGAGTTCGAGACGCCTTATCCGGCGGAGTTTAAGAAGTTGTTTCTGAAAAAATAAATTCCCATATTCAAAAATAAAGCCAGAATCATAATCGACTCTGGCTTTATTTTTAATCTTCATTATTATTTTATTGACGCCTCATATAAAATGGCTGTCCATCTATTCTATCTCTAAAATCCTGCCAATTATTATACCATGTTCCACTAAATGTCCTGCCGGTAGCTTCTGCACCCCAAATATAGGCATAAGTGCGGTCACCGTAGAAAAATAATTCCATTGAATTATATCCTCCATCAATCCATCTCCACTCAAAAACCAGATAATTTGGATCACCAGCAGAACCAATCGTTCCTTGATTTCTCGCATTAAATGTCATGAGCGTACCTCTTCCCCAGGTATATGCCCCGAAATCAATTTCTTCATTAGTATACCACTCGCCAGGCAGATTAAATTCTGTCTCTTCTTCACTCTCACACGAAGTAAAGCCAACCAATAAAGTCAGCATCATTAAGATACCTGCATATCTTTTTATCATTTTCATAATTCTCTAGTTTATTGCGTTTATTAATACAAAATTAGCATTTTATATTTACTATACATCACAAGCCACAAGTTTTTTGTACCTTTGCAAAGATAATATTAAATTTTCCACATGAAACTTCTTTGGCTTGATTTAAATAGTTCGTACGCTCATTCTTCGCTGGCATTGCCAGCCTTACATGCCCAGATAGCAAATAATACAGACATTGAATGGTGTACGGTCTCCGCCACTATCAATGAAAATACCGGTAGTGTCGTCAATCAAATCTACCGCCATCAACCGGACATCATTGCAGCTACCAACTGGCTATTTAATCACGAGCAACTCCTGCACATCGTTTCACGCGCAAAAGCGTTACTACCTCACTGCTGTGTTATACTCGGAGGTCCCGAGTTTTTAGGAGATAATGAAGCTTTCTTATATAAGAACAAATTTGTAAGCGGAGTGTTTCGCGGAGAAGGCGAAGAAGTATTTCCTCTATGGTTAAAAGTATGGAATCAGCCAAGAAAAGAATGGAAATCGATCACAGGACTCTGCTATCTGGATGAATCGGAAGCATACCATGACAATGGGCTCGCCCGTGTCATGAACTTTTCCGAATTAGTTCCTCCTGAAGAGAGCCGTTTCTTCAATTGGAGCAAACCCTTTGTGCAATTAGAAACTACCCGCGGATGTTTTAACACCTGTGCCTTTTGTGTCAGTGGAGGTGAAAAACCGGTTCGCACCCTATCTCTTGAAGCAACCCGGAAACGTCTTGACGTGATACACCAACACGGAATCAAGAATGTACGGGTACTGGACCGCACTTTCAATTACAACAACAAACGGGCAAAAGAATTACTAAATCTATTCCGCGAATACCCGGATATCTGTTTTCATCTGGAAATTCATCCTGCACTCCTTTCTGATGAACTCAAACGGGAATTAGCCACCCTTCCTAAAGGACTGCTACACCTGGAAGCCGGAATCCAAAGCCTTCGGGAAAACGTGCTTGAACAAAGCCGGAGAATAGGAAAACTCTCCGATGCTCTGGCCGGACTCAAGTATCTATGTTCCCTTGAAAACATGGAAACTCATGCCGACTTAATAGCAGGACTCCCACTCTACCATCTATCAGAAATTTTCGATGATGTCCGTACTTTAGCAGAGTATGACGCAGGAGAAATCCAACTGGAATCCCTCAAATTACTTCCGGGCACCGAAATGAAAAGAAGAGCGGACGAATTAGGTATACAGTACTCTCCACTCCCTCCATACGAAGTTCTTCAAACTCGTGAAATCACCGTAGATGAACTACAGACAGCACATTATCTGTCCCGCCTGTTAGACGGTTTCTACAATACCCCAACTTGGCGAAGCATCACACGGATACTCATTCTCGAAAACCCTCATTTTATACATGAGTTACTCGATCATTTAGTTCAAACAGATGTGATTGACACCCCTCTTAGCCTGGAAAAAAGAGGATTAATCCTCTATGACTTCTGCAAGAATCATTATCCCGACTACCTGACACAAGTCAGCATTGCATGGATAGAAGCGGGTATGTCATTAAAAAAAGCTCCGGCAGAAAAAGTAAGAACAAAAAGACAGCTACCACCTGAAAGCTGGGAAATAGAATACGGAGCATATCGCGAGAATCTACGATTATGTTTCCTTCCCACCGATGAAGAAGAACATGGTTACTGGTTTGGTTTTGAGTCGGAGATTCAGAAGATACAACCGGTTTTCAAGGCTAAAAAACTATCATAAATAAAAGAAAAGTATTCTCATATTATGTGAAATTATTATTAGTCGCTAATCGTTTAGAGCAGCATTTCCTGTTTTCCACCGTCCATACAATAAACTCTACTAGCACAGTGTATGGACATTCGAAAATATCAATTCAATATTTTTTGCCTATTATTGTTTCCCTTATCCGTAACAGGACAAGAATGGAACAAACAGGATTCATTGAGACTTCAGCAAATGCTGGAATCCGGTCAGGAGATCAAGATAAATAGAAAATTTATCGAAAAAGTAGAGCAAAACATGTACTCTCGAAAACCGTTCGTAGATTTTGATCCCACACTACCGACTTTAAAATCTTCCATGATTTTTTCGAAACCTTCCATTCGCACTTATCAGACATTCCTAAAACCGGGTTCCACCTTTTTACCCACTTACTCCTGGTTAAGAATAAACAAGAATCTTGTGCTGCACAGTAAAAGTAATTTTGCAGAAAAATCCAGTTGCTTTCATATCCAAAGCCAAATAGAATATAATTTATCTCCCAAATGGTCTCTCAACATATATGGCGTACAAAACCTTGATACCCGAAAACACCGGGGCCTCCCTTCCGAAGTGGAACCCACCCAATTGGGTAGTAATGTTGTTCTCAAAATAAATAAAAACTGGAAAATAAAAACAGGGGTACAATACCAATACAATGTCCTCCGCAAAAGATGGGAATGGATACCTCAAATTAGTGTTTCATACGAATGGTAACCCGTGCCGACAATCAGGAATCGAAAAGTTTTAGAAAACAAGAAAGCATATTTTCCATTTATTCTCGTACCTTTGTCATACGATTAAATATGCTATCATAATGAAGAACTTTATCAAGGGATTCCGGTTTACCCCCTCTAATTATCCGGCAGAAGTAGAAGCAAAAATACAGAAATACAGAAAGCAAGGTTATAAACTTCCACCGCGCAAAGTACTCCGTACTCCCGAGCAACTGGAAGGTATCCGGGAAAGTGCCAAAATCAATACGGCACTGCTGGACTATATTTCAGAGAATATCCGGGAAGGCATGTCCACCGAAGAAATTGATGTGCTAGTGTATGATTTCACCACCAGTCACGGTGCCATCCCTGCCCCACTCAACTACGAAGGTTTTCCCAAAAGTGTTTGCACCAGCATCAACGATGTAGTGTGCCACGGAATACCCAATAAAAATGAGATTCTGAAAAGCGGAGATATTATCAATGTAGATGTTTCCACCATTTACAAAGGATATTTTTCCGATGCATCCCGTATGTTTATGATTGGAGACGTCAACCCCGATATGCAAAAGTTAGTACAGGTAACCAAAGAATGTATGGAAATAGGAATTGCTGCCGCACAACCCTGGAAACAGCTGGGTGATGTAGGCGCCGCCATCCAGGAACATGCAGAAAAGAACGGATTCAGCGTAGTCCGTGATCTCTGCGGACATGGTGTAGGGATGCAATTCCATGAGGAACCGGACGTAGAACATTTCGGACGCCGGGGCACAGGCATGATGATTGTGCCGGGCATGACCTTCACCATCGAACCTATGATTAATATGGGAACCTACGAAGTGTTTGTAGATGATGCCGACGGATGGACTGTCTGTACCGACGACGGACTACCTTCCGCCCAATGGGAAAATATGATTCTGATTACTGAAACCGGAAACGAAATTCTGACATATTAATGGAACTGATTCTACTTATTGTTATTGCCGGGTTAATGATAGTCCTACTTGTATTATCACTAACCAAAGGCAACAATCAAACTCAAGCAGAACAATTACAAATAGCCTTGCGCCAGCAAATGCAGGAAAACCGGGAAGAGCTGAACCGCAGCATTCGGGAACTTCGCATGGAAATGACGCAAACGCTGAACCAGAATATGCAACAGCTCCAAGATGTTCTGCACAAGAATATGATGACTACCGGAGAACTGCAACGACAGAAATTTGACATGATGGCCCGCCAGCAGGAAGCATTACTGAAATCCACCGAGAAACGACTGGATGATATGCGCCTGATGGTGGAAGAAAAGCTCCAGAAAACCCTGAATGAACGTATCGGCCAATCATTCGAAATCGTCCGTTCGCAACTTGAGAACGTGCAAAAAGGACTGGGAGAAATGAAATCTCTTGCTCAAGATGTCGGGGGACTAAAAAAGGTATTGAGCAACGTAAAGATGAGAGGAACGTTCGGCGAAGTCCAACTGGGTGCACTCTTAGAACAAATGATGAGCCCCGAACAGTACGACGCCAATGTCAAAACCAAAAAGAGCGGAACCGAATTTGTAGAATTTGCTATCAAACTTCCGGGAAAAGATGACGCCAACAGCACCGTCTACCTCCCCATCGACGCCAAATTTCCGAAAGATGTATACGAACAATATTATGACGCATTCGAAGCGGGAGACGCAGCATTGATGGAATCGTCCGGCAAGCAATTGGAAAATACAATCAAAAAGATGGCAAAAGACATCCATGATAAATATGTAGACCCGCCTTTTACCACAGATTTTGCCATCATGTTCCTCCCGTTTGAAAGCATATATGCCGAAGTAATCCGACGTACCAGTCTCATCGAAACACTCCAAAAGGAGTATAAGATTGTAGTTACAGGTCCGACAACATTAGGCGCCATCCTCAACAGTCTTCAGATGGGATTCCGCACGCTTGCTATCCAAAAACGTACCGGAGAAGTCTGGACCGTATTGGGAGCTGTCAAAACAGAATTCAGTAAATTCGGAGGATTACTTGAAAAAGTACAAAAGAACCTGCAAAGCGCCGGTGACCAACTCGAAGAAGTCATGGGAAAACGAACACGTGCCATCGAACGCAAACTGCGGCAAGTGGAACAGTTGCCACACGAAGAAAGCCAAAAGATTCTCCCTATTGACGTAGAGGACGATTTGACAGATTACTAACTGATATTATTTAGGCACGGATTACACGATAAACACGGAAAGAAAATAAACTTATCCGTGCAATTCGTATAATCCGTGCCTAAAAAATCAAAGAAAGTGTTTCGACACACCTCGACACTAAACAGAAAATGCTCTACAACATTTCCATATCACGTCAATCCGCATAACTCCGCAAAGCCAAATTCTTCACCCAAAGAACGAAGATACCCGTCAGAATCAGATTCAATACCAGAGTAAGCACTGAAATAACCAATGCCGGGCCACCCAAGTTATATCCCAATGCAATGAAAATGATTCCGGCCCCTACCTCACCACGGGTAAACATACCGATGGAAAGAGCCAGTCGCTCACTTAATTTCCGATCACGATAGAAGAACATCGGACAAAGCTTTCCTATATTCGACAATAAAGAGACAATCACCACATGAAACATAATCATTCCCCACGACATCATCTCCTGTGATCCCGTTACAGAATAAGAACCTGCATGAGTCTCCGCAAAGTTCACTCCGATAAAATGCGGCATACTCATTCCCACCAGGAACATGAAGAAAAATGAAATCCCGGTAGCCACCTTTCGTTCCACAGGTGTGTCATGTTCCTTATGTTTCATAATCATACCCAGAACAAATGCCGGCAACAGGACTTCAATATGAATACTTCCCTCGTCCCCATACAATTCTTTACTCCCCAGATACAGTATTTGAGTAGCCAGAAATATAATCACTGAATAAAAGAGGATAGCCTTCCAATCCTGACGCCAATCATACTTATTCAATCTTTGCCAACCGATCGACAATAACAAGAACACAATTACCACTACAATAATCAACTGCCAGCGCAGTCCGATCATCATAATCTGAAGAGGAATCATCAAAAGAATCGTATCCAAATCGTCGAAAATAGCCAATACCTGTATCTTCTTGTAAATCCAACTGGACTTCAGTCCGATAGCCGCCAACATCGTAAACAGAATACCGGCTGATGTAGGTGCAGCAAAACGGCTTAACAATAAATTCTCCTTCCATGCTTCCCAACTATTCCAAAACTCGGGCGGAAGCAAAATAAACACATAATAAATAGCAATCATAAACCATGGTAAAGCAGCCGTAGCCATGGCTATAAAATAATCTTGAGCGTAACTTTTCCACCGTGTTTTATCAAGGACGAACTCACGGCCTACATTAATCATTATAAAACTAAGACATACATAGAGTAGTACATTCGATATGGATTTAACAGCTCCATACCCATCTCCTGCCATCATCGGCAGGAATTGCGAAACCACGAGCCCCAACATCAGGAAACCCGAAAAAGACAGAACTTTTCTCATATTTATAGTTGTTTGTTGCTAAAAAGTAATTGCCAAGGAAAGCTCTGCAGACAGAAGGCAATCACCTGGTGTATTAAAAACTAACCGCAAGTCAATTTGTTCAGAACAGATCTCTGAAAAATTGCTTGCGGCAGTATTTTTAATCCAGCTTCAGTACGGCGAGGAAGGCTTTTTGCGGCACTTCCACGTTACCGATTTGTTTCATTCGTTTTTTACCTTTTTTCTGCTTTTCAAGCAGTTTACGTTTACGGCTCACGTCACCACCATAACACTTCGCTGTCACATCCTTACGAACAGCCTTAATCGTTTCACGGGAAATAATCTTAGCCCCGATAGCTGCCTGAATGGCAATATCAAACTGCTGGCGCGGAATAAGCTCTTTCAGCTTCTCACACATCCGGCGTCCCATATCGTAAGCATTGTCAATATGTGTCAAAGTAGAAAGTGCATCCACAGGCTCACCGTTCAACAAAATATCCAGCTTCACCAGCTTCGAAGTACGGAAACCATTCGGATGATAATCAAACGACGCATACCCTTTAGAAATACTCTTCAACTTATCATAAAAGTCAATCACAATTTCTCCCAAAGGCATATTGTAATAGATTTCCACCCGGTTACCGGAGATATATTCCTGTTTAATCAATTCACCACGCTTACCCAGACAAAGCGTCATAATAGGACCGATATAATCAGTCGTTGTAATAATAGATGCTTTGATATACGGTTCCTCGATATGGTCAATCATCGTCGGGTCGGGCATACCACCGGGGTTGTGCACCTCCTTCATATTGCCCTGCTTATCATATATATGGTAGGACACATTCGGTACCGTAGTAATCACATTCATGTCAAACTCACGGTCCAGACGCTCCTGCACAATCTCCATGTGGAGCAATCCGAGGAAACCGCAACGGAAACCAAAACCCAAAGCCAATGAAGACTCCGGTTGGAAAGTCAACGACGCATCATTCAGCTGCAACTTTTCCAAAGACGCGCGAAGATCTTCAAAATCTTCCGCCTCAATCGGGTACACTCCGGCAAACACCATCGGCTTCACCTCCTCAAACCCGGCAATAGCCTTGTCACACGGACGGGCAATATGTGTAATGGTATCTCCCACCTTCACCTCTTTGGAAGTTTTGATACCGGAAATTATATATCCTACATCCCCCGTACGAAGTTCGTTACGAGGCACCATATCCATTTTCAACACCCCTATTTCATCGGCATCATACTCTTTTCCCGTATTGAAAAACTTCACCTTGTCGCCCTTGCGAATCGTGCCGTTTTCAATCTTGAAATAAGCTATAATTCCACGGAAAGAGTTGAATACAGAGTCGAAAATCAAAGCCTGCAACGGCGCCTCTTCATTCCCTTCGGGATGAGGAATACGTTCAATCACAGCAGCCAGTATCTCTTCCACTCCCATACCCGTTTTACCGGATGCACGAATTACCTCCTCGCGCTTGCAACCCAACAGTTCAACGATTTCGTCCTCCACTTCTTCGGGATTGGCGCTCGCCATATCGCATTTATTGATAACCGGAATAATCTCAAGGTCGTGTTCAATGGCCATATACAGATTCGAGATCGTCTGCGCCTGCACTCCCTGCGAAGCATCGACAATCAGCAATGCCCCTTCACATGCAGCGATAGAACGTGACACCTCATACGAAAAGTCCACGTGTCCCGGAGTATCAATCAGGTTAAGGACATACTTCTCCCCCTGATAAGTATATTCCATCTGGATCGCATGGCTCTTGATAGTGATCCCTCTTTCTTTTTCCAGATCCATATTATCAAGCATCTGCCCTGAAGTCACCTGAATGGTGTTAGTAAACTCCAACAGACGGTCGGCCAACGTTGACTTACCGTGGTCAATATGAGCAATAATGCAAAAGTTGCGAATATTCTTCATTCTGAATTCTTATTATTTTAGCTTTTTGGTGTGCAAAGATACGTAAATGGCGGAATAAAAAAAATGCGTTGATAACATTATGATCATGTACCAACGCATTTTTTTATTGCTTAAGTGAGTTACTCGCTTAGATCAATTTGATGAAGAGTTCACCTTCAACTTCTTCCACAGAGACTTTGTCTTCTCTCAATAACCAGCCAAGGCCGAGGAACAGATCTTTGTCAACCAATTTAGTTGCTTTTTTAAGCTGCTTGGCAGTCATTCCTTCTGTTTCGTTCAGTGCATTCCAGATAGTACCTGCAATTACACCAGCTTTTTCTTTCAACATTTGCTTTGCAATTTTAGTTAGACATGCTTAAAATCATCCGGTCAAAAAGACTTTCAGATTTTATTTCGGGGACAAAGATAGTTATTTTTATGTTATATAACACTTTATTGAGCACTTTTTTATCGTTTTTGTAATAAAAAAGCATTTTTTCTTTCATTTAGGATGCTTTTCGAGATATTCAGACCAAATTCTTGCCGCTTCTTCCACCATTTTAGCGCAAGGACGCTTGCTATAATATTGAGCAGTACGCTCTTCTGGAATCGTTGAAACGGGATCTTTTTTCTTTAATCCCAACAATTCGCCACAAATCAGCGAGCTGTTACGCTTCTTAAATTCAGCCGCCAGTTCTTGCACCACTGCATAATTGGCAGCTTTTCCTTCCCGGTCTGTCGCTTCCGTAGCGCCGGTTTCCAAGCCCGCCACCAAAAACATGCCGCAGGCAGCTCCACACGTTTCACGCATTCGTCCTATCCCCCCGCCAAAGGAAGCACCCATACGCAACGCCTGTTCCTGTGTAAATCCATACATATCCGCAAAGGCCGCTACTACCGACTGTGAACAGTTGTATCCGCTCTTAAAAAGCTCCACTGCTTTCTGTATTCTATCTTCCATAAACTATTTTGCATTTTTATTTCGCACAAAAATATAAAAAAGTATCTTTGCATCAGATAGGGCGTAAAGATTAAAATCAAAAAAAAGAAAATATGAACAAAACTATTTCATATAAAGAATCGACAGCCATTGCCATCCAAGCTATGATAAGCGCAGCCAGAAAGGATGAATATGCTGACAGGAAAAGAAAAAGTGGTTTTCCCCAAAACAGAAAGAAACGTGATGTCACTCTCAAAGATGTACGTGAATGGAACAAAAGAAGAAATTATAAAGAGGATGCAGGAATTGCCGTCAATGCAATGATGGCGTCAGCTATCAACGACCCCTATGTGGACCTGAATCCACCCTCCAAATTCTAAGAGATAAAACAATGGCTACAACATTCGATATTCAACTCCCTCATTACTCGCGTGGATTTCATTTAATCACGCGTGATATCATTTCACAACTACCAGCACTTCCCGAAAGTGGCCTGCTGGTAATCTTTATCAAACACACCTCTGCCGGACTAACTATCAACGAAAATGCAGACCCGGACGTACGGCATGACTTCCAGACATTCTTTAATAAACTGGTTCCCGACGGTGCCCCCTATTTCATCCATACCCTCGAAGGCCCCGACGATATGAGCGCCCATATAAAAGCCTCCCTGATAGGAAGCTCGGTCACTATCCCCATCAAGAATCACCGCCTGAACCTGGGAACATGGCAAGGTGTCTACCTCTGCGAATTTCGCGACGGAGGAGACACCCGTAAATTGAGTATTACTATCCTATAATATTTCCAACGCCATCGGACAATGATCGGAATGTACGGCCTCATTCAGGATATACGCACGTTTCAACAGCGGGCGTACCGGCTCACTAACCATGCAATAGTCAATTCTCCAACCCTTATTTTTGGCACGCGAATTAAAACGATAGCTCCACCAGGTATATTCCTGTTTTTCGGGACAAAGCGTACGGAAAGAATCAACATACCCCGCAGACAGGAAACGTGTCATCCACTCCCGTTCTTCAGGAAGGAAACCACTGTTTGTTGCATTCCGGACAGGATCATGAATGTCGATCGGCTCATGGCAGATATTATAATCGCCACAAAGAATCAAATTGGGACGGGACTTCTGCAACTCCATCACATACTTTTGAAAATCTTCCAGCCACACCATTTTAAAAGCCTGGCGTTCGTCCCCGCTCGTTCCCGAAGGGTGATAAACACTGACTACCGATAAGTCTCCGAAATCCGCCCGGATAAAACGTCCTTCATTATCATAAGCCTCCATTCCCATCCCATATTCCACATGGTCCGGTTCCTGCTTGGTAAGTATGGCCACTCCACTGTATCCTTTCTTCTGCGCCGAATACAAATAAGACTTGTAACCCAACGCTTCAAACACCTCTCCCGGATACTGGTCCGGTTGCAGTTTCGTCTCTTGCAGACAAAGAATATCAGGATTCTCCTGCGCCAGCCATTCCGGCAAACCTTTAGATACGGCGGCACGTAGTCCGTTCACATTATAAGTAATAATCTTCATCGATCTATATGTATTGATTTATATTCATTTTATGAAAACAAAAGCATGATATTCAGTACCGAAACAATAATGGCAATCGAATACAACACAAACGTGCTCCAACGACTATTGACATAATCTCCCATCACCTTTCGGGAAGACGTCAGTCCCACCTGCAAAAATACCGTGAAAGGTAATTGAATACTAAGTATCATCTGCGAAATAATCAATCCTTTGAAAGGATCTCCAATAAAGAAAATCAGCAATAAGGCAATTCCCAGAGATAAAAGGACTCCTACCTGCGAGTGGCTGTCTTTGATATGATACGATTCACCGAAAATACCCGCAAAGATGGAACCTGCCGCCATTCCGCTCGTAATGGTGGATGAAATACCCGCCATCAGCAATGCCAGTGCAAATACGATGGCAGCATTACTTCCCAACAAAGGTTCGAGCAATGACTTAGCCTGTTGCAGTTCCTCTACCTGAATACCGCTTTTAAAGAAAGTAGCGGCAGCCAGAAGAATCATGGCACTGTTAATCGCCCAGCCGACAATCATTGAGAAAAGAGTATCAAACAACTCATATTTCAAGACCTTCTTAATAGAAGCATCATCTTTCTTATTATATTCGTGACTCTGTATCACCTCCGAATGAAGAAACAGATTATGAGGCATCACTACCGCTCCCAACACACTCATGATAATCAGCATACTTCCTTTCGGAAAAGAAGGAGTCACCCACCCTGCTGTCGCAGCCGGCCAGTCTATTTCCACCAGAAACAGTTCATAGATAAACGAAAGCCCGATAACAGAGACAAATGCAATGATGGAACGCTCTATCTTTTTATACGAATTAGTGAAAAGCATGATAGAGACAAAAAGCGTAGTCAACACAGCTCCCCATATAATAGGAATATCAAAGAGCATTTCCAACGCAATGGCACCTCCCAGAATTTCCGCTAAAGAAGTAGAAATCGACGCCAGTACCGCCGTACCAAGAATAGGTCGCGACACCCATTTGGGAGTGTATTTAGTGGCCGCCTCCGAAAGGCAAAGTCCGGTAACAATCCCCAGGTGGGCAACGTTGTGCTGAAGCACAATCAGCATAATAGTGGACAATGTAACCACCCAAAGTAAGGAATAGCCAAATTCGGAACCGGCGGCGAAGTTAGAAGCCCAGTTTCCCGGATCAATAAATCCTACCGTAACTAGAAGCCCCGGACCAATATATTTAAAAACATCCAGTCCACCCAGATAGCGTTTATGATCTTTGCGTTTTAAGTCTTGAAAAATATTCTTCATTTTTGCATAATAGTTTTAACCTTACAAATATACTTATAAATAACGAGTGAAGGTCAATTTTAGTTCAAAATACCGACAAGTAAGTAAACAACACCCGGATCCCCCCCCTATGGATTCCCACAAAAAAAAGACCCTCGACAAAATAAATTGCCGAAGGTCTTGAAAAATATCAAATTTTACAAAAATAAAAGAAGTCGATTAATATCCCATCTCATGTAATGCACGACACAATTGGTCAGGACATGAAGTCGGTCTGCCACCACAATGCACTCCTTCAAGTTTTGCGATAACATCCGCTACCTTCATTCCTCTCACAAGGCGGGAAATACCTTGAAGGTTACCATTACATCCTCCCCAAAAAGCAACTTCTTTCACCACTCCATCTTCCACATTCAGTTCGATGTTGGTACTACAAGTTCCCTGGGTTCTATACACATATTCCATAACCTTGTCTTATTCTCCCTCTTCCGGCTGCATATTGGTATAAACAGTCTGCACGTCGTCAAATTCTTCTAAACGTTCGATCATCTTATCCAATGTTTCGCGCTGTTCCGGAGTCACCTCTTTCATGTCGTTCGGGATATAAGTGAAGTCTCCACCGACATCTTCAAAGCCACACTCCTCCAGGTGTTTCTGAATAGCGGCATAGCTCTTGGGATTACCATAGATAGTGATTGTTCCTTCTTCATCATCCTCTTCGTATTCATCCTCCACATCATAATCGATCAGATCCAGAATCAGTTCTTCCATATCCAATCCGTCTTTCTTCTTGAAAGTGAATACACATTTGTGGTCGAACAGGAACGCGAGAGATCCCATTGTACCGAGATTACCGCCAAACTTATTAAATACCGAACGAACGTCAGCCACCGTACGGGTTGTGTTATCTGTCAGCGTATCCACAAATACAGCAATACCGTGAGGACCGTATCCTTCGTAAGTCATGCTCTTGTAGTCGCTCTGGTCTTTACCCATTGCGTTTTTGATAGCACGTTCAATATTATCCTTCGGCATATTTTCACGCTTACAAGTAGCGATCACCGAACGCAAAGTCGGGTTATTTTCAGGTTCCGGACCGCCTGCCTTTACAGCTATCGCGATTTGTTTACCCAGTCTTGTAAATGTTTTAGCCATGTGGCCCCATCTTTTCAGTTTAGCGGCCTTTCTATATTCAAATGCTCTTCCCATTGGTTTATATTTTTAGATTGAAATTTTAAGTTTATCTAAGTTTGGCACCCAGCTTATCTTCCAAGTTCTTCACCAGTTTCGACATGATCTTATCAATCATCTTATCATTCAAAGTCTGGCTCTCATCCTGAAGCAGGAAGCTCACCGCATACGACTTCTTGCCTGCTTCCAGATTCTTACCTTCGTACACGTCGAAGAGTTCCACTTCTTTCAACAGCTTCTTCTCTGTTTCGTAAGCAATCTTTTCGATTTCGGCAAACTGCACATTCTTGTCAAGCAACAATGCCAGGTCACGTTTCACAGCAGGGAACTTGGAGATTTCCTTGTAGCTGATCTTCACAGAACGGATAGCTTTCATCAGTTCCTTCCAGTTCAAGTCGGCAAAATACACTTCATTGTCGATATCAAATGCTTTCAACAGCTTCTTAGTCACGATACCGAAGGAAGCAAGACGCTTACCACCCTTCGTATTGATAGAAAGTGCGGCAGCAAAAATATCGTCCGTCAGATTACCGACAACCAGATTGTGCAAATCCAGTCCCAGACGCTTCAATATATTTTCTACATAAGCCTTCAATTCATATACCGAACTGTTCTCATCTGCATGTGCCCATGAATTGGAAACCTTCTTACCGGTTACCCACAAGCCCAAGTGATAATCTTCCGAGTAAGGAGCCAATACCTTCTCTTCATTCTTCTTGTCAGCATCGAAATGATAGCAATTACCGAATTCGAAGAACTTCAAATCAGCATTCTTACGATTTGCATTATGAGCAATACTTTCCAGTCCACCGAACAGCAAAGTCTGACGCATAGCGTTCAAATCCGCACTCAACGGATTCAATAACATCACCAGGTGGTTGGACGGATAAGTCTCCATGCCATCATAGTAAGCAGCACGCGTCAATGAGTTGTTCAGGATCTCATTAAATCCGCAGCCCACCAATTGCTCTGCAATCAGGTTCTGCAATTTATTCGATTTATCATGTTCACCTTTGGTAGTCAGGCTGGAGTTCAGTGTAGTCGGGATTTCAACATTATTATATCCGTAGATACGAAGAATATCTTCAATCACGTCACAATCACGCTGCACGTCTACACGATAAGGAGGAACAGCTAATGTCAGCCCTTCCGCCGTTTCATTAGTGATCTTCATTTCCAGGCTGGTCACAATGCTCTTGATTGTCTCTACCGGAATTACTTTTCCTACCAAAGAATGTACTTTCTCATAAGCCAGATCAACTATAAAATCGGGTGCAGGAGTAGTGAACACGTCTTTTATTTCAGAAGAAATCGTACCGCCAGCCAGTTCTTTAACCATCAAAGCAGCCAGTTTCAAGCAATATATCACACTGTTCGGATCGATACCGCGTTCGAAACGGAAAGAAGCATCCGTATTCAAGCCATGACGGCGGGCTGTCTTACGCACCCATGTAGGATGGAAATAAGCACTTTCAATGAATACATCTGTCGTAGCTTCCGTAGAACCGGAGTCCAGTCCGCCGAATACACCGGCAATACACATGGCCTCTTCCTTGTTACAAATCATCAGGTCGCGTTCGTTCAATTTACGTTCCACCTCATCCAGCGTAACGAACGGGGTTCCTTCCGGCATTGTCTTTACAATTACTTCATTGCCTTTTATCTTTCCGGCATCGAAGCAATGCAACGGCTGACCGAAAGCATGAACGATATAATTAGTAATATCCACTACATTATTAATAGGACGCACCCCGATCAGACGCAATTTGTTTTGCAGCCATTCCGGGCTTTCCTTCACAGTGACACCTTTCACCGTAACACCGGCATAATGCGGACAAGCTTCGCTGTTTTCCACCTTCACTTCAATATTCAAGTCATGGTTTTCCACTTTAAAACCGTCTACCGACGGACGTTGCAAAGTAGCCTGTTTGCCGTTCTGAATCAGATAAGCGTACAAGTCACGAGCCACCCCATAGTGAGAGCAAGCGTCCGCACGGTTAGGCGTAATGTCCACTTCAAGCACATAGTCGCTCTTGATATTATAATAATCCTTGGCAAGCGTACCCGGAACAGCATTTTCCGGCAATACGATAATACCTGCATGATCCGTACCGATACCGATTTCGTCTTCGGCACAAATCATACCAGTAGATTCCACCCCACGGATTTTTGATTTCTTGATGGTAAAACATTCGTCACCGTCATAAAGTTTTGTACCTAAAGTAGCTACCACCACTTTCTGTCCGGCAGCCACATTCGGGGCACCACAAACAATCTGTACCGGTTCACCGTCTCCCAGATTGACAGTAGTAATATGCAAATGGTCAGAATTAGGATGTTCCGTGCAGGTCAGCACTTCACCGATCACCAGTCCTTCCAAACCACCTTTAATGGTTTGCACTTCTTCTACACCACCTGTTTCCAAGCCGATAGAAGTCAACGCAGCAGCCGTTTCATCGGGCGTCAGGTCGAAGTTGACATACTCTTTCAGCCAGTTATAAGAGATATTCATATATTTAATTTTTTATTGTTTCTCAAAAAGATTTGCAAAGTTAATAAGATTTTTCGGTTGACCGAGAAGGTTAGATAAAAAAGTTTATAGTTGATAGTTACCATGCGGAATAACATACAGATAGAAGAAATGTTGCGCAGAGCATTTTCACTATCAGTTATCAACTATCAACTAAAATGGTAACGGTCCATCTCCCGGTGCTCCGAATGGATTCTCCGTCTGCGGTGCAAAATCAGGTGCGGGAGGAGGTATGGAACCAGCATTACCTGTATTCATTTTCGATCCTAACATAGCTCCTGCAGGCTCGCCCGGCATCGGGATCACCATATCGTCCTCCGGATTAGAGAAACGGGTAAACTCACCCTTAAAGCGGAGCAACACCTCGCCTACCGCACCGTTACGATGCTTGGCGATTACAATTTCCGCCATACCGCGCAGGTCATTACCACGATCATCCTGAAATATCTTATAGTATTCCGGACGATGGATAAAGCACACCATATCGGCATCCTGCTCGATGGCTCCCGATTCACGAAGGTCACTCAACTGCGGTCGTTTACCGTCAATACCTTCACGACTTTCCACACCACGATTCAACTGTGACAGTGCGATAATCGGAATACTCAACTCCTTCGCCAATCCTTTCAACGAACGGGAAATGGTACTAACCTCTTCCTGACGACTACCAAACGCCATCCCACTCGCATTCATCAACTGAAGGTAGTCAATGATGATGATTCGCACCCCATGTTCGCGTACCAGACGACGCGCTTTGGTTCGAAGTTCAAACACAGACAGAGACGGCGTATCATCCACGTAAAGCGGTGCATCCATCAGATTCTTCAGTTTATAGTCCAGTTGTTGCCATTCATAATTTGCCAACTGCCCGCTTTTGATTTTCTCGCTCGGAATCTCGCAGACATTCGCAATCAAACGGTTCACCAGCTGAACGTTACTCATTTCAAGCGAGAACAACGCCACCGGGTTCCGGTAATCCACCGCAATATTCTTAGCCATTGAAAGAACGAAAGCAGTCTTACCCATAGCAGGACGGGCAGCTATAATAATAAGGTCGGAATTCTGCCAACCCGAAGTCATCTTATCAAGTTTCGTGAAACCACTCTCCAGACCACTCAAACCATCGGTTCGAGCCGCAGCTTTCTGAATTAGTTTATAGGCTTCGTCAATCACCGGATTGATCTGCGTATAATCTTTTTTCATATTCTGCTGTGAGATCTCGAAAAGCTTACCTTCCGCTTCCTGCATCAAGTCGTCCACGTCCAGGGTCTCGTCAAACGCTTTACTCTGGATATTGCTCGTAAACGTTATCAACTCACGCGCCAGCGATTTCTGTGCAATAATACGGGCATGGTATTCAATATGTGCGGATGAAGCCACTTTACTACTCAATTGAGTAATATAGAAGGGACCTCCCACCTCTTCCAAGTCTCCGCGTTTACTAAGTTGTTCCTTTACAGTCAGAATATCCACCGGTTTCTGGTTCACCGCAAGATCGACGATAGCAGAATAAATCAACTGATGCCGGCGTTCGTAAAATGATTCGGGACGAAGAATTTCACTCACCAATGAATAAGCGTCCTTTTCAATCATTAAAGCTCCCAAAACTGCTTCTTCCAGTTCAGGCGCCTGCGGCTGAATACGACCATAATCATTTACCGGTTGTATTTTAGTAGACTTTGAATTGCGGGTATTTCTTTTCTGTTCGGCCATCGAGATATTTACTATTTTACGATTTACTATTTATTATTTTACGACTGGACAGACTCTATTATCACATTTATCACGGAATTCTTCCAGTCGAGACGACAAAGATAGAATATAATCACGAAGAATGAATAAGGAAAAATGAAGATTTTAGTAACTTTGCTCCCGATTCACATTATCCAGCTATGATTAATTGTAATGTGAAGCACTGTAAATAGTAAATAGTAAAATAGTAAATAGAAATATGATTGCTTTTCCCAATATCAAAATAAACCTGGGACTTTCCATCACGGAAAAACGCCCGGACGGATACCACAATCTGGAAACAGTTTTCTATCCGGTGGCTCTGGAAGACGCACTGGAAATCCGTACCTCCCCTAACGCTGACCGAAAATTCACTCTCCACCAACATGGAATGGAAATAGCCGGTAACCCTGAAGACAATCTGGTAGTAAAAGCCTATTTATTGATGGATAAGGAATTTCATCTCCCTCCTGTCGAAATCCACTTATACAAGCACATCCCTTCAGGAGCCGGACTGGGAGGAGGATCATCGGATGCCGCTTTCATGCTAAAGTTGCTCAACGATCATTATCAGCTGGGAGTATCCGAAGAACAATTGGAAGTATACGCTGCCACTTTGGGAGCAGACTGCGCTTTCTTTATCAAAAACAGACCGATATTTGCCGAGGGAATTGGAAACATCTTCTCCCCGGTCGAACTTTCATTAAACGGCTACCAAATCATGATTATAAAACCGAATGTTTTTGTTTCCACCCGGGAAGCCTTTTCAAACATTCATCCCCATCGTCCGAAATATCCGGTTAGGGAGGCAATCCAGCGTCCTGTACAAGAATGGAAGGATACGTTAATCAATGATTTCGAAGCAAGTGTATTCCCGCAACATCCCGTCATTGGAGAAATCAAAGAAGAACTCTATCATCAAGGAGCAATCTACGCATCCATGAGCGGCTCCGGCTCATCCGTATTCGGGCTGTTTGCTCCCGGATTCGTCTTACCGGAAATTGATTGGGGAACTGATGTATTCTGCTTCAAAGGTACATTAAACAAATAAATCTCACTAACAATTATGTTTTGACTATTTTTTCAAAATCCCAACATGGCAGCGGGGTGTATATTGAGTACCCGGCAAAGCAAGCGAGCTATTTTTAAAGTAGGTTCCGAGCGACCCGAAATATAATCATTCACGCGTGAAGGGCTAACCCCTATTTCACTGGCAAGCTGTTTTTGTGTCATCCCCTTTTCTTCAAGGGACAATTCTATCAATTCTGCTACGGTTGGTTTTTCTATAGGAAAATGTTCCTTCTCATACGCAATCACTATATCAGACATAACAGAAAGCTCCACCATGCTCTTGTCATTTGCAGGAGTGCTGTCGTCCACCAAAGGCAGAAGTTCTTCGACTCTTGCCAATGCAAATTCGTATTGTTCTTTCGTTATTTTAGTCATATCTATTATATTATATAGTTGAACAATCTATTTTATCATACTCTTTATGAGTTCCCACCCAACGGACAAAAATGTATCCCACCGTAAATTTAACAACCACTACCAGCCGATAGTTGTTCCCTCTGATATTAAAAACATAGTGTTGATTGCCCACATAATCAGTCGATAGAAAATCCGCTTTTATATCAGACAAATTCCGCCATTCTGCTTTTTCCGCTATATCATACCAACGTTCTAAAGCAACACGTGAATCTTCACACCCTTTCGTCTCGTAGAAATCTTTCAATTTCTTATGTGATACTACTCTCATATCTTATTCATTTGATACAAAATTACAAAATAATTTTGGATAACAAAAGAATTAGTGCTAAATATTTTATAAAACAGAACATCCATGCTGGGCGTACCAAAAAACGGTACCACGACTCACGTCGTAGTACCGTCACAACACAAACACAAAATAAAACACGACAAAACTACTATGCAATCTTTCCTGTCTATGCCGGGGAGGCATAAGTACTATCTACGTATATTCGCATACTCATAAACAGCTTCAGGTCGATTAGCATCAATTAAACAAATCGCATGCACGATTTGTTTAAACTTTTATGTTATTTAAAACAAGTTTCTCTTTTATTGAATCCCTCTTTCACGGAGTTTCAGCTGCCAGTTCCATGCAGAGCGTAAAGTATCTTCTAAAGTTTCTACGGCTTTCCAACCCAGCTCTTTATTAGCAAAATCCGGGTTAGCCCAAACTTTTTCAATGTCGCCTGCACGACGTCCGACAATCTGATAATTCAATTTTACGCCAGTGGCTTTTTCAAAGCCATTTATTAATTCCAATACAGAAACACCACGTCCTGTACCAATATTAAATACTTCTACTTTTTCTTTTTGTGTCTTTTCCAAGATACGACGGATAGCAATCACGTGTGCTTTAGCCAAGTCAACGACATTGATAAAGTCACGGATACAAGAACCGTCCGGTGTATCATAATCGTCACCAAACACGCTAAGTTTCTCACGGATACCGATGGCTGTCTGGGTCAGATATGGAATCAGGTTTTGAGGAACCCCGTTAGGCAGTTCACCAAGCAATGCAGTAGGATGCGCGCCAATCGGGTTGAAATAGCGCAACATGATCGCATTGATCGGAGCACCTGAAGCTACCGTATCACGAATAATCTCTTCATTGATCTGTTTGGTATTTCCATAAGGTGATTCCGCTTTCTTGATCGGAGCTTTTTCCGTTACCGGCAGCTCGTCCGGCTGACCGTATACTGTACAAGAAGAAGAGAACACAATACCTTCTACTCCATGTTTTGGCATCAGTTCGAGAAGGTTAATCAAAGAAACCAGGTTATTACGGTAGTAAAGCAACGGTTTTTGTACCGACTCTCCTACTGCTTTGCTAGCTGCAAAGTGAATGATTGCCTTAATTCCTTTATATTTTGCAAATACTGCATCCAGACCGGCAAAGTCCAAACAGTCCAGCTTTTCAAAAACTGGGCGAATACCGGAAACTTTCTCTATATTGTCAACAACGTCGGCACTTGAATTTGATAAATTATCGATGATGATTACTTCATATCCACTGTTTTGTAGTTCTACAACAGTATGAGACCCAATGTATCCTGTCCCGCCTGTTACTAAAATTCTTTCTTTCATATACTTTATAAAAAATGGTTAGTTTCTCGGCTTATTATTGTTTGAGTTACAAATGTATGGAAATAAAATGGAATTGCAATAATCTGCCATAAATTTATTTGCTGAAAAGTAATTAAGGTACGATTTGGTAGCATTTAGGTATAAAAAGAATTGGAAACTCTAACCTGTATGTCGCCACACAGCAGAGCTTCCAATCCCCTATTTAATTATCAACTGTAAATCCTTACACCACGCCGGAGAATCCCATGAATGCCATAGCAAGCAAACCGGCGGTAATCAAAGCAATCGGAGTTCCTTGCATTCCTTTCGGAACTTTCACGAGACTCATCTGTTCGCGCAATCCGGCAAAAAGCACCAGTGCCAGACCGAAGCCGATAGCTGTAGAAAACGCGTACACAACACCTGTCAGCAGGTCATAGTCTTTCTGAATCACCAGGATAGCGACACCAAGAATACAACAGTTCGTTGTAATCAGCGGCAAGAACACACCCAACGCCTGATACAGAGCCGGAGACACCTTTTTCAGGATGATTTCCACCATCTGCACCAATCCGGCAATCACCAGGATAAATGTAATCGTCTGCAGGTATCCCAGTCCGAAAACATCCAGTACAAACTTCTGAATCAGGAAAGTGACGATGGTAGCGATGGTCAACACGAAAGCAACCGCAGCGCTCATACCCATCGCAGTTTCCACCTTCTTGGATACGCCCAGGAACGGACAGATACCCAGGAACTGCGACAACACGATGTTGTTTACAAAGATTGCCGAAATAAATATCAATATATATTCCATATTCTTTTCTTATTTAATTGAATTAGGCTTTCTTGAAACTGTTAATCAACGCAATGAGGTATCCCAAAGCGATGAAAGCGCCCGGAGCCAATACAAACACCAACATTCCATATTCTTCCGGCATGATGGTCAAATCGAAGATTTTACCGGTTCCCAAAAACTCGCGGACAGCACCCAGTAAAGTCAGGGCGATGGTAAAGCCAAGCCCCATACCGATACCGTCGAACATAGAAGCAACTGCGTTATTCTTGGCAGCGAAGGCTTCGGCACGTCCCAGTACAATACAGTTCACTACAATCAACGGAATGAAAAGACCGAGTGTAGCATACAGTCCCGGCACGTAAGCCTGCATCACCATTTGAAGCAAGGTCACGAAGGATGCGATCACCACAATAAACGATGGGATACGCACCATGTCCGGAATCAGGTTCTTTATTAAAGAAATCACCACATTCGAGCAGATCAATACGAACATGGTAGCCAGTCCCATACCCATACCATTGATAGCCGATGATGTAGTACCCAATGTAGGACACATACCGAGCAGGAGTACAAACGTAGGATTCTCTTTGATAATCCCGTTCATCATTACTTTAAAGTTATTCATATCTGTCTCCTTTCTTATTTAGCACTGACTGAATCAGTTAGTTCAACTTTGATCGTAGCTCCCGTAGCAGCGTCAGCAGCATCTGCGTCCGCGCCTTTCGCTTTTTGAGAAGCACCGGTTACACCATTCACTTCCCCGCCTTCGGCCTTATAGGCCTGATAAGCAGCATTCACGGCATTCAAGAAAGCGCGTGAAGTAATGGTAGAAGCTGTGATGGCATCCACTGCTCCCCCATCTTTACTGACGGTCAACGGAGCTTCACCCGGATTCATACCCAAAATAGATTTCGTACTCTCTTCGTGAGATACTGCCTTTTCTCCTTTCGCAGGATCATACGCTCCGAACCATTTGTCGGCTTTAGAGCCCAATCCCGGAGTTTCCGTGTGAGCCAACAGAGAGTAGTTATAGATTTTTCCTTCGGCATTAAAGCCTACCAGCACTTTCAGTTCACCGCCAAATCCCATTGATTTAGCTTCAACAGCCGTACCTACAAGCTCTTCACCGTTCTTAGCCGGATAAACGATAAAGTCAACATTCTTCTTTCCATCTTTCTCACTGAAGATCGTATCGCTTTCCGCTACCGGATTATTGGTAAATTCGGGAAGAACCTTTTTCAAGGCCTCGTTCAGTGTCTTCGCGTTCGCTTCGGCAATGGGGCCTTTTGTCAGTTCATTTACATAAGCCAGCAACGCAACGGAAATAGCAGTCACTCCCGTAAGTACCAGCAACATATTCTTTAAAGATGATTCTAACTTTTTCATTTCTTCTTCGCTACCTCCCCAAAGCGTTTTGGTTTACAATAGGTGTTAATCAGCGGAGTGAACGCATTCATAATCAGGATGGCGAACGACATACCTTCGGGATAGGCGCCGAACAGACGGATAACTACCGTCAGCAGACCGATACATACACCATAGATCAGCATCCCTTTCTTACTCATCGGAGAAGTCACATAGTCGGTTGCCATAAAGACAGCACCCAGCATCAGACCACCGGAAAGCAACTGCAATACCGGAGAAACGTATTTTTCCGGATCTGCCAGGTGCATGATGCCTGCAAAGACAAACACAGTAGCCAGGATAGACACAGGAATATGCCAGGTGATGATTTTCTTCCAGAGCATATAAACGAGTCCGATCAGCAGAGCCAGCGCACTCACTTCACCCAAGCATCCGCCATTCTGTCCGATCAGCAAGGTCAATGCGTCCGGAATCTGGCTTAAAGCGGCAGTGTCACCGTAAATGGCTTGCTTCATCAAGGCCAGCGGAGTGGCACCGGTGGTAGCATCCGTATAAGCGGTCAACTGTCCGACTACCGGCCAGCTGGTCATCTGCACCGGGAAAGAAAGCAGCAGGAATACGCGGCCTGCCAATGCCGGGTTGAAAGGATTGCAGCCTAATCCGCCGAAAGACATCTTACCTACACCGATAGCAAACAGTGCACCGAGGATGATAATCCAGATAGGCAAGTTAGACGGTAAATTAAATGCCAGCAACACACCTGTGATGATGGCAGAGCCGTCGCAGATGGTGGTGGTCGGTTTCTTCATTAAATATTTTCCGATCGCCCATTCGAAGAACAAACAAGCCGCAACGGAAGTAGCCGTGACAATCAGGGCACCCAGTCCGAAGAAATAGAGAGACACCAGAAAAGCCGGAATCAGTGCAATTAGCACGCCATACATATTTTTCTGTACGCTGTCTCCGCCATGAACGTGGGGCGATAGTGATACGATTAATTTATTTTCCATATTCGTTATTTTTTAGCTTGACGTGCACGAATCATAGCTCCTACTTTGCCTTTACCCAGACGACAATAGTCGAGCAGCGGACGGTTGGCAGGACAAGTGAACTGGCAAGAGCCGCACTCAATACAATCCATGATTCTTTCTTTTTCCATTGTTTCAAAATCTCCGTTTTCAGACAAGGCTCCGAGTAAGTACGGTTCCAGTCCCATCGGACAGGCACTCACGCACTTTGCGCAACGGATGCAGGTTTGAGCTTCACCACGTTTGGCTTCCTTCCGGTTCATAATCAGGATGCCGGAACTGCCCTTCGCAGTAGGAACCTCGATATTTACGAGCGCCTTACCCATCATCGGACCGCCACCGATCACCTTACCCGTATCTTCGGGCAGACCACCGCAAGCGTCAATCAACTGTTTCATCGGTGTACCGATACGGGCCAGGAAGTTGGACGGCTTCGCAACCGACTTTCCCGTCACGGTAATCACCCGTTCAAACAACGGTTTATTCTTCTGCACAGCTTCATAAACGGCAAACGCCGTTCCCACGTTTTGCACGACTGCTCCCGTAGAGATAGGCAACGCACCGCTCGCCACCTGACGTTTGGTGATCGCATCGATCAGCTGCTTTTCACCTCCTTGCGGATATTTCACCTTCAAGGGAACGACTTCGATGCCTGCATAGCTGGAAGCTACTTTAGTCATCAGTTCGATAGCATCGGGCTTATTATTTTCGATTCCGATAAATGCCTTGTTCACTTTCACCGCTTTCATCAGGATAGAAACGCCTACCATGATTTCTTCCGCGTGTTCCAGCATCAGCTGATGGTCGGCAGTCAAATAAGGTTCACACTCTACAGCATTGATAATCACACATTCAGCCTTAAAAGAAGGAGGAGGACAAAGTTTCACCTGTGTAGGGAAACAAGCACCGCCCAGACCAACGATTCCGGCATCGGCAATTTTCTTCACGATCTCTTCTGCCGGAAGTTCACATTCCTTCACCAGTGTGGCGCTACGGTCGATTGTTTCTTCCCATTCGTCGCCTTCCACATCGATAAAGATAGCAGGTTTCGCATAACCGCTGGCATCGACAATAGTATCAATCTTCGCCACTTTACCACTGACCGAAGAGTGAATTGCTGCCGAAACAAAGCCGGCAGGTTCAGCAATTTTAGTGCCTACCTTTACCACATCCCCTTTCGCTACAACCGGTTTTGCAGGCGCACCAATGTGCTGCCCCAGCAAAATAACAGCCTTTGCAGGAACTTCCGCTGTGATAATAGGTTGATGTGCCGACAATTTATTTTCGTGTGGATGAACTCCACCAATTGAAAATGTCTTTAACATACAGTTCTGTATTTTATTCTGTTATTATTCTGTTACTTTCGGAGCTTCTGTAGCCTTTTCAGCAGGAGTTTCCACTTTTGCCGCCGGTGCAGGAGTTTCCACCGCTTCTTTAGAAACAGCAGCCGGTTTTGGAGCAGCCGGAGCTTCTTCTTTCGGTTTCCTCGGCGGGAAATTCAATTCGATAATGGTATTCTGCGGACAGACTTCCACACATTTCCGGCAAGATTTGCACTTGTGCGGATCGATGTAAGCCAAGTTGTTCTCCAACGTGATAGCTTCGAACGGACAAGTCTTCACGCATTTGCCACAGCCGATACAACTCACCGTACAAGCCTTGCGTGCCACAGCTCCCTTGTCTTTATTCACACAAGAGATATACACACGGCGTGATTTCTTTCCTTGCGGACGGATTTCGATGATCGCCTTCGGACAAGCCTTCACACAGGCACCGCAAGCGGTACATTTCGCTTCATCCACTTCCGGAAGTCCTGTTTCAGGATTCATGTGGATGGCATCGAACTGGCAGGCAGCCACACAGTCACCACACCCCAGACATCCGTAACTACAACCCGTTTCCCCACCATAGAGCGAAGCGGCAATAGCGCAACTCTTCGCACCGTCGTACTGATTAATACGCGGACGATTCATACACGTTCCGTTACATCTTACCACTGCTACCATCGGTTCAGCTTCTCCGGCTGCAAGCCCTAGGATATCAGCAATTTGTGCCATGACAGGCTGTCCGCCTACGGGGCAGAATTTACCATCCAGCGAACCGGCTTTGACGCAAGCGTCGGCAAAGCCGCTACAACCGGGATAGCCACATCCACCACAATTAGCCTGGGGAAGCACTTCTCCCACCTGGGCAATCCGCGGGTCTTCATACACGGCAAATTTCTTGGAAGCCACATAAAGAATAGCGGCCAGCACGAGCGCTATAGCTCCCAATGAAATCACTGCAATCAGAATCAAATTCATAATGTTTTTAGTTATTTATTGGTTTTATAGTAAATGAAAATTGTTGTTTGAGTCGCGTTTTGTTAAGCCATAAAACGAAATAATAAGGTATAAGGACAGCCAGAGAAAGAAGAGCCGCATACAGTTCATTCTCTATCAATGCCATCAAAAGAAACAACGAAAATATAAGAAGTACGAAAGGAAGTACGAAAGCCAACACTACCGCCATCATGCCCATCGACGTTTCGCCGACCACCATCACCTTCTCTCCCACCTGATAGGAAGAAGCTGCGGTATCTATGATATCTATGATTTTGTCCTTACTATCCGCCGAGGAACAATGCCCCTTTGCGCTACATGCCGCACAAGCCGATGTCTGGACAATCCTCACCGACAGATGAGAACCCTGTATGTTTTCCACAATACCTAGATGCTTTATAGTATTATTCGTCATTTTGCAAACTCCGCATTACAAATCGCGGCAAATTTAATCATTATTTGTGAACTACGAAGCATTCCTCAAACTTTTTCTACCTAATAAAATGTTATTTTTTGTGTTTTCGTTATCGCACACGGAAAAGGTATGGCTACCATTTGATATTTCCCAAGAATGACAAATAGACATCCTAAACAAAAAAATCCCGGCCGTTTTTATTTATTCAGCCGGGATTTTCTATCAATTATTTCACGGATTACTCCACTATCCTCTTCTTGTAGTAGCGCAGATACATTCTCACCAACGTATTCAAAATCAGTTCAATCTCCTCTTCGTTGTAGGCATTCAAACAGAGATTCATTACTTTTATATAATCGTTCAATGGGAGATTTAGCCCTTTTTTATGCCATTCAAAACATCATGTCCCATACCCAGGGTCTCGCATACATACTCATTTTTCAATTTCGCACGTTTAAGCAACTCATTAATATAAGCTCCCAAATCACTGCAACAAACCGTTTTCTTTTTCATCTTTGTTTTTTGTTGTTAAATACACACTTTAATAATTAAATATTTTAACTTTTATCCTCACATATCAGGGTAGAGTCTATTTTGTTATTACTACCTTCATGCCGTGTTTTTGAAACACACTCATATTTTTTGCAAAAATAAACATTTTAACTTATAACAAAAAGAAAATGATGTCAAACAACTACAGAATGTCCTATTTTATGCCACCTATCGCTCCCATCAAAGACAAACAAGGCCGACTGATGACTCCTCCCACGCTTATCCCCTTCTGCGAAGTCTCCATCGAACAAGTTTTCCAAATGATTACTTGCAATGAGAATCTCAAAACCCTGACCGCACAAGTACGGAATGCCACAGATATACGAGCCGCCAAAGCATCATTGCTTCCGTATGTGACCCCTTGCGGCACATTCACCCGCCGTAGCTGTAAGGATTTCGTCTCCCCGTCTCATCTGGTGATAGTAGATGTGGACGGTCTCCACTCTTATCAGGAAGCAGTAGAAATGCGACGTATGCTCTATGACGACCCTCTCCTACAACCTGTACTCACCTTTATCAGCCCCAGCGGACTGGGTGTAAAGGCATTTGTTCCTTGCCATTATTCCTCCACGACAAATGATACAAAAAATATCACAGAAAACATGAGTTGGGCGATGCGGTACGTAGAGACGGCATACAATACGGTAACAGCGGTTTCTTCCGAAACGAAATCCAAAGTAGATTTCTCCGGCAAAGACCTCGTGAGATCCTGTTTCCTTAGTTACGACCCGGAAGCATTGTTCAGAACCAAGTAAACGAGAATAATTAAACATTATTTTATAAAAATCAAAACATGACCGATATTGAATCTTTATGCCGCCTCACCGAAGCAGTCGAAGCGGCAGGAGCGGACATTGCTCCCACTTATCTTGAATACGTACAATTGTCATTCGCCATCGCAACGGATTGCGGTGAAGCAGGACGTGACTTTTTTCATCGCCTGTGCCGGGTGTCTCCCAAGTATCAGCGCGAACATGCCGAACGGGTATTCTCCAACGCACTCCACACCCAACGTGGAGAAGTGCACTTGGGCACCGCTTTCCACCTGGCCGAAGCGACGGGAGTAAGCATCTGCATAGAAGAAATGCCCAAACATCCCACAGGTACAAAAGGTACAGCAGGTACAGCACGCAAATTTCCCCCACACACGGGCGCGTATAATAAGGTAGGGAATGACAATATCTCCGAAGAAAGAGAAGGGGAAGAAGAACTATTGCCGGGCAGTGAACCGCAACATCAATTGCCCACTTTTCCGAAAAACAACTGGCCGGAATTCTTGCAACGTATCATAAAAGCCGGGAGCAGCCCAATACAACACGACATCATGTTATTGGGAGCGCTCACTGCCCTGGGTGCCTGTATGTCGCGCCACGTGCGATGCCTATATGGCGGCAAATACCATCACCCCAGCCTCCAATGTTTCGTAGTGGCTCCTTCGGCTTCCGGCAAAGGTATCCTTTCCTACATCCGCTTACTCGTGGAACCTATCCACGACGAGATCCGCAAAGAAGTGACCATACAGATGAAAGCATACAAAAAAGAGAAAGCCGAGTACGATGCAATGGGAAAAGAACGAACCAAAAAGGAGGCTCCACAAATGCCCCCTAACAGGATGTTCCTCATTTCGGGCAACAACACCGGTACGGGTATCCTACAAAACATCATGGACTCCGACGGAACCGGACTTATCTGCGAAGCGGAAGCGGACACCCTTTCCACCGCCATCGGATCGGATCACGGTCATTGGAGCGATACCCTGCGCAAAGCGTTCGACCACGACCGCTTGTCCTACAACCGCCGCACCGACCAGGAATACCGGGAAGTGAAGAAAAGCTATCTTTCCGTCCTGATTTCGGGTACGCCGTCGCAGGTGCAAACTTTCATTCCGACGGCAGAAGACGGATCATACTCCCGCCAATTATATTATTACATGTGCGGAATCAGTAAATGGATCAGCCAATTTATGGACAACGAGATAGATTGGGAGGAGATATTCACCGCTATGGGACTGGAATGGAAAGAAAAGTTGAGCGTGATAAAAACACACGGCATTCATACCCTGCAACTTACGGATGAACAAAAAGAAGAAATCGACACCGTCTTTTCCGACTTGTTTGAACGCTCCAGTGTAGCTAATGGAAGGGAAATGTATAGTTTTGTGGCACGTCTAGCCGTCAATCTATGCAGAATCATGTCGGAAGTAGCCGTATTGCGTGCCCTCGAAAGCCCGCAGCCCTACGACTTCAAGACCTCTCCCACCTCTCCTTTCACACCGGACAAGGAAATTCCTACGGACAACCGCAAAGATGACATCATCACTCGTTGGGATGTATCCATTTCACAGGAAGACTTTCATGCTGTGCTTAGTCTTGCGGAACCTCTCTACTGTCATGCCACGCATATTCTATCGTTCCTCCCCAATACAGAAATCAGCCACCGTCCTAATGCCGATCGTGATTATCTCTTCCAGAAACTGGGTGATGAATTTACTCGTACACAGTTACTGGAAGAAGCAGTTGCCATGGGAATTAAAGAAAACACAGCCCTCACTTGGCTGAAGCGTCTCACCAAACACGGAAAATTAATCAGTATGGACGGTAAAGGGTTGTATACGCGTGCGTGTGTGTATGAGTGAACCGGAAAAAGTGTACCTACTGTACCCGTTTTATTTACGGATGCAGTAGTCATTTCAATTACCACATCCGTTTTGACTGAAACAATCGTTTGTCCTGCATAAAGCATCGCTTTAGGAGGTGTAAAACTAAGCTTTAGACATCGTAAAGCGGTGCTTTATTTAAGGCTCTCCTAAAGCATCCACAATAACTCTCACCTCCAACGGTGTGAATGAGCGTCGCTTTGATTCGTAGCCTAAGTCGTACAGGCGTTGCAGAAGTCCGGGGCACAAAAAGATCCATTTCTTCATCTTTCGATAGGCAGCGATGTCAGTTAGTTGTGGAGAATAGAGTTGCGCCAGTTCCATGCGCCCGTAAGCACGTATTTTAAATTCACTCATGATGGATATATTTCTGATTTACTGTTACAAAAATAACAAAAAACGACTATATAACCAACGTTTTTCCATTGAATAACCGACTATAATGACAAATAACCGACCGCTACCAGACACAACCGTGCACAGCTGATTTCCGGGAGATTCGGAGTAGTATTTTTGTATCGTCGAAAGGGAAAAGAATCCCCGGACAATATGTTTAACCCTTTAATTTATTGTTTTATGATTCGTTACAAAATTTATCAGAACCAGCAGAAGAAAGGCTTGAATGCGGGTAAGTGGTTCGCCCGTGCAGTAAGCGACGAGACGTTTGATTTGGCAAAGCTTGCCGAACACATGTCGAAGCACAATTCACCGTATTCCGGTGGTGTCATCAAAGGTGTGCTTTCGGATATGGTAGATTGCATCAAGGAATTGTTGCTGGACGGCAAGTGTGTGAAAATTGATGATCTTGCCATTTTTGGTGTGGGTATTCGCAGTAAGGCGGCTGATACGCTGGAAGAGTTCTCGTTGGAAAAGAATATTAGCGGCATGCGTCTGAAAGCCCGTGCCACCGGTAATCTGTCGACCAATAATCTGAAACTCGACAGCCAATTGAAGCAGCAGGCGGAATATCAGAAACCGACAACTGCCGGAGGAGGTTCTGATTCAGGTGACAACCCTGATCCGAAACCGGATGGAGGTGGCGAAGCACCTGACCCGGCTGCCTAAAAGATTCACCACTGATCACACAGATTTCCACAGATTATATTGAATTGGTAGTTGTAAAGTAGTCGATTATTTATCTGTGTGAGTCTGTGTAGATCTGTGGTAAATCTATGACAAACCTACGGTAAATCTGTGGTAAAAGAAAACTATTATTAATTTATTTAAAACTTGTTATTGTATGAGTAAATCATCTTCTCCCCGCTCCGTATGGAGCTTCATTATCAAAGTAATCATCACCGTTGCCACCGCTATCGGAGGCTTGATCGGAGTACAGAGTTGTATGTAACCCCATGCGGACTATTACATTAATTATCATTCATTGCAGTGCCACGTCGGAAGGAAAATCCCTTTCGGCGGAGGCTTGCCGACAGGATCATATCTTGCACCGTGGTTTCCGTGATATTGGCTATCATTTTTACATTACTCGCGATGGGGAGATCCACCGAGGACGTGCTTTAGAAAAGATTGGAGCACACTGCCGTAATCATAACACCCATTCGATAGGTGTTTGTTATGAGGGAGGATTGGATGCGAACGGGAAACCGAAAGATACGCGTACATTGGAGCAAAAAGGAGCTTTGCTTGCCTTGTTAAGGGAGTTGAAAAGGCAGTATCCGAAAGCACTGGTCGTGGGACACCGAGACTTAAATCCGATGAAAGGATGCCCGTGTTTTGATGCGGTGAAAGAGTATTCCCAAGTAATTTCTTATCAAAAGTAGCTTCTTTTAGATTTCCACCACGGCTTATTGTATAAAAAAATATCAACGATCTTCACAGACAGTTGGTATTTTTGGGAAATCATATTAGTGTTAACACTAATATGAAGAGCGAGATTAGGACAATACCACTGTATTGCTCCTAATCTACTAAATGCAGGGATTCATGTTTGTCACATGAATCTAGGGACCTACATTTTTCCATCTCATTGTAAATGTTCAATTATAACTTAACGTATTAAAAAGCACTTTCAGTACTTCCTATTCATTTCATCTGTTTTTCATCGTTTAACGAGCATAAGCTCCATCTTTAGCCTCAAAGATGACAGATGGTTCAATCACTTCCACAGTATGCCATGCACCCTTAGGTATCTGACAACCATACTTGGCTTCTGTAGGATTGAGATGGATACGCTGTACTTCTCGATACTCAACCTTACGAGCTACATTTTGTACACTCATCCCCTTCTGAAAATCATCCGTATCCTTCTCATACGAAACTACTTCCTCATAAATTACTTCGTCCAACTTACCACACAGGCAGATTACAGTTTCGGTAGTATCTTCATGCCGATGAATGGGCACAACTGTACCCGGAAGTAATGCGTTAAGCATTCGCTGGCTGGTATCAGCAGGTGAGGTACGCAAATCGAAGTTCTGACGCAAGCGTGGATTCTCTTTAGCCTCTGCAAAGAGAGCTTCAAGCAATTGTTTATTTATTTCCATACTATACATTCAATTATTGAGCATCTTCTTTCCCCTTCTAGGAACAAAAAGGTAAGAACAAAACGCCCATAGCCCTCTCATAAACTCCATAAACTACACATTAATATCTTCTCAGCACAACTTGAAATGCTTCAGCATATTTACATCCCCATTGACTGCCTCGCATTGCTGCTAATCCCTCAATATATTCATTGCTACGAGGATGAGGGTAAGGCCGCATAACACCACGGTACATTGCCAATGCCTTGCACTTTGCTTCCACACCTTCTATACCCACCTCAACATAACAGTTAGGACGAAACAAGTTCATGGCATCATTGATAGCCCATTCACTACATGAAGGCACTTCCATATACCAAAATTCTTTCACTGGCTTCACACTTGGCAGACGTTGGAACAAACGGATAGCTTCCTGACAAGCCATTGAAGTCTGCAAATGATCATTGTTGGTATCAGCTGGATGATGAGTAATAATAATATCTGGTTCACTTTCACGAATAGCACTCTCAATGAACTGTACCAACTTCAAATGAGGCACTGTGTTCATCTCAATATTCGGGAACGTTGCTTCATACTTTTTGCTTACACCAATAAAGTTTGTAGCTGCATCCGTATCGTCTTCCAATTCAGCGTCAGAAGGACGGAATGCACGAGCCTTTGCCTCTGTACACATTATTGCCACATTGACTTCGTCACCTTCATGTGACCATTTCCACATAGACGCACCTGCCCCCAGGACTTCGTCGTCGGGATGTGCTACTACTAATAAATATTTCATTGCATTTGTCTTTATTTTATTTTTCTCTACTTACGCCAAACTCTAACACCATTGATCATCATTCATCTGATCGGTACTGTATTCGTTCATTTATCCATTGTCATCTTTGCATCCTCAACAAACTCATTCAGCATCCAAGTGCATTCTTTACCACACACTGCATAGAGTATGCAAACGACAGTATATACTATCATCTTTAAATCGTAGAATATGCCAGCCTTTTGGACATACGTATATTCTAATTCACGACGTGTAGGATATACCTTTTCCATATACTCTTTCTCATCTGTGATCTGATCACCATAGATAAAGTCATAAAGTGCTGCCGGTCCGCTCAATCCTACCGGCACTTTTGCTGCCTCATTCCATTTTCCATAACGAAACATCTCAAATTGGTCCTGTGCTACCGGACGTGGTCCAATTATCGACATAGTGCCATTTAAAATATTCAACAACTGTGGTAACTCGTCAATCTTCACCTTGCGGATAAAATGACCGAACGGAAATATACGATCTTCGTCAGGTCTTAAAGAAGCCTCTGTAGCAGCTTTTGCCACTCGCATAGAACGAAATTTATACATTTTGAATGGTTTGTTATTCTTACCTATACGACGAGCTGTATAGAATACTGGTCCCCAGTCGGAAACCAAGATTCCGATAATACCGACTATCCATAAAGGTGATGTACCAATGATGCCTATCAAGGCACAGATAAAATCAAATATCCGCTTGATTACTTTGTAAAACATTATACCATTTATATATCTTTATTATATTCAATAAGTTAAAGTACCAGCTATATGTGCAACCAAATTATAATTATCGTTTTCCCTTGTCGTATAAAAAATACTTATTTTCTTTTGCCATTACTTCATGTTTTTCCTTGCCTCTACGTCTTTTAAGCTCTCCTCAAATTTTACTACTTGATACTCAAAATCATAGGTACTAATTTTCTGATCATAGCACGAGTCTGCAAACATCTTACAAATAGATTTGAGAAAGAAACTTCCCAACCAAACTAATGGATTGATTCCCACTGTAATCCATACTTTCTTGTTATATTTTTTAGCAAAATAACGAACTATCTCTACGGTATCTGCATATTCCTTGTTCTGAGGATGGAATATACCACTCAATTCACGAAGAATTACCTGACGAACTAACTCTGCCAGATTGTATACATGAATCATACTTCGCTTATTATGCCAAGCAGGGAAAATTGGAGTCTTTGTTGCCAACCAGGCCAACCGAGGTAAGTTGCCCTTATTACCTAAGCCATAGATCATACAAGGACGAAGTAATGCTACCTTAAAACTGGATGACTCAAGTTTCCTCAAACCATTCTCTGCTTGAAGTTTACTATCTCCATAGAAATCATTAGGGTGTGGTTTTGTGTTTTCTGTTATCACATCCCCTTTCAGGCTCTTGCTCGCATGATATACAATCTTTGAACTCATAAAGATGAACTGCTTCACCCCATGTTTCTTTGCCCACTTCGCAATCTCTATAGTCAAATCCCGATTTACCTTATAGTACAACGGAGCCATTTTAGGCTTAGGATCCACATGTGCAATACCGGCTACATGGAACACTACATCATATTTCGCAAAGTCAGCCTTCTTCCAAGCCTCATTCATGGTATCCACAGTCTCTACAATAAACTCATCCGGAGTCTGCAATAGCCATTTCTCCACATTCACACCAACAAAACTGTTGGCACCTGTAATCAATACCCTTTTCATTTTTTATGTAGCTGTTTTTTGCAGAATACCTAAATCTGCTGAAACTTATTGAGATTTTTTTGAAACATACTTAGGATCATCCTTAGGAAATTCTTTTACCACTTTAGCAGGACATCCCAACGCTAATGTCCAAGCTGGAATGTCCTTAGTCACCATAGCACCGGCACCAACAACAGCACCTTCACCTACAGTCACACCTGGCATCACAATACAACCAGTCCCTATAGCGCAATTCTTGCACAAATGAATTTTACCATATTTATAAGGCATCATGCCGTAAGTCATTCCCTGTTTATATTCTGCAAGTTCCTTCTTATGACAAAGTAAACGACAATCACCTGCAATGTGCACACCATCCTCTATCTCAATCAAATCAGAATGGTTCAAGTCTACACGAACATAGTCACCAATGAACACATCTTTTCCCACCTTTGCTCCCAGTTTACGAAGAATCGCAGGTCTAAGTTTTCTAGGATTAAATGGTTCTAAAATTGCCCAATTCATTGCATTAATTATTAGACGATGATACCAATTTATAAAAAACTGTTTTAATACCTTCCATAGACTTACATCTCCATAATCCTCTATTGGATATTTAAAGCCCAATAGACAAAGAATTTTATATGTCAAAGTTGTTTTCATATATGATTAGATTTCATAATACTTCTATCTTGCCAACTTTCTTCACTTAAAAATCCAGCATAATTATAACATTTACTTTTTTATCAATTCACTCAAAAAGTCAATATAGTCCTTTGCTATTTTGGGCCAAGAAAACAACCTTTCGCATCGTTCACGATTAACTTTTTTTTGCCATTCGTAATTTTCAAAATTAGTATATAAACGGTCTAGGGCATAAGTTATATCTTCTGCATTTTCTTTTTTCACCCAAATCCCAGAATCACCTAAAGCTTCTTTGTTAGCAGTAATATCTGAAGCTATACAAACTTTACCATAACTCATTCCTTCTAATAAAGAAATTGGTAGACCTTCCATTGAAGAAGGTAAACAAAATATCCATGCGTTACGGAGTATCGTATCTTTGTCTGCACCAAATATCGCTCCTGTAAAAATAATATTTGGATCGTCCTTTGCCAACATATGTAAATAATCGCCATATGATGATCTAGGGGCAGCACATCCACAAATAACCAACTGTTTATCACCATGTTGACTATTCATAAAACCTTTTATCAAATAATCAGGATTCTTATCTTGAACAAGTCGTCCCATAAAAACAATATAATTATTAGGAATAATGCCAAAACGTTCCAACACATCGCTTTTAGACGTTTCCTGTGGAATATTTACAGCACATGAAATAGTACGGCAATCTTTATGAAAATGTTCGCGTATAAAATCTGTTTGTTCTTGCGAAACCGCTGTTAAATACTTATTGATTTTACAATCAAAATAGAATTTTTTTCTCAAAATATTACGTTTACGCAATGAATATTTTGTCCTATTAAACTCCAATCCGTGATTCTGCATAAGAGAAACCCTACCAAACAATCTTGGCCATATAGAACTAATCAGTGCTGGAGCACCGCAATTATAATGGAATACCTGTATATCTTTCTCTTTGAAAAGTCCCATTATTGTAGATTTGAATCCCAATAATATTTTTGTAAGAGCTGCATTCCTAAATGACTTTTGATGAACTACCTTAAAACCATTCACCCATTCTTCTCCATTATGATCACTCTCTTGATATACGATAGGTTCGTGCCCCATCTTAACTAATTCTGTAGCAAGATTATACATATATGTTGCGATACCATCTGGATGGTAAAAAGTGCGTCCTCCTATAAATGCTATTTTCATTTTTCTAAAACTTTTGAATAGTTTTCTACAAAACGTTCTACAGAATAATTATGCAGACGTTCATTTCCCCGTATACCCATTTCAATGCGAAGCTTATCGTCATGTAACAGTTTTAGAAGATGTTCTGACAATTTTTTATAGTCTCCTATTGAAATCAGATAACCATTCCAAGAATCTTTTATCAATTGATTATTATCTCCTACATTTGTTGCCACTACAGGAATACTCCAATTCATTGCTTCCATGATACTATTACTCGTTCCCTCAAAAAGACTCGTCGAGAGATAAATATCAGCCGATTTAAGAATTTCTTGTACATTGTCTGGGGCTATAAGAATCTGAGTGTAATTCGTCAAACCATATTCCTCTACCCAATCTCTGACTTGAGTCTCTATATGACCATGTCCAATAATGGTGAACACAAAGTCCTGCCTTGTCTTCCTCAAATCAGCTATGGTTTTGATGGCTGTCAGATAGTCCTTCTGTGGCTCAAAACGACCAACTGTAATAATAGTCTTTATATCCTTGTCAGTACGCTCTATCGGCTTGCTGATATTAGGGAAGCAGTTGGGAATCACAATAGTCTTCTTCTTACAGAAACCCAGATTCTCAAAGTGTTTTGCTCCCGACTGACAATTATATATAGTATAATCTGCAAAGAAGTTGTGCGCAAACCATTCCAATACGGTCTTCGCCGGAGCCAGTCGCGAGTTTCGAATGCCATTGAATACAGTCTTCACGCCTGCAAGTTTCTCCACCATTGCACCTGTCACATCACATGTTGTCAGATAGTTGAATGCAATTTCTATCTTTTGTTGCTTCAACAGTTGATAATACTCCTTCCACTTGCCGAAGCTCTTTCCAGAAAGATAATGAATTTGTACATGCGCATCCTCCAGAAACTTTTGCACTATCACCGATAGGTTCTTCTTCCCCCATAATGAAACAAAGTGTACCTCATTCTCCTCACTGAGTGTTGCTGCCAGTAATGCAGCCTGTTTCTCTGCACCTCCTGGTTTAATAGTAGGTATCAGAATTGCTATTTTCATTTTGCTCTGTCTTTAATATAACGGGCAGGATTTCCAGCCCAAACCTGGTAGGGTGGAATGTCTTTAGTAACCACACTTCCTGCTCCTATAATGGCTCCCTTGCCAATAGTAACCGAACTACAGATACACACATTCAGTCCTATAAAAACATCATCTTCGATATGCACCTCACCTCTGCGAAAATGAACACCAGGTTGGGATGGATCAAGATAATGAGTCAGAATCTTTGTGCCAGCGGTGATACGCACACCTTTGCCGATATAGATACTGTCAGGATAGACCGTATCAACACCTACTCCACCATAAATCATAGCACGACCTTTAATATTTACTCCCGTCATTTTCAAGCACTTAGCTCTATGTTGAGGCATCATTGGTAGGTCAGCAAGACCTATCCACATCTTCCTCCACATACGCTTGGGAGGATATACTTCGAAAAAATGTTTTAATGTCATATTATATATTTATCGTTCTTTCGATTTAAAGAACAGTTTGTTGCACATCAAATGTATTAGGTATGCCAACACAGTTCCTACTACACATACTATGAAGTAGGACAAATAACACCCCTTGTTCATTGAAGAGTTATACAGATTTGGCAAATACCAGATAATCCAAGTTCCAATTACTACGTTTAGCAAGTATGACTCCAAAGAAATTTTACCTAAGAAATTCAGTACAGAAAAAAAGATCTTACCCATATACTTAAAAGTCGGACAACATACCGCAACGAAAGGTAACACCAAAAATTCCGGCCAATATCCACACTGCATGACTTTCATTATTGCTACAAGTGCAAGAGGCAAAATACTCATCCAAAAGTATGAGATCTTCTTGCCTGTCTTTGCAAAAGGTGCTAACATGAAACCTATCAAGAAACTAGGCAAATGATACAACACCTGTTTGACATTATCAATCACCATCTGACAGCCTGTACTTTCAACCGGATAGTTCAGCGCAGAGATTACAACCATAAAAGCAATAAGCAACGAAGAATACAACACAGGACTCTTTACTTTATTGCAGATTCGGTAATGAAGCGGAGTTAGTGCATACACCGGTATCAGCATTGCAATAAACCAAGCTCCCTGATGATTGACCCAATAACTGAGTGTTGATAGTTCAAACAAAGCCTGAGAAATAGGCATCCCATGTAATACAGACAATGTACAATGGAAACCAATAATGATAAGATATGGAATCAATATTCTCTTATATCTCCTTAAATACCAACACCTTACTCCTTGTTGAACATTATTTCCATTCAGACTTGTGAGCGAGTACTATAGCCCCAAGCCGCTTACAAGGAGGAATATATCTACTCCTACAGATGACAATCCACAGAGAGATTCCATCCATCTTGGCATTGCTACACCATTACCCACTGAATGACCAAAGATGACCAAAAGAGTAGCAATACCCATCAGCTGTCCTCTGTATTCGCTTATGTCCTGTACATTAAACTGAATCATAGTTTATATCTTCTTAATTACTTTTTCAAAAACATGCTTTCATCCATAGTGAGCAAACATTGCTTTTTCTCTTTTTCTCCTATACCTTTTGTATGCACGTTATACTGCATATTCCGTTCGATATACTCCTCCACAGAACATAGTATTTTGGCAGGATTACCTCCTACTACCATTCCATCTGGAACAGATTTCGTAACCACTGAACCTGCAGCCACCATTGCACCTTCGCCAATAGTTACCCCCGGCATTATTTGGGCATGGGCTCCAATATAAGCCCAGTCCTTGATTACCACCTTTCCAAACACATCGAAATCAGGCACTTTGCGCCTTACTACATTTCCTCCTCCATGTGTATGTATTGCAACTCCTTTGGTGAGTTGTACATTATTGCCAATTGTAACAAGATATGGTTCGGAGGGCCATTCCATACTACGATAAACCAAACAATTGTCCCCAAGGCTCACACCTATCATACGAGCATGCCTAACGGGTGAAAGTACCTTTACCAGCTCCAAATATGCAGATTTTATTATACTCATGATAATCTGTTTATTACATCAATAATCTTCTTGGTCTCATTCAGATAATTAAACTCCCTCATAGCGACCTGCGCACCTGCTTTTCCTATTTCCGTAGCCTCTTCTGGATGCTCCAGTGCCCAAATAATCTTTGACGAAAATTCCTTAGGATTACGCTCTTCGACCAAAAGCGCAGTCTCACCATCTTTCAAGAAAAGAGGAATATCACCTACTTTTGTCACTATGACAGGATTCTCTGTTAAGAGGTATTCTCCAAGCTTTGTAGGGAATCCGCATTGAGCTTGCAAAGAGTCCGGACGATCAAGAGCAAGAACTGCTGCATTCTTCAAAATTTGAGGTATATCAGCCGCTGATACAATACCGGTAAAAACGATCGAATCCTTCACTCCAAGATTCTCTATCAACTTCAGGTTGCCAGAAGCATCGTTCTTATCGGGAGTCTTGCCGATTATGTAAAGCTTCACCTCAGGGTGAGTCTTGTTTACAATCGCAAAAGACTTGATGAGCTCATCCACACCATCCTTGTTATTAGATGCTGTTCCACAATAGGCAATATACTTTTCTGATGGTTGCTTCGTGAGTCCAACAAAACGATTGCTATCAACCGTCATGTTTACTATCTCAATCTTCTCTTTCGGCAAACCGCAAGATACAAAATAATCCTTGAGTGCCGTTGAGATCACAAACATCCCATCTACCTTTACAACCTCACGCTTGTAACGCTCCACGTTGAAGCCTTTGAAGCTATAAACATCCGGATGTTCTGTTTTCTCATGAACAACCTTTACTCCTTTTCTCTTTACAACCTTAAAAAACACATTTCCGAAGTTGGTAAGAAAGACTACATCACCAGGTTTCAGACTCCATGCAAACTTCCATCCATAGAACTCATCAGCAAATTTGTTGAAAATGCGGTTTGAAAATGGCAGATTCTCCCACATATACTTAAATGTGATATGGGGATATGTTTCCTGAACCTTACTCATCTCCGAGTCTGGAGTAAGGAAAACAACCTCAACATCAACACCCAGTTCTGAAAAACCTCGAAGAAAACTAAACACTCGATTACTAAAAGCAGTATTTGGATAGTAAGTATTACAAACTACATAGAATTTATTCATTGTATTCCCATTTTAATTTTGAGATTCTCTATCGCGCCAACACTTCGTTTTGATTCATCTTTCAAAGGTGAATACCAGTCTAAACGATTTGCTTTCTTTACAGCCGACATCCCACAAATAACGCATTTCCATCTGGAAAAGACTTGGCAACTATAGAACTTGCAGCAATTATTATATGGTCGCACAATATCTCACCTCCAGTTATCTTTGCTCCTGTAGATAGAAGCAAACCTTTGCCAATCCTTCTGCCTGTATTGATAATGTAAGTGAGGTATGCAATACTGCGTATGGGCCAATCCTATTGGTATTTCCAACTACGATAGTCCCACAGTGAGGAATTACCAATCCGTAATCACAGACATCATATCCGATACTCAAACCGAGTTTACGAGACAATCTAAAAAAACACCATTTATTGATTATAAGCAACAATCCCCACGTTTGCACTGAGAGTAATATTGCACCTTTCCCATTGCCTTAAGGAACTCCATGATGTAATCTGGAGCTACAGGATGCAATAACTTCTTCTTGAGAGGTTCTTGAAGTACCCTCTATTCATCACCATGTCTGCCTGAAGATAGAAGTGGAGGTAGTTGCGAGATGTGAACATAATACTAAATTTGTTTTAATGATTCATTAATACTGACATTGTTTGTTTGGCTATGTTATGCCAATCATACTCATCACCATTGCCATATTGTCTTGCTCCGTGTTTTAACAATGACATCAGATTCTGGTCTGTAATAAGAGATTGCATTGCATCGGCAAATGATATTGCATCTTCTGCATTAACTAGAATACCATTCTTCCCATCTTGAATGGATTCTACCAAGGCTCCCACCTTTGTTGCAATAATTGGATTGCCAAAAATAAACGAAGTAGGAATAATTCCACTTTGAGAGGCAGTCTTATATGGTAGAAGAACAACATCAGATATATCATTCAGGTACACCATCTCGTCATCATAAAGGATTCTATTAATAACGACACAGTTTTTCTTTGTTGAATAGAATGGTAAGGTTGGATCATCACCACTTCCTGCTACAATTAAATTGAAATCAACCTTTCTGTTGTTTAGAATCTCACAAGCCCGCTTTAAGAGATCTAGCCCTTTATATGGTTTGATAAATCCATAAAACAAGAATATTGGAGAATCATTATTGAATTGAATCTTAAGTTTTGTAGGTTTCCTATACAACATTAACGTTTCGAACTTACCAAATGGAATATATTCTGATAAACAATAACCATTCTTGTCCAATGTTCTAAACCTATCTAATGTTGATTTTGAAGGCAAGATAACCTTTGATTTATCGCGTATTACGGTCTCCATTAATGGTGTTGATAGTTCTCCTTTAAAATGACTGCCAACTTCATGAAATGTGTGGGTTAAATTTTCATCTTTAAGTTCATTATGTATGATTTCAACCCATGGCCATTGTCCAACAATGTTAATGGCATCATATTTTGCAGATTTGATTTTATTTAAAACAATTTTGAATACAATTTTGTTAAAAAGCATTAATCGTCTTGAAAACGATACCAGACGGAACAAGAATAAATTCACGGGAAGTCCTTCATAGTAACCACAAATCTCAGGAGCATTGACAGAGGTCAATCTTATTAATCCTGGATGTTTGGGGGCTTTATGATAATCTATGCCAGGAACAGTGCCTTTATCGTGAAACATATCAACTATTGCAAAATAGTCAACTGTTACCCCCTGTTCTGCAATTGATTTTGCTAAACACAATGAAGACTCATAATGAAAATATGAAATGATTGCTATTTTTTGCATAATTCAAACTCTTTATCTTTTAAACATATACCAAATGTATAACATAGTATAAGAGAAATCCAAAACAAATCAAATCTTTGGTAAGCATACAATATCAAGAATACCAAATATAATAAAGCATACCTGCGATCTCTTGACTTTAATGTAATATAGAAATATGGCAGAAGATATAATATTATTCCTAATATACCAATATTCAATACTTGACTGTAAAAACCAGCTCCTGCACCGAATTGTTCGTTTACAAAGGAAATTGTAGCCTTATCGTAGCCAAACCACAAAATACTAGGATTTTTAAACATAAAGTAAAAGAATTCCAGTTTTTGTGTACTGATCCTACCATTCGTATTGTCTATAGCTAATTCTCCATCTTGAAGTCTTGATAGAATTGAACGATTAATATAATTGTCACCGCCATTATAGTATGTACCCAAAGCTATTACAGCAGAAAACACCAATACACCTAATAATAGCTTTTTGGAAGAGAACTTATTCTTTGTCATCATTATTGCAGAATATCCAAATAATGCCAAAAGATAACCTGCAAGAGAGAACGTTAGGATTAGTGAAGCCAAAACAGCCCAAAGGTATTTGAATCGTTTAAAATCAAACTTAGTTGCATATAAAAGAAAAGCCGAAACACATCCTAAATCACCTGGTTCTATCAAAGGTCCGTTAAAACGAAACATTCCAGTTGCTCCAACTGTAATTGGTTTTAAATAGAACAAATAATTGTAACATGGTTCTCCATAAAAGTCACCTCCATAATGTGTCTGGATGATACCCAAGCTTGGAAGATTTACAAAGAATGAGCATATGTATATAATCATTCCAGGAATCAATATCATCCCAAACCACTTTGTAATATGATACAATAACAATTCTTTTTGAGAATCTTGTAAGCAAAGAAGAAGATAAGTCGTTACGGGAAGAACCGCTTGATTCGCCATCCCGATAATTTCAAATGTCCCTCTCGCACGATACATAGTGTATACATTAGCTATATATACGAGGAAGGCAAACATGGCATATTTAGACTGATTTCTTATCTCATATGCCCCCATAGAAATCAGCATGAATAGTACTACTGGAAGACAGTAGAAAAACAATGTATTCCTTCCTTCAAAACCGATCCAGCATCTAGATGACATTAGAAAAGCAATGAAAACTAGGAAATACGCAAAGTTTGATGAGATTCTATTATATGGAGCAATCATAGAGGAATATTACATTTTCATAAAAAGCCCAGCGAAGCAACCTTTGAAAGAATACAGAGAGCATACAAACGACTCTATTCCTTTAAGATGATGTACACAAGACATTAATTCAATTAAGGACAATTTAAAACGACTCCAAAAAGCTCCCAATATGACAGATACTCCATAGTATTTGCGAGCTAAGTAAATTGGATTTCTTGACATAAAATAACTTGCAGAACAGCTCCTTTGATTTCTACCTGATGGAAAAATATGTTGATGCCAAGATTTCACTAATTTAGTGGATAACAATGTATATCCTTTGTTTGCACACTTTATACCTGTATCGACTTCGTCAGAGTACATATTAATTCTTTCGTCTTGAAGGCCAATGGTTTCATAGACTACACGTTTTGTAAGAAAACAACCTCCTGGTAGTCCAGTTCTAAATGCAATGTCTGGTTTTACGTCTTTATAATGAACATTCCTATCTATATGACGGAAGAGCATATTAGAGAAATCAATCTCTGCACCATAATTTTCAACAATTTCAGAATCCTTCTTCAATAAAATCGGGCTAATCATTCCGTATTGCTGTTCTCTAAAGAGAATCTCATAAATTTGGGCAAGTCCACCCTTTTCAATTCGAAGATCATTTGTAATCTGAAGAATCGAGTCTGCATCAGTTTTTTCAAGAATGTATTTAATTGCCAAATTATAAGAAGCTATCATATTTGGCGTTTTTGAAAATAAGACGACTGCATCTGGGAAAACTGACTTTAAGAGTATTGTATCTTCAGGATTACCATTATTTACAATGATTTGAAGATAGATATCATCCTTGTACTCAGAAAAATACCGAACCCAATGATTAAGTCTAAAACCTTCATTACAGAACAATGTGACACTTGCAATTTTCATTAACGTATTTGTTTTTTTATTTCTGCAAAAAAATCTCTCACAATAGGAAGCTTTAATACAAACAAATTTTCAACCACAAAGTAAAATCCACATATTAATAATGCAATAAGCAAGGTTGTAATATTGTTTAGATTAAGACATTTTCCAACAGTATAGCATATTGCAATATATGGGATTGATGAAATTATTCGCTTAACAATAAAGCGCCAAGGAAGGGTGAGAATCTTCTTTTTAATTGCATACCCAAAAGCAAATATATCAGAACATATTTCTGAGCAGAGTAAAACCAAAGCAGATCCTATCGCACCCAACTTATCAACAAATATGATATTAAACAAAACTGCAGTTGCTGCTCCAATAACAGAAGCTAACAATACTGCCTTATCTTTCTTTAGCGGTATCAAAGCTTGCATAATGCAAACCTGTGCAGCTCCAGTTAAGACAACAACTGGCATGATAATCTGCATAGGAAGAATTGCCCCTTCATAACCAGGACCAGCCAAAATATCGATTATCTGAGGAGACAACAACATGCCTCCTATACATATCGGAAGAGATACAGAGAAGATAAGTGAAAAAGATTTTGAAATATTATCATTAATTTTTTCTACATTATTATTTGCAGCCAAAGAAGCCATTCTTGGCAGTATCACACTTGTGAAGGCTGATATGACACCTAAAAGAATCGCAAATAGTTTATTCGCTGTTGAATAAAAACCAACTTCAATATCATTGCATGCTAATCCCAAAAACATTACATTAAATGTTGTGTACATTGAGATAAGTATCTTATTCACGCCATACATAGCTACAGGCTTCAAATATTTTTTGAATTCAACATTCTTAAACGAGAAATGAACATAATTTCTGGAATATATGAGGTTTATAAAACCATTAACTACGACTATTCCAACCGTTAGAATATAATAAATAAGAAAGTCTTCTTTATCATGAACAAATAGGAAGATGCTGATGCAATATAAAATCCTTATAAAAATTGTACGTTTGGCAATGTAATCAAATTTTTCAACTCCTTGATAGAGCCATTCTATCTGAAGACTTGTAAATACTAACGAGAAAGAACCAATAAGCAATAATGTACCATATTCTTGAAACCGAGATATCAAGAATATGGAAACCGACATAAGAATGAGACTTATCCCTGTCAGAACTCCAATAACAACCATTACACTACTAAAGACTTTTGAACGTTTTTCAAAATCCCCATTGCATATTGCTATTTCGCGAACACCTACAGTTGCTGCCCCCAGCAATGCAAAGAGACTGAAATATGCAACCACATTTATCGCAAAACTTGTTTTTCCCATTAGTTCCACACCTAAACAACGCGATACATAGGGAAATACGATTAAAGCAGCTATATAGTTAGCTAACGTAATAGATATATTATATAGAAAGTTTTTCTTTAATGATGCCATATGCATAATTGATTAATATTCTCCACTCCTACTCAACCCCCTCTATGTCTTCCTCAACCAGCGAATTGCCAATCTGTACCTCTATGAAGGTAAGAGGTATTATAGCTTTAATGACCTGGAAGTGCTCTCCTAGAATGACAACCGTATCACCAACCTTAACTCTCTGCTCTACGCTATTGAGTACACATATGCTTTCACCCTCAACGAATGTCCAAACCTCAGAACAGTAATGGTGAATATGATAGGAGATATTCTTTCCTGAGTTGAGAGTGTTGCGCCTGTCTCATCCTGCCCTTCTTGAACTGGAGAAAAATGATCATTGGACATTGCCTCTTCTAGTACTGGACATAGAATCTTTCCAAATCTTCGCTGCTACATATAATCTTAATGTTCAAAATTCAACAATAAAGGTATATCTTTTAAGATTGAGCCCTTATTTGAGTGCTTACTCTAGAACTTACGCCACACCATTTTATTGACGATACCGACATAGCTCTGCACAATCTTCACAACTTTGGTTGAGACATTCTCGTCTACATAGTCAGGCACAGGAATACCATGCTGACTATCACGGCAAAGTTCAACGGCAGTATCTACGGCTTGAAGTAATGATTTCTCGTCAATACCGGCAATGATAAAGTCGCCCTTGTCAATAGCCTCTGGACGCTCAGTAGAGGTTCGAATGCAAATAGCTGGAAAGGGATGTCCCACACTGGTGAAAAAACTTGATTCTTCAGGTAATGTACCACTATCACTAACAACAGCAAAAGCACTCATCTGAAGACAATTGTAATCATGGAAGCCAAGAGGCTCATGTTGAATAACCCGTTCATCAAGTTTGAAACTACTCTCTACAAGACGGTTACGACTACGTGGATGACAACTATAAAGAATCGGCATGTTATACTTCTCTGCCATACGGTTGATAGCATTGAAGAGCGACATGAAGTTCTTTTCGGTGTCGATATTTTCCTCACGATGAGCAGAGAGCAAAATATATTTTCCTTTCTCCAGACCCAGACGCCGATGTACATCGCTGGCTTCAATTTCGGCAAGGTTATTGTGAAGTACTTCCGCCATAGGTGATCCCGTGACATAGGTACGTTCCTTAGGTAGACCACAATCGGCAAGATATCTTCGCGCATGTTCCGAGTATGCCATATTCACATCACTGATGATATCAACAATACGACGGTTGGTCTCTTCCGGAAGGCACTCGTCTTTGCAACGGTTACCTGCTTCCATATGGAAAATTGGAATATGCAGGCGCTTCGCACCAATTACACTCAAACATGAGTTGGTATCACCAAGTACAAGAACTCCGTCCGGCTTTGTCTGAGCAAAGAGTTTATATGAACAATTGATGATATTACCACAAGTAGCTCCCAAATCATCACCTACGGCATCCATATATACTTCCGGCTCTGCCAACTTCAAATCTTTAAAGAATATACCGTTGAGGTTGTAATCATAATTCTGACCGGTATGAGCAAGAATCACATCGAAATACTGACGACATTTGGTGATGACAGCCGCCAAACGGATAATCTCGGGACGAGTGCCGACAACGATTATCAGCTTTAATTTACCATTATCCTTGAATTTTATATCTGAATAATCGAATTTAGGTTGTTTTTCCATATTATTTTTCTACTTTATCAAAGTATGTATCCGGCTTATTAGGATTGAATACCTCATTGCAGTACATCACTGTCACCAAATCTTCCGTATCAGAAAGATTGATGATGTTATGAGTATAACCGGGAAGCATGATGACAGACTGTATTTTCTCTCCGCTCACCTCATAGTTAAGCACTTCGTCTGTTCCTTCCTTACGGAGTTGAATAAGACCATGCCCACTGACTACAATGAACTGTTCCCATTTGGTATTGTGCCAGTGTTCACCCTTGGTTACACCTGGTTTGGAGATATTAATGCTTACCTGACCGCAATTCAAGGTATGTACAAGTTCTGTGAAACTGCCACGTTGATCTACATTCATTTTCAAGTCGAAGATCGCTTTTTCTTTTGGTAAGTAGCTCAAAAAAGTACTGTACAGACGTTTGGCAAATGAATCAACCGGGATTTCTGGAATCATCAGTGTCTTAGGCATTTCCGCGAATTGATGTAATAAGTCAACGATTTCACCAAGCGTCACCTTATGGGTGACAGGGCAATAGCAATATCTGCCGTCAGCCTCCGGATGTACATCAAGCCCCTCGAACTCGCAATGATGTTCCTCGCCTTTCAGGGCATGAATCATTTCGTCCACAAGATCATCAATGTAAAGTAGCTCAAGTTCTACACTCGGATCGTTGACCTGTATAGGCAAGTCATTGGCAATATTATTGCAGAAAGTGGCTACGGCACTGTTATAGTTTGGACGGCACCACTTACCGTAAAGGTTCGGAAAGCGATAGACCAAAACCTTGGCTCCTGTCTCTTTGCCGTATTGTAGAAAAAGATCTTCACCCGCCTTTTTGCTACGACCATATTCACTGTTACCAAAACGACCGGTCAACGAGGCTTGCGCACTGGAGGAAAGCATGACGGGACAAGTGTTATGATATTTCTTCAAGGTGTCAAGTAGTGCACTTGCAAAACCGAAGTTACCTTTCATGAATTCATCATTGTCTTTAGGGCGGTTCACCCCGGCAAGATTGAATACGAAATCGGCCTCTTTGCACCAATTATCCAGTTGTTCCGAAGTAGAGTCAAGATCGTACTCGAATACGTCACTAATCTTCAGTTCACCATAACAACGAGCCTTACCGTCCTTGATGTTATTAAGTTGGGCACAAAGATTCTTCCCTACAAAACCTTTGGCACCGGTTACTAATATCTTCATAATTTTATTATTGTACGAAGTTGCCCTCACCACTCAACTCCTTCTTTATATAGTCCAAAGCTGCAATCTTGGCTTTGGTTTCTTCCACGTTAAGGATTCGCGTATTGTTTGAATTGAACTCTGTAAGCGTGTTACGCTCTGTCTCACCCTCTTTGAAATACTTGTCGTAATTCAATCCGCGGTTATCTGCCGGTACACGATAGAAATTGCCCATATCCTCTGCTTTGGCACATTCCTCATTGGTCAGCAATGTTTCATACATTTTCTCTCCATGACGGATGCCGATAACCTTAATATCTTCTTTCTTGCCGCCAAAGAGCTCACAGACAGCTTCCGCCTGAGTCCGGATGGTACAAGCCGGAGCTTTCTGAACAAGGATGTCACCATTCTGACCATGTTCGAAAGCAAACAATACGAGATCCACCGCCTCTTCCAATGACATGATGAAGCGCGTCATTTTAGGCTCGGTCAACGTTACAGGATTACCATTGCGAATTTGCTCTATCCAGAGAGGAATGACTGAACCACGGGAACACATCACGTTGCCATAACGTGTACAACAAATCTTGGTCTTGCCGGAATAACGGCTCTTTGCCACTGCTATCTTTTCCTCAACAGCTTTGGTGATACCCATAGCATTGATTGGATAGGCAGCCTTATCCGTGGAAAGGCAGATTACGGCACCAACACCTGCCTCAATAGCAGCCGTCAATACATTGTCAGTACCGATTACATTCGTCTTGACAGCTTCCATTGGGAAAAATTCGCAACTCGGAACCTGCTTCAAGGCAGCAGCATGGAAGATATAGTCTACTCCCGGCATAGCGTTCCTACAAGACTGGAGGTTGCGTACATCACCGATAAAGAATTTTATTTTATTTGCCACATCAGGATACTTAACCTGATATTCGTGGCGCATATCGTCCTGTTTCTTCTCGTCACGTGAAAATATACGAATTTCACCGATATCGGTACGAAGGAAACGATTCAAGACTGCATTACCGAAAGAACCTGTTCCACCGGTAATCATTAGGGTTTTACCCGCAAAAATGCTCATAGTTTTATTGTTTTATTGTTTTATTTCTCCGTATTATAAAACTTTACATACCACTCTGCAAAGTTTCTTAGTCCATCTCTCAAACTTGTACCCGGTTTAAAAGCAAAATCCTGTTCCAATGAAGTAGTATCAGCGTAAGTTACAGGCACATCTCCCTGTTGCATAGGCACAAGTTCTTTATGGGACTCAAAATCATAGTCTTTCGAAAGCACACCGGCACGGACCAACTCTTCCTGAAGAATAGTTACAAATTCAAGCAGGCTCTCCGGATGACTGTTACCGATATTATATACTTTGTATGGTGGAATCGGAAGTCCGTCTTCCCCATTCTCTTTTTCCGGAGCGTGTTGCATAACACGTACTACTCCCTCCACAATATCATCCACATAAGTAAAATCACGTTTACAATTACCATAATTAAAAATCTTGATAGTTTCGCCTTTTACAAGCTTGTCGGTAAACCCGAAATACGCCATATCCGGACGACCTGCAGGACCATAAACCGTAAAGAAACGCAAGCCTGTTGATGGGATATTATAGAGTTTTGAGTATGCGTGAGCCATCAACTCGTTACTCTTCTTTGTTGCTGCATAAAGGCTGACCGGGTTGTCAACCTTGTCGTCAGTTGAATACGGAACTTTCTTGTTACTTCCATAGACTGATGATGAAGAAGCATAAACCAAGTGTTCCACCTCATAATGACGGCAGGCTTCAAGGATATTATAGAAACCGATAAGATTACTTTGGACATAAGCATCAGGATTGGTGATACTGTAACGGACGCCTGCCTGGGCCGCAAGATTTACGACAACAGAAATTTTGTTTTCAGAGAAAATTCTTTCTACCGCATCCTTATCGGCAATCGAGGCACGGACAAAAGTCCAATCACGGTCTAACGACTCTATTTCCTTGAGACGCTCATATTTGATATTGACATCGTAATAATCGGTGATGGAATCAATACCGATTACCCTGATATTTCGGAAATCATGGAAAAGGCGCATGACAAGGTTGCTCCCAATAAAACCGGCAGCACCCGTTACAAGCACAGTCTTTCCGTCCAGCTCTACATTATATGGCAACATGGTCAGTCCCTTCTAAAAATGTCACGTGTATAAACCTTGGCTGCCACATCTTCCAGACTGTTGTCAAAACGGTTGGCTATGATAGCCTTGCTCTGCACCTTGAATCCGGCAAGATCGTTAACAACCCTGCTGCCGAAAAATGTAGTCCCGTCCTCAAGCGTGGGTTCATAGATGATCACTTCCGCACCCTTCGCCTTGATACGTTTCATTATACCTTGGATGGCGGACTGGCGGAAATTGTCAGAGTTCGATTTCATGGTCAAACGGTATACACCGATGACGCAAGTATGTTCCTTGGATGCATCCCATTGTCCATTTCCTGTATAATAGCCTGCCTTGCGGAGCACTGCATCAGCTATATAATCCTTACGGGTTTTGTTTGACTCCACGATTGCGGACATCATATTCTGGGGAACATCCTGATAATTGGCAAGGAGTTGCTTGGTATCTTTCGGCAGACAGTAACCACCATAACCGAATGAGGGATTGTTATAATGTGTCCCAATACGTGGATCAAGACCTACGCCCTCAATGATTGCTTTACTGTCCAATCCTTTCATTTCAGCGTATGTGTCAAGTTCATTGAAATAGCTGACACGGAGAGCCAGATAGGTGTTGGCAAAGAGTTTGACAGCTTCCGCCTCTTTTATACCCATGAAGAGCGTGTCGATGTTTTCTTTGACAGCCCCTTCCTGCAAAAGGGCGGCAAATGTCCTAGCTGCTTCCTGTAACATAGTGACATCCGTAACAGACCGGATCGCCTTGTTTTCTTCAGCAAACTCCGAGCCGTCAATGATCTTCGGATAACCTACGATGATACGGCTCGGGTAGAGATTGTCATAAAGGGCCTTGCTTTCACGAAGGAACTCCGGTGAAAACAGCAGGTTGAACTTCTTGACTCCTTTCTGGGCATATTTTACATAAAGGTTACGGGCATAGCCCACCGGAATTGTCGATTTGATCACCATTACGGCATCAGGATTCACTTCAAGCACAAGATCGATAACTTCCTCCACACGACTCGTATCGAAGTAATTCTTCACTGGGTCGTAGTTTGTAGGAGCGGCTATTACCACAAAGTCAGCATCAGCATAGGCTGACCTCCCGTCCAAAGTGGCAACAAGATCAAGCGGTTTTTCAGCCAGATACTTCTCGATATAATCATCCTGGATAGGGGAAACCTTGTTGTTCAGTTTCTCCACCTTTTCCGGGATTACATCCACGGCAGTTACATGATGATGTTGTGATAGCAGTGTCGCTATGCTCAGTCCCACATAGCCAGTTCCGGCTACTGCGACCCGAATCTCTTTGAAATCACGCATATTATGTTTGATTTGGTTTTATCAATAGCAGTTTATTTACCCTCCCGACTTGTATGCTTCTCTCCATAACCATAGCCATAACCGTAACGCTTGCCATAGCCATAATACTTGCCGTATTTACCATAACCATAATAATAGCCGTACTTCTTTTTCTGAAGATCCAAGCCGTTAATGACGATACAGAGGTTAGGCAATTTGTTGTTTTCCATAAGCTCATTGATCAAAGTAAACTCTGCCTTACGGGTATAATCGGCACGGCATACGTATACCGACAAATCAGCGGTACGCCCTATCAGCAAGGTATCAGTTACCATACCCACGGGGGCCGTATCCAGAATCACATAGTCAAAATTAGCTTTCAACGTTTCGATGGCTTTTTCCAAGCCATCACGGGCCAATAATTCCGTTGGATTGGGAGGAACTGATCCGCCCGGAAGAATAAACAGATTCTCGTTCATATCGGAAGGCTGTACTAAATCCATCAGATTCTTTGTCGGATTGGTCAGAAACTGGGTAATACCATGTTCCTTTTGGGAAATATTAAAAACCTTATTCAAGCCAGGCTTGCGAATGTCAAGACCAACTATCACAACTTTTTTACCTAATAAAGAAAGACTGATGGCCAAATTGGATGATACGAAAGACTTACCTTCACCACTGATGGTAGAAGTCACCAGAATCACATTCTTGCCATTTTCAAGCATAAACTGAAGATTGGTACGTACATTACGGAATGTCTCGCTCATCAAATTATTATGATTCTCAAATACAGCTATAGAACCGGACTTTTCATCCGCCAACGGGATATCGCCAATAACAGGAAGAGAAGTTAGTTTTTCAACATCAGCACGGCCCTCAATCTTGAATTTGGTCAAGCCAATCAGATAAATAATACCTACCGGAAATCCTACTCCTAATACCAAGGCGGCAAGATAGACCATCATCCTCTTAGGAGAAACCGGATTGTCGTCCGCTAACGCTTCATCAATAATCTTGGCATTATTTGCTGTAGCTGCCAAAGTGATGGCATTCTCTTCACGTTTTTGAAGTAACATCAAATAAAGACCGGCCTTAATTTCCTGCTGCCGGGCGATACTTACGAACTGGCGTTCCTGGGTCGGAGCGTCATTAATACGACGAGAATAGCGGTTCGCCTCACGGGCAAGGTCTTCTTTGGTTATCTGCAATCCTTTCAATGTAGCATCCAGCGTAGCCTGTACATTGCTCCGCATCGCACGGATACTAGTATCCAAATTTATGATCGTCGGATTATTCTCGGTTGATGTACGGAGCAAACGCTTTCTTTCAACCAACATTTCATTATATCTGTCTATTGCACCAGCTGATGCCGCATCCTGTAATCCAATATTACTTGGCAGGACCTCATATTCATTACCTTGCATATAGCGTTGCAAATCCATCACCAAATTGATTTGAGTCTGGTTTTCCACACGCTTTTTTTCATATTCAGCATTACCAGTTAAGGCTATTTGCGCCTCACTGCTCAAATCTGTAATTCCGGCGCTACGCTTGAAGTTCTCCAAGTCTTGTTCGGTACTTCCAAGTTCCTTGGAAATAATGCCGATACGTTCGTCGATGAATTCTGCGGTTTTTTGAGCTACCTCATTCTTGTCATTATTGGCATTGATATTGTACATCTCAAGGAGTTTGTTGATGAAGTCCTTGCCACGCCGGGTATTTGGGTTCTTTAACGAAAGAACGGCTACAGAAGTGTTTTTTGATGTAGGGGCTATCGACAAGGACTGGATATATCCTTTGGCCACAGACATCGGCCGGTTTATAAAAGCTTTTATATGACGCTCTTTACTTTCCTCCTTAGCCTGATTGGTCGTCAATGTATCCTTGCTTTCAAAAAAGGCGACCGTCCCCTCATCGGTCGGGAATACGGCAGGTAATTTATCGAATTGTTTCCGGTACTCTTTGTCTTTCACTGTTATCAATGCATCCATCCCTCCATTGGGAAATAAAGTCATCTCCACTTCCATTGGTGCAGACAGTTTTTCCGCCTCCTGTGGAGTCAAACTCACCACTACGGGTGAGGTACGGTAAAGTTCCCTACTAGGAAACTCATCTTCATCCTTATAAGTCACAAACAGTCCCAGATTGTTGACCACTTCACGGGCAAGAGACTTTGATTTCAACACCTCGATTTCATTGTCTACGTTGTTCGACGAGGAAACGAAACCGTCCAGTCCCATCTTTTCCAGTTCGGAGGACATGCTCGCACCACCGCCTTTCTTGTCATCCTTGATTAAGACTGTAGCGGATATATTATAGACAGGAGTGGCCAGACGCAGGTAGCCCCATGCGCAGACGATACAGATTATTACAGAAACCACAAACCAGGGCCAGTGGATCAAGTAACGGAAAAGGATTTCCTGAATATTCACCTGCTCTTCCGGTTGCTCACCCCGGTTCTCTCTTTTTTCCTCAATCATATCTATATTACTATTTGAAGATTGTTACTAATAAACTTGCCAATGATACCAGAATAGAAGTAGCGGAGAACCACAAGCTGGTACTGTTACCTATATCGGAGTTTCGGGCTTTTGCTTTATTAGGAGTCACATAAACAATATCATTCTGCTGCAACCAATAATAAGGGGAAAGAATGGTCTCTGCTTTGTTTAAATCTAACGTCACGATCTCCTGTTTACCATCAGCACCCTCACGAATCAGTTTGACATTATCACGAACTCCCCAGACAGTCATATCACCTGCCATGGCAAGAGCTTCCAACAGATTCACTTTTTCATTGCTGATCGTAAATGTACCAGGACGAGTGACTTCCCCCAATACAGATATTTTATAGTTTACCATACGAACAGTTACGATCGGCGTTTCCTTAATATAAGGTTTCAATTTGTCTATTATCAGCTGTTCAGCCTCTCTCTTTGTTAATCCTCCTACTTTTAACTCACCTAAAACAGGAAAATTAATCTTTCCTCCATTATCCACCAGATAAGGTTGTAGAACGGGCTGGACAGTCAACTGCGAATTTCCAGTAGTAGCCACACTAGCAGGACTAGCTACTGTCAGATTAAAAGGAACCGCCAACTCCGGACTGGTACATGAAACAACAATAGTAAGCAGGTCTTTAGGCATTATCTTGGCATCATACAGATTTTCCTGCTGAGCTGTCTGTTCCATAACTTCCACATCCTGCAAGTAAGGCACCTTTTTGTATGATTGACAAGACGCGAGTAAAAATATCGTAATCAGGCAGGTAAACACATTGCGTCTCATGCCTTGTACATTCATATACATATAAAATAGTTTATTCATAAAATCTTCTAGTTTATTATTCTTTATCTAAAACTTCAAATCGCGGAGAATTTTTTGATTTGAACTCCGGAACTATTTTCTTCATCAACCGCACAGTATCCATGATCTTTACCGCACGCGACAACTTCTCAAACTCTGCATAAGTATCAAGAATATCAGCATATTCATACCGACGAACTTTAGCTATCATGATTTTCTTATTCTCTGTCGGAATCGTATTTTCTTTATCGCTCAACACCTCTTCATACAATTTTTCACCCGGACGTAATCCCGTGAATTCTATTTTGATGTCTTCACCCGGACGATAGCCAGCCAATTCGATCATACGAGTCGCTAGATCGACGATCTTGACTGCTTTTCCCATCTCAAAAACAAAGATCTCATTGCCCTCACCCATGGTAGCAGCCTCCATTACCAGACGGCAAGCTTCGGGAATGGTCATGAAAAAACGAATAATATCGGGGTGAGTAACAGTTACCGGCCCACCATTCTCTATCTGTTCTTTAAAACGAGGAATGACAGAACCGTTACTACCCAATACATTACCAAAACGGGTGGTGATAAATTTGGTATGACCTTTCACTTTTCCTTCACGGATAGCACATCCCAGACTTTGAACATAGATTTCAGCTAAACGCTTGGAACAGCCCATTACATTAGTAGGATTTACAGCTTTATCCGTAGACACCATAATCATCTTTTCAGCACCATATTCTACAGCCATATCAGCCACCTGACGAGAACCGGTCACATTGACAAGTACAGCTTCACAAGGATTTTCTTCCATCAAAGGCACATGTTTATAAGCAGCAGCATGAAAGACGATTTGAGGATGATAAAGATCAAACACCATACGAACTCGCTCTTTCACACGCACATCACCAATCACCGGAACAAAATCTATATTTGGATATTTTTTCTCAAACTCAAGACGGACATTATGCAAAGGTGTTTCTGCAGAGTCGAACATGATAAGTTTCTGAATTCCCATCTGCACTAATTGACGGCAAAGTTCACTGCCAATACTGCCTGCCGCACCAGTCACCAACACCACTTTTCCCCTGAATTCTTCTGCAACTTGACGAAGGTTGATATTAATTTCGGCACGACCCAACAAATCCTCAATCTTAATAGGACGTACCCACTGATGAAAGTTTCCATCAGAATCCGCTTCACTGATAGTAGGAGCTATCAATGTTTTAAGTTCATTGTTTTTACAATATTCCAGAAGTCGTTTTTCTTCCAAGCGGGTATCTTCATAACGGGCAAACAGAATCCCCTTAATTCCGCGCTTCCGCATGATATAATCAACATCCGATTCATTTTCAAAGTAATAAACGGGAAGATCTGCCAATCGGCGTCGGCTGTTATTTTTACCATATACATAAAAACCGGCTACTTTATAATGTGCACTATCCCTAAGACGTAACTTCAAGGCTACACTCTCTTCATTAGTACCATAAATAAGAATACGTGTGTTCTTTTTATTCACCCAATCCAATAAAAAATCATAGACGATTATCAATGATACACGGAAGGTCGTCAAGATCACTAAAGTCAATAAACCATCAAATAGAAGATAGGATATTTTATAATTATATGGCAATTGGGTCTCATATATAACTCCAAAAGAAATAATGACCAAACAGGCAATTTTAAATAAAACGGCACACATGATACGCCAAAGTTCACGTGCCTGTGAGAAACGAATTGTATTACGATAAGTATGGAATAATAAAGAGCCCGCAACACTTGCCACCAAAGAAACGCAAGCAAATTTACAAAGCATCCAGTCGGTCATTGGAACATGCGCCATATAATGAATTACCGCATAAGCGACCAACGAACATAATACAGAAATTGCCGTGTCAATACCTAAAATAACCCAATAACTGAAATAATTTTTGCGGGCATATTGCACTATGCCCTTCAATGTTTTTTCCATTATAGTATAAATGAATAAAATAATATTTCGAAATTTGATTTATCTGATTGATTATGATCAGTACAAGGACTATGACTACGATTTCCATGTTGGTGTAGCCCAACAGAGAATCCCTTCATCTTTCGATACGGACATACATTTCTACACTATATCTTTTGTAAAGATATAATTCATAATACTTTATGGATTTTTATTTTTGAGAGAGGTCATCGATAAATATATCCACTGTTTGGTTACCGATGTCAGATAGACTGCCTGCTATTTTACAGACTTTCATTACATTTTTGCAGTAAAATCCCCATACCCCTATAAAATAGATTGATTACTCAATCACGTAAATCCCCATTTTCAGATACCGGCTCTACACACCCAGCCGGTATATCTACACATGCACACCCTAACATTGTCAATCGAACAGCAACTTTCGATTTCCCATTCACATGTACTAATTCCCCTTCCAATCCTGCCAATGGTCCCTTGATTACCCGTATTTTCTCTCCCGGAGCCAATGGCGATGTACTCATGCTAATCGTCTCATCCGAGTAATCGAGCATAAACTTAAATCGCAACATTTGTTGATCAGGAATAACAGCCGGAGTACTCTCCCCACGTAATACCATGTAACGGCTGATAGAAGATAAAGTCAGGACTTCTTTTTGTTCTTGCAGATCAACGTGAACGAAAATCATCATCGGAAGCAGTACCCGGTCGACAATTTTACGGCGGTCGCTCCATTGATGGACTTCTTGTTGAATTGGAAGGAAATTTTCGATCCCCATTTTCGTAAGCCGCTCACCCGTTTTTTTCTCGTGACAAATACGTACGATTGCCACCAACCAACGTTTTGAGCGCGCTACGCTGCTGCCAATCACATCTGTTGGCAGAAGATTTCGATCGTCATTTTTCTTAATGATCATGTATTTTTACCCCTCATTTTTCCATACCCCTTAGGCAATGGATTGAATTCGGTGACAAAGATAGATAAAATTATAAATAGTAAACAAGAAAAAACGCATTCTTTTTTTACATACAAATAGAAATATACAGTTAAGACTATCTTGGACGTGAAAAATCCGCTATCACATTGGTTCTATTCTACCACCCATATTTTATACAACATCCCTAAACAAATCAGGCGCGGAATTTCCGCGCCTGATTTCTATTTCTTTGATTTACTTACCACTTATAATTGATACCGAAGCTAAGCAATTCTTTCAACTGGAAGAAGCTGTCTCCTTCAGTCGGTTTCGAGCTGTCGTCAAAACGGGTATGTATATAGAGCTTAGTAGAAAGATAACGGTTCAATACGAAGTTGAATGTATTTTCCCATTCTACACGTGCCCAATGATAGTTGGTCAGATAATTGAGACGAGACTCTAAAGTTACTGCAGAAATAATGGTCCAGTTCAATGTAGATTGTAACTGGGAACCAAAGTCATTTTTAGAGCATTTTCCTTTGTCTAAGCCAAACTTAGTTTCGTCTACCTCAGAGCTACCGATATAACGCAAGTTGTAAGTCAACGGTGCCATAAAGACTGAAAGATTAAATTTCTTCTTGCTCAATTTATAGTCCATACCGACACTGACCGCCAAATCTGCCGGAGACATGAAAGCGGAAACTAATTCCTCGCTATTGGCTTTATAACCATTAAAGAACTGGGTCTTGAACTCGGAAGAAATGGTATAATACCAATTCTTGAAAGCTCTCAAACCTAATTTATTATATAAACGAAACTGGTCGGTATTGAACAGATATTTATGATATTCATCTGACGGAGTGGAGGTCATCCCCACTTTAGCTTCCAGCTGGTTCTCAAACAAGACTTTTTCATTGTCATTATAGTTGGCAAAAACCTGGAAAGTGGCTAATCCGGAGAAGTTACTTTCTCCTCCCTTATACCAGTTATCCGAAAGGTGGTTCTGACTGATCTGCAACGATCCGTTACCTCCGGTCACCCACCAGTTCGGTCGGCTAATCTTCATATTGGCCTTGCCTACATTATCATCCATATTTTCCGGTTGGAACAGATGGATAACTGTTGCTTTCGGAGATATCTTCGGCTTCACATCATGACGGAATACATCACGACTCATAATACGGTCTTCTGTAGTGACAACCAAGTTCGGACGCTCCAAATAAAGATCCATCAATGCACTATTCACTATTTTCTCAGCACGCTGGGTCTTGGTAAATGCCAGGGTATCATAAGGCAGAAGTTCCGCCGTCAATTGAGGAGTGGCATCCCATTGCATAGGTTTCCATTCCAATTTCGAATATTGTGCCATCGGAGCATAATAATATGCTAATGGTGTGAACAGACGGAAATAATCGGGATCAGACGGAATATAACGTGGCGGCACAGACAGGTCGTTCAAATAATCTAATTGCGCAACATACTTATTATATAAATAAGAAACGGTATCCAGTTTCGGAGTCGGCCCCGACATATTCAGTTTGAGCATCAAATATTTCTGAAGCTCCGCCGAAAGCGTATCTGTTTTCACGACTCTGGCTTTTGCCACAACTGTTGAAGATTTAACCGTTTTGGCTGGTTTAATCACTTCAGGAGCAGGCTGCAGAGAGTCAGTCGGAAGTGAAGCGGATTCGACAGGTTCCTGCGCAAAAAGCGATAACGATAAGATTGACAGGATAAACGCTGAACATAAAGTAGTAATTCTCATCATATTTGTCTATGGTTTAGGTTGCAAAGCTACATTATTTTGTTTAGAAATCATAGGATTCTTTTAAAATTGCATTTTTTAATAAAATTGTGGAGACGAAAGACTGTAATCTTCCTCTTTTTTTTATAATTTTGCGGTTTTTAAGTTCGTAAGAATACTACTAAGTAAACAATTATTAAAACAGTTATAGCTGTGGGAGAAACAAAGTATATTTTCGTCACCGGTGGTGTTGCCTCTTCTTTAGGAAAAGGGATCATCTCATCATCCATCGGTAAGTTGCTGCAAGCAAGAGGTTATAATGTAACCATCCAGAAGTTTGACCCGTATATCAACATCGACCCGGGAACATTGAATCCTTATGAGCACGGAGAGTGCTATGTAACCGTAGACGGACACGAAGCCGATCTCGACTTGGGACACTATGAGCGATTCCTGGGTATACAAACGACAAAGGCGAACAACATTACTACGGGACGTATCTACAAGAGCGTCATTGACAAGGAACGTCGTGGAGATTATCTGGGTAAAACGATCCAGGTGATTCCTCACATCACAGACGAGATCAAACGGAATGTAAAACTGCTTGGTAATAAATACAAGTTTGATTTTGTGATTACTGAAATCGGTGGTACGGTAGGTGACATCGAATCACTCCCCTACCTCGAAAGTATCCGTCAGTTGAAATGGGAACTCGGTAAGAACGCTCTTTGCGTACACTTGACCTATGTTCCTTATCTTGCTGCTGCCGGAGAATTGAAAACAAAACCGACGCAACATTCTGTAAAGGAACTCCAAAGTGTGGGTATTCAGCCGGATGTGCTGGTACTGCGTGCCGAGCATCCGCTAAGTGACGGATTGCGTAAGAAAGTGGCACAATTCTGTAATGTAGACGATAAAGCTGTTGTGCAGTCTATCGACGCGGAAACAATCTACGAAGTACCTATCCTGATGCAGGCTCAAGGACTAGACAGCACTATCCTCGAAAAGATGGGACTGCCGGTAGGAGAAACTCCGGGACTCGGCCCATGGCGTAAATTCCTGGAACGTCGTCACGCTGCAGAGACAAAAGAACCGATCAATATTGCACTGGTTGGAAAATACGATTTGCAGGACGCTTACAAGTCTATCCGTGAAGCTTTATCGCAAGCGGGTACTTACAATGACCGCAAAGTGGAAGTTCATTTCGTAAACAGCGAGAAGCTGACAGACGAAAATGTATGTGAAGCTCTGAAAGGTATGGCGGGCGTAATGATTGGTCCGGGATTTGGTCAACGGGGTATCGACGGCAAGTTTGTCGCTATCAAATATACACGTACACATGACATCCCGACTTTCGGTATTTGTCTGGGTATGCAATGTATTGCTATTGAGTTTGCCCGCAACGTACTGGGATACACTGATGCCAACTCACGTGAAATGGATGAAAAGACTCCGCACAACGTGATTGATATCATGGAAGAACAGAAAGCAATCACCAATATGGGTGGTACGATGCGTCTGGGCGCTTACGAATGTGTATTGCAGAAAGGTTCGAAAGCATATCAGGCTTACGGACAGGAACATATTCAGGAACGTCACCGCCATCGCTATGAGTTCAACAATGATTATAAAGACCGATATGAAGCTGCCGGCATGAAATGTGTAGGTATCAACCCGGAATCGGATCTGGTAGAAATCGTTGAAATCCCGACTTTGAAATGGTTTGTCGGTACACAGTTCCATCCGGAATATGGCAGTACGGTACTGAACCCTCATCCGTTGTTCGTTGCATTTGTGAAAGCTGCCATCGAAAACGAAAAAGCAACGGTGAACGGCTAACGATACGTGGTAAACAACCGGTAGTTTGTAATTTATATAATTTGTAATTAAAATAAGAATGGATAAAAACACCATCACAGGTCTCGTTCTGATAGGTATATTATTGGTAGGATTCAGTTTTTTGAGCCGTCCAAGCGAGGAACAGATAGCTGCGCAAAAAAAATACTACGATTCTATTGCCGTGGTACAGCAGCAGGAGGAAGCGTTGAAGGCTAAAACGGAAGCTGCACTGGCTAACAGTCAAAAAGAGGTGGCATCGGCTGCCGATTCTTCTGCTTTGTTTTTCAATGCCTTGCATGGAACCGACTCTAAAATCAGCATCCAGAATAATGTAGCGGAAATCACTTTCACAACCAAAGGCGGACGTGTCTATTCAGCCATGCTGAAAGATTATATGGCACAGGACAAAAAGACGCCGGTCATGCTGTTCGACGGTGACGATGCTTCGATGAACTTCAACTTCTACAACAAGGCAGGAGTCATCCAGACCAAAGATTATTTCTTTGAAGCTGTGAACAAGACGGACAGTAGTGTTACAATGCGTCTGGCTGCGGATAGCGCAAGCTATATCGATTTCATCTATACGCTGAAACCGGATAGCTACCTGATGAACTTTGAAATCAAAGCGACAGGCATGGAAAACAAGTTGGCAAGCACCAAGTATGTGGACATCGACTGGTCACAACGTGCCCGCCAACTGGAAAAAGGATTCACTTATGAGAATCGTCTGTCGGAACTGACTTATAAAGTAACAGGTGACAATGTAGACAACTTGTCTGCTGCCAAAGATGACAGTCAGGATTTGCCGGGACGCATTGATTGGGTAGCTTTCAAGAATCAGTTCTTCTCGTCTGTATTTATCGCTGAACAGGATTTCGACAAGGTTTCCGTTAAGTCAAGAATGGAACAACAGGGAAGCGGATATATCAAAGATTATTCTGCCGAAATGAATACTTTCTTTGATCCGTCAGGCAAGGAACCGACAGAGATGTACTTCTACTTCGGTCCAAACCACTTCAAGACGCTGAAAGCGCTGGATAAAGGACGTGACGAGAAATGGGAGCTTCACCGACTGGTTTACCTGGGTTGGCCGCTGATTCGCTGGATTAACCAGTTTATCACGATCAACGTATTCGACTGGTTGTCCGGCTGGGGATTGAGCATGGGTATCGTTCTGTTGATTCTAACTATTATGGTGAAAGTGCTGGTTTATCCGGCTACCTGGAAAACGTACATGTCTTCTGCCAAGATGCGTGTATTGAAACCGAAAATTGATGAAATCAACAAGAAATATCCCAAGCAGGAAGATGCAATGAAGAAACAGCAGGAGGTGATGAGCCTTTACAGCCAATACGGGGTAAGCCCGATGGGTGGCTGTCTGCCGATGTTATTGCAGTTCCCTATCCTGATGGCTTTGTTTATGTTCGTGCCGAGTGCTATCGAACTGCGTCAACAGAGTTTCTTGTGGGCGGACGACCTTTCTACTTATGACGCTATCATCACATTCCCGTTCCATATCCCGTTCCTTGGCAATCACCTTAGCTTGTTCTGCTTGCTGATGACGTTGACAAACATCTTGAACACAAAGTACACAATGTCTATGCAGGATACCGGAGCGCAGCCACAAATGGCGGCTATGAAATGGATGATGTATCTGATGCCGATTATGTTCTTGTTCGTCTTGAACGATTATCCGTCAGGTTTGAACTATTACTACTTCGTGTCAACGCTGATTAGTGTGGGTACTATGATTCTGCTTCGTAGAACGACTGACGAAACTAAATTGTTGGCTATTCTTGAAGCGAAAAAGAAAGACCCGAAACAAATGAAAAAGACCGGATTTGCTGCTCGCCTGGAGGCGATGCAAAAGCAACAAGAGCAATTGCAGCAGCAAAGACAGAATAAAAAATAAGGAGTAATTCCTGAATCATATTCTAAGAAAGCCGGACATCCTATTTTGGTTGCCCGGCTTTCTTTCTCTAAAAAATAAAATAGGATGAAAACTAAATATTCTTATAAACAAATCTGGACAATCTCCTACCCTATCCTAATCAGTCTGATTATGGAACAGATGATTGGTATGACGGACACTGCTTTTCTGGGACGTGTCGGAGAAATCGAATTAGGTGCTTCCGCCATTGCAGGTGTATATTACCTTGCCATTTTCATGATGGCATTCGGTTTCAGCATCGGTGCCCAGATATTAATTGCGCGTCGCAATGGAGAAGGAAACTACAAGGAAATCGGACCCATTTTTTATCAGGGCATATATTTCCTGCTTGCCATGGCAGTGATTTTATTCACGTTCTTCATCGTATTCTCACCATATATCCTCAAGAATATCATTTCGTCTCCTCATATTTATGATGCAGCCGAAAGTTATATTCATTGGCGTGTGTACGGGTTCTTCTTCTCTTTCATCATGGTGATGTTCCGCGCCTTCTTTGTAGGTACGACACAAACCAAGACGCTGACTTTGAACTCTATTGTGATGGTACTTTCGAATGTGGTATTCAATTATATCCTGATTTTCGGTAAATTCGGTTTCCCGCAATTGGGAATTGCCGGTGCTGCTATCGGCTCTTCGCTGGCTGAAATGGTATCGGTGATTTTCTTTATCATCTATACCTGGAAGCGGATTGACTGCAGGAAGTATGCATTGAATATACTGCCTAAGTTCCAAGGGAAAACACTGAAACGAATACTGAATGTTTCTGTGTGGACAATGATTCAGAACTTTGTTTCTTTGTCTACCTGGTTTATGTTCTTTCTATTTGTGGAACATTTGGGAGAGCGCTCTTTGGCAATCGCGAACATTATCCGAAACGTGTCGGGAATCCCGTTTATGATTGCAATGGCATTTGCATCCACCTGTGGTTCATTGGTCAGCAATCTGATCGGTGCAGGTGAACAGGATTGTGTACGGGGTACTATCAGGCAGCACATTCGCATTGGATATATATTTGTATTGCCAATTCTGATATTCTTCTGTCTATTTCCGGATCTGATCCTACGTATTTATACAGATATGCCGGATTTGAGAGCAGCATCCGTGCCTTCACTATGGGTATTGTGTTCTGCCTATCTGGTGCTGGTGCCTGCCAATGTTTATTTCCAATCGGTATCAGGTACAGGGAATACGCGGACTGCACTGGCTATGGAACTTTGTGTATTGGCTATCTACGTCACATACTCTGCATATTTCATCATGTACCTGCGGATGGACGTCGCATTTGCCTGGACAACGGAATGCGTATATGGTATTTTCACGCTGATGTTCTGCTACTGGTATATGAAGAAAGGAAACTGGCAGAAAAAGAAGATTTAAATCCTTTTTTCACTATCTTCGCAAGAAAATAAACATTTCATAAAATATATGAGACAAGCTAATTTAATTATGATGTCGGCAGCAATGTTGTTAGCTGCCTGCGGAGGAACCAAAGACGCAGGCAAGACAGATCAGGTGCTTATCGAGAAATCGGATATTAAGATCGAAGGGAAGCGCATGACTCCCGAAGCACTTTGGGCTATGGGACGTATCGGCGGATTCGCCGTATCGCCCGACGGAAAGAAAATTGCGTATACGGTAGCGTATTACAGCGTACCGGAAAACAAGAGTAACCGCGAAGTTTTCGTGATGAACGCAGATGGAAGCGAAAATCAACAAATCACTCATACCCCGTATCAGGAAAATGAGGTGACTTGGATTAAGGGAGGCACTAAACTGGCATTCTTAAGTAATGACAACGGAAGCAGCCAGCTTTATGAAATGAATCCGGATGGTAGCGGGCGCAAGCAGCTGACCAACTACGACGGAGATATTGAAGGATATTCCATCTCACCGGATGGCAAAAAACTGCTGTTTATTTCACAAGTAAAGACGAAAGAAAGCACTGTTGATAAGTATCCGGACCTGCCGAAAGCTACCGGTATCATCGTTACCGACCTGATGTACAAACATTGGGATGAATGGGTGACGACCGCTCCGCATCCTTTTGTTGCCGACTTTGATGGTAACGGCATTTCCAATATTGTGGATATTCTGAACGACGAACCGTATGAAAGTCCGATGAAGCCTTGGGGTGGCATTGAGCAACTTGCCTGGAATATGACTTCGGACAAAGTGGCTTACACTTGCCGTAAAAAGACAGGACTGGAATATGCGATTTCTACCAACTCTGATATTTATATCTATGACTTGAATACTAAGAAAACAGAAAATATTACTGAAGAGAACAAAGGATATGATACCAACCCGCAATACTCACCGGACGGCAAGTATATTGCCTGGCAGAGCATGGAACGTGACGGATACGAAGCTGATCTGAACCGTCTGTTCATCATGAACCTGGAAACTGGCGAGAAGCGTTTTGTGAGTAAGGCATTCGAATCGAATGTGGATGCTTTTGTCTGGGGAGCAGATGCTAAAGTGATCTATTTCACAGGTGTATGGCATGGAGAATCACAAATTTATGCGCTTGACCTGGCAAATGATTCGGTAAAGGCTATTACTTCAGGAATGTATGATTACGAAGGGGTAGCTCTTTTCGGAGATAAGCTGATTGCGAAACGTCATTCAATGAGTATGGGTGATGAGATTTACTCTGTGGCACTGGATGGTTCTACCACTCAACTGACACAGGAGAACAAACAAATCTATGACCAGTTGGAAATGGGTAAAGTGGAAGGTCGCTGGATGAAAACAACAGATGGTAAACAGATGTTGACATGGGTGATTTATCCTCCACAGTTTGATCCGAACAAGAAATATCCGACTTTACTGTTCTGCGAAGGAGGTCCGCAGAGTCCGGTAAGCCAGTTCTGGTCTTATCGCTGGAACTTCCAGATTATGGCAGCTAATGATTATATCATCGTTGCTCCGAACCGTCGCGGTTTGCCGGGATTCGGTGTGGAATGGAACGAACAGATTAGCGGCGATTACGGTGGCCAGTGTATGAAGGATTACTTCACTGCTATCGATGAAATGGCAAAAGAGCCGTATGTGGACAAAGATCGTCTGGGATGCGTAGGTGCCAGCTTCGGAGGATTCTCCGTATATTGGTTGGCCGGACATCACGACAAACGGTTCAAAGCGTTCATTGCTCATGATGGTATCTTCAACATGGAAATGCAATATCTGGAAACTGAAGAAAAATGGTTTGCCAACTGGGATATGGGAGGCGCATACTGGGAAAAACAGAATCCGGTGGCACAGCGTACGTTTGCCAACTCTCCTCACCTATTCGTAGAGAAATGGGATACTCCTATTCTCTGTATCCATGGAGAAAAAGACTACCGTATCCTGGCTAATCAGGCTATGGCTGCTTTTGATGCTGCCGTGATGCGTGGTGTTCCTGCAGAGCTGCTGATTTATCCGGATGAAAACCACTGGGTATTGAAGCCACAGAATGGAGTGTTATGGCAGCGCACATTCTTTGAATGGTTGGACAAATGGGTGAAGAAAGCTCCGTCTAAATAAAATTTTACGTTAATTACATAGTAGAATAAACATAGTAAACTAAAAGAAGCCCCTGTTCTCAATCTTTTGAGTTCAGGGGCTTCTCCATTGCATTCATCAAAATCGGCTAAAATTATAAAAAAGCTCGCTAAATTTACTCCGAATAAATATTTTCAATTTCTACAATATACATCTTATGGAAACCTCCATGAGCACCACCGTACCACTTTTCTATTGATTCTTTATCCAGAAAACATTCCGGTTTGATAGTGTCAGCATAAAGTTTCTTACATTCCAGACTCAAACGTGCCTGCTCGAACAGGACATTTCCTTTTTCTGTAAATACAGGTTTCAATCCGGTTTCTTTTACTTTATCTATATTACGTCCCGACTTGGAACCACAAACAGCGTGAATTTTCTTATTTTCTTCTCCTAAGAAAGAAAGTGTCAGGTAATCGTTCTTCTCTACAAACTCGTATGTATACCGTTCGGGACGGATAAAAACGAAAGCAACCGGTTTATTCCACAACCAGCCGATGCCACCCCAACTTGCTGTCATCGTGTTAAACTTCTCTTTTGTTCCGGCTGTAACCAGCATCCACTCTTTTCCGATCGCTTCGAAAAAGTTTTCTTTCAAATCTTTTACTTCTAATTTCTTCATCTCTTTATTCGTAAATATGTATTCATAATTAGTTTATATAATAATTTAGGCACGGATTACACAGATTAACACGGTTACTTTGCAACAATAACAACACTAAAAACCGTGAAATCCGTACCTAGAAAAATAACGATTAATTCATGGCAGGTACTTATCTAATTATTTCTGTTTATTCAATTTCACAATCTCTCCCAAATAGGGAATCTTCACCGGAATCTTCCGTTTCTTAGCCTCTGTTGCGAAGACTTTCGGGGGATCATGCAAAGGCTCGTCAGACAAATCGAATGTGCCATAATGCATGGGAATGGTAAGACCAGCATGCATTTCCTCGGCGGCAGTCAATGATTCGTAAGGCGATATATGATTGGGACGCATAAACCAGCGAGGTTTGTATGCCCCGATGCCTAACAAAGCATAATCCGGTGCTCCGAACAGATCGGGAATCTCACGGAAGTGACTGGAATAACCTGTATCACCGCTATAATAAAGAGAAATTCCATTTCCTTGCAGCATGAAAGCTCCCCACAGTCGCTGGCCACCATCACGTACGGAACGTTTGCTCCAGTGTTGTGCCGGTAGAAAAGTAATCTTCAATCCCTCATCTTCCATTTGTTGATACCATCCGGCTTCAATCACTTTCATTTCGGGAAACCATCCCTGAATCAGCTCACCGGTTCCCAAGCCGCAAAAGAGTTTCATTTGCGGGTTATTCTTCAGTAAACGGGCTATACTCTGTTTATCCAAATGATCGAAATGGTCATGGCTGACAAGTAGATAATCAATCCCTGTAAATATGTCAGGATTAGCGGGAAACTCGCTCTGTCTCTTCACAAAAGGAATACTGCCGAACACAGGATCGAACATGATTCGTTTACCTGCTAACTGGAGAAAGAAAGAATTATGTCCGAGCCATATCAGGGAATCTCCCACCACTGCATCCAATGAACGGAGATAACAAACCTTTGGATCCCATTTCACCGTTTTCTTCTCTTTGCGTTGGGGATTGGACGAAAGACGCCATTTCAGTACACTCCCCATCCCCGGACGGAAGCGATGCTGCCGATTAAAAAAACGCCCGCGCACCATCGGATTTCCTCTCCAATAAGGGTTGACTGTCGCTAAACGTTCATTTCTCCTAAAACATATATGTTCACCCATTTTTATTTCCTGAATACGTATTTACAAACTTACTAAAAATTTCTCGATTTACGATGAATTAGAGTAAACAAAAAATGTACCCCGGACACACTATCGGGGTACATTTACTTATAAAGGAATAAATATTATCCTTTTTTAATAGAATGAGACTTCGTTAAGAGCAGTGCAAGCCATACAAAGGCAGTTGCCAGCCAAGAGCTGAAAGATTAATAATCATTATGACTGCACCCAATATCCATAGAATCAATAGCGACCATTTCAAACCCGTTCCCATCGGTGACCAATGGAATAATTGCCGCAAGATAGTATACAAGAAAGCTCCTAACGGAATGCCGATGAGGGCAACTCCGGCAATCGTACCTAGCAGTGTCATCATTGGAGATACGGAAGCAACCGGCATCCAGTCGATGGCAGGCAGCATCTCGTAAAGCAGTGCTCCTCCGCTAACTGCCACGGCAATTGCTGCAAACACCAGTGCTACCAGTACAACGGCCAGTACGAACAAGACAGGGCAGCAGAGAATGACAAGAGCTACCAGAAATATTTTAAAGAGAACAGCAGCAATGGAAACAAATACATCGCCTATCTTTTGAAGAAAGGTACGAGGTTTGCCGGAGTTCATATAGTTGTTAACTCCGTCCGCTACACGTTCGAAACCGTCTGTCACTGTTTTGCCAATATTCTCAATGGTCACTGCTTCTCCACGCATACTCAATTTTTCCGCGGCAGTACGGGCTTCCGGAATAACGATCCATCCGATAATATAAAGTATAATCATCGGGCAATAAGGTACAAATACAAGGATAATCATCAATATACGCACTAATGTGATGTCCCAACCGAAGTAAGCTGCCAATCCTGCCGCTACGCCTCCCAACAATTTATTATCCGGATCACGAAACCAGCGGCGTTGAGCAGCGGTTTGCGTACTGCCTTGATTAGCGGACGATGTTTGTTCCGTTCTTTTCTGTGAGTCCATATCCTCATCAGCAATTCCAAAGTCTTCCGGTTTGCCGACACGAGCGATAATTTCTTCTACATCCGAAACTGTGATGACCTGTTTTCCTTCAGTTACTTTCTCGGCAAACAGTTCGGCAATACGCATCTCAATATCGTTTACGATCTCTTCCGCACCCTCCTGTTTACGAAAGTAATGCTTCAAATTAGACAGATAATTATCTAACAGTCGGTAGGCATCGTCATCTATATGATAGACAATTCCTCCTAAATTTATGGTCAATGTCTTTTTCATTTTTATTTCTTCTTTTTCGGATTATCTATTGGCTATATGATTCACTGTATCGTTAAGTTCTTTCCAGGAAATTTCCAGCTCTCCCAAAAAGACTTCTCCTTGTTCAGTGAGTTTATAGTATTTGCGGGGAGGTCCCTGGGTAGATTCTACCCACTCATAACTTAACAGGTCATCATTTTTCAGACGGGTAAGCAATGGATACAAGGTGCCTTCCACTACAATCAGTTGGGCTTCTTTCAATTTCTGAATAATATCAGAAGCATAAGCGGGCTCCTTGTGCAACAAAAGCATGATACAATATTCAAGCATGCCTTTCCTCATCTGTGATTTTACATTGTCTACTTTCATTATTCACTTCTTTTAGATGCACAAATATATGCATTACTTTAGTACCTTGCATTACAAAGTACTATAAATTAATAATAATTAAAACATTAGAGACTCTCCACCTTATTATAAAAAGAAATAATGGCTATATTTGTGCCCGTTAAACCAAGAAATAGAAAATACGTATGTTTACAATTCGAAAAGCAACGGTAGCCGATTGCGAGCTTATTCATAAGATGGCAAAGGAGGTATTCCCCGCCACCTACAAGGAAATTTTATCTCCCGAACAACTGGATTATATGATGGACTGGATGTATGCACCTTCCAATGTGCGCAAACAAATGGAGGAAGAGGGACATGTGTACTCCATTGCTTATAAAGAGAATGAACCATGCGGATACGTTTCCATTCAACAACAGGAAAAGGATGTATTCCATCTTCAGAAGATATATGTCCTCCCCCGTTTTCAGGGTACGCATTGCGGCAGTTTTTTATTCAAGGAAGCAATCAAGTGTATCAAGGAGATACATCCGGGACCTTGTTTGATGGAGCTCAACGTAAATCGTAATAATAAGGCTTTGCAGTTTTACGAGCACATGGGAATGAGAAAGTTGCGGGAAGGTGATTTCCCGATTGGTAACGGGTATTATATGAATGATTATATAATGGGACTGGATATTTGATATACCAAAATGCCCCGGAACAAATATTATAAATGTTCCGGGGCATTTTGGTTATTTAGTCAATGACAGGATTTTATTTCGCTACACGTTCCAACCATTTTAACATGAAAATCATTGTAAACATTGAAATCGTACAAGCTACAACAAACACAGTCCATGTCATCCAAATAGGAATTGATTCATACAGGATAGCACCAATCACTAGCAACTGATTACCCAGTGCTGTCGCTCCCAACCATCCTCCTTGCATAATACCTTGATATTTAGGAGGAGCAACCTTAGACACAAATGAAATTCCCAAAGGAGAGATATACAGTTCAGCTACTGTTAAGATCAGATAGGTCAGCATCAATAAAAATGGAGTAACTTTCACTGGTGAAGTTCCAACAGCTACAATATCCTCATGCAACGGCAAATTAGCAAAATAAGATCCAACTGCCATTACAATAAATGCCAATGCAGCAATTCCCATACCGATGGCAATCTTTTTAGGAGTCGAAGGCTCTTTACCACGTCTACGCTGACTTGCAAAAATAGCCATAATCACCGGAGTCAGGAACACTACAAAAAATGGATTTAACGATTGGAAGAGCTCTGCTGAAATAGGCATACCAAACAGATTCAAGTCAGTATATTCTTTCGCAAAATAAGTCAAAGTCAGACCATTTTGATGGAATGAAAACCAAAAGAAAATAACAACACCAAATACAGCAAACAGAGCATACATACGTTGTTTTACTTCCTGTGCACTCATTTCTACAACTGTAGAAGATGCTGAAGAAGCAACGGTCTTTTTGCTGGGATCCGGGAAGTTTTTCTTATTCAACCAATAAATGGTTAAAGAAATAGCCATAGCAATAATAGCTACCCCGAATGCGTAATGGAATCCAGTAGTAAAGACATTCAAATAATCTGAAGCGAAAGCCGTATAGTCTTGTACAGGAGCAGTAGAAGCTTTGGTAACTAAGGTATGATAAGTTTCAGTAGCTTCAGGCGACAAAGTACCTGCTAATTGACCATGACACAAAGCAGGAAGGTCAGCATCATAATTATAACCGAAAGTAGATAACCACCAGTTACGCACGCCTACAGCTGCAAACGGAGCAAAAATAGCACCGATATTAATAAACATATAAAATAAAGAGAAACCGGAGTCACGCATGTTGGCATATTGAGGATTATCGTACATCTGTCCTACCAATGCCTGCAAATTTCCTTTAAATAATCCGTTTCCAAATGCAATAACAAACAAACTAGCACAAGTAATAACCAGATAGAGCATCTTGTTATCTACCGGAGTCTTAGATGGAATAGCCAATAATAAATAACCAACTGCCATTAACACAATTCCTGTGAAAATAGTTCCTTTGTAGTTCCTCGTTTTATCGGCAATAATACCTCCGACCAACGCCAAAATGTAAATAGAAAAATAAAAAGTTGAGTAAATAAATCCTGCTTCTTTTCCATTCATTCCAAACTTGGCTTGCAAGAAAAGCACAAGGATAGCCATCATAGTATAAAAGCCAAAACGCTCACCTAGATTGGCTAAAGCGGCTGCTATCAGTCCTTTAGGGTGTTTGTTAAACATAGAATATAAATTATTAAATTAATGATTTAATGGTCGATACCACATATATTTTGCAAATATATACTTTTTCTCGAGTTTTTGCACAATGATTTGTTAAACTACTCCTCAAATAAACGACAAATTTCCGCCCTGGATTCACGAATCAAATCTTCCGGAGCTATTTTTATCTGAAGTCCCCGTACACCGGCACTTACATAAATATACGGAAATTGTTGGCTGGTTTCATGAATATAAGTAGGAAAATGCTTTTTCATACCGATCGGCGAACAACCTCCCCGGATATATCCAGTAAGTGGCAGAAGTTCTTTTACGGGAATCAACTCACACTTCTTGTTACCCGAAGCTTTAGCTGCCAGTTTCAAATCAACTTCATGTTCTCCCGGAATGACACAGACAAAATATCCGCTTTTATCGCCGTGCAGAACAAGCGTTTTAAAGACCTGCTCGATATTCTCTCCTAAACTTGCTGCCACATGAACAGCACTCAAGTCGTTTTCATCTACTTCGTAGGGAATTAATTCATAGGCTATCTTAGCTTTATCTAACAGCCGTGCGGCATTTGTTTTATTGATTTTCATTTTCGTTGTATTTATAAGTTCTATATCTGATAAATAAAGAATATGATATGATAAGTGCCAACTCATCGAAGATTGTCCGATAAGTTGGCACTCTATGATTTAAATTAGAGACCCAGCTCTTCGCGAAGAAACTTAGGTGTATATCCTTTAGGGCTCTTCGCAACTTCTTCCGGTGTTCCGTAACTAAGGAGTTCTCCCCCGCCCTTACCACCTTCAGGGCCCATATCGATAATATAATCCGCCATTTTAATCACATCCAGATTGTGCTCGATGACGATAACAGTATTACCTTTATCTACAAGCTTATTCAATACTCCCATCAACACACGGATATCTTCAAAATGAAGTCCGGTAGTCGGTTCGTCAAGGATATAAAGAGTTTTGCCCGTATCTCTTTTTGATAGCTCCGTTGCCAGTTTCACACGCTGGCTTTCTCCACCGGAAAGAGTGGTAGAAGATTGTCCCAGTTTTATATACCCAAGTCCGACATCCTGCAAGACTTTAATCTTATTCAAGATTTGCGGCACATTTTCAAAGAATTCCACAGCACGGTTGATCGTCATGTCAAGTACATCGGCAATTGATTTTCCCTTGAAACGCACTTCCAGTGTTTCCCGGTTATAACGTTTACCGTGACAAACCTCACAAGGCACATATACGTCAGGAAGGAAATTCATTTCAATCGTCTTATAACCATTTCCCGTACATGCTTCACAACGCCCACCTGCAACATTAAAGGAGAAACGTCCCGGTTTATAACCGCGAATCTTAGCTTCCGGCAGACCTACAAACAGGTTACGGATATCAGAAAACACACCGGTATAAGTCGCAGGATTAGAGCGTGGCGTACGTCCCAAAGGTGATTGATCGACATCTACTACCTTATCTATATTTTCCAACCCTTCAATCGAATCGTATTCCAAAGGATCTTGTAAAGAACGATAGAATTTCTGTGAAAGAATCGGCTGCAAAGTTTCATTAATCAAGGTGGATTTTCCACTTCCTGATACACCAGTTACGCAAATCAATTTACCTAACGGAAATTCAACATCTACATTCTTCAGGTTATTCCCCTTCGCTCCTTTCAGCCAGATAGATTTCCCATTTCCTTTTCTACGCTTGGCAGGGATTTCTATCTTCATCTTGCCATTCAGATATTGCGAAGTCATTGTATCTGTATTCAGCATCTCCTGCGGGGTTCCAGCGAAAACGACTTCGCCTCCGAGACGTCCGGCTTTCGGACCCATATCGATGACATAGTCGGCAGCTAACATCATATCCTTATCATGTTCCACTACAATCACGGAGTTCCCCATGTCGCGGAGTTCTTTCAACGAGTTGATAAGACGCAGATTATCACGCTGATGCAGACCGATACTCGGCTCGTCGAGAATATAAAGTACATTCACTAATTGCGAACCAATCTGTGTAGCCAAGCGGATACGCTGACTCTCACCACCGGAAAGACTAACAGAGCTACGATTCAATGCCAGATAATCCAAACCCACGTCCAGCAAGAACTTCAAACGTGTGCGAATCTCTTTCAGAATCTCCACTGATATTTTCTTCTGCTTATCGGAAAGAAACTCATCCACCTTCATCAACCAGTCGTACAACTCGTTGATATCCATATTCGCCAATTCATTGATATTCTTATCATGGATACGGAAATGCAAAGCTTCCTTATTCAAACGAGCCCCTTTACATTCGGGACAAACCGTTGTTTTGGCAAATTGTTCCGCCCATTTCTGTGCTGTTGCAGAAGCATCCTTTTCCTGTAACATCTGAATATACTTCACCACTCCTTCGTAAGTAACAAAGTAATCGGAGGAAGTACCGATCAGCGAACTCTTGATTTTAATCCGTTCATCAGAACCGTACAAGACTTCATCAATCGCATCGTCCGGCAACTCCTTTATCGGAGTTTTCAGTGTTGCGTCGTACTTCTCCAGCAAAGCACCAATTTGCCAGAAAATCATTGCATTCTTATATTTTCCCAAAGGTGCTATCGCTCCTTCATAAATAGAAAGTTCACGATCGGGAATCACTTTATCCACATCAATCTGATTGACTACTCCCAATCCCTTACACTTCGGACATGCTCCTTGCGGTGAATTGAATGAGAAGTTATGCGGAGCCGGTTCACGATAAGACAATCCGGTGACGGGACACATGAGCCGCTTACTATAATGACGGATACTTTCAGATTGGGCATCCAGAATCATCATCAACCCATCTCCCTGGCGCATAGCGGTTGCCACACTCTGTTTCAAGCGCCGGTCATCTTTCTCCGCTACCACTAATTTATCAATAACCACTTCTACATCGTGATTTTTATAGCGGTCGAGTTTCATACCATGCGTGATTTCACGCACTTCTCCGTCCACCCGCACATATAAATATCCTTTCTTGCGTATCTGTTCAAAAAGTTCTCTATAATGTCCTTTACGTGAACGTACCAATGGCGCCAGCAGATATATTTTCTTTCCTTTATAATCTTTCAGAATCAAGTCCAGAATCTGCTCTTCGGTATATTTCACCATCTCCTCACCCGACAGATACGAATAAGCCACTCCCGCACGGGCATACAGCAAACGGAGATAATCATATATCTCCGTAGTCGTTCCTACGGTAGAACGGGGATTTTTATTCGTTGTTTTCTGTTCAATGGAGATAACCGGACTCAAACCAGTTATCTTATCGACATCCGGACGTTCCAGATTGCCCAAGAAGTTACGGGCATACGCTGAAAAAGTTTCGATATAGCGGCGCTGTCCTTCGGCAAAAATCGTATCGAAGGCTAAAGAAGATTTTCCACTACCACTCAATCCGGTGATAACAGTCAAACTGTTACGGGGAATTTCGGCATCAATATCCTTTAAATTGTGCACGCGCGCACCGTACACATTAATATATTCTGTTTCCTGCATATTCATATCCTTCCATAAATGTTGCAAAATTAATGTTTCCGCCCGAAATATGCTCCTAAAAAAGCACAATATTATTTTCTTAACTCAAATCTTATGAAGATATAGGGCATTATTTGTACCTTTGTTCCTTGATTTCAAGAACCAATAGTTATAATTTGATGAAACCGATAAACCGTATATTCTTATTTCTGCTTTTTATAAGCGTTTCATATGCTATCAGTTATGCACAGGAAAACCAATCATATTTCTTGCATACCATCGAAAAAGGACAAAGTTTATACTCCATCTCCAAGATGTATAATGTCACTACATCAGACATCATACGTCTGAATCCGGGCTGTGACGAAAAGATCTATGCCGGACAGACAATCAAAATCCCTACAGGGAAAGAGAGTCAGAAGGGAGAAACATTCCATACGATTCAAGCCGGAGAAACACTATACAAACTGACAACCATGTATAATGTATCCGCCAAAGATATTTGTGAAGCAAACCCCGGTTTGAGTGCCGAAAATTTCCGTATCGGACAGGTTATCCTGATTCCACAGAAAAAAGAAGAGCAAACTGCTACTGCAACTCAAACGCCTACCGAACAGACCACCATTCAAGGCCCTGTTGTTCCGAAATGCAAGGATATGCATAAGGTAAAACGCAAAGAGACTATTTTTAGCGTGAGCCGTGAATATGGAATCAGCGAGCAGGAGTTAATTGCAGCTAACCCGGAACTGAAAAAAGGCATGAAAAAGGGACAATTCCTTTGCATCCCTTACCCGGTAGCAACGACCGTGCAACCTACACAGAAGGAAGATCCTTACGCTATTCCTCCCAGCAATAGCGAGCTTTTCCGCAAAAGTAAAGAGACTCCCCAAAAGCTGTCTACCATTAAAGCTGCTTTATTGCTGCCTTTCCAGGAAGACAAACGCATGGTGGAATATTACGAAGGTTTCCTGATGGCAGTAGACAGTCTGAAACGTACAGGTATTTCTCTTGATCTATATGTATATGATTGCGGAAAAGAAGTTTCTACATTAAATACGATTCTTGCCAAGAACGAGATGAAAAGTATGAATATCATCTTCGGTCCGATGCATCAGAATCAAATAAAGCCATTGTCCGACTTCGCAGAGAAGAACGACATACGTCTGGTGATTCCTTTCTCTCAAAAAGGAGAAGAGGTATTCAATAATCCGGCAGTTTATCAGATCAACACGCCTCAATCTTACTTATATTCAGAAGTTTACGAGCACTTCACCCGTCAATTCCCCAATGCAAACGTTATCTTCATAGAACCGGCGAGCGTTGATAAGGAGAAAGCGGAATTTATCAGCGGCTTGAAACAAGAGTTGAAAAGTAAAGGAATTCCAATGAGAACCGTCAGTGAAAGCGCAACGAAAGAAACGTTGAAAGCAGCGCTCCGCAGTGATAAAGAAAACATCTTTATTCCGACATCAGGCAACAACGTCTTACTAATTAAGATACTTCCTCAACTGACGCTGTTAGTCAGAGAGAATCCTGCAGAGAATATTCATCTGTTCGGCTATCCGGAATGGCAGACCTATACCAGAGATCATCTGGAAAACTTCTTTGAATTGGATGTATATTTCTATTCTTCATTCTATACGAATACGTTGTTCCCGGCAGCTGTGCAGTTTACCAATGCTTACCATAAATGGTATAGCAAAGATTTGGCAAGCAAATACCCTAATTACGCAATGCTGGGTTTTGACACCGGCTTCTTCTTCCTGAAAGGATTATCGCTTTATGGCTCGGAACTGGAAAACAATCTGCCTAAAATGAACCTGACTCCTATCCAGACCGGATTCAAATTCGAGCGTGTAAACAACTGGGGAGGATTTATTAATAAAAAGGTGTTCTTCATACGTTTCACTAAGAATTTTGAATTAGTAAAACTTGACTTCGAATAATACGAAAATGATAAAGATAAAACCATTTTTGATCGCAACACTCCTACTTACAGGATTTGCCCTTCCTGCTGTCGCTCAAATCGGAGAAGCACGAAACAATTTATCGGTAGGTATCAATGGAGGTGTCAATTTAAATAGTGCTTCCTTTACTCCCACCATCAAGCAAAATAGCCTGATGGGAATTACCGGAGGTTTGACAGCACGTTATATATCCGAGAAGTATTTTGCCATGATTTGTGGCGCACAGGTCGAGTTGAATGTCTCGCAACGAGGCTGGGACCAATTATTTGAAACAATATCACTGGACGCCAACGGATATGAAGTCACTTCGAAGGACCCTACTAAAACTTACACCCGCAAAATGACTTATATAGATATTCCTTTCCTCGCTCACCTCGCTTTCGGACGAGACAGAGGATTGCAATTCTTTGTCCATGCAGGTCCTCAAATCAGCTTTCTAATCAGTGAATCGGAAACAATAAAAGGTATTGATATGAATAGCTTATCTGATACACAGAAAGCCCTGTACGGAGTTAAGATTCAAAATAAATTTGACTATGGTATTGCCGGTGGCGGTGGTGTAGAACTTAGAACAAAGAAAGCTGGTAGCTTCATCGTTGAAGGCCGTTATTACTTTGCCCTGTCTGATTTCTACAGCACTACTAAAAAAGATTATTTCGCCCGTGCAGCGCATGGAACCATTACCATAAAGCTCACATATTTATTTGATTTGAAGAAATAACCCCTCTTTCAAGGAGGAAGAGATTAAAACCTTTTATTTATAAACAAAATCCCATTCATAACGAACTAAAAAATCCCCACTAACTCTAAACGAATTAGCGGGGATTTCTATTTCTGGGGACTTTAGTCCTTTTTATCTCAATCTATCCGCAGCTTTTACCATCACCTCATCCCGTCCGATAGCACGGATAGCCAGTATATTCAGGATGATGGAAACAAGCGGCAAACACAATGCCCAGCCTATACGGAACATATTTTCATCATTCTTCAATGCAAAATAAAAAGCAAGGGCAGCAATGTAATAACCTACCAATAATAAGCTATTGAAAATTGTCATGCGAATCTGCAACATACGGTTCTTATACAAAAAGATAGTAGCCACAGCCACGATGGTGCTAACCATCAGAATTCCGAATAAGCCCCATGTAGACTGAATAGCACCGTTTACTTCCAATCCTAATGCCTTAAAAGGATGTTCTCCCATCGCATCAATGAAGTAGCCCATCGGCAAACACATGGCTGTAATCAGCAATCCTACAACAATCAATAAATAAACAGTTTGAATTCGTTGAATCATAAGTATTCTAAATAGTAGTTGAGTTAAACAATAATAGCCAAGCAATAAGGAGCAGGGATCATCATCCCACTTACTACTTGACTATCAAATTCTTCGTCAGAAAATAAATTACTGAAGTTTTTCTTTCTCCTTAGCCGGATTTCTATAATATATTTTCCCTTCGATGTATTCTTGCGTAGCAATCAAGTCCGGTTTCGGCAATTTCTCATAATAACGAGAAATTTCGATTTGCTCTCTATTTTCAAACACTTCTTCCAAATTGTCATTGTAAGAAGCAAACTCTGCCAGTTTCTTAGAAAGATCGTTTTTGATTTCTACACTGATCTGATTAGCACGCTTACCAATAATGGCAACTGTTTCATAAACATTACCTGTATCAGCACAGAGTTCCATCATGTCACGGGTTACTGTTGTAGCAGGAGCATTCGTTTTTTTGTAGTCCATAAATCTATTTAAATTTAGTCTTTAATTACTTTTTGTGATTCATTGAATATCTTCTCGGCTTCTTTCAAATATTTACTTTCAGGAAATTCATTCTTAAAAGCGTAATATTCATCAATCGTTTCGCGGTAACGATCCATCTTCTTGTCTTCAACGCTATAGATAGCCATTTCGTGTCTTGCACGCAGAACCAAAATGGAAAGTTCTTCACGATAATCAGTATAAGGATAATCCTTCAATGCATTTTGAGCTGTGATTACACAAGACTCATAGTTATTGCCTAAATAATTACCCAGATTATAATATAGCCTTGCTGAATAAAGCTCTTTCAAAACCAGCTTATCCTGTAAAGCAAAAATCATATCCTGTGCTTCCTGCTTTTTTGTGCTGTTCGGGAAATACTCCATGAACATCTGCAACTGCTGGATAGCCTGATAAGTGCTTGACTGATCCAAACGTGGTTCCGGAGTATCCAGGAATAAAGCCTTACCTGCATGGAAACGTGCCAATTCGGTAAAAGTACCACGAGGATATGTATTGAAATAGGTGATAAATGTCTGGGCAGCTGTCTGATAATCTTTCTGATTATAGTAGCTCATTCCCAACATATACAAAGATTCTTCCGCTTTATCGGTTCCTTTCAGAATGGTTATCAACTCATTCAGCAACGTAGCTGAACGATTATACTGCCCCTTCGCAAAATAGTTTTTGGCGGCTTCGTACTTGTATTCGTAATCGGTGCTTTTCAGCAATTTATTATACTCCCCACATGATGTAAGAGTAGCCGCCGCAAGCAAAGTTATAATGATATTTTTCTTCATCCTATTTAAAAATAATGCGCAAAGTTACTTATTCGCTGGGAATTTAGCAATTAATCTGTGTTTTTTAATACATAAAAGGCGTTAAACATCGACAAAAGGAGAGAAAATGACGTCGAATTACAAACGACAAACTATAAACAGCAGATTATAAACGAATCACAATAGTGACAGTATGTGTTCGGGATAGTAACGGTATCGTTGGCATATACCGTCGCTATCTTCACCGGATAGCGTCACTATATTTATAGTAAAAACGGTAAGCAATTGCGTTGTCCTTGAATTGGATAACACAACTGTTTACCGTTCATTATTTATTGCTCACTGTTATATTTACAGTTTATACAAATCACTTGCAGCCAGTAAATCGACTTTCTTTTCTTTCAATACCTCGATACATTTATCCAGGTTGCTGGGGCGAATCACTACGTTTGCAATATGGTTATTGGCAAACGAATACATATATTCAATAAATACGCCCTCTTCTGATAAATATCCCAGCACTTTTGCCAAAGCACCTGGTATATTGGGACAGCTTATACCTACTACATCAGTCACATTCACTGCAAAATGATTATCTTTTAAAGCTTTGTATGCTCTATCCGGATCGGATACAATTCCACGCAAAATACCAAAATCAGCATTTTCGGCAATGCACAAGGCAGAAAGATTGATATTTTCTTTCGCCAGCACTTCGGTCACTTCCGTCAAACGGCCTGACTTATTTTCCAAAAAAATAGAAAGTTGTTTTGCTACCATTATCGTAAAGTTTTAAGTATTAAATCTTTCTGTTATCAATTACACGTTTCGCTTTACCTACGCTGCGTTCAATGCTGCGAGGCTCTACCAGTTTCACGTTGACTCCCAGTCCGAGTACGCTTTGCAAACGTCCTCCCAGTTTCTTCTTCAAAGCCAGCATTTTGTTGATCTCATCCGAATAGAATTCCGGACGTACTTCAACCTGGAGTTCCATTGTATCGGTATTGTTTTCACGACCTACTATCAACAAATAATGCGGTTCAAACTCTTCCATTTCAAGAATGACTGATTCAATCTGCGTCGGGAATACATTCACACCGCGGATAATCAACATATCATCACTACGTCCCAAAATACGATCCATACGTACCAATGTACGGCCACAGGAACATTTATCATGATGCAAGGCCGTCAAATCACGCGTACGGTAACGGAGCAACGGCATACCCTCTTTGGTCAGATGGGTAAATACCAGTTCGCCCGTTTGACCGGGCTCAACCGGTTGCAACGTATTCGGATCGATGATTTCCGGAAAGTAATGGTCTTCATTCAAGTGAGTCCCGTGCTGACATTCGCACTCGTACCCGACACCCGGTCCGGCAATCTCACTCAAGCCATAAATATCGTATGCTTTGATTCCCAACTTTTCTTCTATCTCATGACGCATATTTTCCGTCCAGGGTTCTGCACCGAAAGCACCGACTTTCAGTTGGAATTCTTCACGCGGCAAACCGGAATCTTTGATTGCATCTGCCAGATAAAGCGCATAGGAAGGAGTACAACAAAGCACTGTCGATCCGAAATCATGCATCAAGGTTATCTGTTTTTCCGTGTTACCACTGGACATCGGAATAACAGAAGCACCGATATTTTCGGCTCCTGCATGTGCTCCCAATCCGCCCGTGAACAGTCCGTATCCATAAGATACCTGAAAAATATCAGAACGCCCCGCTCCATAAGCGGTAAAAGCACGCGATATACATTCCGCCCATGTAGACAAGTCCTTACGGGTATATCCGACAACCGTCGGTTTTCCGGTTGTTCCGGAAGAAGCATGAATACGTACAATTTGACTCATCGGCACGGCACAAAGTCCGAACGGATAATTATCTCTTAAATCATGTTTCGTGGTAAACGGCAGTTTTACAATATCATCAATACTATTGATGTCATCGGGAGTAATCCCCATTTCCTGCATCTTCTTTCGATAGAAAGGCGTGTTGTGATAAACGTAATCTACAATTTTCTTGAGTCGTATGCTTTGAATCTTGCGAAGACTTTCGCGGTCCATACACTCAATGCTCTCATTCCAAATCATGTGTTTCTGGTATTACTAGTTGTATGAATCTGTTTTTTGATATTAATATGTTGCAAAGTAAAGGATTTATTTGGAAAAATGATTTGTTATCTCGATTATTTTACCGAATATTGCTCCACTTTTTAGGATTTAACTATGAATTATGAACTAACATCAGCTTATAAACCTACCGGAGATCAGCCGGAAGCTATAGCACAACTTACTGAAGGGGTACTTCAGGGAGTTCCCGCACAGACTTTATTGGGAGTGACCGGGTCGGGAAAAACATTTACCATTGCCAATGTGATCGCCAATATCAATAAACCCACGTTGATTTTGAGCCATAACAAAACACTGGCTGCCCAGCTCTATAGTGAGTTTAAAGGATTTTTCCCCAATAATGCGGTAGAATATTACGTTTCTTACTATGATTATTACCAGCCGGAAGCTTATCTGCCGAACAGTGATACATATATAGAGAAGGATCTCGCCATCAATGACGAAATCGACAAGCTCCGACTCTCTGCCACTTCCGCCCTACTCTCCGGAAGAAAAGACGTGGTAGTGGTTTCTTCCGTATCTTGTATCTACGGTATGGGAAATCCTTCGGACTTCTACAAAAATGTCATCGAAATAGAACGGGGACGGATGATAGACCGCAATGTGTTTCTACGTCGTTTGGTAGACAGTTTGTATGTCCGCAATGATATCGACTTGAACCGTGGAAATTTCCGGGTCAAGGGCGACACAGTGGATATTTATCTGGCTTATACCGACAACCTGCTCCGTGTCACCTTTTGGGGGGATGAGATTGACGGCATCGAAGAGGTAGATCCTATCACAGGAGTCACTATCGCACCATTTGACGCCTATAAGATTTATCCGGCCAACCTGTTCATGACTACCAAAGAGGCTACTCTCCGTGCTATTCATGAAATAGAGGATGATCTAACCAAGCAAGTAGCTTTCTTCGAATCTATCGGCAAAGAATACGAGGCCAAACGATTGTATGAGCGAGTAACTTACGATATGGAAATGATCCGGGAATTGGGACATTGTTCCGGAATTGAGAATTATTCCCGTTATTTTGACGGCCGTGCTGCCGGTACCCGCCCCTATTGTTTGCTCGATTTCTTTCCGGATGATTTCCTGATCGTTATCGACGAAAGCCACGTAAGCGTACCCCAAATCCGTGCAATGTATGGAGGAGACCGTGCGCGAAAAATCAATCTTGTGGAATATGGTTTTCGATTGCCTGCCGCTATGGACAACCGTCCGCTGAAATTTGAAGAGTTTCAGGAGATGGCAAAACAAGTAATCTACGTCAGTGCCACACCGGCGGATTATGAATTGATTCAGTCGGAAGGAATCGTCGTGGAACAGGTGATTCGTCCTACCGGTCTGCTTGATCCTATCATCGAAGTACGTCCGAGTCTCAATCAGATTGACGATTTAATGGAAGAAATCCAGCTCCGTATTGAAAAGGAAGAACGCGTACTCGTCACCACACTAACCAAACGAATGGCAGAAGAACTGGCAGAGTATCTTCTTAATAATAATGTAAGATGTACCTATATCCATAGTGATGTCGACACACTGGAACGTGTGAAGATTATGGATGATCTCCGGCAAGGAGTTTATGACGTACTTATCGGGGTCAACCTACTTCGTGAGGGTCTCGACCTTCCGGAAGTGTCTCTCGTCGCTATTCTCGATGCAGACAAAGAAGGATTCCTCCGCTCCCACCGTTCGTTGACACAAACTGCGGGACGTGCCGCGCGTAATGTGAACGGTAAGGTAATCATGTATGCTGATAAGATGACGGATAGTATGAAACTGACGATTGATGAAACGAACCGTCGCCGCGAAAAGCAGTTGGCATATAATGAGGCAAACGGAATTACCCCGCAACAGATTAAAAAGGCCAGAAACTTGTCTGTATTCGGCAATGCAAAAGAGGCAGATGAGCTGTTGAAAGAAAGACATGCTTATGTAGAACCTTCTACTCCGAATATCGCAGCAGATCCGATAGTGCAGTATATGAGTAAAGCGCAGATGGAAAAGAGTATCGAGCGTACCCGCAAACTGATGCAGGAAGCAGCCAAGAAACTAGAATTTATCGAAGCCGCACAATATCGTGACGAATTATTGAAACTGGAGGACTTGATGAAAGAGAAATGGGGATAAAATTTCCCCATTGTTCACCTATTATAGCCTGATTGTTAAGGGCTGAAACTCTTAACAAATCTGTAACTTCGTATTTAGTCTATTAATTAGTGTTATAAAAACACCTATTAAGGGCTGATAATTTGCAAAGTTACCGGAATCCCGTATCTTTGCACTGTGTTTTTCATAGTATTAGATTTAAGGTTAACAAAGGTTGGAGCAAGGCGTTGCTCCTTTTTTTATGTCTATACGTCACCTTCAATGAAAAATATAAAGTTGGAAAGACATAATGTACCACTTCTAAAGCATAAATTAAGGAGGATTGCAGATATAGACTGATCGTTCATTACGACTGAATCTATTCATGCAATCCTCCCATTTCTTATAGTTGGATTATTCCTACTTCAAGCGATGATAAATCAAAGAGCCTTCTCTATGGCATTTTTAATCAACGGTTCCATAATATCATACCCTTCGCTCGTTGGATGAACTCCATCTTTAGTATATTGAGGATTCAAGGCCTGATTTTCGTCAACCACCATTGCCTTGTAATAATTAACAAACGGAATTTTATTTGCTCTTGCATAAGCCTCTATCCGGTCATTTAAAGATTTAATTTTCTGCGGAACATCTTTTATTTCCATTCTCCACTTAAATGCAGCAGCAGGCAATACGGAAGTCAAAATTACTTTTATTTTATTTGCTTTTGCCAGTTCCGCCATAGAAACAATGTTTCCGAATGTATAATCTTCATTATACGCTTGTGTATTTTCAGCGACATCATTTGTTCCAGCATTAATCACCACTAAAGCAGGAGAAAGATTAATCACATCTTCCCGGAACCGTAACAAGAATTGATAGGAAGTCTGCCCACTGATTCCACGGCCAATGTAACCATTTGATTTGAAAAAATCCGGATGAGTCCTTACCCATCCTTCCGTAATGGAATTTCCCATAAAAATAACCCGTTTGTCTTTCTTTGTCGCTTGTGGAAGTGCAGCATTTTCTTTTGAATAACGACGTAGATTAGCAAAATCATTTTTCTGCGCATAGCTTTCTCCTATCGAGAAACTCAAGCAAACAACAGCCAATAATATCCATTGGCCCCATCTTCTTTTATTCATGTTTATATTAAGTATTAGTAATATTATATTTCATGCAAAGATAAAAAGAAAAGCGATGCACTATACTTTGTATGGCCATTTTTTGTGCATTTCCATGCCATAATGTGCTGATAAATGTCAGACGGGAGAGATTTTTTCTGCATATTTGTTATTGTTTTCAGTTTTCCTGCAAAAATACGCCATACGCGGGGAGCTTCTAAACTCATCGGTTCTTTTCAGTTGGTTTCGGTTCTAAATAGTCATATACGTTCGCATATTAATAACCTTTCTTTGGGGAAGCAAAAGTTAGAGGCTCCATTTACTTGAAACAAAGCCTCTGAATGTATCAAACGGAGGCTCTGCCGCATGAGTTTAGAGCCTCCATTTGGGGGATAAAAAAGCGCCTTTTTGCCGAACGCATAGTGGAACGCTCTCCAAAGGCAGATAACTCGCTATATGGCAGCCGGTTACACCTACCTAAAAAAGTCCCCCTTGAACACTTACCGGTATTATTATAAATATATAAATAATAAACTATATATTAAAATATATAGTTCGATTTTTCTATTTTTTGAATCTTTATAACGCAAATCGCATGTGCTAAAATTTATTTGTAGCTTTGCTTTTTTCGAATAAATTCAGCTGTTAAATCAGTTCATAGTAATTATTAAAAAAGTTGATGAAGAAAGAAGAATGGAGCATCCACATTTGTCTATCGCCCAAAACATCGGATAACCGTTAAGGCGAAGGTACTTTTTCTTAATCAATGTTATATAACATACGTTTTTTCTTGGATTATTTGCTAATTTCACGATAGTCCGTATCTTTGCACTGTGTTTTTCATAGTATTAGATTTAAGGTTAACAAAGGTTGGAGCAAGGCGTTGCTCCTTTTTTTATGTCTATATGCTTGATTTCCTAAAAAAGAATGGTATTTTTGTGAAGTCACAATTATTATCCGAAACATGAAACGCAAACTGCTTTATACCACTCTAATAATTGCTATCCTGTGTGTAATCAGCATAGTTGTATGTAACAGGACGATCAAGAAACACACAGTCTCCAAACTATATACGGAAGTAAATACCATCCCTTCCAACAATGTAGGATTACTTCTCGGAACTTCTCCCAAGTTGAAAAGTGGAAATAACAATTTATACTTCGATTATCGGATTCTTGCAACAGTGGAGTTATATAAAGCCGGAAAAATTAAATATATCCTCATCAGCGGCGATAACCGTAAAGAGGATTACAATGAACCGGAAGAAATGAAGAAAGCACTCATGCAAAAAGGTATTCCTGAAAAATCCATTTATTTAGATTATGCCGGATTCCGGACTCTCGACTCTGTTGTACGTGCCAAAGAAGTGTTTGGACAAAATCGTCTGACCATCATCTCCCAACGTTTCCATAACAAACGAGCGATCTATCTTGCAGAGAAAAATGGAATAGACGCCATCGGGTACAACGCCCCAAATGTAAATGCTTATGCCGGACTGAAAACTAACATCCGGGAATTACTTGCAAGAGTCAAAATGTTTATAGATTTAGGTATAGATAAACAACCTCATTTCTTGGGAGAGAAAATAATAATTGAATAAGCGAGATACCTCCGATGCATGGAAGTGAGTTTAACATATTCTGAATAAAAAGTGATATACGTTTCTTTATTCCCAAATATAGCTCTACCTTTACTGAAAAATCAGAATATGGCAAAGATTACAGTTCAGAAAACAGATGTTACTATCCTAAAAATCAACGATACAGATTACATTTCCTTAACCGACATAGCTAAATACAAGACGACAGATGCCAATGCTGTTATTGCCAACTGGCTACGTAATAGAATGACCATTGAATATTTAGGATTATGGGAGATATTGTACAACCCCCATTTTAAACCCCTCGAATTCGAGGGGTTTAAAAAAGAAGCAGGACTAAATGCGTTTACTCTTTCCCCTCAAAAATGGATAGAAACCACCTGTGCTATTGGAATTATATCCAAATCAGGACGATATGGGGGCACTTTTGCTCACAAAGACATTGCATTCAAATTTGCAAGTTGGATTTCCGTTGAATTTGAATTATACATAGTAAAAGAATTCCAACGTCTCAAAGAGCAAGAGCAAGCTCAACTTGGTTGGTCGGCAAAGCGAGAATTATCTAAAATTAATTACCATATTCATACTGATGCAATCAAACAACATCTTATCCCTCAAGAAATCACTTCACAGCAAACATCTATGATTTATGCCAGCGAAGCTGATGTCCTTAATGTAGCCATGTTTGGAATGACAGCCTTAGAATGGCGGGATACACACCCTGATTTAAAAGGAAATATCCGCGATTATGCCTCAATCAACGAACTTATCTGCTTATCAAATATGGAAAACTAAAATGCAGTTTTCATAAACGAAGGTTTGGCACAAAAGGATAGACTCATCAAATTAAATCAAATAGCAATTCAACAAATGAACATATTAGAAGATATTAAAAATAAAAAGTTATTGAAATAATTTATGGAACAACAAATTCAACTCAACGATCACAACAAGCAGGAATACCCTCCTATGCATACAGCAGAGCATTTACTCAATGCCACCATGGTGAAAACCTTTGGCTGCCCACGTTCTCGCAATGCCCACATCGAAAGAAAAAAAAGCAAATGTGACTATATACTTTCGTCATGTCCGACAGCGGAACAAATCCAGTCTATTGAAGATAGAGTGAACGAGGTAATCAGTCAGAACCTACCTGTGACTGTTGAGTTTATGACTCATGAACAGGCCAAAGATATTGTAGATTTAAGTAAGCTACCTGCCGATGCAAGCGAAACTCTTCACATTGTCCGCATTGGAGATTATGATGCCTGCGCCTGCATCGGATTGCATGTATCCCATACTTCTGAAGTGGGTACCTTCAAAATCATTAGTTATGATTATGACGAAGAAAGGCAAACACTAAGAATAAGGTTCAAACTGATCGAGAAGAAGTAAACAGGTTATCAAATTAATATCTATCTTATATAAAATAAATAAAAACAGGATACATTTTGTCATTTATATTGCAAAAATGACATTATAAAAATGACAAATAGACAATTTTAGTCTCTAAAATCTCTTGGCATAAGGTTTGCATTTATAGAAGCGAACAACGGTTCGAGAGCGGACGATGGAAGGCGGGATAACCGATACCATCGGAAGTGAAAATGCCGAAGTTCTAAATTTATTAATTGAATGTTTAACTTAAAGATAGGAGACTAAAATTATGATGCCTGTTAGAAGAACTCAAAGTTGGTTACCAAGTATCTTTAATGATTTCTTTGATAACGATTGGATGGTAAAAGCAAATGCTACTGCACCTGCAATTAATGTTTTGGAAACAGAAAAAGAGTACAAAGTGGAATTGGCTGCTCCTGGTATGACGAAGGATGATTTCAATGTTCGCATTGATGAAGACAACAACCTCGTTATCAGCATGGAGAAGAAGACTGAAAACAAGGAGGAAAAGAAAGACGGTCGCTATCTGCGTCGCGAATTCTCATACTCTAAGTTCCAGCAAACAATGATTCTACCGGACAATGTGGACAAAGAAAAAATTGCTGCATCCGTAGAACATGGTGTTTTAAACATCGAACTTCCGAAACTCTCTGAAGAAGAAGTGAAGAAGCCCAATCGGCAAATCGAAATAAAGTAATACGGTAACCACTTGCTGTTCACCGGAAACGGTGATAAGAAGTAATAAAACAGCTCTTTCCCTGAAAAGGAAACGAGCTGTTTTTATATTATTATGTACTGTACTGGATTTAGTTGACAACTTCGCTTGTTATACCTAAGTTAGTTTAC